>Ga0163144_10015094_pt1 | contig 15974 bp, 16 predicted proteins | sample OliLak19BULKMAT1_FD_123175 | JGI IMG/M metagenome (GOLD analysis project Ga0163144, IMG submission 123175) | Freshwater microbial mat bacterial communities from Lake Vanda, McMurdo Dry Valleys, Antarctica - Oligotrophic Lake LV.19.BULKMAT1 | ecosystem: Environmental > Aquatic > Freshwater >...
CGCCCGTTGGCGCCGGGCCTGCGCGGCCGGTGCGCTTTTGATTGACGCGCGCACAACGGACTGGGTCGCGGTGGGAACTGGAGAACTGGTGTGAGCGACCGTGTTCCGCGCGCGGCCGTTTCGCTGCCGGATTCCGCGACGGCGTTCCTCGACAGGCAAAAAGAGCGCTTGCGGCGGTTGCCGGCGCAGAAGCGAATTGTGTTTCCCGAGGGTGGCGATGGGCGAATTCAAGAAGCGGCGGGACGGTTGACGGCCGAGGGACTAGCGACGCCGATTTTGATTGACGCGACGCCGGACGACCGGTATTGGCGCATCTTGTACGAACGCCGCCGGGCCAAGGGGATGACCGAACTAGAGGCGAGGGCGCTGTCGCGGCAACCGCTCTATCACGGTGCATTAATGGTTGCGGCGGGCGACGCGGATGGCTGTGTGGGCGGGGCGGTCAATACCACCGCGGACACCGTGCGCGCGGCACTGCATTGCGTGGGACCGGCACCGGGCGTGAAGACGGTATCAAGCGTGATGTTTGTTTGCGTGGAGGACCGGGGATTCGGCAACGACGGGGTGCTGGGCTTCGCCGATTGCGCGATCGTCGCCGATCCGGATGCGGTGCAGTTAGCGGAAATTGCGATAGCGACGGCGGACACTTATCAAGCAGTGACCGGAGCGGCGGCGCGGGTGGCGATGCTTTCGTTTTCAACCAAGGGCAGCGCCGAGCATCCGTTTGTGAGCAAGGTGCAGGAGGCGGTGCGAATTTTGCGGGAGCGGGCGCCGCGGTTGAGTGTGGATGGAGAGTTGCAGGCGGACGCGGCGTTGATCGCGAGTGTGGGGGCGAGCAAGGCCGCAGGGTCGCCAGTGGCGGGGCAGGCGAATGTATTGATTTTTCCGGACCTGGCGAGCGGAAATATTGGGTATAAGCTGGTGGAGCGACTGGGCGGAGCGGCGGCGTTCGGACCGTTCCTACAGGGCTTGGTTAAGCCGGTCAACGATCTCTCTCGTGGCTGTTCGGCCGGGGACGTCTATTCCGCCGCGTTAATCACCGCACTCCAATGATTCCGCTGATCTATCACGACGCCTACGACCTTAACATAGGGCGCCATGTGTTCCCATCGCGGAAGTATAGGTTGATCAAAGAGCGTCTGGGGATGCCGGTGATAACGCCGGGGCCGGCCTCCGATGCCGATATTCTGCGAGTTCATACGAAGGCATGGACGGAGGGCCTGCGCGATGGAACGCTGAGCGCCGGAGAGATTCAGCGGCTGGAGATTCCGTGGTCTCCGGCGACGGCTAAAGCATTTTGGCTGGCCGCGGGCGGGACGATTCTGGCGACCGAACTGGCGATGGAGAAGGGCGGCGCGTACAACATCGGCGGAGGATTTCATCACGCATTTCCGGGGCATGGAGAAGGGTTTTGCGCGATTCACGATGTCGCGGTGGCGATCCGGAAGGGAAAGCGGCGAACTATCGTCGTCGATGTGGATGTGCATCACGGGAATGGCACGGCCGCGACTTTCGCGAACGATGAGGCGGTTTACACGCTCTCGATCCATCAGTTTCATAACTATCCGGCGGTGAAGCCGCGGTCCGATTGCGATATTCATCTGGAAAACGGAGTGCGGGACGAGGAATATTTAGAGGCGCTGAAGCCAGCTTTGCTAAAAGCGTTAGACGAACATAAACCGGCGATCCTATACTATGTCGCGGGCGCGGATCCGTATGAGCACGACCAACTGGGGGGACTGAAGTTGACGATTGAGGGGCTGCGGCGGCGGGATGAGTTGGTACTCGGCGAGGCGGCCAAGCGGGGAATCCCGTTTGTGGTTACGCTGGCTGGCGGGTATGCCGTTGATGTGAATGACACCGTTACCATTCATGCGAATACGGCGTTGGCGGCGCAGGCGGCGCTTGAGGCGGCTTGAATTTTTTGTTATTCGGTTGAACAGCGGGCGGCGGCGGACTCGTATAGGTTTCGAGGATCTCTTGCGGAACAGGCGCACAACGGACACGCTTCGGCACGGCGGGAGGGGTGAGTTACTCGCGCGTTGGCGCTGTGCCTCCGCGGCCTGTGCGCTTCTAATGAAGCAATTCGCACTTCTTGCACTTTCATTCGCCACCTTGATTGCGGCGGACGCTACCGGAACCTGGGTTGGAACATTTACGCCGAACACGCCGGACGGCGCGCCCAGGCCCCGCTGGAGTTGAAACAGGACGGCGCCAAATTGACGGGATCAGGGGGGCCGAACGAGAGTGAGCGCTTCCCGAGGCGGGAGGGCAAAGCGGAAGACGGGGCCCTGATTTTCGAGGTGCAAGCCGGACCTGCGACAATGCGGTTCGCGTTGAAACAGGACGGTGAAGAGATAACGGGCGATGTGACGCGGTCTCGGGCGGGGCTGACTCAGACAGCAAAACTGGCGGTGCGCCGTAAATGAGACTTTTGGGGTCAAAAGGTTGGTGTCGGGAACATTTCCTCCGAACGTCCCGTTGAGAAGAGGGAAAGGACGGCCTTGCGAAGTGCCGGAATCCCGGCCAGCCGTTATCCCAGTGTTCCAGCCTCGCCCATCTTGGCGCGGGCCCAGAGTTGCTCTTCGAATGCATAGTCCGGTTTAGCCGCCTGCGCCGATGCCTTCCACCACTTGTGCGATTCCTTGAGGCCTACCGCGAAATCCGTTGGCTTGAACTTGAGGATCCGTTGGGCCTTGGCGATCATCATGGTGATCGGCGGGAGGTCGTAGTAGAGTCCGAAGTAGAGCTTGGGGCCCATGGGGTGGCCGCCCATACGGTAGATCAACTCGCGGGGCATGCGGATGATCTGAACGTGCTTCGCCGGTCCGGCGCCGGCGGCCACGGCGAGCGCGGCGAGGAGGTCGGCTTGGGTGGTCGAGCGCGCGTTCGCAACGTTGAAGGCGTGGCCGATGGCGCCCGGTTCTTCCATCGCCGCCAGGCACGCCGCCGCTACGTCGTGGACGTAGGCGAATTGCATCAGGCGGCGGCCGTCGCCGGGCAGGATCCAGGGCTTCTTATCGCGGAGCCGGTCCCAGAAGAACTGTTCCCGGTAGTACGGATTTCCGGGCCCGTACACGAAGGGGGGACGGAGCGTGACCGCCGGAAATCCGTAGCGCTGATGGAGCCGGAAGAGGACGCGTTCGCTCATCGCCTTGTTTCGCGCATAGAGGTCCGGATTGTCGTCGTTGACCAGGCCATCGCCTTCGTAATGGTTCAGACCGCTACCATAGGCCGCAACGCTGGAGATGAAAACGTAGCGGTGCAGTTTCTCGCCGAACGCGCGAGCGGTGGCGTCGACTTGCGCGGCGGTGGTCCCGCGTTCCCAGTCGTAGACATTGTCGAAGACGACTTCAAATTTACGGTCGGCTATGGCTTTGACGAAAGCGGCTGCGTCATTGCGATCGGCGACCAATTCGTGGACCTTCGGGCCCAGATTGTGACCCGATTTCCGGTGCAGAATTGTAACATCGTGCCCTTCCTTCACAAGCCGGGAAACTAAATTCCGGCCAATGAACAAAGTACCGCCGATGACTAGTATTTTTCGTCGCGGTCCCAAAATCTGGAAACTCCACCAATTGCCCTATTATTCCAGACCGCGAAGAGAATCGAAATCCCCCCAATGTTGATCTGAATAGTTCCGAATGGACTCACTGCTATACTAACATCCACATGCTGAATCGCGGCAACGCCGCCCCAAACGCGCCGACGCTGACAGCCCTGATCGTGGATGATGAAGCGCTGGCGCGTGATGAACTCGCCTATATGCTGAAGGATTTTCCGGATGTCGAAATTGCCGCGAGCGCGGCGAATGGTCTGGAAGCTATTGATTTAATTGAGAGTATTGAACCGGACCTGGTTTTTCTGGATGTGCAGATGCCGGGGCTGGACGGGCTGGGTGTAATTCGGCGGTTGCGGGAGAAGGCCGCTCCCCTGCCCTATTTCATACTCGCGACGGCGTTCGACAATTACGCCGTGGACGCCTTCCAGGTGGAGGCGTTCGACTACCTTTTAAAACCAGTGGAAAAGGAGCGTCTGGCGGCTACGCTGGAGCGGGCACGGCGGTCGCTGGCGGCGCGCCCGACACGTTTGGACGCCCCGGAACCGGACGCTCCCCGACCACCCGGTGGCTACAAAAGCAAAGTTCTGGTGCGGCGGGATAACAGGAATTGGATCGTCGATGCGGCCGATATTATCTACGCCACGATCGATGACGGATTGATTACAGTCGTCACGACGACGATGCATGGTGAATCCACTTACAAGACGATTGAGGAGTTGCAAACGAGTCTGGATCCGGAGATGTTCTGGCGGGTTCACCGTTCGTGGCTCGTCAATCTCAACCGGATCCGCGAGGTTGTGCCGTGGTTCAAGTCGAGTTTTCAGTTGCGAATGGATGACAAGCGCGGGACTGAGGTTCCGGTGAGCCGGGTTCAAACGAAGCGATTGCGTTCGTTGTTCCGGCTTTAGCGAGTCAGGCGGTTGTATTGCTTCAGCACTTCCACCAAACGGTTGTGGGGGAGCGCGGTAACGGTCGAACCGCGGGCGCCGCTCATGGTCTCGGCTCCGATCATGGCGTTGATAATTGCTTCTTCGGTGGCTTGGACGGTGGCTTCGAAGACGGGGTTGAGGGCATCGTTGGGCAGCATCGAGACGTTGATGGGGGTGCGGGGAGCTACGGCGGCGTTCGCGTTGGCGGTGGAGAACGCGATGAAGATGTCACCCGACCCGTTTCCGGAGGTTGCGCCGGTGCGGGCCAAGCCCATGGTGGCGCGCCGGGCGAGGCGTTGGACTTGATGCGGAAGGAGCGGGGCGTCGGTCGCCACGACGATGATGATGGAGCCGACGTCCTCGCGATAGGGCCATTGCGCGCCGGCACGCGGCGGATCGGCGGAGAGCGCTTCACCGACGGGCAGGCCGCCGATCCGGAGTTGCCGACGGCTACCGCAATTGCACTGGACTAAAACACCGATGGTATAGCCGCCAGCAGTTGCAGGGAGTTTGCGCGAGGAAGTTCCGATACCGCCTTTGAAGCCGTAGCAAACCATTCCTGTTCCACCGCCGACATTGCCCTCGGCGACGGGTCCGCCGGTGGCGGCGTCCAGGGCATTTTCTGCATGGACGGGTTTAACGTGGAAGCCGTTGATGTCGTTCAGAGTGCCGTCGTAGGTTTCCGCAACGATCGGGTAGGTGTAGAAGCCGCCGGCGAAGGTGTTGGTTCCAGGCTTGCGATTATTCTTTACCAGCCAGCCGAGAAAGGCGTCGCGGACGACGCCGACGCTGTGGGTGTTGGTGATGAGCACGGGTCCGTCGAGGAATCCCGACTCGGCGAGCCAATGGGCGCCGGTCATGTCGCCGTTGCCGTTCTGGGAGAAATACCCGCCGAAGACGGGATCGGACGACGCTTTGCCGCGTGGCCAAACGGCGGTGACGCCGGTGCGGACGCTGTCTCCTTCGATAATCGTACGGTGGCCAACCGCCACACCGGGGACATCGGTAATGGCGTTGAGCGTTCCCGGCGTGCCTTCCAGGGGAACGCCGAGTTCGCGAGCGCGCGGTTTTGGCTGAGCGCAAAGGGTGCAGGCCCACAATGCAAAAAGTAAGGTCCTCATGTTCGCCCGAGGATAGCACGCGCTAAATCGGCACGCCGAGCCGCCAGAGGGTGTAGCCGGCCGCCTGGCGGGCATAAAGCCACCAGTCCCGCCAGCCGGTCTCCGGTTTGATGGCCCGGGGGGAGCCGTAGACATGCATGCCGCGGGCTTCCAGCATTTTTTTGGCGCGGAAGATGTGGTAGCCATCGCTGACCAATATGCAAGACTTGAGGCCCATGCGGGTCATGATCTCGGCGACGGCTACGGTGGAATGGACAGTGGTTTCGCCTTCGTCTTCCAGGATGATCGCTTCGCCCGGAACGCCGCGACTGATGAGGTAGTTGCGGCCGACCGTTCCCTCGGTGAATACGGGGTCGCCGCCGGCGCCGCCGGTGGTAACGATGCGCGGCGCGAGTTTGCGCTCGTACAGGGCCAAGCCATGGTCGAGACGCGCCTTGAGGACTGGCGAGGGTTTACCTCGATATTCGGCGGCGCCCATGACAACGATCACATCGGCGGCGCGCGCCTCATCCACGGTGGATTGCGCATGGATACGGAGGGTCAGCCATCCGATCCAGGCGAGGAGACAGAGGATGGCCACCGCGGTCGCCCCACGTAGAATTCCGTTACTGGCCCGGCGCCGCGCTATGCTTAACAGTCTATAGGAATGCTCGGCGTTCACCATCCGCTCCTCAAGAGCATCCGCAAGGCGGTCCAGCGCGGCGGCCGCACCGATGACGGTTTCGCGGTGGCGGAGGGATTCCATTTGCTTGACGAAGCGATTGACGCAAAGGTCAGCATAGGGGCTGTCATTGCGACGCCGCAGGCCGCGGAAAGGTTGGGTTTGCGAGCCGATTTGCACGTTGTTGAGGACGGGGTTTTCCATCAGATTTCGTCGGTTGAAAACAGTCAGGGAGTGATTAGCCTGGTCCGGTTTGACGAGGAACCGCTGGCAATGTGTTTGGCCGGTTGCGCGCTGGTAATTGCAATGGACGGAATACAGGATCCGGGGAACGCCGGGGCGATCGTTCGATCGGCCGAAGCGTTCGGGGCGACGGGCGTCGTATTTCTGAAAGGGACGGTTTCGCCGTGGAATCCAAAGGCGCTGCGAGCTTCGGCGGGCTCGCTTTTTCGACTGCCGTTTGCGATTGCCGATTGGGAGACGTTCCTGACCGCGATTGAGGAACGGGAGATTGCGCTGTATTCGGCCGGCGCCGGCGCGGAGAGGCGAGTTGACGAGGTTCCGCTGCAGGAGGCGACCGCGATTTTGATTGGCAACGAAGGACGGGGGGTGCCGGAAGAGCATGAACGGCACGCGACGGCGGTTCGGATTCCAACAAGGAGGGTGGAGTCACTGAATGCCGCGCTGGCCGCGGGAATCCTGCTGTACGAGGCCAGGCGGCAACGCGCATGAGTCTTTTCGACGCGCCAGACACAAATTTTGAATCGGGTTCCGACCCGGGACACAAGCGCCCACTCGCCGAGCGACTGCGGCCGCGGACGCTCGACGATTTCGCGGGGCAGGCGCATATTCTGGGCAAGGGTAAGCCGCTGCGGCGGGCGATCGAGAGCGACCAGCTTTCCAGCCTGATTCTGTGGGGTCCGCCGGGGGTGGGAAAGACGTCGTTGGCGACGATCATCGCCCAGACGACAAAGGCGGAGTTTGTGCCTTTTTCGGCGGTGCTTTCGGGGATGAAAGAGATCAAAGAGGTGATGATCCGGGCGGAGAAGACGAGGCGGATGGGCCGGCGGACGGTGCTATTTGTCGATGAGATTCATCGCTTTAATAAGGCCCAGCAGGACGCTTTCCTGCCCTATGTGGAGAAGGGCGACGTCATTCTGATCGGCGCGACGACGGAGAATCCTTCGTTTGAGGTGAACTCGGCGCTCTTATCGCGGTCGCGGGTTTATGCTTTGAAGGCTCTGGAAGTTGCTGACCTGGTGGGACTGCTGGCCAAGGGTCTGGCGGAGTTGAACGCTACTTGCGAGCCCGAGCACCTGGAGCAGATCGCGAACTTCGCCAATGGTGACGCGCGGACTGCTTATAACCTGCTGGAACTGGCGGCGGCCGGTGATGGGCGGATCACGCAGGAGACACTGGCGGAGATTATCACGCGGAAATCACTGCTTTATGACAAGGGCGGCGAAGAACATTTCAATATTATTTCGGCGCTGCACAAGTCGGTGCGCGCCTCCGATGCGGATGCGGCACTTTACTGGCTGGCGCGGATGTTGGAGGCCGGGGAGGACCGGATGTACATTGTCCGGCGGCTGGTGAGGATGGCTATCGAGGATATCGGCATGGCGGATCCGCGGGCGGTGGAGCAGGCCATTGCCTGTATGCAGACGGTTCATTTTCTGGGGATTCCGGAAGGCGACCAGGCGCTAGCCCAGTGTGCGTTGTATCTGAGTCTGGCCCCGAAATCGGATGCGGCGTATAAGGGTCTGGGGGCGGCGCGGGGGGCAACCCAATCGCAAGCGGCCGAGCCGGTTCCGATGCATCTTCGCAATGCGGCGACGAAACACATGAAACAGTGGGGTTACGGCGAGGGGTACCGGCACGCGCACGAGTATGGCGGCGCGATAACGGGGATGGAGTGTTTGCCGGAGGGCTTGGCGGGGACGGAGTTCTATCAGCCTACAGATCGCGGCGTGGAGCCGCGGATCGCCGAAAAATTAACGGCGATCCGCGATGCGAAGAAGGGATTTTACAAGCCTACTTCCGAGCGGTAACGGTGATCTCGATACGAGCCTTGCCGACGAGCTTGGCGACTCCGACGGTGGTTCGTGCCGGACGAGGTTCGGGGAACACCTTGGTGTAGACGCTGTTCATGTTGGGGAAGAGTTCCATGTCGGTTAAATAGACTTGGACGGCAACGGCGTCGGCAAAGGTGAATCCGGCGGCCTTCAGGATCTCGCCGACGTTGTCGAGGGTCTGCTTCACCTCGTCCTCGAACTTCTCGGCGTAGACACCCTTTTTGTCGGCGCCGGTCTGGCCGGCGACGTAAAGTGTTCCGTCGGCGAGGATAGCCGGGGAGAAGGGGCGGCCTGTCGCGGCGCCGGGAGGCATGATCACCTTCTTTTCGGCAAACGCCGCGGCGGTCAGGAGAAGGAACATTGATAAAAACAGTTTCATAGGGGTCAGTATGCCATGCCCACGAATTTCCGCAAGCGACGATTGAGTAATACCCCTGTTTGCGTGAAGTACCACAGAGTACTTCCGCTCCGTACCGGACCTTATCGGGCGAAGTACCATGGCCAAATGAATCGGGTGTTCTATTGTTGCTGCACGGTGACGAACGCAAGCTATAGGGGAGCAGTCACCGAGTCCATCGCAATGTTGGGCCAAAGGGGACGCTTCATTCCGCCGAAAAACGGGGAACGACGTTTGGGAGGTATACTTTGCACACGGACACGCAGAACAAAGACCGGCGCGGCGCGGATCGATTTCCGATCGAACGCGAAGTGCGGTATAAAGTGCTCAGTAAAAAGAGCGCAGACGACGCTGGCACGGGCCACACGATCAATATGAGCAGCAAGGGGATCCTGTTCAGCAGCGATCACATTCTCCTGCCCGGGCGCCGTCTGGAGTTGTCTGTGAGTTGGCCCGCCCAACTGAACAACCAGACGCCGTTGAAACTGGTAGCCCGCGGGCGGGTGATTCGATTTGAAGCGGGGGTCGCCGCTATCGAAATCCAGCAGTACGAGTTTCGGACTTCGGGAAAACTGCCAACCAATTAAGCCAAATAATTCGACGTCGCACAAAAGCCGGACAGCAATGTCCGGCTTTTGCCGATGTACCGTAATCCCCCAACACCACACATTCGTGGTAGTCTCAAGACAATTAGTAGTTACAACGGGATGACGCTGTTTTTGTTGCGTCAATCCAGAATCACAAACTGACCGGGCGCCTACGAGCGTCTCGGCGCTCTCGCTTTGCCGGTTCCTGACTAGGGAATCGGCTGGGTACAATGTTCTTTTTTGCAAGGGAAAGGGTCACTATGGAATCGAATCTCAACCGCTCACGCGGTCGGTTCGGCGGCATTGCCGCGCGAATCTTGCTGGGAACCTCTATGCTTGCCGGTTGCATTATAACTGGCTGGGCACAGGAGAATTCCGGATTAATTACGGGAATTGTTACGGACGCCACTGGCGCCGGCGTTCCTGGCGCATCTATCACGGCCACAACAGCGCTCGTACCGAAGGGTATCGAGGTGCAGTCCGACAGCCAAGGTAAGTATCTGCTGCCGCGTTTGCCAATTGGCACGTACACGCTAACCGTCTCCAAGCAGGGCTTCTCCAAGCTTGTGCAGCGCAACATAAATGTAACCCTCGGCTCACAGGTGGACTTTAGCCCGAAACTGGCCGTCGGCGCCGTCGCCGAAGTCGTGGAAGTAACTGACTCCGCCGTTTCGCTGGACGTCACCTCCTCCAAGACGTCTACCAATATCAGTTCCGCCATGTTTGATGCGCTGCCGAAGGGACGGAACTTTCACTCGCTTTTAGCGATGGCACCCGGGGTGCGCAGCGAAAACAAGAACGGCAACGCCGGTGTCGGCGGCTTCCAGGTGGATGGCGCGTCTGGCTCCGAAAATGCGTTTCTCATCGACGGCGTCGACGTTTCCGACATTCGTCGCGGATCGCTCCGCGTGCAGAACTCCATTCCATTCGAGTTCATTCAAGAAATTCAGATCAAGTCCGGCGGTTTCGAAGCCGAATTCGGCGGCGCTACCGGTGGTGTTGTTAACGTCTCCACCAAGGGTGGTTCGAACACCTTTCACGGCGTCGGTTTCTACCAGTTCACCAATGATGAACTGAACCCGCGTCCACGGGGTTGGTGGCAGCGCTCACCTCTGAACGCCAATGCGGCTGATTTCTACGCGCGTCCCAAAGACAACGAGTCATTCCGTTATCCTGGCTTCACGATTAGCGGCCCGATCATTAAGAACAGCCTGTTTTTCACTACGGGATACTCACCGGAGTTGTTCCACACGACCCGGACGGTCGCCTATGCGAGCGGAACGCGACAATTTGAACGGACCGACAAGACGCATTACGGTTTCACGCGCATCGACTACAATCCGATCGCCAAGCTGCAAACCTACAGTTCCTGGACTTGGTCGCCTTTCAAACAGACGGGTGCGCTTCCGAATCCGGACGCCCGAGTTGCGGCCCCGACGAATGACCTTTCTATCCAAGGCGGTTTCCAGCCCTCGCAGTCAGTAAACGTCGGCGGGACCTACTCGATCACGAGCCGATGGCTGGCCACCGCGCGCTTTGGGTATAAGTACCAAAACGACAAGGCGGGCAATTATGGTCTCTCCGGTCAGCCGTTCCTGCAATATTTGACAGCGTCGTCCCAATCCAAACTGCCGGTTCCGGCTGCCAACGCGGGCGCCAATGGATACCGGAATGTGACGACTACGCTTGGAGTCGTGAAGGATATCACCACCCGCCAGAACATCTACCTAGATTCCAGCTACATAGCCAACGTCAAGGGGCAGCAGCATATTTTCAAGTTCGGCTACGCGCGCGCTCGTGTTTCAAACGATGTGAGCACAAACTTTACCAATGGATCATTCCAGATCTATTGGGGCGACGTATTCACCCGTGGTTCTATCCGCGGGGAAGGCGGCGGCTACGGCTATTACATCTGGCAGGACGGCGTGCGCAACCTAGGCGATGTGAACAGCTACAACCAAGGCTTCTACCTCCAGGATCAATGGCGCGTTCACCGGAACGTGACACTGAACCTGGGCGTGCGTTTCGAGAACGAATTCCTGCCCCCTTACAAGAAGGAAGTTAATGGGAAGAAAGTGGCCGATCCGGTCCGCTTCGATTGGGGGAGCAAGATTGCTCCCCGAATTGGTGGAGCTTGGGACATCATGGGCGACGGCAAGTGGAAACTCGCCGGAAGCTTCGGTATATTCTACGACGTGTTGAAGTATGAACTGGCGCGCGGCTCCTTCGGTTCCGACTACTGGGTTTCTCACGTCTACAGACTGGACAATCCGAACGTCCTGGCGCTTGGGTTCGCTAACCCCGGCGCGGGCGGCACGAAGATCACCCAGTACGACAACCGTACCCTACCGATCAATGCAGCCGGTGACATCGAAGGTATTGACCCCAACATCAAGCCCTACACGTCGCGCGAGTTCAGCGCTACGCTGTCGCGCGCCCTCAGTGACCGCCTGGTGGTGACTGCGCGCTATGTCCGGAAGGACCTGCTGAAGGCCATCGAAGACATCGGTGTCCTCGACGCCGACGAAAACGAACAGTACATCATCGGCAACCCCGGCTTCGGGCTCACCCGAAAGGATCCGCTGAACGTCTATAACGGAAAAACCCCGAATGGAACCTTCCTGGTTCCAGAAGCGGTCCGTCAGTACGACGCGGTGGAGTTCCGCCTTGATGGCCGTTACTTCAATAAGCTAAATGCGAATGCCAGCTACACGTGGAGCCGCCTCTACGGCAACTACTCCGGTTCCGCCAACTCCGACGAATCCGGTCGCTCCGACCCGGGCGTCAGCCGCGCGTTCGATCTTCCTTACTACTACTTCGACAACACCGGCAGCCAGAGGAACGTTCTGGGCCGCCTCGCAACGGATCGTCCGCATACGATGAAGCTCTTCCTGGGCTACGACCAGAAACTGGGGAAACTCGGAACCGGCACCTTTGGTTTCGTGCAAAATGCCTGGAGCGGCACGCCGGACTCGACGTCGGTGATTTACCTGTCCGCCCCGACGTTCCCGTACGGACGAGGCGACATGGGACGGACCCCGGCGTACGTTCAATCCGACCTCAGCTACAACCATGGGTTCAAGATCAGCGAGAAGGTGATGGCTCGATTTGAAGCCAACATCGTAAACCTGTTTAACCAGGCGGCGGTTATTAGCCGGACCACGCAATACAACCGCGCGGGTGCTATCGGAATTAGCGTTGCGGACTTCTTCAAAGGTTACGACCCTAAGCGGTTCGTGACCGTTGGCGGGTCTGTCCCCTACAATCCGATCTACAACCTCCCTGGCGGCGACTATCGCGCCGGCGGCACGGGCGCTTATCAGGCTCCCCGGAACATCCGTCTTGGCGTTCGCTTGGTTTTCTAAGCAGATCTACAACTCAACCAAAAGCGGCGGCCCTTCGGGGCCGCCGCTTTCTTGTTATCGGTCCGCTATCATGGCGCTATGCGCCCACTCTTCGGATTTGTGTTCACCGCTACGCTCATCAGCGCCGGCACTTTCTATAAAGACGTACTTCCCGTCTTGCAGGCGAAGTGCCAAGGCTGCCACAGGCCCGGTGAGGCCGCGCCGATGTCATTCCTTACTTATGAAGACGCGCGGCCGTTTGCGGCCGCCATTCGCCAAGCCGTCATAACGAAAAAGATGCCGCCTTGGGGGGCCGATCCTGCGCACGGCAAGTTCGCCAATGATCCGACGCTGACGGAAGCGGAGAAGAATGCCATTGTTTCCTGGGCCGACGCCAAGGCGCCAGCGGGCAATCGCAAAGATGCGCCGGCGCCGAGGAAGTTTGTCGAAGGCTGGAATATCGGAGAGCCGGATTTGGTCGTCGCGATGCCTAAGGCCTACGAGGTGCCGGCGACAGGGACGATGGAATACACCCGGTTCATCTTGCCGCTCAATTTTACGGAAGACCGGTGGGTTAGCGCCGCCGAAGTCCGGCCCGGCAATCGGGCGGTGGTTCACCATGTCATTGCCTATCTGCGCGAGCCCGGCGGCACGTGGCTGAAAGGCGCACCGATTGGCGAACCCATCGTCAAAGTCGCGAAGAACGACGGCGGGCCGCGCGGATCGCTGGCCGGGTATGCTCCGGGAGTTCCCCAACGGCCCGGAGTGCCTGGTCGCGCGCAACGCGTGAAGGCGGGCTCCGAGGTCGTTTTGGAAATGCACTACACGACCAACGGCAAAGCCGCGACGGATCTTACGAAGGTCGGGATTATTTTCGCGAAGGAACCGCCGGTGGAGATATCGGGCGGATTCGCGGCCGGCGATAACAGATTCGTCATTCCGCCCGGCGCCGATTCCCACGAAGTAAAATCGAAATGGACCACACCTCGCGAAGTAAAACTAACGGCGTTGACTCCGCACATGCACTTGCGTGGCAAGGACTTTCAATATGTCGCCAAGTATCCGACCGGCGAATCGGAGGTGCTGCTGAGGGTTCCGAGATATGACTTCAACTGGCAGCACACGTACGTGCTCGCGCAGCCGAAACTTTTGCCGGCGGGTACGGTGATCGAGTGTACCGCGCACTTCGACAACTCACCCAACAACAAGTTCAACCCCGATCCGAGCGCCACCGTTCGTTGGGGCGACCAGAGTTGGGAAGAGATGATGATCGGCTTCGGCGGCTACATTACGAACTAACAAATATGGGCGCCGGATGTTCCGACCGGCAGGACATATAGCGATTGGCTGGCGGTCATGAAGAGCCGGTTCCGGCGCGTCCCGCCGAAGCAGACGTTGGCACAGTTTTCCGGCAGGCGGATCATGCCGATCTGCTCGCCGGCGGGGGTAATTACCAGGACGCCGGGGCGGGCGCCGGCCCAGATGTTGCCGTCGACATCGCAGCGAATGCCGTCGGCGGCTGTTGGCGCGCCTGTTCCCGGAACCTGCATCTGGATCAGCCGCTTGCCATTGCGCACGGCTTTGCCGTCGATGTCCCAGACCTTCATATCGCGTCCGCCGCCGCCGGTGTCGGCGATGTACATGCGCTTGTAGTCGGGCGAAAAGCAGATGCCGTTGGGGGCGCTGACTTCGTCGGTGAGCTTGGCGATCTCGCCGGACTTTCCATCGACGCGGTAGACGGCTTCCTTCAGTTCTTTCGTCGCGCGGTAGCCTTCGTAGTCGCCGCCGATGCCGTAGGGCGGATCGGTGAACCAGATGGAGCCATCGGGGTGCACGACGATGTCATTTGGCGAGTTTAACTTCTTGCCCTCGAACTTGTCGGCGATGACGGTGACCGTTCCATTCGGCTCGTAACGGGCCACACGGCGGTTGCCATGTTCGCAGGAGAGTTGGCGGCCGTCGTAGTCGAACGTGTTGCCGTTGCTGTAGCCGGCGGGATTGCGGAAGGTGGTGACGCGCTTGTCCTCTTCAATCCAGCGCAACTGGATGTTGTTGGGAATGTCGCTCCAGACGAGGTACTTGCCATTGCCATTCCAGGCAGGCCCTTCGGCCCACTGGGTGCCGGTGTAGAGGCGCTTCATGCTGGTGTTGCCGATCATGTAGCGGCGGAATTTGGGATCCAGGGCGATCACGTCGGGATCGGGATACTGCACCGGTACAACGCCGGTCCAATCTCTGGTGGCCGGAACCGGCGACACCGGCGCCTGCTGCGCGATCGCCGCTCCGATACTGAGCCCAAGCAGTCCGCGCCGTGTCCATTTCGTCTCATTCATAGACGTTAGGTATATCACGTTCTCTTTCTCCTTGACAGCTTAGGAGAGCGGTGATAGTGTCCTAAGTAGATTAGGTAAGCAATGTCAGCTCCCATACTCCCCGGAACGCTCGACCTCCTGATTTTGAAAGCCGTCTCGCTGGGCCCTCAGCACGGATACGGTGTGCTGTTGCGAATCGAACAAACCTCGGGGGGCAATCTGGGTATTGAGCAGGGTGCGCTATATCCCGCTCTCTTCCGGCTGGAGACGCAGGGGCTGATCGTTTCCGAGTGGGGAGTATCGGAAAACAACAGGCGCGCCAAGTTCTACACACTGACGGCGGCGGGGCGAAAACGGCTGAAGGACGAAGTTGCGACGTGGAATAAGGTGGTTGAGGGCATGGCGCTGGCGGCAAAGGCGACAAAATGAACAGGCCGCGCGAGGAGATGGAGTTCCAACGGGATGCGCGGATCGCCGATTTGGTTCGGCGAGGGCGGAGGCCGGGCGAACGGCGCGGATGGAGTTTGGCAACCCCGAATCGCATCGGGAAGAGTGCCGGACGGTGCTTGGATTTCGGCCTTGGGACGAACTGCGGGCCGATCTTCGCTACACCGCGCGGACGCTATGCAATACGCCGGGATTTGCTCTCGCGGCGGTGGCTATACTCGCGCTCGCCATCGGGGCTAATGCCGCGTTTTTCACTTTCTACGCCAATTACGTTTTAAAGCCGCTGCCAATTCGCGGGGCGGACCGGCACTTCGAGCTTACCGGGCGCAATGCGGAGGGCCGGCGTACCCTGGACGGGGCAGGAACTGGCGGCGTTGCGTGACGCGACGGGAAAAGAGATCGAGGATTTCTATACAGCTGAGACGCCGCAGGTGTTGGTACCGGCTCCGGTACAGCGCCACTGCCTGATTACCGCAATTTCTTCCAACTACTTCCAGTTACTGGGCGGCGCGGCCGCCTGTGCCGCCGGTGGAATGGCC
>Ga0163144_10015097_pt1 | contig 15971 bp, 12 predicted proteins | sample OliLak19BULKMAT1_FD_123175 | JGI IMG/M metagenome (GOLD analysis project Ga0163144, IMG submission 123175) | Freshwater microbial mat bacterial communities from Lake Vanda, McMurdo Dry Valleys, Antarctica - Oligotrophic Lake LV.19.BULKMAT1 | ecosystem: Environmental > Aquatic > Freshwater >...
AGTAGGCAGTAGGCAGTAGGCAGTAGGCAGTAGGCAGAGGATGATCCAAGAAAGGAATGAGCGCAAGTTTTTTCTGAGTTTAATTCCGGACAAGGCCACGTGCTTGCGTGACTGCTCTGCCTTCTAATTCCCCATGTACGACATTCGACAATTCAAACCGACCCTCTATGTGCTGGTGATGCTGGGCATCATCGGCTTCGCATTGGCAGCGCAGGCGCCGGCGATATTCCTGCTGGCGGGTGGCGCGGTCGTTGCCAATGCGTGGTTGGTCGCAACGAATCGCTTTACACCGATGCCCCGATTGCTGGCCAACGGCATCACGCTGTTGGCTTTTCTGTTTGTCGCCCAGCAGGTGGTGGTGCTGCAGACCACACCGATCATCATCGTCGGGCAGTTCCTCGTGTTGCTGCAGGTCGTCAAGCTTTATGAACAGCGGTTGAATCGAGATTACGCCCAGTTGCTCGTGCTCAGCCTGTTGTTGATGGTGGCAGCGTCGATTACGACGGCCAGTCTGTTTTTCGGTGTGCTGCTGATCGCGTATCTGTTCCTATCACTCTACTGCTGCCTGCTCTTCCATCTGAAAGTCGAAACCGACCACGCGCGGTCGGCGTATGCGCTGGCAGAAGACAAGGTCAACCCCGCGATCCTGCGGCAGGACCAGCGCTACCTCTCGCGGTCTATGCGGCGGTTGACCGGGCTGGTGTCGGGTGTGGCGATCCTGACGGCGATCATTGTGTTCCTCATCTTCCCTCGCGGCACCGGTGCCAATCTGCTCGGCCCGCTGCAGATGCGGCCCAGTCAATCGCTGACCGGGTTCAGCGACCAGATGAACTTCCAGCAGATCGCCAACATCACGCAGAACACCGCTACCGTCGCTTACGTGAATGTGTGGAAGCAAGCCTGGAACAACAACGACAAGACATGGGACCCCGAACAAGCCTACGGCCCGGCGAGCATCTACCTGCGCGGAACCGTACTCGATCGCTATGAGGGCACCGCTGAGAGTGGCTGGCGCTGGTCACGATCGGCAGGTGGCGCATCATCCAGCAACAGTTCAGTTGGGCTCGAAACCTATCAGCCGGGTGAAGAGCTCGTCGTTCCGCGACCTGTGCCCGAGGGCGGCACGCGATTTCGACAGTATGTAACATTGTTACCGACCAACACACCCAACTTGTTCGCGATGCCCTATCCGACCAGCTTCACTCCGCGCAAGCGCCCGCTTCGCGTCCGCTATGTGAACCGTGGGGGATTGCTGCTGAGTGGTGAGCCGCTGGTGCAGAAGGTGGAGTACGAGGTTACGTCTACGGAACAACAGGAAGCCCTTAGCCCATCGTACTTGCAAGCGCTCGAGCGCACGCCCTTCCATGAGTACCAGTCCACAATCGACCCGCGCATTAAGCAGTACCTGGACGAGATTGAGTTCGGCGATCTTCGCGATAAATTGGCGGACCCCAACACCGGTAAAAAGGGCTGGGCGCCAAACGCGCTGGATGAAGAGATCGCCCGCAAGATCGAACAGCACTTGCAACAGAAGTTCGGCTATACGCTGGACCTGACCGAGTTCGGTTTAACGCACGGTGACGACCCCATCGTCCGATTCCTGACCGAGTTCAAGCGCGGCCACTGCGAATACTTCGCCGGCGCGATGACGCTGCTGTGCCAGAGCTTGAACATCCGCAGCCGGGTGGTCATCGGATTCAAGTGTGATGAATACAGCGACTCGGGGAACTTTTACAACGTGCGACAAAGTCACGCACACGCTTGGGTCGAGGTGCAGACGCCGAGTGGTTGGAAGACGTTCGACCCGACGAGTGGTCGAGCGTTCAACGATGCGCGGTCCGGATTGCTTCAGCGGATGCGCTCCATGCTCAACTTCATGGAGTTCACCTGGGCGACGTCGGTTATCGCGTATGACAACGAGAACCGCGACAACCTGATCTCGAACGTTAACACGCGACTGGATCAGACTGCCGTCAACTCTTGGCCGAAGGTGCAGGGCATCATCCGCTGGGTGCAGGCGCAGTTCGAGATCTTCGCGTCACGCATCGTCGGGCCGATCATGGTGCTGCTGGTGCTGGGGCTTGTTTGTTCGGTTATATGGTTCGCGTGGGAACGCTGGCGTTTGCGACGCCGGGCCGAGCGGATCGGGCTCGACATCCTGCCGACGACCGACCAACTGCGTCTGGTCCGCCAGCTCGGTTTTTACGATGATCTGCTTCGACTGCTCGAGCGTCACAACATGACGCGCCCCGTCCACCAGACACCCAAGGAGTTCGCCGACAGCCTTGCGTTCCTGCCAAGCGAAACGTACGACACCGTTCGCCGGTTGACGCAGATCTTCTATAAGATTCGCTTCGGGCGAATGAAGCTGACAGGTCCTCAACAGCGCCGGCTGCACACGGTGTTGCACCGCCTGGCCCACTCGCTGGGGCCGATGCCGGAGAAGCGGTAGTAGTCTTCATCTACTGATCAATCACCGCTTTCCGACGACCGTCACAACGCCGTAACCCGGCACGTCGATCGTCACCTTTTCAGACTCGACCTTGACCGTGCTGGACTGCCACAAAGCGTCGGTCGACGAGGTGTAGACGTCGTACGTAGCGTAGTCGTCAAATGGAGCAGGAAGCGCGATTGTCGCCGGTTGCGTGTCGGCGGCGCGGTTGACGAGGACGAAGACCACCGACTTGTCCACATCGTGAACATAAGTGCTCGCCGTCACGCCGTCCGGGTCGTCGCTGGTCGTCTTGACCGCGACCGCATTCGGGCGGATGTACTTGAAGAAATGCTTGGCGGCGATGTACTTCGGTTGAACCGTCGTATCCGCCTTGCGCGTCAGAGATTCGTTCGTCGATTCGTCGGCCTTGTCGGCGAACTGCCAGTAGAGAATCGCGCTCTGCCGGCCGGTGGTCAGCGCCTGCTGGGTCTTGAACGCAATGCTCCAGGCGCCGTTCGACGGAAAGCCGTTGTCGCGATCGATCCATTGCGGCTTTTCACCGGACGTTTCGGTCATCCAGCTCTTCTTGCCATACGCAGTGAAGCCTTTGACGTTTGCCGGAAGCGCCACGTGCGGCGCTTTGTCCCAACCACTGACCCACCATCGCCACAGCTTCGAGTCCGCGCCAGCGGAAGACTGGCCATCACCCGCGTAGCCGTGAATGCAAAAGAAACTGACGGCATCCATCGCCTCTTTATCCTTGGCAATCTCGGCAAGGTATTGAAGGTTTTTATGCGACGGGTTGCCGCCACCCCCCAGTTCCCACATGCCCCAGAAGTCGCCACCGAGCAGGTCTTCAGGGCCCATGATCTGAATGGGTTTGAGGTCGTTGTACTTATCAAACTCCCGCCGAACCGCTTTCAGTGCCGCGATGTACTCAGCCGACGTGCGGTAGACGCAACTGTTGTAGAACTCGGGAAAGTTAATCTCGTTCTGAATCGAGATCGCATGAAAGTTCACGCCATACGTGTCCTGAAACCCTTTGATGTACGCCGCAGTGCTGCGGGCAAATTGTGTTAGCGCGCTCGTTGGACCGGTGCCGTCGTTGAAGATGGCCAGTGGTTTGTCAGTCGTGTCGAGCTTGCCACCGGCAAAGTTTCCGGCCCAGATGAACGGAAAAGGCGTGTCCTTCGTAGGGTATGGCCAGTTGCCGCCCTCCCACTTTTGACCGTTCGCGACCTTCACCCATGGCGCCGGCGACCAGATCGAGCCGATCAATTTGAAATCACCAAGCTGCTCGCGCCGCTTTAATCCCGCTTGCGCCATGCGGCCCTGGTCGGTCACGCGCTTGTAGTTGAAGAACTTGCTGTTCTTGGCAATGTCCGGCGTCATCACTGCGATCTGCGGGGTTCGACCGGCGAACGGTTTGACGTAATCCGCAGCCGACGTATACGTGCGCACGTTGTTGCGATCAGGTCCACCGCGCGTCGCGGGGTCGTCGATTTTTAGTGGTGGCTTGCTCGAGAACCAGGGACTGACGTAGTTGTCATCCGAATACGGCGACACGAATCGCGGGGTGAGGTCGACACGCAGGATCGATGCGCCCAGGTCGTCGTAATACGCGTTCTGAAACCACTCTTCTTTCGAGAATTCGTTGCCGATGCACGTGCCGAACCCATCGATCGTCTGCAATGTTCCCGCGGGTGATGCGTCGATCGTAATGTTGGCCGCAGTGGAGATGGACGATGAAAGCAAGACCGAGACAATCGCAATGCGAGTCAGCATGATTCTCCCGGAAATTATTACGGCTGCGTCGTCGGTTGCGTCGTTGCGGCTTGGCCCGCTTCGATGGCCGCGGTCGCGAACTGGCGGACCAGCGGTTCCTCATCGTCGGTGGCAACTGCCTTGAGACGATCGAGATGATCCGGCCCCGCACTGGAAGCCGCGACGGCGCCCATCAGGCGCGTCGGCCATTCTTCACTCGCAAGCATGCTGCGAACGGCGCGATCGAACTCATCGCCCTGCGGTGTCGCCGTGGTAGATAGGAACGCCGCCCAAGTTGCCACCGACGGTTGCGGGTCGTTGCGCGCACGCATCACCACACTTGCAAACTGGTTCGCCATGGACTGGCGACGCTCGGTTTCCTCAGCGGGAACCGACGCCCCTTCCCGCGGTGCCTGTAGCAGTAAGCCACCCAGTCCCTGCAGGAGCTCGAGCGCGTTGAACTTTTCACTTGGCGAGCCCGTGTCGACGGACGCAGTCAGCTTCGATCGAGCGCTCTCGTCATTGATCGGGAACGGATTGCGCGCAAACACCCGTGGGAACTGGACCTTTAGACCACCGGCACCCGGGTCGATCTTTCCCGCAACGCTCGTGGGGTTCGTCATCACCGAGACGAACAACTGCAGCGCCGGCGTCGGGTTGCTGCGAAGAATCTGTGCCAGTTGTCCCTGGTCGACGCGCACGAACATCTGGATGCTCTGCTTCGGCCGCAACACGCGCACCTGCGTGATTCGGTCGTAGGTAATTCCTGGGAACTGCTGCTGCACCATGCCGCGCAGTTGACCGTCGAACCACAAGTCAGGTTTAATGACGCCGTTGGGCCCGACGGTGATGTCGAACTCGGAGTTGTTCGTGATGATAATCCGACTGAACATCGGCTCGCCGTACGCATACGAGCCTCGCATCGGCTCACCGCGGATCGAATAGAACGCGGTCGCGTCCTCGACGATGTTGAGCCACGTCCGCGGAAATTTGTCGAGCTGGGCCAGAATTAACTCGGCGGCGTTTATGCTGCCTCGCTTGACGCCGTAGTCCTTCAACACGTCCCACACCACAGCGCCCAGCAGCCCGGCTGGCGCGTCGGTCAGCACCTTGCGAGCGGTGGTGTTGCCATCAACTTTCGTCTTCGCATCAGACAACTGAATGCGTGCGACCCCCGCGGCGCTGATCGGATCGCGATCGGCCACCGCGCTGAGCTTGACCATCGCTTCCTGAGTGCGACCTTGAACCAGCAGCGACCACCCTTCGAGGCGCGACAGTGGCACGCTGTCCTCAGCAACAAGCTTGCGCAGAATGTCTATGGTCTTCGTGGTGCCTTGCGTGTCGTTGGCGAAATAGATCTGAAACCACGCGAGATCGCTTAGCGTTGCAATCAGCGTCTGTTTGCGGCGTTCGTTTTCGGGCTGCTCCGCAGCGGCGATGTCTTCAGCGAGGTCGGGCAGCGCGTCTTTGAAAGGTTCAACGGGTTTGGCCGCTTCCTCACCCGTTCGCCGGGTCGCCACCACACGACCCCGCAGGATTGCGCCGGCCTCGTTGACGTAAGACTTGAACGCATCGGCAGGACCAGTGCGCTTAGCAATTAGACGAAGCAGAATCGCATCGACGTCAGCGCTGTCGACGCTCAGCAATTGCTGCGCAAGCGCGTCGGCATCTTCCGGTCGGTCAGCGAGGAAAAACTGAGACGCATACGACACGACAAATCGATGCGACGGTGCTTGCCCCAACCGATTCCAGACGCGCACCGCAAACGCGTACCACTCAAGCGACGGCCGGATCATGCCCGCGTTCGCCAGTTCGTCAGCAAGATCGGCCACGCGGTCGGGCTGCGATGGATTTGCCATCAGCATGCGCATCAGTAACGCCACCCGCTCAGCAGCAGTGGCGGTGGACTCGCTCGTCGCAAACTGCAACGTCAGCGCTTCGGGGTTTAACGGGTTCAGGCGCAGCGCCTGATCGAACAGCGACTTGGCCTGTTTCACCTGTGACCGCTCGCGATACAGCTCCGCTGCCGACAGCGCGGCGTACGAACGCACCTCGGGGGGAATCGTCGGATTTTCAAGGATCGACGTTAGATAGCTCAGCCGTTTCTCGGCGACCTGGAACCGACCGGTGTAAAGATCAATCAGTTTGATCTGCGCGTCCTGGTCACCGGGCGCAAGGGTGCGAAATGCCTTCAGCGCCTCGATGGCGCCGTCGGTGTTGCCCGCGTTGAGCGCCACCTCGGCGAGCAGTTGGGGATACCGTGGTTCGCGCGGGTCGAGCTTGTGCGCCGCTGACAGCAATACCGACGCCTGTCGCCAAACCGCTGGCGTCGGTGTGACGCGAGATAGCCCGTCACGCACATACCCCGCGATGCGCTGGGCCAACAGCGCATCGGCAGTCAACTTCGCGATCTCGGCGGGGCTTGGTTGCGAGGTCGGCGCCCGTCCTGCCGTGGGTGGGTTCGTGGCGGCCGACTGGGCCAGCGCAGGGGTCGCAATCAGCATGGCAACGAGGAACGGACGGAACGTTTGCATGGATATCCTTGATGCGGACGGACGAAGCTTGCACGGACAGAACATGTTTTTCAGCCTTCAACGGGACTTGCTCGTCCTTGTCTTCCTATCGGCCGGCAATGGCCAACGTCACCGCGCTGACGATCGCAATTGTGCAGACTGCGGCGGCAGTCATGCCATAGGCGACTTCAAATCGGCCGGCTACCTTGGTTTTGTACACCCGACCGATCACGCAGCCAAACAATACCACCTGCGCACCGGCCGCCAGCGCCACCGCGGCGCAACGGACCGCGTTGGCCGCAACGTCAGGTCGGTTCCATTCTTCAACGACCATCGTCGCGTGCTGCCAGCCCCACAACGCCGCGAGCATCAGCCCCAGCGTCATCACAATTCCAAACACGATCGTCCCTGATCGCATAACCGTTCTCCATTCAGACCGAATCATGCCCACAGCTCGCGCAACAGCGGCATGCGCGTCGTCAACTCACCGACGTCTGTCAGCATACCGACCCGCTGACAGAGCCACTCTTCCCATTCCTTCTGACCTGTCTTCCGCGCCGCCAGTGCGAGCAACGCCTGAACGGCAGCTGCATCTTGTGTCGGCATCAGCTCGGCCAGTTGCACTTTGACCGGTAAGCCGTTGGCCATGTGCGTCCAGGCACCGATGCGCGATTCGTAGTCGAGCTGCGTTCGCAGTAAGTGTAACGCTTCACCCAGTGAAAGCCTCTGCGCATACAACTGCGAGATCGCAGTGTACGCAGCGGGCAGATCGTTCAGATGCACCGAGGCGCTGGCCAGCATCAAGCGAGCCGACTTGGTCAGCGCCCGCAACGGCCCTAATCGATGACCGAGCAACGCTCGCGACAATTGGGCCGATTCGTCAAATCGCTGCTGGGTGTGACGCAACAGCGCCAGATGATGGATGCTGAGAAGTTTGGCACTGCGGAACAGACTGAATTTCCCGATCGCGTGGGATAGTTGAACCTCGGCGGCCTCGTGCAAGCCGGCGGCAATCAGGGATGAAGACCCGGCAGCCAGCTGACTCCCACGCCGACTGCCCATCGCCAGCGCAACCCACGCAATACCCACTGCAAAGAATGCGGCGGTCTGGGTCGTTTCGTCACCACCGATGATCGCGACGATCAATACGACTGCGATCGTCACCTTCAAAAACCAACCGAGCGCCAGATCACGCCGCAACCGTGCGATCGCAGTGCGCGCCGTGATCGGGTGCGTCGTGGGTGGTGGAACAGTAGTGGCGGTCGTTTCCATGCGTGGTTCGAGCTTTATTTACATTCCAACGGGCGCTGCGGACGGGCCGAACCGGTTCGCGGTCGCGGTGATTTCGGGATAGCGGCGGGTCAATTCGACCGTCGGTGCCAACATCGTCGCCCGCCGCCAGGCTTGGCGTGCGTCGTCCTCGCGGTGCAGCAGATCGTAGGCCCTTGCCGCCAAGGCATAGGCATCGGCAACGCGGTGCCCTAGCTTTTCGCGTAGGGTCGGCAATCGGCGTTCGAACATCTGGACGGCCTCAGCCGGGTGACCCGTCTTTACGTCGCGATAGATCTCGACGAGCGTTACACCCGCCCCCTCGCGGTCTCCCATCCTGCGAAGCTCGGCAATCGCGCGGTCGGCATCAAACAGGTGGTCTTCCCGCAACATCGCGATCGCCCGACCGGCCCGCAGGCCGTTGTCGGTTGAGGGGTCCATCGCCACGTTCTCAAGCAGGTAATCCTGCACCATGATCGCGTCGGCGTGTCGGCTGTATCGGGACAGAACGCTCGCAAGAAAGATGAGTGCCTGCACCCGCACCGTCGTGCTTCGTGGGGGGGACAGCAGCAGTTGCTCGACCGCGACCGCGGCGGCGGTCCAGTTGCGCAGCAGGACGAACTCTTCGATCGCCTCGATCTGCCGCCCTTGAGCCCGGTGCTTCTGCACGGTCAGAAATGATGCGACCAACATGCCACCGACCAACAGCATCAGTACGAGCGGAATCAGCGCCTGCGTCAGACCTTCCGACATCCCCACCGACGCCAGGACCGCCATCCCCATTATCACCAGCAGGAACCCACCGACAAAATACCACACGCGAGACACCTGCGCTTGTGGGACACTGCGATCGAGCAGCGTCGGCACGTCAAGAAACGGTGGTGGCAGCGAGGGTTGAGACGGTGACGCGGTCATCAGTACTGGAATTGTAGACAGGACGATGGGGATTGAAAGGGGCAGCTGGCCCGACCGCGCCTATCGCCGCAGCTTCGCCAAAGCGGCTTTTTCGATCTGGCGCACGCGTTGGACGGAGATGCCCAGGCCCAGAGCAAGCTCTTCAAACGACACTGCCAAACCGCGGTCATTAAGGCCGAAACGGGCCTTGAGGATATTCGTCTCGCGACCGCTGAGGCGGTTAAGCAACTGGTTCACCTCGTCACGGTCGACGAGGCGGTTCGTCGCGAAGGTTTCACGACGGTCGGGGAAGTTCTGCAGGGTTTCCACGTCGCCCGTTCGACCGCGACTAGCCGACTGCATCGCGGGCACACTGCGGGCAAACCCCTTCATCAATGCGAGCGTGGCATATGTACTGAACTTGTGACCGTGGTGGACGTCGAAACTCTCGACGGCCCGCATCAGGGTGATGTTGCCGTCACTGGCCAGTTCCATTATCGACAGGCCATTGCGCAGGTGTTTGCGGGCCACACTGATAACCAACCGCAGATTCGCGCGGACGATCGCATTCTTGGTTTCCGTCGCGGCGGTCAGATGACCTTCCAGAACCTTTAACTCGCGCGCCCGCGCCAGTTGTGGATCCAGCCGCCGACGTGCGGTGGCAAAGCGGAACTTGTGGTAATTGAACTTCAGAAACAGCGCCCGCTCCTGCGCGACCGAGAGCAATGGTGTGCGATAGAGCGCCTGCAGGTACGGGGGCAAGTCGCGCGGCATACGAGCGTCGGTCGATGCACTGTCGGACAACGCACCATCGAGCTTGGCCAGCCCGGCGATCACGTCATCCGCGCCGTCCAGGTGATACAACGGATCGTCGATGAACTTCCCCTTGCGCCGAGCGAGCTTCGCGACGCGCTCGTCGAGTAGAACGCGATAAACCCCAGCCCGAGAAACCGAAAACCGACGGGCGAGCGAGCGGAGCGAGCGGCCATGCTTGTGGGCACGGACAATCTTCGCGCGGCGAACGTCATCGGTCTGCGAAGCGGCAAGCGGCAAGACGGCGGCGTCGACATGCTCGGCATCGTGCTTGCGAAGCGTGTGCAGGATGGTCAGGGGTGAACGATGGAACCGCCTGGCGAGCCGACGGCTGATCTCGTCGATATCGCAGCGACAGTCGACCGCAAGCCGGCGAGCGTTGCGGACAATGTCGGCGATCTCAGATTTTTCGACTGTCGTCGCATTGACCTCACCCGCGACGCCGTTGCCCTGATGTTGGATGAAGCGTTCGACACTGCTTAGCAGGAAGCCCACGCGTCGCTTGCCGTCGTTGAACACAAACCGCCTGGCCGGCAGCCCACGGCGGCGCCAGCGCTGGATGGTCTTGCTGGCGACATTGAATTTTTCCACGACGTCATCGATCGACAAAACTGGCTCGGCTGTCGTGGCAACGCGCAGGTCGAGGGTCTCACTGACGTGCTCGATCAGCACACCAAGGTCATGCTGAAGCGCCTCACCCGCGAGCATGTCGGCCGAGACATTCTTCGGGCGGTAACCTGTAACGCGATAAAGGACAAAATCGGCTGGGTAGGCCTTGGCAGGGTCGATCGTATGCAACAGTGATTCTGCAGACGCAAGCTGAGCCTGGCGGACATCGATGGGTGAAAATCCCATCTGTCGACTAAGGGTCGATAGTGTGTCGATGCGGAATGTGGACACTTGCCAAATTATCCTCCCGTTTTCACGGGCGGTCAATCACAAAGTGCTTTGTTTACATGACCAAATACAGTGTGACGGCTTATGCCTTACCCCACTTACCAAAGCAAAGCTGAATTGAAGCAATTTACCAGTTGCTTGACCAATTGACCGGGCCTTCGGATAGTGCTGGTCCGTGGCAGACACGACCACAACTCCTCCCCCCACTCCCGCGGCGATGCCGGCCGGTAGTCCCCTGGGTGAATTGGCTTCACTGTTCACCCGGCTGGGATTTACTGCCTTCGGTGGGCCAGCGGTTCATGTTGCGATGATGGAGGATGAAGTTGTCACCCGTCGACGCTGGATGGACCGTCAGCATTTCCTCGACATCGTGTCGTCGCTGAACTTCATCCCGGGACCGAACTCGACCGAGTTAGCGATTCACATCGGCCTGCTGCGGGCCGGGTGGCGCGGGTTGATCGTTGCGGGGGTTTGCTTCATCACACCGGCGTTTTTGATCATCCTGCCGATCGCGTGGGCATACTGCGCGTATGGGTCACTGCCGGTTGTCGATCGGATGATGCAGAACGTGCACGCAGTGGTCGTGGCGCTTGTCGCGGTCGCGACGGTCCGGTTTGCACGTACGACGTTGCGCTCATCGTTTCCGGTCATCATCGCCGTTGGGTCGGTCGCAGGGGCGATGGTTGCGCATCGGTGGGGATGGCCTCAATCCGAGTTGATCATTTTGGCGATGGCGGCGTTGCTGGGTGTGGCGCGGTGGGTCGTGATGTTCCGCCTGACCCGGGTGCGCGTTGTCGCGTGGCCCACGATGCTGATGACCGCCTTGTTCGATCCGTCCTTTGTCCATGGGCTTTTCTGGATGGGCTTGTACTTCCTCAAAGTCGGCGCGACGCTCTTCGGGAGTGGCTATGTGTTGCTGAGCTATCTGCAGACGGGGTTGGTCGACGGACATGGGTGGCTCGACGAGCGGCAGTTACTCGACGCGATCTCGGTTGGGCAGATCACGCCCGGCCCGGTCCTGACGACCGCGACATTTGCCGGCTTCGTCATCGGCGCGCAAACCTTTACCGGCGGCACGGTCGGTGGGGTCGCCGGGGCGCTGGTGGCGACGATCGCGATTTTCCTGCCGTCGTTTGTGCTCGTCTGGCTGTTTGCGCCGATCCTCGCTCGACTTCGAACCATGCCCGTTGCCCGCGGAGCGTTAGACGCGATGAACGCCGCCGTCGTTGGTCTGATCGCCGCCGTTCTGATCGAGCTGGTGCCTTATGCGGTCGTGTCCCCCACCGCCATCACGTTTGCGGCTGCAAGTTTGGTGGCGTTGTGGGTGTGGAACGTGAACGCAACGTGGATCATTGCGATCGCAGCGATTACGGGATTGCTGGGGATTGGTGCGTAGTCCAGACCGTATGCAGGGGCATCCTTACTTCCCCGGCGCGTTCTTCTTGGACATTTTCAACCGTCGGCCACCGAGGTCCCACTTGGCTTTATCCATGTAGGCTTCAATGAGCAGGATGCCGCGACCGCTACACTTCTCGATGTTTTCTTCAAGAGTGGGATCAGGGACGTCGCTGCGGGAAAAGCCGGGGCCCTGGTCTTCAATCTCGATCTCACAGACCTTCGGGGTCACCTTGGCGGCGATCTTCACGGTCTTCTTGGGGTCAAGCTTGTTGCCATGCTTGATAGCGTTGATCAGAGCCTCTTCCAGCGCCAGCTTGATCGCGAAGGTCGATTGGTCGTTGAACCCATTGGCAGCGACGCCGTCGAGAATCTGCTTCTGCACGTCGCGACCGGCGGCGTATTCGGAGGGAATGGTGAAGCGCAATGACGGCTTTCCACCGCCGCTGTCGTTTGGACGTTTGCCGTTATGGTTTGTCCCGGCCATCAGCACTCTCTCGCAAACCTTCGCCAGCCCCTCGCCTTGCTGCAGTGATTGCTGCGACTAGGTGTTGTAGCTCGCCAGCGCCTCGGTGCGCGTCGTGGCGATGCGGAAAAGCTTGTTCAGCTTCGTGATCACGAAGACCTCGAGAATATGCGGCCCGATATTGGCCAGCCGCAGCTGACCGTTCTTCTGCTTCACGCGATTGTTGACGTTGATCAACATCCCCAGTGCCGCCGAGCTCAGGTGCTCAACGGTCGCGAAGTCGAGCAGAAGCTTGGGTTGAGGGCGTTCGTCGATCAGCGTGTTGAGCGTTGCGCCGATGTCGGCGATGTTCGCTTCGTCGAGGATCTTGCTATTGGTGAACTCGACGATGCGGACGTCTTTCAACGTCGTCACGGAAAGCGGAGGCATAGTTTCGGACATGGCTGGTTTCCAGTCTTGTCTTGTGAATCCGCAGGGCAGGGACGCCGACGGCAGCTAGACAAAAAGGGCCGCGGAAGATCGGCAAAATGCCGTTCACCGCGACCTACGGAAGGAAAGGGTATGTAACCAGCTAGGGGACTGTCAAGCGGGAGCCTTGGCCGCGACGGACCGTCACACAGAGCACCGCTACGCCAACGCAGAGCAGTGCGGCAATCAGCAGAAACGGCGCGAGCGGTCGAGCCGTCCTGGCGACCGATTGGGAGACGATTTGGCTTGCCCAGTTTTCCGTTGACGTCGCTGTGGCGTTTGGCACGATCTCACCAGCGTTGATCGCAAGCAACCGCCCTTCGGCATTACCGAATAGGCCCGGCCACAGTCCTGGTTCGGTGCCGTTAGGGCTCTTGCCGCGAATTTGCCGCCAATTTTCGTCTAACGGCTGGGCAGACGATGCGCTCCACTCGCTGACAATGGCATCACCGTCCGCCAGATAGTCAAAAATGCGCGTCCACAGGACGACCCAATCGACCGACTGGGCGTCGCCGCGCACCTGCAGACCGACCCAGACCTGGTTTTGCGGGCCCGTCGCGATCAGAGGTGTGATGCCAGCGAGGACAACAGGCGAATACCCCGTCGGTGGGCGGCCGGTGACGGTCGACCCCTCGACCAGTCGCCGCCAGTCGACGTCGCGGGCCAATGGATGATCGTGAACTTCGATCCGCCCTACGATTGGACGTGACGGGCCTTCGCCTACCAACACAATCGAGCCAATTCCCTGCACGGCGGTCGGTGATGCCGTAACCCTGATGCGACGACCCATCGAACTCGGTGGGCGGGCACGAGCATAGGCAGCGATCACGCGTTCGACCGACGGCGATACAGGCCCAACCGCCTCGACATGAGGCCGGGGTGCCTGCGACGCCAACCACGCCTGTTGACCCAGTTGCTCGCCTACCGACACTGCGATGTTGGTGGCGACTGACGGCACGTCGAGGAAGTAGTCGCGCGTCTGACCGCGCGGTGGAAGGTTCACCGTCACCTGTTGCGACGTGGTGGATGCGACGGTGATGTTAGCCGTCGTGGTATCGGAATCGTTCCGCAACCGAACCATCACCTGCGTCGCCGGTGACGATTTCGCCGCGATATGCGCGATCGCCAGACGGTCTGTTGGCGGTGCAGGCGCAAAACGGCTGACGTAGTGCGATGAGAACGCAGCGAGATCCTGGTCCGTCACGACGATGATCGCCATGTCGCGACGCGCAAGTTCGAAAACCGCGTCCGACAGCGCGTCGCGGGAATCGACCGCAGTGGGTGGCACATCGACCGGACGATCTATCGAACCCGCCAACCGCGGTACGGTCACGACCGTCGCGGCGAGCCCTTTAGCCGACAGCTGTTTGATCGCGTCTTCCGCAGCCGCGCGATACCGCAGGTCCAGCGACATCGCAGCGCCGCGGTCGATGATGACCGTAACGCCTGCTCGGTCCGCGCCTCGCAGCGCCGGTGCCGCAGCGGCCAAAAGGGCAAGCAGGATCGCGACGAGAGTCAGCAGCACCGTTAACGGTGGCCGACGGGCACCACGGCGCTGTATCGAGGTCGCTTCCCCGCGCCACAACTGCACAAAGGGAACATCGACCGTCGCCCCTCGTCGCACGAGTGACCACACAACCAATCCCGCAAACGGGATCAGCGCCAGCAGCCAAAGCGGCGAAAGGAAAAGCATGACAGGCAGGTTAGACGACGGACGTTAGAACCGCTCTTTGTTGTCCGGCACAACGACGACCTTGTCCAGCAGCACGTAGTTGCGGCTGCGGTATTCTGTCACCATCCCCGTGATGCGAAACCGCAAATCGCGGTTCACACCGGCGGCGGCCTGTTCCATCGCGAGCAGCTTCAGATTCGGCAGGATGATGACCGGCGTGTCCTTGAGCGCGATTCCGTCGGCGTCGAACACGAACTCGACCTGCGAACCATCCGGTGTACGTACGATGCGGCCCGTGCGGTCGACGAGCAACGTGCCTTCGCGCATCACCGACGCTGCCGGTGCACCGGGCGCTATGCCCGGCCGGGTCGTCGCGCCACTGCCGACCGCGGCGGGCGCCAGGGGTTTGGCGGTCGAGCCACCGGGCAGCATGCGGTCCAGCGCCGCGCCGGCCGACTCTGAAGGACGCGTCGTGGCGGTCTGCGCCAGTAACGGCAGCCCGGTCAGCAGAACGGTGGTCGCTAGGATGATCGTCTTTCGCATGCGTCGATCTAGCATTTCGTCATCATCGGCAGTCGGACCGCCAGACGTCCAGCGGGAAATCCGCTACCGCGACTCGTTATATCGCGGGGTCGCGGCCCATTTGAGCTTGTCGGCAAGGCTTTGCCACTGCCGGGTGCGAGGGTTCTCGACCAGCCGCACGTCGTGCGAACTGCGGCTGACGACGACCCGGTCGCCTTCGTTGAGCTTCGTGCTCGCCTGCCCGTCGCAGAAGAGCGTCGTCCCCTCGTTCACACGGATCGCGAGAATCTCGATGACCGAATCAAGCCCCACAACCACCGGCCGGAACGAAAGGCTGTGCGGGCAGATGGGTGTGATGCAAAGGGCGTCGACGTCAGGGTCGATGATCGGCCCACCGGCCGACACATTGTACGCGGTCGAACCGCTCGGCGTGGCTACGATCACACCGTCGCCGAAGTAGCGGATGCCCCCTTCACTCGCGACGCACAGTTCCAGCTCGACCATGTGAAACGGCGCCCCCGCGGTGATGACCGCATCGTTGAGGGCCGTCGCGTGGAACGTGTGGGCGTGCTGACCACGCGGGTAGACCATCGCCTGAAGGACTTTGCGGTTTGAGATCGGCAGTTGGCCGTGCTGGAACTGTTCGAAGCCTTCTTTGATCTGGTCGGGTGTGAAGCTCGCGAGGAACCCAAGTCGACCGTAGTTCACACCCATCAGTGGGATGCCGCGCCCGTTCAATCGCCTAGCGGCCGAGAGGAGTGTGCCATCCCCACCGAGGACGACGACAACGTCTGCCTCGACGTTCGCGAGCTTGTTCTCACCGTCCCGCTCGACCCCGACGACCTGCGCTCTCGCCGCCAACCA
>Ga0163144_10015099_pt1 | contig 15970 bp, 16 predicted proteins | sample OliLak19BULKMAT1_FD_123175 | JGI IMG/M metagenome (GOLD analysis project Ga0163144, IMG submission 123175) | Freshwater microbial mat bacterial communities from Lake Vanda, McMurdo Dry Valleys, Antarctica - Oligotrophic Lake LV.19.BULKMAT1 | ecosystem: Environmental > Aquatic > Freshwater >...
AGCAGCCGAAAACCTTCCGGACGATTCTCCGGAAAATCAACGCCTTCACGTCGAGGCATCGTCCGGGTCCAGCCCGCGTTGCCGTTTCCCGAAGAAATGGCAATGACCGCGCCGCCCCCGGGCCAGTTGGTGCTGACCGGCCAATTCAAGCCGGTCCGTTTATGAATTTCCTCGACTAACACCCTTGCGGCTGTTTGCTCGGCGGGAGGTAGCACGCCGGGTCGAATGACGATGGTCGCTTTCGATAAGTCCGACCGTTCCGCGGCCAGGCCCGTGGACAGCAGGACCACATTGATCGAAATCGCGATCAGACGGCGGGCTGGAACCCATAAAGCTCGAATTGGCAACGAACGCAGGATTCTCGATTGGGTAAAAAGTTTGATCACACGCGAAAGGTGAAAGCAAATGCGGTTGTGTGTCAACGAAGGAGCTCCACCTGAAGCGCGATTAGGTGGCACGAAACGCTTTTGCTCGTGGGCCCAATCCTGATCGTCATGCAAACTTTTCCCAATGGGTGCAGATAGCCGAAACAGGAGAAAGATTAAAAGCACGATCACGATTAAGAACATTGCCCAGTTGAAGCAAATTTCAGTCGCTTCACTTCCCAAATTCGCGTTCCCGTATTCCGTTCCGGAACCGCGTTGCCTGACCCAACTTTTTCCCGACGTCCGCCGCGCGTTGCGGGCGTCGTTCCCGACTTCCCAGGTGCCCCTTCGATTCCATCCGAAAATGCCGATGGACAGTTTTGAACTGATCGCGCACCTTCGCCTCATGCCCAAACGGAAAACGGCCGGATTCACATTGATTGAATTGCTGGTCGTCATCGCAATCATCGCCATCCTCGCGGCCCTGCTCTTGCCGGCGTTGGCCAAAGCCAAGGAACGCGCCCGGAGCATCCAATGCCTGAACAACATGCGGCAGATCGGCATCGCGCTCGTGCTCTACGAAGGGGATCATCGGAAATTCCCGCCCAAGGCCTCGCAAGTTCCCGACTTCATGAACCCCAGCGCCGGCGGCTGGCAGAACAATTGTCTCTACGCCATCGCGCCCTACCTTCAAGGCTCGCAAAAGTCGCCCAGCTCAAAAATCTACGTCTGTCCGAATTCCAAGAAACCCGGCGACGGGAGTGACGCCACCCCGACGAGCGCGACGAGTTATCTGCCAAATGCCGTGGTGATGGAACTGAGCCTGGGACAGATTTCCAAACCCAGCGAAGTGATATTCATGCAGGAAACGATCCGCCTGGTCAGTTATACGGCGCTTCGGCCGGCGGTGGGAACGGACTTCGGGCTTTGCCCGGGGCAATTCACCTACTGGCATGTGAATTGGCGGCCGGGCCTGGACTGGTACAGCATGGTTCATTCACTGGGCGGAAATTTTGCATTCGCGGACGGCCACGCCGAGTTTCGCAAGGCGGCCAAATTGCGCGCCCGGGATTTTGGACTTGCCGATGGCTCCTCCGGCAAGGCCGACGACACGCAGCTTGCCAGTGACACTGCCTGTTACAAACGGGCCTTCTAGAAGTCGGTCCCGGAGGGACATTCGAAAATAGCCCAGCGTTTTAACGCTGGGTCGCGTGGTTGGATCCCCCAGAGTCCCGGAGGGACGGCAGAAGCCCGAGATCGAAACTCAGTTTTCTGTCGTCCCTCCGGGACTCGCTTTCCTTCCTGCCTCGACCGAGCGTTGAAACGCTGGGCTATTCTCACGATGTCCCTCCGGGACAGGGACACCGAATTCCCGAAAGGCACTACCGTTAAAGGGACAATTTTTCTTCCAAAAAAAATCGACGACCGGCCCCGACGCCTCTTTACTACGAGCGAATCACGAATCCATGAAAAATATTTCCCTGAAAATAATCCTGGCGGTTGGCCTCATCGTCACCTCGCTGCTCTCCACCGGTTTCGCGGCAGAAGGAATCAAGATCGAGCGCATCTTCGGGCCGGAAATCAAGACCGGACCCTACAAACATCCGGCGCGCATGACGCAATTCCAGAACGGCGATTTCTATCTGGTTTATTACGGCGGCGAAGGTGAATACGCCAACGACACCGCCGTCTTCGGCTCGCGATTGAAAAAGGGCGAGAGCAAATGGTCAGCGCCGCAGGTCATCGCCAAAGATCCATTCCGCTCGCTCGGCAATGGCATCATCTGGCAGGCGCCGGACGGATTGGTCTGGCTTTTCTACGTCGTCCGCTTTGGCGAAACCTGGTCGAGTTCCCGTGTCCAGGCCAAGGTTTCCAAGGACAACGCCGCCACCTGGTCGGACGCCTTCCCGCTCCATCTCGAAGAAGGGATGATGGTCTGCAACAACCCGATCGTGCTGAACAACGGGAACTATCTCCTGCCGCTCTACAGCGAAAAAGGCGAGGACAAGGAAGAAACCGGCGCGGACAGCACCAGCCTGTTTCTGCGGTTCGACGTGAAAAAGAAATCATGGAGCGAAACCGGACGCATTCGCTCGGCGACCGGCAACATTCAGCCGGCCGTGGTGCAACTGACCGATGATTATCTCGTCGCCTATTGCCGGCGCGGCGGCGGCTACGGACCGACGACCACCGGCTATCTGGTTCGCGCCGAATCGCGCGACGGCGGACAGACTTGGAGCGAAGGAAAGAATTGTCAGTTCCCGAATCCCAATGCCGCGGTCGATTTTCTCAAGCTGAAGAACGGCCATCTGCTCTTGGTTTACAACAACAGCATGAACGAACGGACGCCGTTGACTGTCGCCATCTCGACCGACAACGACAAAACCTATCCGAACCGTCGCGACATCGCCGTGGGTGATTTTGATTACGCCTATCCGCTCGCCACCCAGGCGCAGGATGGAAAGATCCACGTCATCTACACGTCACACGAGCGGACGGTGGTGAACCGGGCGGTCTTTGATGAGGCCTGGGTTTTAGAGGGAAAATAACTTCCAGTCTTGCGAGTCTTTCCGACTTCGACGGGAAGCGAATAGCAACAGCGACCCGATGGAGCGCGGGAAGATAACCAGGGCGCACAGCAAATCTGTTCCCGGCCAAGGGGGTGGTGAACTGAAAACAACCCCTGGACACTGCAAAACTGGCGCTCCGCCATGGGTTTAATGAAAGCAAAGCCAAGGAAGCAAGACATTGAATTTTGCCAAATACGGTGGGGTGAGACTCCGTCGAACCCTGACTGATTCCGCGATTTAATATTTCCATTCCAACGTTGCTCGGTTGTTTGGCGCTGCAAGGGAGCCACGCCTCGACAGGGTCGAGTGGGCAATGTCGTTCCACGATACCTGAACTTGGCGCAAGAAATCTGTTTCGGAATATCCCGAAGGGTTTATGCACTTCAGCCCAGCGTTGGCGCACAGCGCCCACGCTGGGTGGCCGATCAAAAAAATATTATCGATCCTGACGGCACGCGTGCGCACAGATTCATAGGGCTGAAAGCCCGACACGTGATAGCCCAAGGCAACGCCCTGGGTAAAATCGTTCAAAGGCCCTGTAAGGGCGACAGAACCTGTTCCCCCACTCCGCCTCGAACGGGGAGAGGGCCGGGGTGGCGGGTTCAGCTTTCATAAAGTTCCTCCCAACGCCAGGACATCGGAATTGTGTGTTGTCTGTGCGCCTGGTTCGTGCCAGTTTGAGCGTATGGAAATCACGGTCACAAAACCCATTGAAGATTTCATAAACGAACAGTTGGCCAGGGGTTATGCGGACGCCAGCGACGTGACTCGACAGGCTTTCTTGCGCTGGATGGAACAGGAGGAATTCGACGCGGAACCGCCTCGCCTCCGCGAAAAACTGGACGCCGCTCGCCAGGGTAAATTCCGCCCCTACGATTCTCAATCCTACGACGCGCTGCTCGCTTCCGCCGATGAAACTCCCCGTTGAGGAGAGCGAGTTCGTCCCCTGTGACATTCTGGACATCGTGCGCCGTATCCGCCCGCACAATCCCGTGGCTGCCGTCCGCTTCGTCGAAGCCTTCAAATCCACCGTGGACCTCCCTGGCGCAAAGGCCGGGAATCGGCCGCGTCCGGCCGGACCTCGGTGCGCCGGAAACGCGCTCCTGGCGCGTGGGCCGCTTCGACAGATATTTGATCTTTTACGAGGTGCTGCCCGATCGCCTCCGGCTGTTGCGCGTCCTCCACGGCTCCCGCGACTTGCAGGCCGAACTGGGCAAATGAACCCGCCGCCCGGCGCGGGCAATAGAGATAGTCGTTGAGGAGTGAGAGCGGCAGTGGTTCAGACATTTTATCCTCCGGTCGGAATGTGCGGAAAGGGGTCTTGGTTTCGTGTACTCATGCCGTTTCACCCCAACGTTCCCTTGCGTCAACGATACAACCGGTTGGTCACGTAGCCCGCCGTTCCCATCTGCAACCGTTGAGCAATCCAGCTCACCGTCACCAGTGTTTCCGCCCGCAATCGCGCGGCCAGTTTCACTTTGATGAGATCACCTTTGGCCCGACCGGCCGGTTCAGCTTCGTCCCAATTGATCCGCTTCAACTCCGCCATGACAATTCCCTCTGCCTTCTCCGCTGCCGTCTCCAATCGTTCCTCCCCGTAATGCTCGGCCCCCAACTGCCCGCTCATCTGTTCGAACAACTCTTTACGAAACGATTTATCCCCCAAACACCAACCGCGCCGGATCCCCTGGTAGTCCGATCCCGCCTCCGCCGCGCGCCGCGCCTCCAGCGCCTCCGTCAACACCCGTCGCCCGGCCGCACTGTCCTGCGGAATCCGATACTCTCCCAGCAACCGATCCACCCGCAACCATCCCCCCACCGCTTCCCCGGCGACTCCAGCCAACTGCTCCACCGATATGCGCTCAACGACTGCTCCGGTGGGATCAACTTCGCCCGCGCCGGATTCAAATGAACATAATCGCAGACCGTTTTCAAATAGCCGCTGCCGCTGCCGTCCACGATCAGAGCCTTGTAACGTCCGCTGAACAAATGCCCGAAGAGCTTGTGCCGGCGATTGAAGCGGCTGGTGTGCGTGCCCAGAAACCATTTCATGCCGGCCACCAGATCCCTCAGCGGCGTCTCAATCACGAGATGAAAATGGTTGCTCATCAGGCAAAGGGCATGAACCTGCCAGCCCGCCTTGGCGCAAGCCTCGCCGAGGGTGGTCAGAAAAAGCTCCCGATCTGGGTCCTCCCGGAAAATTTCCTCGCGTCGATCCCCGCGATTCATCACATGGTTCACCCCATGAGATACATCGCACGCGTGGAATATCTGAGGCGGCAACGGCGGATGGATTGGGAGCGTGAACGAAAAGAAACCCCTATTTATCTCACGGGGTAAATTGCCCCCGGATACTCCACTCGAACCTTGCGCGCCATGCCGCCGACTCTGATTCCGCGACCGGGAGTTTTCAATATCAAGACCCCTTTCAGGCTGAGGTTGAATGAGCGCTAGCCTCATGGAAATCCGTCGGCGAATTCCAGGCAAATATAAATTCTACACCCGAACTGTTCCCTTCGGCGCCAGGTGATTCTGCAACATGTCTGCCAATCGCCCTTCCGTGTACGGTTTATCCAGACGCCTGGTAACGCCCAGGGTCTTGAACTCCTCGGCCATCGCGTCATCCATCCGTCCGCTCGCCACAGCCACCGGAATATCTGGCAAAATGCGCCGGCGTGCCCGGACGAATTCCAACCCTCCCATGTGCGGCATATTTAAATCGCTGATGATTGCGGCCAACTCCGTCCGGTGTTCCGCCGCCTTAATCAAACCGTCCACGCCATCGGTAGCCGTCAGCGGCTTGAAGTTCAGCCTCCGCAAGACCGCGCGCCCGATCTTTCGCAAGGCTGGCTCGTCATCCACCAGCAGGATGGTTTCCCCGTGTCCGCTGAATGTCATTTTCTTTTCGGCTACCACTCCTGCGCCCGGACCGGTTTGCTCCGCTGGCAGGTACACTGTGAACGTCGTGCCTTGTCCCACTTGAGAATGGACCTGTAGAAATCCTCCGTGTCCTTTCACGATGCCGATCACGGTAGAGAGGCCCAGGCCCGTTCCTTTGTCTGGCGCTTTGGTGGTGAAAAAGGGATCAAACATCCGGTCGAGAACTGCCGGGGGTATGCCTGTCCCGGTGTCCCGCACTTGCTAAACCACGTAGGGACCTGGTTTGGCTCCCGGCTCGGAACACGCATACACCGCGTAGATATCGCGGCCCTGCGCCTCCAGAGTCAGGGTGCCGCCATTGGGCATGGCGTCCCGTGCGTTGACGCACAGGTTTAAAAGGATCTGATGAATCTGTGTTGCATCACCCAGAACAGTTGCGAGTTTTGGGTCGCATTTTACGATCATCTGGATGTTCTTCGGAAAACTTCCTTTGATCAGGTCACACATTTCCTTGATCAAGTGGTTCGCCTGGACAGAAACGCGCTCCCCTTCTGCGCCTTTGGCAAAGGTAAGTAATTGCCGAACCATCTCCGCGCCCCGCTGGGCGCTGCTTTGAAACATATCGATGATCTGTGACTGATCGGGATACTGCATCTTGATCAATTCCACCCCCATCATGATGGGGGCGAGCGCGTTGTTCAGGTCGTGCGCGACGCCACTGGCCACTGTGCCGATGCTTTCCATGCGCTGGGCGCGAAGAAACTGCGCCTCGAGTTTTTTCTTCTCCGTGATGTCCGTGTTGATGGCCAGAATCGCCTTCGGATTGCCATGTTCGTCACGCAAGAGCGTCCAGCGCGCTTCGACCGTCAGCGGGTGACCGGTTTGGGTGACTTTGCGCATTTCACCCGACCATTTCCCGGCAGCCATCAACTGCTCTGTGGCAAGATCGAACGCAACCGCATCCGCCGGGTGAATTAATTCCTTGACCGATTTTCCGACCGCTTCCGACGCACTCCAGCCGTAAAGCTCTTCCGCCCCGTGATTCCAAAAACTGATTCGATTATCGAGGCCCCGAACAATGATCGCATCATGGGCCAGATTCAGCAGTTGGGCTTGCTCGCGAAATGCCTCCTCATTGGCCTTGCGCTCGGTGATATCCTGAACGGTGCCCGCGATTTTGACAGGACGCTTCGAGTTCTCATCAAAGATCAACTTTGCGTTTTCGTGAACGACCCGCTCGCCGCCGCCCGGAAGAATGATTCGGTGATCCATGCTGCAAGGCGTTCCCGTCCGTAACATTTCAGCCATCCCGAAAGCGATTTTCTCACGATCGGCGGGATGAACAATCTTGAAGAAGGCATCGTTGTTCACCGAAAATTCCCCGGGCACGCAGCCAAAAATTCGGTAGCTCTCATCCGACCAACGCAGCGGATTGCGGTTTATATCTACCAAGTTTTCCAAATCCAACTCCCAGCTTCCGAGATGCGCCACACGTTGAGCCAGGGCCAGGGCCGCTTCGCTCTTGCGCACCACTTCCTCGGACGTCTTGCGCATGACGATTTCCCTCTGAAGGATTTCATTGATTCCCTGCAATTCGCCCGTCCGCTCCTCGACAACGCGTTCCAGCGCGACGGTATTACTGCGCGCGGACTGGAGCAACGACCATTTTTCCGTGAGCGCGTGAGCGAGCTGCAAAACCTCAATCGCGTCGAATGGTTTTTTTAAAATCAACAGTCGTTCAGGGAAGCCGATCATTTCCATCATCTCCTCCCAGGAACGATCCGAAAAGGCCGTGCAGAGGACGACCTGAAGATCGGGATCCGCTTCCCACGACTTCCGGGTCGTCTCCAATCCGTCCCAACCCGGTGGCATTTGCACGTCCATGAAAACCATTGCATAACGCCGCCGCGCCTTGACTGCCGCTTGCACGCTTTGCAACGCTTCCTCGCCCTGAAAGGCGAAATCCAGTTCAAACTGAGACCGTCGCCGTTTGGTTGCGCCTGTTGCTCCCAGCACCTCCGCTTCCTCGGCATCAAAAGCGATTTGGCTTTCGTCGATGCCGAGGATTTTTCGGAAATCTGAGTGAATAGCCTCGTTGTCATCGACGATGAGAATGCGGCGATTTTTTTCCAATCCAGCGACCGAGGCTGAAAGTTTGAGTGAAGAGTCGGTGTAGGTTGTTTACATAAAAATTAATTAATTGTTTCCGTGGCCGTCGAGTGGAAGCGAAAGCGTGAAAGTCGCGCCGGTTCCAGGGCCATCGCTTTCCGCGGCCAGAGATCCGCCCATTTCCTGTGCGGCGAGCGCGCCACTGTGCAGGCCGAAGCCGTGACCGTCTTTTTTGGTGGTGAATCCATGACCGAAAATGCGGGTCATGTTCTCGGCCGGAATGCCGATCCCGTTGTCGCTCACGCTCACCACCACGTTGCCGTTATTTCGCCCAATCCGAAGGATCAACTGCTTGTCTTGGCCACCACCATCCGTGAGCGCATGTTTTGCATTGCGAATGAGATTCACGAGAATTTGCAGCACTTTGTGCTTCTCCATCGAGACCATGGGCACTTCGGCAAATTCGCGAGTGACCTTGATGCGATGCCGCCTCAAAACGCCATCATTCATGCGCAGCGCCTCTTCCACCAGCCCCTCGATCGGCAAAGTTTCCCGGACACCGCCGATGTTCCTGGCATGACTCTGCTGGACGTTAATGATGTCTTTGATGTGTTCGATATTCCCGGTGAGCAATTGGACTTCATCGAGAACGGCCTTCTGCTCTTCCGCAAGCCGAACTGCGAGTTTGCCCAGGTATTCCGGTATTTTCTTTCCCGTTTGATCGTTGGTCAAAAACTCTGTGAGATCACCTGCATGTTCGTTCAACAGTTCTGCCGTTTTGGCCACGCTGCTGATGCGAGATTGCCGGACTTTGCCCAAAATTAACGAACAGGAAACATTCACGCTGTTGAGCACATTGCCGACGTTGTGCAGCACGCTCGTGGCGACCTCCGCCATGCCGGCCTGCCGCGAGGCGTCCACGAGTTGCCGATGGAGGCGTTGCGTCTCGACCTCCGCCTGCTTTCGCTCGGTGATGTCACGCGAGACGGAGAGCAGTTTTTCGGGAAATCCGGTGTCGTTCAACATTGGGGTGATCACGACTTCCCACCAGCGCGGGGAACCCTTCGCCGTCGGGCAGGAGCCGGTGAACTTTCCGACGTGGTTATTCCTCCCCCGTTCCAGAGCTGCCATCGCCGCGGCCTGTTCATCCGGCGGCCAAAAGCTCGTCCAGGGCTGCCGGTCCACGACCGCAAAATCGTCGATCTCCATGATCTTCTGGCCGCCTTCGTTCATCCACAGCAGGCGGCCTTCACGATCCAGAATCTTGATGCAATCATGGCTGCTTTCCATGACCCCCCGGAGCATCTCCTCGCTCTCGCGCAAGGCCGCGCCGGCCCGCTTCAGGTCATCAATGTCGGTGCAAGTGCCCATCCATTTCGTGATCAGACCGGCCTGGTCGCGGACCGCCACTCCACGGATAAGCATCCAACGATAGGTGCCATCGGCCCGGCGGATCCTGCACTCTGTAATGTGATCCGTGCCGACGGCGACCGCCCGCTGCCAGGACTCCGCTGCCAGTTGCTGGTCGTCGGGGTGGAAGACCTCGCCCCAACCATGCCCCAGGCTTTCTTCGAAGCTGAGTCCGCTGTAATCCACCCAGCGTTGATTGACATACGTCGTCCAGCCATCGGGACGGGTCATCCACACCATCTGCGGCATGGACTCCGCCATGGAGCGAAATTCCAATTCGCTGGCTCGCTGCTTTTCCTCGGATCGCTTTCGTTCGGTAATGTTCAGGTGCATGACGACGGCACCATTCGCCCGGTCATCAGACAGAGGTGTCACGGTCAATAGGAACCAACGCTGTTCGGTCGGCGAATGACAGGGATACTCAATCGAAAAACTTTTTTGACCGCGGCCCAAAACTGATCGAATACCGGCGGCGACCTGCTGCGCCTCGGTTGAATAATCGCCCTGTGCGCGATCGCAAATTTCCAGGTAGTTCAGGCCGAGTCCAGGTCCCGGAGCGTGAAGGACATTGGCGTTGGCAAAACGCCGCCATGCTTCGTTCACGGAGACGATCGTCCCTTGCGCATCTAGCAAAGCGATATGCGCGGGCAGCACGTTGAGGATGGCCGCCTGTTTGCCAGCCTCGCTGTCACGCGACTGTTCCTGGGCGCGCCGGAGCATGAACGTCCGGCCGTCCCGTCCCGCCACCGTGTCCACTTCGCCCCCCGTCAGTTCCTCGAGGCGTTGCTCGGTTTCAAACAACGTCTCGATGAGTGCGGAAATTTCCTCATTTGCATCCGCCGAAGGGGCTGACTGTTTCCGATTCATACGGCGACCGTTTCAAGCCCCAAAGTCTGCAACACAATCGACGTATTGCTGAGCGTTCCGACGATGGTGCGAACCGGGGACGGCACCAGCTTGACGAGCGTGGGTGTCATCAAGATACCGTCAGCCAAAGCGCGCTTTGGCTCCTTGAGCACATTTATTATTTCGATTTTATACTGATCTGGCAGGCGCTCCCGGCAAAGCGCCGTCAGGTTGGTCAGTGCCCGCGCGGAGTTCGGAGTGTCGCCTGCAACATACAGCCTGAATTTAAACAAGTCTTTGGGTTTCATTGCTGCTTCCCTTTCCGGCGCGCCGTTGCATCGGCTCCGCGCAACTCCCGCATTCGGGTGTGCCCCCGCGACAACTCGCCTTTGCGACTCTGCGTCGTTCGGGCGAGCAAGGTCTTCTCCACCTGTTTCGCCAGAAGCTCTGTCTGTAGCGACTTTGCTCGCACCTCAAGAACTGCCTCTTCGGCATCAAGACTGACACGCTTTAACTTGCCGGCGACTTCCGCCACTTCCTTCGCAACCCGCTCGGCGCTTTCTTTTTCATAACGCATCGTGCCCATCAGCACCTCACCGCCGGCGGTGTAAATGTCGGCCAGAGTCACGCCAGCATCACTCAGGATTAATTCCCGCACTTGATTGGAATGCGATGTTCCACGCGACTTGATGATGGACAACCCGCGATTACGCTCCCCCGCTTGCACGAGGTAATTAAGATGGATCCAGGTGTCAGCAATCGTTGAAATCTGCAGCGGCGTGCCGCCCTCCAACTGGCCATTCAATTCATCGAGCAGGCTGGTGCAGACCAGAGTGGTGCCGTTGGCCTTGGACCAGTCAATCAGCCGTTCCGCCACACCGTGCGCCGTCAACTCGTTGCCGACTTTGGCGAGGGTGGACACCGGATCAATCACCACGCAACGGGATTGATGCTCCCTGGCCAGTGTCTTGATGCGCACCAGGAGAGTCTCGGCGCTGCCGCTAATCGTGCGGGCTGAGACCATGCGCACCAATCCGCTTTTTGTGTAACGGTCCAGCCGGATGCCGACGGAGGAGAGATTACGCATTACCTCGGCCCCATCCGAATCAAAACTAAAGAACATGGTACGCTCACCGCGCCGGCAGGCTGCTTCGGCGAACGCGCCGCTCAAAGTCGTCTTGGCCGTCCCCGGAAAGCCGGTGATGAGCACGCTGGCCCCGCGATAGTAGCCGCCTCCCAGCATGGTATCGAGACGTGCTACGCCGCTGGAAACGCGCTCCTGCGTCGCCGATGTTTTCGTTGCGAAGAATAGAAAACATCGTGCCCTTGTTGATGATGCAAAGGCGGGTGATGACCCAGCGGAAACGACTTTGTTGTGGCGCTTGCCGGCTTCGGGCTTTTCAATGGGTTTCATCAAGATGGTTTCCAAAACGCCACGGGCGGCGGACGGCGTGATGACGGGGTAGCTCACGCGCTCGACGTGGAATTCCGGCCGGGTGAAACAGGTGAACGGGCCTTTGACGCGGAGGCAGATGGCTGCGGAGTGCATATCAAAGAACACGGTTGTCGGGGTTTGGGGAAACGAGTAACTTGTCCCCGTGCAAGCGAAGATTGAAAGAATCGGCGACGGGTTCGGTTTGATCCTGCCCAAGGAGATGCTGGACGCCTGCGGCTTCGGCAGCGAGGTGAACGTGGCGGTTCAGGACAAGAGCCTGATCGTGAGTCCACAACCGCGCCGGGCGCGGGAGGGCTGGGAGGAGGCGCTGCGGGCAATTCCCCAGGCAGAGTTGGATCGCGACTTCTCGGAGTTGCAGGCCTTCCGCGAGACACCGGACGAGTGGGACGCGACCGAATGGCAATGGCCGGAAGCCGACTCCCATGAAAAGGTTTGAGGTGTGGTTGGCGCGGCTCGACCCCGCCGAAGGCTCGGAAATGCGCAAGACGCGCCCAGTGGTTATCGTCTCCCCCGACGAGATGAACGCCCGACTACTCACGGTGTTGGTCGCCTCGTTGACTAAAGGCGGTTTCACTGCGCCGTTTCGCGTGCCGTGCCAATTTGCCAGCGTGTCGGGACAGGTTGCGCTCGACCATTTGCGCGGGTTGTCGAAGGCGCGCTGTCTGCGCCGTCTCGGCAATTTGGATTCGCAGACCAGCGAGGAAATCCTGCGCCAGTTGCGAGAAGTGTTCGCAGAGTAGTTGCCGCGACCGCATCTGTGGCCATCCATTGCAAAACAATAAACCGATTCATAATTACGTGCTCACCCACTAAATCGCGCGCCAGGTCGGCACACACGGTTCAAGATTTTTTAATCGCAAAAGCAAAAGGAATCCGGCCACTGTTCCTGGCGGCGTCGCTCAAAGAGTGTCGGACAACGAGATCGCGAGGCGGAGAACTAAACGCGATATTCGCGTGAAATCCTCCTTCTGTCGGCGGCCGCGCGGGGTATGCAAACAGTGACGGCTGATGAACCATGAAGACCCATTCAGAATCAAACGACGCCTGGATCGACCAGCTTAAGGGCGTCGATAGCCCCACCCTTTCCAACGCCATCGAGACGCTCAAGCTGCGGCCGCACGCCGAGGGTTTTACGCCGTTGCAAATTCGCTGCCTTTTCCCGGAGTTCGGGCGCATGTGCGGTTACGCGGTCACGGCCCAGGTCGAGACGATGACCCAGATGCATCCGACGGAGGAGAGCACGTTTCTGGAATTGTTTCAGGCGGTCGAGGCGTCGCTCAAACCGGCCGTCGTCGTCTTCCAGGAATTAGGCGGGCATGGCGATCACGCGGCGCATTGCGGCGAAGTGATGGGAACCATTTTCACCCGGCTCGGCGCGGTCGGGCTGGTGAGCGATTGCGGGGTGCGCGACCTGCCCGAGGTCCGGGCGTTGGGCTTCCATTACTTTTCGCGCGGCGCGGTGGTGAGCCACGCGAGCTTCCGCATCGTGCGGGTGGGTGTGCCGGTCCAGATTCACGGCCTCGCGATTCAGCCGGGAGATTTATTGCACGGCGACGAAAACGGGCTGCTCCAAATTCCCAACGCGGCCCACGATAAATTGCTGGCCGCCGTTGAAGCGGTGCGGAGTCGGGAACGCAAGTTGATGGACTTGGTGCGCGGCCCGGATTTTGACGTCGCAAAACTGAAAGGACGGTTCATTGAGTGAACGCGCCATCGAACGCGAAGATTTGACTTTGCCGATCCCGGAGCGCCGGTTTGCAACCGGCTTTGGATGGTGAAAACGCAAAGCCGGCTGCAAGCCGGCGCTCCGAGCTATAATTTTGTGCCACGGAAAAAGCGGCAGGCTGGCGACGACTTGACAGTTTTCGAAAGAATGTGAGCCTATGAATCCAACACCCCTCCAGAAAGCATTGACCGTCCTGCTCGCCCTTGCCTTGATCCTGCCCGCCGTGACGCGTGCGCGGGCATTGACCAACGCATTTTCGTTCGATGAGTTTCTGCTGGTGCCGGTGCGCGTCCATTTGCTCGCGGCCAAGGATTCTCCCGCCATTCAAACGACGCTGACCGAAACAGACATCGCCCGCATCTGGAAAAAGGTGAACGGCGTTTGGGCACAGGCTGGCCTGCATTTTTACATTGAGTCGCTGGTGCGGGAGGAAGGCGGGGAAAGCCATCCGCTCCCGAGAAACCGAATCGATCGGGAGGCATTGCTGGGATTGCGAACGGCAGGCTCGCGCGTCGAGAACATGATCCATGTGCATTATTTGAAGGAGATGTCGGTGAACGGCATTTACTTTGTCGAAGCCATATTTGTGAAAGACACCGCGTCACTCCGTCCGGTTGAAGGCGGCATCGACGAGCCGTTGCCGCGCGTCACGTCGCATGAGTTGGGCCACGCCTTCACCCTTCCGCATCGCCAGGATTCAACCAACCTGATGGCTTCCGGCACCACCGGCATTTGGCTCAACACGGAGGAAATCGCCCAAGCACGCAAAGCAGCGAAGTCGTTGCCATGGGTTATGACCGCGCCGGACGTGATGAAGGCGGCTGACGAAGAATTCCGAGCCAAAAACCCGGAGGAGGCGGCAAGATTGTATTCCCGGCTGGCGACCCTTCCGTTGAATGCGGACGAAGTGGAATTGGCGAAGGAGCGAGCGGGGAAAAATGCTCGCTGAATTCCCCGAACAATTAGCGCAAACGATCCAGTTGAAATCGGGGGCACGCCGAACGGCAGCCGAGGCGGCTGCGATCCCAATCAGAATGTAAGCGATGTGGAGAGACGGTTTACAACGCGGCCCGGCCTTTTCAAATCCCTCCCAGCATCAACCCGGAGGCAGGGGACGGATTTTAACATTTCGGAAATGAACCCGGTCACCGTGTTCCTGAAGGAGGATGTGACCGTTCGGCCATTCACCGAACCGGGGCGAGTTTTTGAATTTGCTTTGTGCGACGGTGGCGCGGAAGGCGGCCGACCCGCGCTCATATTCCAGGACTTTGCCACCGTTGAGCCAGTGCTCCACGTGACTTCCGTTCACCACGATCCGTGCCGTGTTCCAATCGCCGACCGGGTTTGATTTTTTCGCGCCGTTCGCCGGAATCAGGTCGTAGAGCGAGCCCTGGGTGCGGTTCCCGTCGCGGCCCAGCTTCGCGTCAGGATGGAGTTGGTCGTCGAGAATTTGAAATTCGCAGCCGATCCCGGATCCGGCGCTCGGGTTCGAGTCGGCGTCGAGTGTTGACTGAACGAAATATTTAATACCGCTGTTGGCGCCAGGCGTGAGTTTAAAATCGGCAACCAATTCGAAATTGGAGAATCGTTCCCGCGTGATGATGCTGCCGCCACCCGACGCCTCGCCGGCACCGTCGGGATGCACGGTGAGCACGCCCTCGTTGATGCCCCAACACTGCTCGGGAAACAAACCGTTCTTCACACCGATCCAGCCGTCGGTGGTTTTTCCATTCCAGAGCAAACGCCAACCGGCGGCCACTTCGGATACCGTCAACCGGTTCAGAGTCACGTCGCTTCCCGCTATCACTTCCCGGATGCGGAGATTGCGCCAGCGCACTTCAAGGTCCTCACGGTTTTTGTCATCCCGGATGCCGTGAACCTGCAAGGCGATGAAACCGCGCGGCGTCAACCCGTCATGAATATCCGCGCACGGCGTGCCGTTGAGCCAGGTTTTGATCGAATCGCCCATTGCCTCGACGCGAACGCGGTTCCAATCTTCCGGTTTGAAAATGCGGAGTCCCTGCGCGCTGAATGCCTTGCCTTGCGGACCATCGACTCCGCCCTTCGGGAACAACCAGCCGCGCCGGCCTTCGTCGAATATCCCCCCACTCCAGAGGCGCCCGCGCGAAACATTCGGATCGATCTCGATCTGATAACCATGAACGCGCCCGGCCGGAATCTGGATTTTTTCTCCCTGCCACTCGAGGGATTTGGGTTCGTCGAAACATTCGCTGCGAATCTGCACGCCGGAGTTCAGGCGAGAGTCCACCTTGAATTCGTATTCGAAGATAAAGTCGCCGTAGGTTTTCTCCGTGCAAAGAAAGCTGTTGCCGGTGTTAAGGACGGATGTTCCGACAATGGAGTCTCCATCGATCTTGAAGCGAGCGGCCCCGCCACGCTCTTTCCAGCCTTGAATATCTTTGCCGTTGAAAAGGTCTGCCCAGTCCCCTTGCCCGCGCGCAGTTGATTCCCCAGGCCTCACTAAAAGGAGCGAGAAAAACAACGCAAGGACCGGAGCGCGCAGCGTTCGATGAAAAAGGTTTGTCATAAAATCAAAGCGGTTCTCCGGCGTGACTGTCAATTAAGAAAGAAATTTGGGCCGTGCGCA
>Ga0163144_10015103_pt1 | contig 15967 bp, 10 predicted proteins | sample OliLak19BULKMAT1_FD_123175 | JGI IMG/M metagenome (GOLD analysis project Ga0163144, IMG submission 123175) | Freshwater microbial mat bacterial communities from Lake Vanda, McMurdo Dry Valleys, Antarctica - Oligotrophic Lake LV.19.BULKMAT1 | ecosystem: Environmental > Aquatic > Freshwater >...
CACGACGGGACAATGCCAAACCTCGAGCAGAAGCCCACCGCCCCCTCCAACCCGCGGCAGCAGCCACCGAGAGTCTCCGATCGCCGACGCCGACGCTGCCCCCGACGCTGTCGCTGTCGCCGTCGCCGACGCCGACGCCGACGCCGACGCTGACGCCGACGCTGCCCCCGACGCCGACGCCGTCGCCGTCGCTGTCGCTGACGCCGACGCTGTCGCTGTCGCCGCCCCCGTCGCCGCCCCCAACGCCGCCCCCGCTATCCCCGCGCCGCCCTCATCTCCTCCAGAATCGCGTCGAGCTTCGTCGCAATCACGCGCTGCACCGCGAGCAGCTCTGCGTTCACCGGGACGACCTCGCGCGCCGGAGCATCCAAAATCCGTTGCGTGAGCGCCGGTCCAAACGTCATCAGCGCAGAGCCGATGGCCTTGCCGGTCGGCGTGTGCGCGAAGATGTCCGAGTAGCCGACGCTGAGGCACGTCGTGCAGTAGACGAGCGCGTCCTCAAAGGTGCGCACCTTGGGATTGATGCCCTTCTCGGCCAGAAAAAAGAGGACGGAGCTGCCCACCGCCGTGACGAGGCAGGCCTCGAGCGGGTCTTTCTCGACTGCCGCGCGCAGCGACTTGCCGAGCGCGGCGAGCGAGAGATCGACGCCGTTGGCGCCCGCCGTGGCGGCGGCGAGCGCGGCGGTCACTGCGAGCGCGGCGTCCATCTCACTCCGCGTCCGTGCGCGGGGTCGCGGGCGCTGGCAACAGCGCTGCCGAGAGCTGCGACGGCGCGACGGTCACGACGCTGCGCTCGGAGAGCACCTTCTGGATCTCGCCGCCGAGCGAGCCCAGCGCGTCTTGCGCCTTCGCCGTCAGTTGCGCGCCGTCGACCTTGCCAAAGGCCATCAGCTCGCGCACCAGCGGATACGCGGCGCCCGCCTCCATCAGCGTCTTCATGATGGGCGACATCGCGCCCATCGCGCCGACGCCCGCACCGCCGTCACTGCCGCCGTTGTTCCCGCCGAAGATGCCGTTCGCCTGCAGCACCTTGATTTCGGTGATCTTCTGCGCGGGCAACATGAGCTCGCGCGCGAGATCGGGCGCGACCGCGATCGCCTGCAGCGCAACATCGCGCAGAAGCAGCCGATCGCTGACCGCGTTCTCGGCGTCGACCATCGCGCGACGCACCTCGGCGAGCGCGAGGCCCTTGAGGCGCTCGGCGGCGGCCAGCTGCTTGATCGCCTCGGCCTCTTTGAACGAAGCCTCGGCCGCAGCTTCCGCGCCGATCCGCTGCGCGTCGGCCTCGCCCTGCGCCTCGGAGCGGCGCTTGTTGGCCTCGGCCGTCGCTTGCGCCTCGAGCGCCTGCGCGTTGCCGCGCGCCTGCGCGACTTGCGCCTCGGCGAGCTGCTTCATCTTGTTCGCTTCGCCCTCGGCGAGCGCGCGCCCGACCTCGGCCTTGGCCGACGCCTCGATCACGGCGATGTCCTTCTCGCGCTGCGCCTTCGCGGTCGTCTCGACGGTCACGATCGCCTGCTTTGCCTGCTCTTCTTCCGCGCGCGCGATGCCACGCGCAGCAGACGCGCGGGCCGCGGCCTCTTCGCTCTGGATGACGGCGACCTGCTTTGCGATCTGCGCGACCTCGATCGCCTTCTCCTTGTCGACGAGGGCCGCGCCGACGACCTTCTCCTTCTCGATGGAGGCCGCTTCGATCACCTTCTGGCGCTCGATCTCAGCCGTCTGCACCGTCTTCTGCTTCTCGATCTGCGCGGCTTCGACGGCGCGCTGCTTGGCGATCTCGGCGGTGGTCTGCGCCTTCTCCGCCTCGATCTGCGCCTCGCGCTCGGCGCGCTGCTTCTGCGCCTGCGAGATCGCGACCTCGCGCTCCTGAGCGATGCGTCCCTGCTCGACCGCGCGCTGCTTGTCGTAGCCGGCGAGCTCGCGCGCCTGGTCCTGCACGAGCACGGCCTTCGCGGTCTCGGCGGTCTGGATCGCGGCGTACTCCGCGACGCGGCGCACCTGATCAGCCTCGGCCTGCTTCTGCGTCTGCTCGAGCTCGAGCTGCCGCATGCGCGCCGTGACGTTCTGGGCGTGGACCTGGTTCTCCTTTTCCCTCTGGATCTGATTGGTCTTCTCGCGGTTCGTCTGCACGCTCTCGGTGATCGCGCGCAGGCCCTCGGCGTCGAACACATCGGATGAATCGAGCTCTTCGACTGGCACCATCGAGAGCGAGGTGATCGAGACGTTCTCGAGCGTGAGGCCGTTCTTCTTCAGCTCCTCGGCGAGCGTCGCCTGAATCTGCTCGGCGAACTCTTTGCGCTTGCCGTGCAGGTTCATGAACGTCTGGTTCGCCGCGACGCTGCGCAGCGCGTCGGTGAGCTTGCCCTCGATGAGCTCGGCGATCGCCTGCTCGTCGAGGTTGCGCTCGCCGAAGCTGCGCGCAGCCGCGAGCACGTCGTCGGCGAGCGGCTCGACCTTCACGTAGAGCTCGGTCGTGACGTTCGCCTTGATCTTGTCCGCGGTGACGAGCGCGTTCTTGCTCGCGCGCTCGACGCTGAGCTTCACGCTGCGCAGCGAGACGCGCAGGAGCTGGTGCAGGATGGGATAGACGAGCACGCCGCCGCCGATGATGACCTTGTTGCCGCCGCTGCCGGTGCGCACCAGCGCTTCGTCGGCACCGCAGCGCCGGTAGAAGCGGCTGAGCATCGTGAAGACGAGCATGGTGACGAAGACGATGCCGCCGACGACGGCGCCGATCACGATCCAATTGGCCTGATTCATCTGCGCTCCTTCGATCGCGCCGTGTCGCGCGCGACTGACTCTGGGGACGGCTCTTTCGCCGCGGAAAGCTCGGTCTCGGGGGCTTCGGCTCGCTCGATTGCGGATCGCGCGGCGAGCGCATCGAGCGGCGCGACGAAGACGACGCCGCGCTCGTCGATCTCGACGATCACGACCTCGTCGCGCTCGGCGATCTCTCCGACGCCGGGCGCGAGACGGCAGATGAGACGCACGTCGTGACCGCTGCGATCGCGCACGCGGATCTCGCCGAACTCTTCGGTCACGCGCGATGAGATCACGGCGCCGAGCGCGCCGATCATCTGCTGCCGCGAGGTCGCCGCATGGCGCTTGTCGTCGACGATCGGGGCGAGCAGGCGCGCGACGAGCGCCGCCGTGCCGTAGGCCGCGAGGAGCCCCGCAGGCAAGGTCCAGGCGAGCGAGCGCAGCGGCATCTGCGCGGCCTCCTCGAGCCACGGCGTGTTGAGCGCGAGGCCGGTGGTCGCGAAGGCAATACCCGCGACCTGCGCCGTGAGCGTGATCGGCACACGACCGATGCCGAGCGGCGAGAGCAGCGCCGCGCCGATCGAGGCGTGCGTCTCGCCGTCCGCGTCGACATCTGCGTCGGCATCGCCGTCGACATCTGCGTGCGCGTCGACGTCGGCGTCGACGTCGGCGTCGACATCGCCGACAACATCCGCGTGACCATCGGCGTCACCGTGCGCATCGCCGCCCGCGAGGAGGCCGAGCAGACCGCTCGCTTGCGCAAGCGCGAACAACAGCGCGGCGCCGAGGGCGATCGTGAAGGGAACGTTGGGCCACGCGGCTAGCCAGTCGAGAAACACCGTGCAGGTCTCCCAAACCCGCACCGAGGCTGGGCGCCGCGCCGCAGGAAGTCAAAGCGTCAGGCAATGAAGGCGCGGACCCGTCGCGCGAGATTGCTGCACCGCGTCGTACGGCTGAACATCGAGAGGTCCTCGCGGCGCGGCCTCGCACATCGTGACAGCGCTCGCCATCGCGAGTTACCATGACGCTGCGGTCTTGCACTGCGGTCTTCCGCTGCGGTCTTCCACTCGGGAGCGTCTCGATGTCTTCACTGCTTCGTTCACTTCGATGCGTCGCGGTCGCCTGCTTCGGCACTCTCTTCGCCGCGTGTGGCGGTGGGGACGCGCCGCCACGCACGAGCGACGCTGGAGACCTCGGCGTCGTCGACCTCGGCACGGGTGATCTCGGCATCGACGCGCGCGTCGATCTCGGCGTCGACGCCGGGCCGTCGGAGTTCCAGCCGACCTGTCAGCCGTGCGCCGTAGACGGCGAGTGCGGGCCGACCGCGCGCTGTCTCGCGTTGCCGACCGGCGAGCGCGCTTGCGTGCCGACGTGCGACCGCGAGCTGCCGAGCTGTCCGCGCGCCTTCGAGTGCACAAACGCGTCGGGCGGCGCGTATGCGTGTAGCCCGCTCGCCGGCAGCTGCTGCATCGACGAAGACTCCGACGGATACGGAGATGGCATCGGCTGCACCGGCCTCGACTGCAACGACAGCGACCTCGAGGTGAACCCCGCCTCGGCGGAGCGCTGCAACTCGATCGACGACGACTGCGACGGAATCGTCGATGACCTCGCGAGCGACTGCGGCGCCCAAGAGTGCGTCGAGACGGCGGCCGGCGGAACGTTCGAAGAGATCGGCCCCGGCTCGTGCAGCGCCGGCGCGTGTGAGCCCGGCATCCGCACGACTTGCGCGCTCTATTCCTGCGCCGGTGGCGGCAGCGAGGGAGTCACTTGCGCGACCTCGTGCACCAACGCGACGGGCACCGACGACGACACGCTCTGCGCGCTCACCGCGCACTGCGAGACCGGCGCGTGTGTCGATGACGTCCCGAGCGGCGGCACCTGCGACGAAGACACCGACTGCAACGCGGGCCACTGCGACAATGGTTTCTGCTGCACCGCCGGCATCTGCTGCAGCGCCGCGAGCGACTGCCCGGTGACCGGTGGTTTCATCTCGGTGTGCGAGGACGCGGCGACGTGCCAAGGCACCACCGGCGCCGCGGCGTGCGACTCGAACGTATGCGGCACCGTCGCGGGCGTCGCCGATGATCGCGGCTGCGACACCGACACCGTCGCAAACGAGTGCGGCTTTTTCCTCGCGGCGCGCTGCAACGCCATGAGCGCGCAGTCGACGCCGGCCTGCCCATCGACGTGTTCGGCCGACGCACAGTGCGACGCTTCCGCGCACTGCGACGCCACCTGCCTGCCCGATCTCGCCGACGGTGAGAGCTGCAACGAAGCGAGCGACTGCACCAGCGACTACTGCAACAACGGAGTCTGCTGCTCCGGCGGGGACTGCTGCGTGAGGCCGAGCGACTGCCCCTCGAGCTACTCGACCGCGTCGCGCTGCGAGGCGCCTGCGGCCTGCCAAGGCACGCGCGACGCCGCGGCCTGCCTCGCCAACGTGTGCAGCACCATCACCAACGTGCCGGACGACAGCGCTTGCAATGGTGGCGTGCTCGCCGACGATTGCGGTCCGTATCCGGCGCGTTATTGCTCGGGCGGCACCGATCAGCCCGCGCCGATGTGCGGAGCCTCCTGCACCTCGGACGCCGAGTGTGACGCCGACTCACACTGCGACATGAACGCGTGCGTGCCGGATCTCGACAGCGGGCGGATGTGCGACGAAGCGAGCGACTGCCGCAGCAGCTATTGCGGCAATGGCTTCTGCTGCGCGACGGGCGACTGCTGCAGCATGGCGAGCGACTGCCCCGCAGCGGCGTACGGGCGTCCCTCGCTGTGCACGAGCGCCACGACCTGCCAAGGCGATCGCATCGACCCAGTGTGTACGCCGAGCAAGCAGTGCGCCGTCGGCCCGACGGTCGGCGACGACTCCGGCTGCGCCGGACTCGAGGCGAACAACTGCGGTACTTATCCGTCGGTGTCGTGCGGCGCTATGACGACGCAGACAGCGCCGATGTGCGCGAGCGGCTGCACGATGGACTCGCAGTGCGACCCCACCGCGTTCTGCAACCCGATGGGAGTGTGCCAGTCGCGCGGGATGAAAGCGGCTTCGTGCGGCATGACCTCCGAGTGCGCCACGGGCCTGAGCTGCGTCGACGGCCTGTGCTGCACGGACTCGTGCTCTGGCACCTGTCGCGCGTGCAACGTCGCCGGCAGCGAAGGCGATTGCGTGAACATCCCCGCAGATACCGACCCCTCGAACGAATGCGGCGGCGTCAGCTGCGCCGCGTATTTCACTGCGCCGTCTGGCGCGACCATCGGCGCCGCGTGCAATCAAGTCGCCAACGTCCCCGGCGGCGCGGTCGACTGCAACGGCGGCGGCAGCTGCGAAGCGGCCGCCGCGCTCTGTCCTCCGCGCACCGTGCCTGGCGCTGAAGTGCTCGACTGCGACAACACCTGCCAGATCCTCGCCGGCTGCACCGGGACGGCGCCGGGTCGCTGTGATCCGTACACGCCCCCGATGAACTCGCAGAGCTGCGGCACGGGGCAATGTGCGAACACCGTGCCGGTCTGCGACGCTGGGGCGCAGATCACTTGTGTCCCGCGCGCCAGCTCCGCGGAGGTCTGCGACAATGTCGACAACGACTGCGACGCGCAGACAGACGAAGGGCTCTCGGGCGACTCGCTCGAGCCGAACGACTCCTGCGCGGCGCCGCGCACACTGCCCAACATGGGCACCACCAACGATGGCACGCGCGTGTCGATCCAGACCGTCAATCCCACCATCTACGGCGCGGGCGACGGCGACGTCTATCGGATCAACTGGGCGGAGAACGACAGCACTTGCACGTGCAGCAACCCGTGCCTGAACCCGCTCGGCTGCGACGAAGACTACCGGCTCGTCGCGACGCTCACCGTCCCTGCGGATGCGGGCTCGTACCAAGTGTGCGTGCGCCCGGGCTCTACCTGCGGTGATGGAACCTGCACGACCGTGCTCGCCGGCGCGATGGGCTCGCAGAGCTCGGTGATCGACGGCGGCTGCTCGCTGTTCGGCTCCGACTCCGGATCGTACTTCGTCACCGTGCGCGGCGTCGGCGCGCCGGCGTTCGAGTGCTCGCCCTATACGCTGCGGCTCGAGATGCAGCAGGCGTGTGTGGGCGGCAACTGAGCGACCGCTCGTCGAGAGAGAGAAGAAACGAGAAGTGTTCGAGTTAGGGGATCGCGTCGGTGAGTACGAGATCGTCGCCCGCCTGAAATCAGGCGGGATGGCGACGCTCTTTCTCGCGCATCGACGCGGCGCCGCGGGATTTCAGCGCTTCGTCGCGATCAAGGTCGTTCACCCGCACCTCGCGACCGACCCTTCGTTCGTGCGCATGTTCGTCGACGAGGCGCTGCTCTCCGCGCGCATCGTCCACCCCAACGTCGTCCACGTCGAAGAGCTCGGCGAGGCAGAGGGCACGTACTTTTTGGTGATGGAGTACGTGCATGGCTGCTCGCTCTCCTTGCTCGTGCGCGCGCTCGCGCGTCGCAAGCGCATGCTGTCGTCGGAGATCGCGACGAGCGTGGTGATGAAGGTCGCCGACGGCCTGCACGCGGCGCACGAGACGCGCGGCGATCGCGGCGAGCTGCTCGGCGTCGTGCACCGGGACGTGAGCCCGCAGAACGTGCTGCTCGCGTATCAGGGGCACGTGAAGCTGATCGACTTCGGCATCGCGAAAGCGTCCGGCCGCTCGCAGCAGACCGAGGCTGGCAGCATCAAGGGCAAGTTCCGCTACATGTCGCCGGAGCAAGCGTGGGGCCGCCCGGTCGATCGGCGCAGCGACGTCTTCTCGCTCGCCATCGTGCTCTGGGAGCTGCTCACCGCGCGGCCGCTGTTCGACGCGGCCAACGATCTGCTCGTGCTCGAGAACGTGCGTCATCCGAAGGTCGACCCGCCGAGCAAGTACGTGACGTCGATCCCGCCGGAGCTCGACGCCGTGGTGCTCTCTGCCCTCGCGGAGAATCCCGACCATCGCCCGGCGAGCGCGCAGGAGTTTCGGCGCCGCCTCGGCGACGCGCTGCCACGCGCGCTCAGCGTCGATGCGGAGAGCCTGAGCGAGCTGATGATCGCGTCGATGAGCGAGCAGATCGAGCGCGACCGCGCGGGCCTCCCGGAGAGCGTCGTGCTCAAGCTCGAGGGCGTCTCGGGTGGCTACACGAGCCCTGGCCTGCGCTTGCCGAATCGTCCGGATACGGGCGGCGCGGTCGACGAAGGTGAAGTGCTGAAGACGATGACGCTCGAGGCGCTCGACATTCAGCTCGACGATCTCGAGCAGGCCGCCACGACCGCGGACAACTCGCCTCAGCCGGTCGTGCGCTCGACCCAGATAAAGCGCGCGCGTGGCCGTGGCAAGCCGTGGGCGGCCATCGCCATCGGAGGTTCGGTGGTAGCCGCGGCGCTGGTCGGTGCCGCGCTGCTGGTGACTCAGACGGGCGGCAGTCCGCTGCCCGCGCCGCTCCCTGTGCCTGCGAGCGACGCGCTCGTCGCGGCCGCGTCGCCGCCAGCCGTCGAGACTGCTGCGCAGGGCCCTGCGCCGCAGAACGGCGTGCCGACGCATGACGCGCCGAGTGACGCGGTGGTGGTGAATGCCGACGCGGGCGCGCCGGTCGTCGCCGCGCCGACGCCGACCACACCGCACGGTCGCACCCCTCGTCGCGGACCGCGTGGCACGAAGCAGGGCGGCCCGGTGCTCGTGCAAGACGACTTCTGACGCAGCGTCTGCGCGAGCGCGCCGTACGACGCATCGAACCCACTCGGCGGATCCGCCCGACAACGTGCGGCGTTGCCAGCGCCGCGGCGGCCCGCTGTACACGCGTCGCCCTCAGGGAAATGGCAACGTGCGCACGCGCGTCGCCGTCGGCAGATTCGGCGTGAGCGTCCCGTCGCCGACCTGACCGGTGTTGTTGTAGCCCCAGCAATAGGCGGCGCCGGTCGTCGTCAGCGCGCATGTGTGCTTGTTGCCTCCGGCGACCGCAACGATCTCCGCCGCGCCGATCGTCGTGACTGCGCTCGTGCTGCCGAGCGTGCCGCCGTCGCCGAGCTGTCCCTGGTCGTTCGCGCCCCAGCAGCGCACGGAGCCATCGAGCAGCGCTGCGCAGCTGTGCTGAGCGCCGACGGCGACGGCCTGCGCCATCATCGGCAGCACGGCCGCCACCGGCGCGCGCGCATCGGTCATGGTGCCGTCGCCAAGCTGCCCGCTCGCGGCGTCGCCCCAGCAGAACACCTCGCCGCTCGTCCGCAGCGCGCAGGTATGGGCGGCGTTCGAGCTGGTCGCGAGCGCGCGCACCTCGCTCAGGCCGCTCACCACGCGCGGCGACGTCGAGAGCGCGTCCGCTGAGCCGTCGCCGAGCTGCCCTTGATCGTTGGAGCCCCAACAAACCACGGTTCCGTCGGTCTTGAGCGCGCAGCTGTGGGCTTGGCCGGCGACGATGGCGGCGACGTCGGTGAGCGTAGCGACCGCGACTGGGCTCACCCGCGTCGCCATGCTTGCGTCGCCGAGCTGGCCGCGATTGTTGGAGCCCCAGCACGCGACCGTCGCGTCGGTGCGCACCGCGCAGGTGTGCCCAGCGCCCGCCGCGAGCGCCGTCGCGTTCGTCACTCCCGGCACGGCGACGGGCGTCGGTCGATCGGTCGTGCCGCCGTCGCCGAGCCGCCCGAGATCCCCTTCGCCCCAACACACGACCGCACCGCCCGCGCGGATCGCGCAGGTATGCGAGTCACCGGCGGCGATCGCGCGCGCGTCCGCGAGCGAGCGCACATCGACGGGCTGGCGTCGCGCCATCGTCGAGCCGTCGCCGAGCTGCCCCGAGGTGTTCGCGCCCCAGCACACCACCACGCCGCTCGCGCGGAGGGCGCAGCCGTGCGAGCCGCCGACGGCGCTCGCGGTCACGCGCAGATTGTCGCAGTAGCCCGCGCTGCACATCGTCGTGCAGCGATTCGCGCAGCGGCCGCACGATTCGATCGCGGAGAGATCCGCCTCGCAGCCGCTCGCCGCGCTCGCGTCGCAGTCCGCAAAGCCCGCCGTGCATACGATACTGCAGGCGCCCGCGACGCAGGTCGGCGTACCGTTGAGCGGCTGGCAGACTGCCGTGCAGCTATTGCAATGCGCGGGATCGCTCTGCAGATCGGCTTCGCAGCCGGTCGCGCCATCGTCATCACAGTCGTCGCGCCCGCTCGTGCAGCTGTCGACGAGACACACGCCCGCCTCGCAGTGCGCGCTCGCGACGCCCGTCTTGCTGCCGCAGTCGTTGCCACACGCACCGCAGTTCAGCGTCTCGTTCTGCAGGTCGAAGCCCTCGTCGGTCATGCCGTCGCCGTCGTCGTCGACGCTATTGCAGCGCTCGGTCATGCCGGCGCCACCATCGAAGCGCGCAGGCACGTTGCCGAACGTCGGCAGTGAGCTGCCCGCGATGCGCTCCGGCACGCAGCCGAGCTCACTGCAGGTGTTGCCGGCGCCGCAGTCGCGCGGCGCGAGGCAGTCGGCGACCAACACGACGCGCAGCAGCTTGCTCTGCCCTTCGACGAACTCGGTCCGCACCACGCGCCGCACGATCTCGCCGCCCGCGCGCTGCCCGAGGACGACGATGCTCAGCGGCCCGAGCGCGGCGCCGTCCGCGCGCGTGAGCCCGAGCGTGAGCGGCAGCGCCGTCCCCGTCGGGCCGAGCGTCGCGAGCTTGCGCTCCATCGTCGTCGGTCCGCTGACATCGATGGTCACGCCATCGAGCTCTGCGGGGACGGCGAGCGTCGTGTCCACGACGAGCACGATCTCAGTCGGCTCTTCGCCACACGCGGTGATCAAAACGGCGCACGCCGTGAGGAGCAGCGTCACCAGTCGTACACCGCGAGACATTTCCGCGCGCGCTGCTTCGAGTCCGATCATCGGATTGGGATGCTCCCGAGGTTGCCGGAGTACGGGTCGCTGCCGCCGCTCGTCGCGACCAGCACGCCCGCGGTCGCTCCGCCGATCACCACGACACCGACGATGATCCAGAACACCGGCGACGCGAGCACTCCGCCGCCTTCGTCGTCGCGGTCGCGCGGCGCGGGCAGCGGATCTTCGCCGTTGCGCGGGAGGATCGCGACACGGGTGTTTGCTGTTGCAGCATCGGCCCGCGGGACGAGCGCGACGGGCTGCGTCGGCCGCGTCACGCTGACCAGTACGTCTTTCGCCTCGCGCTCCGCCAGCGTGAACGCGATACGTCCGATCTCGCTGCCGTCGCTGCGCACCACGAGCGTGTGCGCGCCTGGATCGAGCGGCAGCGCGGTGCCCATCACCGCAGCTGAGATGGGCTGGTCGTCGAGCACATAGCTATCTGTGCTGCGCGCCTGCGCGAGCATGAACCGCGCCCGAGGGATGCGCGGCTCGACGCGCGCGAGGCCTTGCTCAGCGACCGGGCGCTGCTGCGCTTCGCGGCCTGAGGTGACCTCGCGCAGAAATTGGCGGTAGTGCTCCGCGGCCTGCACGAGCCGCCCAGTCTGCTCCTCTGCGCCCGCGAGGTTGAGCAGCACCAGCGGCCGGCGCACCAGGCTGTACGCGCGAGAGAACGCGGCGTACGCGTCTTGCCAGCGCGAGGCCTGCGCGTGCCCCATCCCCTCGCGGAACTGCTCGCGTGCGAGCGCGGTCTCGCTCGCGCTCGGTGCCTGCTGTGCGCGCGCGGCGCCGATACTGCCGAGCGAAAGTGAGAGCGCAACCGCGAGCGGGAAAGAGAGCCGAAGGGCTGCCGAGGAGAGCGTTCGGAGGGCCGTGCGCATGAGTGAGACGCCACGGAGCGTATCACAGGCCTCGAGGCGGGATCGCGCGCCGATGTGCAACTCTTCGCGTCGGCGCCGACGACTGTTTCCGAGCCCACGCTTCTCGTGCGACGCTGTCGAGCAGAGGTTCCATGCGACGACTAACTTTCTTGTTTCTCTCCGTACTCGCCGCGGCGTGCAGCGCCTCAACCCCAAAGGTCGATGAGCCGCGCTTCGACCCAACCACGCTCGGCCCCGACGACCCACGTGCGCACTGCGCCCCAGGGCGCTGGTGTTGGGTCGATGGTGAGCCGTTCGTGGCGATGCACGGCCTGTCCGCCGACAACGTCGTCGCGGCGAGCGCGCGCGGTGAGGTGTGGCGCTTCACGGAGTCCGGCTGGGTAGCGTTGAACTTCCCCGCTCGGCTGTCGGAGTGGAGCCTCTTCGCGGCGGGCAGCAACGACGTCTGGGTCGCTGGCGACGGGCGGCTCTTCCACCACGATGGCGCGGCGTGGACGGAGCGCGACGCGGCGGCGAGCGGCGTCCCATCAGGTCGCTGGCCGCGTGTCCTGGTCGGCAGCGGCCCCAGCGACGTTTGGGCGTACCGCGGCGCAGACACGACGCTGATGCACTTCGACGGAACGCGCTGGGCTCCTCAGCCGCTCGACGCGGGGCTGTGGGCGGGTGACGTGTTGCCTGTCAGCGCGCGCGAGACGTGGGTCGTCGCGTCCGCTGAGATCGGGCGATCGCTGTCGATCTTGCGATTCGACGGTGCCGAGTGGGTCTCGATGGCCTCCATGGAGGGTCCGAGGGTACCCGCGCGCCTCATCGCTGTGGATGGCGAGGTCTGGGTCACGGGCAGCGCGCCACAGCGCTTTGCCGGCGGCGAGTGGTTCCCGCTCGACCGCGCGCGATTCCTCTCGGATGCGACGACCACGCGCCTGGTGAGCGGCGCTGGCAACCTCGTCGAGCTCCCCGCAGGCCTCGGCTGCGAGTCCGCGCACATCGCCGGCGCGACTGTGTTCTGCGTCGATCGGCGCGGGACGATCTCGCACTCGAACGATCGCATCGCGTGGACGCGCAGCGCGCTCGACACGCTCGAGTCGAGCATGCCAGTCGCCGCGTGGGACGACTACGCGCCGAATGTCTGGGCCGGTGATGCCGAGTTCGCGTGGGGCCTCGCGCCAGAGAGTGCCATTCGATTCCGCCCTCGCATGTTGCCAGTCGACGAGCCTTACGGCCCTTGGCTGGTCCTCGAGCGCGCGACCGTGACTGGTGCCGATCTGACTGGCGGAGGGCCGGCTGTCTTCGGGCCTGTCGCGGCACCTGGGAGCAGTGAGCCATTCTTGGCTGGCGCCGACATCGACATCGATGGTGCCGCGGGTGGGCCCATTTGGGTCAGCGCCGATGGCGCGCTCCATACGCTGTCGAGCGACGGAGTCCTGACGCGCGTGGATTTGCCCGCGCCGCTCGCGGACGTCCGCGTCTTGCGCGTCGCGGCCATCGACGCCGACTCCGCGATCGTCATCGCGGAACTCGACGATACGGGCGTCTCGCTGGTGTTGCGCGTCGACGGCGGCTCGGCGCGTGCGCTCATGGAGCGTGACACGGGCTACGGCGAGGGCACGGTGCAATTCGAAGACGTCGCCGTCGACACCGACGGTGGACTCTGGGTCATCGGCAACGCCGACCGCGAGGACGGTCGAAGCGAGGGAGTCGCGACGCTCTTTTACTCGCGCGATGGCGCGGAGTGGGCAAGCCGCGATCTCTGGTCGACGTGGGGAAACAAGCAGCTCGTCGTCGACGGCGATCAGCTGTGGATCATCAGCGCGACTGAGCCCGGGCGTGGCCTCTATCGGCTCCCACGCACGGTGATGGACACCACGGGCGCGATCGTCCCGGACGACGTCTTCGGCGACTTCTACATCCCGTCAGGGTCGAACCTCGCCTACGAGAGCGTGCTTCACGTCGACGAGAGCGGCGTGTGGCTCAGCTCGAACGATCGGGCCATCTGGCTGCCGCGCTGACGTTCACCACGCGTTCCAGTGGACGGCAGTTGCGGAGCGGGGTGCTACCAGAGATTCCGTCACTGAGATCGCGGATCAATGGTAACACGATGGGCAGCTCAGCCGTCGGCGAGCTCTTCGTCCGTGAAGCCGTGGACCGATAGCGTTGCGGCAACGCCCTTGTTGCCGATCGCAGCGCGTCGCTGAGCGGCGCGGCATACACGTTCACGCGCCGTGGCTCAAGCTGGGCGCAGGACGCGTACATCAAGGCCTCGGACACGGCACAGGGCGCCCTTTTCGGGGGCGCTGTCGCGCTCTCGGCGGAGGGAACTCGCCTCGCTGTGGGCTCCGTGGCTGCGTCGCGCGCCACGGGGCTCGACACCGCGGACGGCCTCGCGACGCCCACCGCGCCGACCGCGAGCGGAGCGGTGTACGTGTTCGCGCAGGCCGGAGCGACTTGGCAGCAAGAGTTCAAAGCGTCGACCGGGCAACAGAACGGATTCTTCGGCTCTTGCGTTTCGCTCTCCGCCGATGGTGGCCAGCTGGCAGTCGGCGCGTCACTGGCGTTCGAAGACTCGGCCGCCAGCGGCATCAACGGCAACGAAGACGACGACCGCGCCGCCGATAGCGGAGCTGTGTACGTCTGTTGAGCCATGACGGCATGGCGCCGGCGGAATGACCGCCAGGCGCCGGCTGGTCGAGCGGCGACGCCGTCAGAGCCGCCATCGCGCATCGCTCGCGATGAGCAGATCGAACGATGGGCGCAGCAGCTGCACGAACGACGCGTCGTAGCCGTGCTCGCGCGACGGGACCACCAGCGTCGAAGCGGCGTCGACGCGCGCACAGTCATCGACGTAAGTCCGCGTGCAGACGAACATCGCGCCGAGGCCGCCTGCGCTGCGGAAACGCGCGAATTCGGCCCGTGTCCACGTGTGATGTGTGTCGATGATGAAGGCGCGGCGAAAGACTCGCGGCGATGCGCGGGACAAGAATGCGGCGTGCATTGCGCCGAGCGAGAAGCCCGCGAGCAACGGGGACGAGGCGTCGACACGGCCCCTATGGGCGCGCCCGAGCGCCGCCAGCACGGCGCGCACCTCGCGCGCGACCGTCGCTCGATTGCCGTAGGTGAAGCCGTCTCCATACGGCTCGCCGCGCGGACAAACCAGCCACGCACGGCCCGCGACGAGCGGCGCGAACGCCTCGCAGATCCAGTCCGGACTGTCACCTCGGCCGTGAAGCAGCACGACGACAGGTCGCGCGGACGTCGCGCTCGGAGCGACGAGCACCGCCGGGGGAAAACCAGCGACGTCGAGCGACGAAGTCGCCTGCGCGAGCGATTGGGACGCCCACGACTGCGAAAGCAGGAGCACTGCGGCGACCAAGAGCCAAGTGGTCCGCGCGCGACTCACGGACTCACGACCGAGCGCGGATGGCTGCATCGTCGCGGTTTATCACACCGACGACGCCAGGGTACGCAGAGCCTCGTCGAAGCGGCGCAACTCGCGTCCTCGACCTGACGATACCGCGGCATGACTGAACGACTGACGGCGAACCAACTCCGGTCGCGGCTGCAAACCGCGTCCATCGACACCGAGACACTCGGCGATCATCCTGGAGCCGCTGGGCTGCGGATGAACGCCGCCGATCGCAATCGCGACGGGCGCATCCACGGCGAGGCGGAGATCGACACGTTGGTTGCGCTCCTCGACCGCATCGATGGGCGCGCCGATCGGCGCGTGACGCTGGTCGATGGCCGCGGTGAGCGCACCGCGGCAGCGAGCGCGCTCGAGGCGATTCAATCCGCGGATGCACAAGCGCCGCTCCTCGACCTGCTGAAGCGCGCGCGGCTCGCCGCTCGCCACGATCCGGCCGTGATCTTCATCGGAATGCAAAACGACTCAGCGCGCCGTGAGATCGACGGACTCCGGACCCGTGCGCCCGTACTCGAGGTGACCGACCGCGCTGATGGCGCCGAGGTCTTGCGCGTGGGCGGGCGCAGCTTCGACCTGCGGCAAGACGGGGAGGTTCGACGGCTCTGCGGCGGACTCGGATTGCCGGCGGCGACGGCGACGCGCGTCGGGGACGCGATCCTGGGCAATCGCGGCGGCGCCCGACGCGAGCTCGCCAGTCTCGCGATGTTGCTCGCTCCGGGCGAGCGCGGACTGCCGATTGCGTCACGGCTGGTGGTCAGCGGACACGGTGACGGCACCAGCGTGTTTGGCCATCAGGATGATCAGCTCGCCGACACCGACCTCATGGCGCTCGCGCTCGCGATGCCGCGGGCGGCCGCGCAGATTGAACACGTGCATATGGCCGCTTGTCAGCACGGCTGGGAGCCCCGCATGGAGCATATGCGCAGCGCATTTCCGCGGCTCGAGTCGATGTGGGGATACACGGGATTCTCGCCCTCAGGGGATGTGTCGGTAGGACACGAGCGGATCTGGGAGCGCGACACGCGGCGCGGTGATGCAGCCGCGCTCGATCGCCG
>Ga0163144_10015105_pt1 | contig 15967 bp, 18 predicted proteins | sample OliLak19BULKMAT1_FD_123175 | JGI IMG/M metagenome (GOLD analysis project Ga0163144, IMG submission 123175) | Freshwater microbial mat bacterial communities from Lake Vanda, McMurdo Dry Valleys, Antarctica - Oligotrophic Lake LV.19.BULKMAT1 | ecosystem: Environmental > Aquatic > Freshwater >...
AGTTCCCAGGCCCTCGGCTGGCCAGGGGATCACCCCGACGAGCGGAAGGAGCGCAGAGAACACGGTGAGCGCCAGTCCGAGGCTAGAGTGCGCCCAGAGAATGCCCGACGCACCCAGAACCCCCGCCACGAGCATGTGCAACAGGCGAAGCGGCAGCCCGCCGCCGCCACGAGTCCCCCCAAATGCATAGACCACTCCCGTGAGCACCCCGAGCGAGGTCGCCATCTCACCGGCGCGCTTCAGCGCTTCGGCGGCGATCCCGTCGTGGTGGATATACAGGTTGCAGGCGGAGACAGCGCTAGCGGTGAACACCACGATGGAGAGCATCGGCCCTGTCAGGAGGCACGCAAGGAGCCAGGATGTCTCGGCGGGCGCGAACAGCACCGCGACGAAGCAAAAGAGCGCCACGCCGTAGAGACCGAGCACCACGTCTGCCGGGCTCACCGTCGCGAGCGCGGGGAACGCCTCCGGAAACGGAAGTTCCTGCGCGGCATGGACGAGGAGGAGGGACATCAGCGCGATGCCACCGACCGCCGTCACGCGGCTGGCAAAGGGCCGGCCGATCAAGCCCAGGGCGAGCACCAGCGGGGCGGCGATGGCGAGGAGGAGGTCGAGGATGTCGGACTGGAAGAGCATGGGCACCTACACAGAGACCGATAGGGAGGAGCTGCCGAAAGAAATCGAGAACGACTCGCGAACCGGCAGCAGATCGCCGACCGCCGCGAGGCGTCCATCGACACGGCATGCGACCAGGGCACGGAAGATCGGACGCACGAAATCGGCGAGCAGGACCTCGCCGATGTGAACGACCCCGCGCGCCTGCGGGCTGACCGTATGGATGCCATCGATGCTGCCAGCGTGGGACGCTGGCGCCATGGTGACCCGACGACGCGAGCGGGGAGACGCGGAACCCGGCGAGGTGAGGCGTAGGAGCTTGCCCGCCACGTCGACCGAGGTGACCTCGCCGGGCAGCGCCTCGAGGTCCACGAAGCGGTCGAGCAGGATGCGTCCGTGCGATCCGGTGCCGGTCACCGGTCCGGCCCCGTACCCTCGCAGCGCGACGACCCCTCGTGCCGGCTCGATCCGGACATCGAGCACGGAATTCGCGTGCTTCACGCTCTCGGTCAGATGACCGGCGTGAAGCTCGATGTCAACCCCATCGCCCGAGATGTGGCATTGCTCCAACGTGTCGGGCGCGGCGACCGGCCGCTGGGCGCCTACAAGCTCCAGGATCTCACCCTCCGCGACCCGTCCTCCGATCTTCGGTCCCCGGAACCACGCCGCTCCAGGCCAGCTCCGGGCTAGCGCGTACACCTGGAAGGAGCCCGACGTAAGCTGTACTGTTTCGCTCGAGCAGGCCCCGCCTGCTTCCACCAGGAGTCGCTTGGGGGTCAGGAACACCGCCCCGTCCAGCAGCCCAAGAACGAGCTCACCCGGGCCGAGTACGATGGACTCCCGATCGTGCCCCTCGCCAAACGGGTGGATCGATCGCCCGACCCTCACACGCGCGCCTACCCGGACAGGGGAACGGGGGGCCGAAGCGGCTACTTCCTCCTCGCGAACGACGACAGGTTCGCGGGCGGTCCACGCCGGCTCCCCAGGTCGGGCACGCCGAACGCCGATCGGCACATCCACCACATACTGGCGGTTCAGCTCCGAGCGTCCCCGAACGGCAGCCTGGAGAGCACCTTCAATCGCGGCCAAGTCGGTTTCCTGGGCAAGCCGCCCCGCCCACTTCCATTCGGCGGGCAGCACGACGACCACACGGCCGGCCACGTCGCGCAGCGCGGTCGGGGACTCGTAGCCGTGACGCAGCGGTCCTCGGCGCATCCCCGTGGAGATGACATCGCGAGCGACCTTATCGAGGGCCGGATTCACTTGGCCTCGGGCATCGAGCGAGTCTCGACGATGAGCTCATCGTCCACGAACTCGTCGAAGTGGCGACCCTTCGGTGGGCGGGCGGGCTCGGGTCGTGGTGGCGGCGCGTTCACCGGCGCCGCCGGTCCCATCGATGGCTCTTGGAGCCACCGCTCAAGGCGGGCGGTCTGTTGCCCGCGCACCTTACGCGCCGCGATCTCCCGACAGAGCCGCGCATCGGTCATCAACGCAGGAAGATCCTCGTCGAGCTCCCAATCCCGAGTGGCTGCATGACCGATGCTTGTCGGGTCGCTCGCGTGGTCGTACAGGTCCGTGATGATCGTCGAGATCGCCTCGACCGTCAGGACCCCGAGGTAGCGCACCGTCCGACCGGCGAAGTCGGTGCCACCGATTTCGTCAGCGATCCGGGTGACCTTCGGGAACTCGACGATGTCCTGTGCGCGGTTGAGAGACTCCCCCAGTTTGCCGAGCAGAAACCCGTTGGAGGCATCCGGAATTCCGATGGCGAGGCCCATGCAGCCGTCAGCCACCTCTCGCGGACGCAACGGGGCGAGGGGGGATCCGTTGCGAACGGCACCGTCGAGGCTCTCATCCACCGAGCGCTCAAGGAGGTCGTGGACCAGGTTTTCGAGGGGGCGCTGGGCGACTTCCACGACGATGTCGGCGACGCGCTTGTCGATGAGCATCCTTGCCGTGCCCTCGTCCAACCCCTCGGCACGCCCGAAAGCGTCGGACCAGTCGGCTGCGGGCAGGCTCCGCAGCAACCGTTGCGCGGCACGGTCGTCATCGAGCACGAGGTCGATGGGCAACACCTTCCGCCCGGCATGGGAGTTACGCACGGCATCGGTCTGGACTCGGATCAACGCCTGCTTCAGCGCCAACAGGCTGGCACCACGTCGAGCCTGACCGGCACGGAGCTCCAGCACACGACGACCAATCGCATGAGCCAACGCCTCCGCGGCGCGCGATTCGACCAGACCGATCGCGGCGTCCACGATGAGCTTATTCAACGTGCCTGGCAGGCTCCCCGGGGAGCCTGCCCCGGCGTCCCCAGCGACTCCGAGCGCGGAGCCCAGCAACGTGGTGAGAATGGCGACGAGCCCACCGCCCGGCGTGACGGCCCGGGCGACGAGAGAGCGCGACTGTTGGCGCAGTTCGCCAAGCGCCGAGGCGACCTCGCCGTCGACCGCGTCCGCGCTCTGCCTCAGGCTCTCGGCGCGAGCCTCCATCGCCATCAAACGGGCTTCGAACTGGCCCCTGTCAAAAAGGTCGGTGCTCGACGGCGCCCCAACAAGCGCCTCGGCCTCGATGCGAGCCCCGAGCTGGCCCACTTGGTCGTCCGCGAATGCAAGGATGTCCGCCTCCGCCCGCTGCGCCTCGGCGATCGTCAGGTACCGGGACGCGAGCGCCGACGCCGCGCGCTGCTGCTCGTTGACGACCATGAACGGGAGGGAAATACGGGTCATGAGAGCTCCATGTCGGTGAAGGAGTAGGGAGGTCGATTGGGCGACGACGACGACCGATGAAGTGGGCGGGCGCGCGACGATCGCGCCCGAGGCGGGCCTACGCGGCGGCGCCTCCTGTGATGAGCTCGCACTCCAGCACGGCCGCCCGATGGCGTACGCGCTCGACGAGCGACTCCAGGCGGAGGGCGAAGCCGAGCTTGTCCGAGCACTGGCGGCAGACCTCGCTCGGAGTGCTGTTCCGGAACGGCCTCCAGCGACCGAACCGGACCACTCCGGTGGACTTGTGCTGGCCGCAGCAGGCACACGGCCGGCGGCTGAGCTTGCGGACGGGGACAATGACCTGAGAGGATTCCATGGCACGCTCCACATGGTCATAGGGAGGGGATCAGGGCTTTCGATCCTCGTCGGTCACCCAACTTCTGATCCGCGACGTCGGACGACAGGGCAGGCAGCACGCACGAGGAGGGAGGCCCCGGACCTCTCGAGGTCGAGCGGCACGGTGCTCGGGTTGAACTAACAATTTTCGTCACAGGCGCATGACTGGCTCCCTACCGAATCAGCGGAGGTGCCCATGCGCACTGTCTCGTGCGGCAGCCCCGCGTCCCCTTGCGTCCTCTGCGCGCTCGACGACCCTCTTCATGCCGAGCGGCTGGCGGAGGAGGCACGCCGCATCGCCGCAGCGGCCATCGTGCCCTCCGCCCCGCGGATCCACAAAGGTCGCGTGACGCTCTGGGGCGACCAGGACGAGGTGCCTGGCGCGCCGGAGATGCGCGCGATGTTCGGAATGCTCCTCGCCGGGTTCCTGGGCTCCTGGGTGGGGTTTGTGTGGAGCGCCGGGCTGTTGACCGCCCCCGTCGAGGAGTTCGAGTGCCTCGAACCGAGCCCGCCCGTCGAAGTGCCCTGTTGGGAAGACGACATCGACGAGCTCACGCCCGAGTCCGCCTCCGACACGGGGCTTGCCGCCTTCGAGCTCAGCTGCACATGAGGCCTCCGCGGCCTCCTGCTTCGTGCGGGCACACCCCCCTTGCCGCGGCTCCGGGCAAGGGGGAGATGGCGGGCTCATCACGCACTAAGGCCCTCACGCTTGATCTGGTCGATGTCCGAGAAGTGGATGCGGACGCGCTGCCGACAACGGGGACATACCGCTCGCTTCGCGCGCCCGGGCTGAGCGAAGAAGCGGCTGATCCGGATGCGGAGAGCCGGCTCGTCATCGCACGCATCGCAGCGAGCCACGATGCTGATGGCGAGCATCTGGTCGATCACATGATCGACCTCGCCCACGAGCGCGTGCGCCTCGGCCCGGCTTGGCCGCTCCCCACGGTGGCGGCATGCATTCGCGTTCATCCGCAGCCGATGCATGCAACTCGCGGTTCGGCGATCGAGGATGCCGTGCTCCTCCAGCGCCTTCAGCCAGCTGCAGAAGCTCTCGCCGGTAGTCTCGGTGTCGAGGTGGAGCGCCGTGTAGCAGGCGCTCTCGGCGATGGAACCGGCCGCGAGCACGGCGGCCATGGGGCTGATGTCGGCGACCTTGTGGAGGCCGGTGATTTCCTGGCGGAGTTCCTCGAGATGGGTCGGCATGTTGTCGCTCCAGGTGCGGGTAGAGGTGCCCGCTCTCTGGAGTAGGGAGGAGCAGGTACCGACGTGCCGCGACAATACGCGCTCGATGCCATCCCGCGGACCATGAGGCACCCAGCGACCACGACGAGGTGCTTGGCGCGTCGGAGATACGCATGATGGTCAGGATGACCTTGCCGGGTTCCTGGGCTCCTGGGTGGGGTTCGTGTGGAGCGCCCGGCTGATGACCGCCCTCTTCAAGGATCGAGTGCCTCGAATCGAGCCCGCCGTCGAGGTGCCGACGGCATCGACGAGCTCACGCCCAAGTCCGCCTCTGACACGGGCGCTTGCCGCCTTCGAGATCAGCCGCACATAAGGCCTCCGCGGCTTCCTGCTTCCTGATGCGCTTCCTCCAAAACGAGCCTTTCACCTACGGTAGCAAGGAAGCACTCTATGGAAGCGCTTCCTTCGCGGCTACGGAAGCAGGTGCTTCGAGAGCGCTTCCTGGAGCCCCGGGGGGAGCGGGCCGTTCGGCAAAGCTTCTGCCTTGCCGATCGTGCCGTGAGAGACCCCGAGCCGCGCTGCCGCTTGGCGCTGAGAGAGCTGGGCATTTTCTCGCCACCTCTTGAGGTCATGCCCCGTGAGCGCGATCGCCGGCTCTGACCGGGAGGTCGTCGCGGCTGGGACCACCTTCTGGGCCGTCTCCACGGCCGGGCGCACCTCCCTCGAGGCGGGGGGCGCAGTTCGGACGGGCGGCTGCGGCGGTTGCGGCGACCGTGCCGAGCGATCCGCACGGACCACTGGTCCCGCGGCCAACGCGGCGGGGCTCGTCGAGGGGGCTGGCGTATGCGTCGCGGCGGGGAATGCCGTCGGTGGACGTCGCTCCGCCTCCATCCGTGCGCGCTCCGCCTGCAGCGCCGCACGTTCGGCGGCAAGACGACGAGACTCGGTCTCATTGGCCTCCCGCTGCCGACGTGCCAGGTCCGCTTCTTCCTTTCGCTTCCGGGCGGCTTCCTGGACGCCGCGCTGGCGGGTCTTCTCCGCTTCCGTCTCCAGTTCGCGCAGCCGGATGGCTGCCATCTTCGCGCAGCGGGAAGAGACCCCGCGCCATGCGTCGAGGAGGTCGGTGTTCTGGGCGTCCAGCCTCTCGCTCTCCATCTTGGTACGAACGACCTGGACATCGGTGTCCTGGATGAGCTCGGCGTGGAACTGATGAAGGTAGGCGTTTGCCTTGTGTTTTTCCTCCTCGATCGCCTCGTCGAGGAGCTCGGCGGCCTCGGTGAAGTCATCAAGTGCTTCGGTGATCTTCTTGAACAGGCCCATTGCTGCGCGTCCCGGCTCACAGCGAGCGTATCCGAGGACTCGGCCGAGCGCGTGCAGTACAGTACTGTATTGGTATCCAATGGACACCGTACAGGTTCCTCGATCGTGCGCGGGCTTGACGTTCAGTATCCCTTTGGTATCTAATGGATGCCGTGTGGCATCGGAGGCTCATCTGAAAACCGTCGCGATCTGGACTCACAAAGGCGGGGTCGGCAAGACCACCCTTGCCGTCCACCTGGCCTACTGGGCCAGCCGAACCGGCCGGCGTTGCCTGCTCGTCGACATGGACCGGCAGGGGAATGCGGTGCAGTGGCTCGCTGGCGAAGAAGCCCAGCACGTGCGCCCTGGCACGGTCATCGAGCGGTCCCCCCTGCTCTCCGTTCTGTACTCCCCCGAAGGACCAGGGCTCAACCTGCCGCCGTTCGACGTGGTGGTGGTGGACACCCCGCCCGCGCTCGAGGTCGCCTCCCACCTCACCCCCGACCTCTGGGTCGTACCGGTCGACGGGGTGTTCGCGATCCGCGGCGCGGCGAACGTGCACGCGGACGTTTCTCCCTCGGGGGTGCCCATGCTGTTCGTCCTGAACCGCGCCGACACGGGGGGCATGCGGGTGCAAAAGGGGATCATGGACGAGCTCGTCGCGAACGGCCTCACCGTCTGGCCCGAGGCCATCCCGGACAACGCGACGCTGTCACGTGCGGCCACCTACCAGGTGCCCGTGTGGGAGGCGCCGTTCGTCACCAAGCACATCAATGGGATCGTCGAACGCTTCGCCGAAGGGGTGCTCCAACGCCTCGGCGTACCCGCTGCGATGCGTGGTGCCTCATGAGCACCGCGCGTCGACCGGGTTTCGCGAGCTTCAAGCCCTTCGAGGGTCGGCACGTCGGTCCACCCGCGTCTCCGACCCTCGATCCCGCTCCCATTGCTCCCCACGGGCCGGCACAACCGGCCCCAGCCGTCAGCATCGCGCGCCCCCTACGGCTGGCGGCACACGTGGATGCGAAGCTCCACCAGCTCGCTGTCGCGCGCGGCGGTCTCTCGCTCAACGCGGTGATCTCGCTGGTCATCGCCGAGGACTGGTCCCGGGTGTTCCGTCCCTCGACCGAGATCCTCGTTGAACAGGTAAGCTCGCTCGTCGGCGCCGCGATGGTGGCCTCTCGGCATCTATCAGATACCGCTTTGATACCAGATGGGCGGCGGGTGGCCCGCACCCTTCGGTTGACTCCAGAGGTCGACCGCAAGTTAGGCGAGCTGGCGGCGCACTATGGCGGGCTTGATCGGACCAGCACCGTCGCGCTCCTGGTCGCGTCCGCTTGGCGGCGGGACCCGGGCGTGCCCGACGCCGTCCAGCGGTGATCTCACCTCGACGGACACGGCGTTCACGATGAGCTGCGGCTCGACCTTCCGGTCGAGCTACACGACGCTGACCTGGACCCTATGAGCTACGCAAGCTGCTTTGCGTACCGACCGAGCGGCACGCCCTCCTGGTCCAGCTCGCGACGGAGACGCGCTCGGTCGGCCACGTGGACGAGCACCTCGTCAGCGGCAAAGTACGCGGCCGTGGCAGGAGCGAAGTCCTTTGCCCCTACCCGGGCCTCGATGCTGCGCGTGAGGCGGTCGGCGGCGTGGAGATGCACGATAATCGCTGCCTTCTGCTCGTCGTACGACATGGGAACACTCCTTTTCCACGGCAGCCCTGCGAAGAAGTCCCGGTACGCCTGAAGCTGGGTGAGGAGCCGCTCCGGTTCGGCCGACGAGCCGGTGCTGGCGAGGGCGCGCCCGAACCCGTCGATCCGGCGCTGGTACTCGGCCTCCACCGCCTCGGCCGCGCTCGTGAAGGCGGTCTCGGTGTCGCGCCAGAACTTGTCGACGCCCTCCGCGAACTTCTGCCGCACCTTCTTTTCTTCGAGCGCCTGGACGACCTTCTTTGCGAGGCGCCGCTGCCAGGACTCCCCGAAGAACGCGCTGATCACCCAGCCGACGACCACGGCCAGCGCGACGCCGACCACCATCGGGCCTCCCAACGCCGCCACCAGGGAGACCAGCGCGGCGGATCCGCCCACGCTGATCCCCAGCGAAGCGAGCAGGCTCGCGACCTTGGCGACGATGATGTAGCCTCCGAGGTTTCCAAGGGTGGCCGCCCAAGCGCCCAACGCACCAATGGTCCCGAGCCCGGCCATCCCACCCAAGAAGGTACCGCGTGCGTCGAACGCGATCCGCACGGACGGGGTTCCATCCGGACGGGCGGGAGCCCCGAGGTTTCCGAAGTGGCCGAGGTACTCGTCGATCAGCGGCACTAGCTCCTTGGAGCGTCTCTCCCCGTCTACCGCGACCTGGCTCTGCAGCAGATCGATCAGCGCGCCCGGCGCATGTTGCTGCGCGGCCTTCTTGTCCTTGTAGCGCTTCCGGATGAGGCGCTCGACTTCGTCGTCGTTGACGAGGGCCGGGTAGCCCGTGCTCAACTGCACGAGGGCGCCCTGCCGTGCATGCTGGATCGCGGTCTGCACCTTCTGCCGACCAGCCTTCCGCCGTTGGCTCCTCGCGGACTCGGCCACCACGCGGGCGGTATGGTCACGTCGCGCCGCCTCGATGTCCTGAAGCGCGCGGCGCCACTGCTCGATCTGCGCGTCACAGGCGCCGCGGCTGCTTTCACGGAAGGCTTCCACCTCCTTGTCCGCCAGCGGCCGCCATGTGGCAGGGATTCGTTCCCCCAGGGTTTCCCGAACTGCGCGTTGGAGCGGCTCGCGCCGATCCGCCCGCTCGAACCAGAACGGAAACATCCGAGCACGAACGTCCGCGTAGGTGATCGATTTTCCCGAGCGACTCGTACGCTCGGCGAAGACGGTGTCGCTCAGCTCGCGGATGAGGGTCTGTGCGCCACCCTCAAGGATGTCCTCCACGTCCTTGTCCGTCATGTTGGGATGAGCGTGCGAAGCAACGAGCAGGAAGTTGCTCAGGGGCGGGACGCCGTGCTCCTCGAGCAGCGGCAGGTGGCGCAGGTGCCCCCGGAGGTGCGCGAGATCCTCTCCGTCCAGAAAGCCGGTGGCGTTGGCCAGGTAGACGAGCACGTCCGCGTGGCCCAACCCCGCCTCCGCGATGCGCGCGTCCTTCTCGTTGTGCTGATGGCCCGGGAGATCGACGAGGTTGCACGCGCGCAGGAGTGGCGCATCGAGGAACACCACGGCCGTGTATTCACCGGTGTTCACCTTGCCGTCCTTGTGGATCGCATACGCCGAGAGCGTCTCGAGGCCACCCGAAGCAACCCGGTGCGTGTTGCAGTGCTCCGGGTCGCCGATCCGGACGGGGTCGAAGCCCTGCCCGAATACATAGACGGCGTCCGCGTACCCCTCTGGCCGGTCCTCGATGTGCCGGAGCCAGGTGCTCGCGGCCGTGGTGGGGCGATACCGCGCCGGAAGCGCCCCTTCCCCGAGCAAGGCATTGCAGAGCCTGGACTTGCCGGCATCGAAGTGCCCCGACAGGACGACGTTCGGCTTCCGCTGGAGTCGAACGCAGAGATCCTCTACCTGCGCGGGAGACGGGACGCCGATCGGCGGAGGCGTCGAGGGAGCCGTCCCCAGGTAAGAGCGGAGGAGCGCCACGTTCCAGCGAACCTGCTCGTAGGGGGCGCCGGGATCGACCCGCATGTCCTCCTGGCCCACCGGGGGCTCGAACAACTCCTCGATCGTGATCCCCAGGGCCTGGGCCAGCGACCGCATCATGCGGGCCGGGATGGTATCGGGATCCTCCTCCCAGCGGCTGATCTGGGATTGGTTGACGTTCTGACCGCTGATCTCCGAGACGATGCGGGCAACGTCGGCCTGGGTCTTCTTCGCATGCTTCTCGCGGTGCTGCTTGAGGTGCGGGGTGTCGCTCATGGGGAACTCCGGTGGGTTGATGGTGGAGGTCGGATCAGACGATGCGTCCGGCAAGCACAACCGCGGCGCGCCCCGTGGCGACCACCACTGGGCCCGCAACGACAACGACGGCCTCGGCGCCAGCGATGGCGTAGGCGAGCGCCCCACCCGTCGCCAAGACACCCAGGCCACCAAGGACGACCACGGCCTTCTGCGCGTTCGGAAGGTTGTTCCAGTATTTAACGATCTCGTTCACGACGACCTCGGGGAAGGAAGCAGGTTTCGATGACCCCCGAACTGTAGCTCCACCCTACGCATGACGCAACCATTTTATGCATGAACAGCATAAATATTGCTTCTGTATCCGAAATGGACGTGGCGGCCTACCGATTATTCGCCTCGATCACATCCGCGGCGGCACGAAGGCCGGCGACAAGGACTGCGCCAACCACCCGCTTCAGCCACGTCGGCCACGTGATCTGTCCGGCGTTGAAGCCGAGAACGAGGAGCAGCAGCGTGGGGATGTCGATGGAGACGGGCAGGAGAGACGGGTCGATCATGAGGACCTCCGCCTTCTCCGGTCCTATAGGAGGATCAGCGGCACATTCGTTTGCCACCTGATCACCCGCCTTGTAGCGGATCGATTCAAATAAATTCCCCATGTGGACGCGAAGCTCCACCAGCTCGCTGTCGCGCGCGGCGGCCTCTCGCTCAACGCGGTGATCTCGCTGGTCATCGCCGAGGAGTGGTCCCGGGTGTTCCGCCCCTCGACCGAGATCCTCGTTGAACAGGTAAGCTCGCTCGTCGGCGCCGCGATGGTGGCTTTTCGGCATCTATCAGATACCGTCTTGATACCAGATGGGCGCCGGGTGGCCCGCACCCTTCGGACTCCGGAGATCGACCGCGAGCTGGCGTCGCACTATGGCGGGCTTGATCGAACCAGCACCATCGCGCTCCTGGTCGCGTCGCTTGGCGGCGGGACCCGGGGCGTCCCCGACGCCGTCCAGGGGACGTGACGCAAGCTTACCCAGCCTTCTCCCCACGGAACTGCGAAAGTCTGACCTCCTCCGTGCCGAACCGGGCGCGCAACTCCAGAGTGCCCCCCAGCGCTTCGACGACCTCTCGTAGCGACTGGATGCTCATGTTGTCTCCCTTCCGCTCCGCCTTGGAGATTGCCGCCTGCTGGACGCCGAGGAGCGCCGCGAGCCGCTTCTGGGAGAGTCCCCGCGAGCGCCGCAGTTCGGCAAGGAAAACCTCCGCTGGAGGAACGGATCGCGCCCCTCGCTGGGCGAGGTCGACCACCCGCCTCGCCGCCACGGCGGGCGAAGCGAGCACCTCATCCGGCCCCTCCCCGTAGCCAGGCGTGACACCCGCCGAGAGACCGAACCCCTCGCCGGGGCGCCACTCGACCCATGCCTTCCACCCGCTCTGCGTGATGGTCACGAAGGTGCTCCCCGGCGCGCCTGGGTCGGGAGCGTCCACGTCGACCGACACGTCGGGGAGGAAGGCGTGGATCACCTCGAGAAAGCTCTCCAGTTCAGTCATCCCAGACTCCTTTCCCGTTCTCGCCGGGCTTCGCGAACACCAGCATTCCGACCCGATTCCCCTCGACCGTGCCGTCCTTGGCACGGATCTCGAACGCCCCGTTCTCGGCCACATAGGTGACGTGCCCGACGCTCACGAGTCGCCGGATGTTCGGGTGACCGGGCACTGATCGGTCGTTGCCGTCCTGTACTGGGTACATCCTGCCGTCCGTCCGCCAGCTCTCGGGGTGGAAGGGAACGCCGGAAAGCTCGTCCTCCACCGCGTTCAACGTCTGGTCGAGGAGGCTCCGCGCCGAGGCGAAGTCCGCGGCGGGCAGGGCCTGCTCCAGCCTGTGCAGGAACTCCGCCAGTCGAGCGTGCTTGGGCAGGGGTGCGGGCATCGAAGGACATCATATTCCAGATAAGGAATACCTGCCGGGCGGCAAGGCTTCTCGCCGCAGGATCCTGCGCTACCAGTCCGCCGCCCCCGTGGAACAGGACGCACTCGATCGGCAGCTCGACACGGCACAGCGACGATGGGGCCATTCGTTGTCCTCACTTTTCATACTTCTTTAGTTGTATAAAAAGTGAGGTATCGGCTAAAGGTGCGGCATGAGCATGGTCGCCCCCGTCCTTGAGTCCCTCCTCACCCCCGAGTTCCGGGGCGTGCTCCGCGAGGCGGTTCGGCACGGCGAGCTGGAGCGCAACCATCGATCCCACCCGGGGTATCCGCTCAACTTTCCCGGTATGGCTGCCTTCGCCGAGCGGTGTCGCCACCTGGACGAGCACCTGCTCCCCTACGCATGGGTCCGCACCGATCCGGATCAGCAAGTCGTCTTCACGTCGCCGTGTGGCGAATACCGGCTCGTCACGATGGCGGGGGACGTGCAGACCGGGCGTGTCGGCGGGCCAGGCCCGCGCACCCGCCCCAAGGGGCCCCGGACACACGAATCGGTGCGGCGGAACCACCGATGCGCCGAGCGACTCGTACAGATGAGCCTGCCCTTTCGCACTGCGAGCGCGGAGGACGACGACGGCCCGTTCACCCTGTTCCTCCTCGTCCATCGCGACCACGGCTCGGACCGAGTGCGTGCCGAACTCGCCCTCGCCATTGGCATGCACGAGCGCGCGGCGTCGAGCGAGTACGACTTCGAGTGGCGGGAGCTCCTGCTCGATGAAGCGGTCGGGGATGCGCCCCGCCCGGCCGCGCCGGACGACCTGGGTCCCGCCTCGATCGACTTCGACATCGAAGCCCTCTGACGCCCCCAATGGCCTTCAGCCCATCACGGCTGCGGTTGGCTCGGCGCCGACGCAGGCTCACCAAGGTCCAGCTCGCCGAACTCGCCGGGGTCGCCCGCGAGACGCTCATCCGAGTCGAGCAGGGACAGGAGGTGCCCGGCGAGCGGACGGTCGAGCGACTCTCGTTCGCGCTCGGCTTCCCCATCGGCTTCTTCGGCGCTGAAGAGGTCGATCTCCTACGGTGGAGCAGGAGAGAGACCAGGACAAGGACGGGGGCGAACCCGAGCGGAGCGTCGCCAGCTTTCGAGCCCTACGATCGCTCCGCGCCCGTGATCGGGAGGCCGCCCTCGCGGCCGGCGAACTTGCCATCCTCCTTGCCCGCGAGATCGACGGACGCTTTCGTCTTCCGCCGGTCGATCTCCCCGAGGATCTGACCCCCGGCGACCCCGAGAAGGCCGCGGAGTTCCTCCGGGGTGCCTGGGGACTGGGATCGCGGCCGATCGGCAACATGGTCCATTTGCTCGAGGCCAAGGGGATCCGGGTCTACTGGCTCGTGGAGGACTGCCGGGAGGTGGACGCCTTCATGTTCTGGTCGGGCGCGCTCCCCTTCGTGATGCTCTCCACGCTGAAGTCTGGGGAGCGCGGGCGGATGGACGCAGCCCACGAACTGGGCCACCTCGTTTTGCACCGGAACGGACAGCTGTGCGGACAGGAGGCGGAACAGCAAGCGAACGCCTTCGGGGCTGCCTTCCTCTTGCCGCGCGACGCCTTCCTCCGCGAGGCGCCCCGCACCCCCGACCTTCGGCAGCTCCTCGCGCTCAAGCCGCGGTGGGGCGCGAGCGTTGCGGCCATGGTGCGACGCGGGTTCGATCTCGGCATCTACTCGGAGTGGCAGTACAAGTCCGCGTTCATCGAGATCTCGCGGCGCGGATGGCGCACGCAGGAGCCACAGCCGATCGCGCGCGAAGAGTCCCTTGCCTTCACGAAGCTCCTGACGATGATGGCCCAGCGCGGAGAGGGCGTTCGCGAGCTGGCAGAGGCGCTCCACGTCGCTGAACGCGACGTGGCAGAGCTCATCCCGCTTTTCCACCCGCCATCTCGGAAGCCGAGCGGCGATGATCCGGCGCCGCCGGTCCAGCAGGGGCACCTTCGGATCGTGCGGTAGCCGTCGCGCCCCGTCCAGACCAGTCACCGCGTAGGCCGCTTCGACACACGGCGCGGGGGCGGCTCCGGGAGGACCTCGAGATGGAACGCGAGCGATGCGTGGCCGCGCAGCCGACGGCGCAGGCGGCGCCACGCCGCGAGGACAGGCCGCTTACCGCCAAAAAGGCGATCACGAAGGTGAACGCCGCGCCGGCAGCGGCGAGGACATCGGGGGAGAGGGGGACGAGCATTGGAACCTCCGCGAGGTGATACCGACCGGCGAGGGATCAGCGCCCCCCCTGGCCGCCGGACCCTACCGATCAGCAGAGGCCTTGCCAGCCTCGGCGAGTCGTGGCGCACGGACTGCCAGCAAGGTCTTCCCGGGGATCCGCTCGGCGACTCGTTCGCGCGGGGTGAGCCCAAGCACCTCATCGACCACCGCTAGCGCTCAGGAACCATCCCTCCTGCTCTACCTTCACGCCGCAGGCGAGTATCGCCTCGGCGAGGTCGCGCAGCGGAGCCTCGGGATCGGCCACCCACGCGGCGAGCGCGTCCCGGTCGCGGGGCGTGAGCGGGCGGCCAGGGAGCCGACCGAGCAGCTCCGGCTCCATCCTCCAGGGGCGCACGGGGCACGGTAGGATCGCTGCGAGGTGCCGGAGGATGCGGAGCCCACCAACGTCGAGATCTCCCCAGTGCTCCACATGGTCGACGCCTCGTTCGACGAGGCGCGTGAGGAAGGTCCGCTCCAACGTGCTCGGGAAGCCGCCCGTGTAGACCAGGATGGTGTCGGTTGGCACCCCTCGCCTCGCCTCCTCCTCGAACGCCACGAGGTTCTCGACCGTGCGGATCCGGCACGCGCCCACGTGCAGCTCCTCCATGTCGCGGAGCGTCTCAGGCGTGAGCGCGAGCCACGGCACGCTCCAGCGACCATCGATCGCATGCGACCCGATCCGGAAGCGGAAGTCGCCGTACGCGAGGACAGCGCGCCCGTGCATGCGGATCACGTCCTCGAGCGCGAACCCGCCGAAGGCCGCCTCGAGCGCTTCGCGGTGCTCGTCCAGTCGAACGGCCTTCGTGTGTCCACCGACCACGATCGAGAGGAGGCGACCACGCGGAACCCGCCCAGCGCGCAGCTCCTCCCCGATGGCCATTACCAGACGGGTGTCGATTTCGTTCGGTGACACGCCAGCTGACAGCCACTCTCGAATCGAGGAAAGCACTGGATGGTCTTTCGGATCCGTCTGCGTAAGGTAGCCGTCGACATCGGGGGGAGGGGTGTCGTCCTGTCGGGCTCGATCGAGTCCCAGCGCCATGAGCGTCCACTGATAGGCCTCCCACTCGCCCCTTCGCGTTCGGCGCTCGTGGACCTGCGCCAGCCCACAGTCGACCAACTCCCAGACGAGGGTCTCGGCGGCCACCTGATCGACACCCGTCCCCGCCGCCCGTCCAAGCCGATCCCATCGAGAGAGTCGCGGCCCGCACCCACGGAGAAGGCGCATCGACACCTCTCCGAGATCCGCCGTTGACACCCCCTCGGTCAGACCTGACACCCACCTTCGGTCGGGACCATCCGGGCTGATCCTACGCATCATGCGGCTCCACGAACCCGAGCTTCACCCGCGGCGCGAGCCGTACCTTGCCCAGCTCATCCACCCCGCCCCGGCTCTTCGTGCAGATCCAGACCGCCTGGAGCCAGTCACCGCACCGCTCCAGGTCGGAGGAGGTCGGCATGGAGAGGAGGTACTGGGCGTCAGTCCGACCGAGGAAGGCGCCGAGCTCGTTGATCTTGTGGACGTCGGAGGCAGAGAAGGGCTCGTCGATCAGGAAGAAGCCCGCACTGTCGGACTCAAGCGACACGGCCGTCATTCCCATGAGGATGGAGAGCGCAGCCTTCTGTCCACCGGAGAGATCCTCGGAGTCGTGGTGTACGGGCGCCTTCTCGCCGACACGCACACGGACGTCGCACGCAAAGCGTCCGTCCTCGCGC
>Ga0163144_10015107_pt1 | contig 15966 bp, 9 predicted proteins | sample OliLak19BULKMAT1_FD_123175 | JGI IMG/M metagenome (GOLD analysis project Ga0163144, IMG submission 123175) | Freshwater microbial mat bacterial communities from Lake Vanda, McMurdo Dry Valleys, Antarctica - Oligotrophic Lake LV.19.BULKMAT1 | ecosystem: Environmental > Aquatic > Freshwater > Lake...
CACCTATGACGAACTGCAGGCCGTCCCGGAAGATCCCACCGCCGGACGCGCCGCGGTGCAGACGCTGCTGGACACCTGTCTGGCGTCGTCATTCTGGCGGAATGAGCAGCTTCACCGGATGGCGGATTCCCGGATCCGGCCGCAACACGCGGTTGGGTATGACCGCGGCAATGAGTTCTCTCTGGGAGACTACCGCTTTGACTACCGGTTGTTCTCGTACGTCATGAGCGGTGACCGTGACGCGCGGGACCTGCTGCGCGCCACCTACCACGTGGATGAGAATGGCTTCCGGGTGGACGGCGCGTTCAATGCACCGGGTGTTGGCGGCAACCTGGGTGAACCGCTGCAGCCGGACAAACGCGCGGGCATGATCACCACCACGTGGTTTCTGGCCATCCACACCATGTTCTCGCCGCTGCCGCGCACCAGTGCGGCGCAGGCGTACCGTGCGTACCTGGGCCAGGACATTGCGCGCTCAGAAGGGTTGCTGCCCGTGGCCAATGAGCCCCGGGACGTGGACTACAAAGGTGTGCGAGGCCGCACCTGCAATGTCTGCCACAGCACGCTGGACCCGCTGGCGTACGCGTTTGCCGCGTATGAAGGCATCAACGGGCCAAACACGGGGACCTTCCGCGCCAGCCGCATGGCGGACGTGCGCAACGGCAACGGCGGCAACAGCACGGCGTCCATCTTTGGGGTGAACCTGGACACGGACCCGTTGCTGGCGCCGCAAAACCACGGCGTGGTGGGGTGGGCCAGCGTGGCGGTGGCGGATGAAGCCTTTGCGCGCAACGTGGTCTTCATGCTGGCGGAACAGGCGCTGGGCCGGAAGCCCACGGCGGAAGACACGCTGGAATTGCTGCCGCTGGTCACCACCTTCCGCACCACGCACCAGTACCTGGCGGAAGCTGCGGTCCGGGACATTGTGAACACTGACGCATTTGGGAGGCCCTGATGCGCTGGCGCGTCCTGGGATTGTTGTCCTGTCTGGCTGCAGTGGGATGTCCGTCTCCCAGCGGTTCCTCCTCGTCATCCAGTTCCACCGGCGGAACCACCGCCACCTCCGCCGTGGTGACCGCCAGCAGCGCGGCCACCAGCGCCATGGGCACCAGCAGCAGCGCAGCACCCACAGACGGCGGTGTTCCTGAGGACGGCGGTCCCCTCCGCGCGGACGCCGGACCGGAGCCCGCGCCCGGCACCCGGGAAAGCCTGAGGTGGCGCACTGCACACGCGTTTGAGCATCACCTGATGCAGGCGCTGGCGCTGACGGAAGATGAAGTATGCAAGGAGCTGGGTCTGTTCAAGTGTATTACACGCCCGGTGAACGAGCGCCCCTTCCGTCCCTCCGGACCGGCGGGCACCCCCACGGTGGGCATGGCCATTCCGCACCAGGTGGCGTTGGGCGGCAATGAGCCCTTTGACCTCCAGAACTATGAGCCGCGCCGCACGCCCGGCGCCACCACGCCCAATGCTGTTGACCGCGTGGTGCTGGCGGCGTGTGACGCGCGCGTGGAGAAAGACCGCACGGCAACACCGCCTGTGGTGTTCACCGGCATTGACCTGAGTGCGGGCACGCTGTCTGACGGGCCGGAGCTGCGCGCCGTGGCCGCCACACTCTTCCGGCGGTTTCATCTGCGGGACGGCACCACGGCGGAAATGGACCTGGTGACATCCCTGGCGCAGGGCGTGCCCGGTGACACCCCCAATGCTGCGGATGTGGCGCTTGCCGTCTGTGTTGCCATTGGCGGCATGGCTGAATCCAGTTTTGACTGAACCATTGTGTTGGAGGCGCTGATGTCCATTTCCAAGATCACCCGTCGTGACGCCCTCAAGGGCGCACTGGCCGCAGTGGCTTCATTGCCGCTGTCCACCAGCATGGTGTCCCGCGCGCACGCCGCACATCCCAACATGCGCTACCTCTTCATCATCTGCGCCAGCGGGGGAGCGGACATCCGGGATTCGTTTCTTCCGCTCTCGTCGTCACTGGCCGCGTCCGGAATCCGGAGTCAGCTCCCGGAGGAAATCCGGACGGTGGGCGCGCACCAGTGTGTGGAGCGCGTGGCACCCAAGCGCTTCTACGTGGGAGCCGGCACGCAGACAGGCCAGAATGGTCCCGTGCAGCGCCAATTCCTGGAACGCCACGGTGATGACCTGGCCGTCATGGCCACCACCGGAACCAGCGTGAACCACATTGTGGCGGCGCGGCGCTGGCTGACCGGCGCGGGCATGGTGATGGACGGGCGCACGCTCTTGGAATCCCACGCCATGCACTACGCCACACCGGACATGCCGCTGGCGGCGGTGAACATGGCCAACGGCGGCTACGTGGGTGACGGGGATGATCCGTTGGTGCCGGCGCATGCACGTGCGGAGACGGTGGCCAATGCGTTGCTGTTGGGCGTGGCTACCCATCCCTCACGCGGGGTGCAGGTGGCGTCACGCGGTGCCCGCCAGGCGGCGCTGCTGGCCCGCGCGCGTGCAGTGCGGGACCAGATGGACAACGCCAGTCCGTTTGTGCAGCGCCACGCCAACTCACGGCTGCTGCACACTTTCCGACGTCACCGAGCCACCGCAGTGCCGCTGATGGAAGAGCTGGATCTGATCACGCAGCTTGCCGTGGCGGGCAGCGGGTCCATTCCGCTGCCGCAATACGGGCTCAGCCCGTCCCCACATCTGGGACTGCTCAGCAGCGTGGGATTTACGGACCTGCAGAATGATCCGTTCCTGGCGCAGGCGGCGCTGGCGTACCTGCTGGTCAAGAGTGGTGCGTCCTGCGCGGTGGCACTGGGTGCACCGGCGGCCCCGATTGCGGGACCGGGATACCCTGGCTACAGCTTCACGCTGAAGCATACGCCAATAGCGTATGACTTTTCTCATACGGACCATGAAGCCACCCAGCTTGCCATGTGGGACCGGACCCTGCGCATGGCGGACGGACTCATCCGGCTGCTCAAGGCAACGCCCGTTGACGGCGGAACCATGTGGGATCAGTCCCTGGTGTACATGCCCACGGAGTTTGGGCGCACAGCGGGACGCCCGTCTGGCACGGGGCAGTTTGGCACCGGGCATGAGCTCAACAACGGCGTCACGGTGGTGTCACCGCTGCTCAATGCCGGCGTGTACGGCAGCGTGGACCCGGCCACGGGTCTGACCACGGGATGGAACGGGACCACCGGCGCAGCCAGCATGGCGCCGGAAGATGTGAAGGGTGAGGCTGATGTGGTTGCAACCATTGGCGCGGCGCTGGGGCTTCCGCTCACGGCGCGGGACCAGGAGTATGTGCGCAGCGCGGTGGTGACAACGGGGTGACACGCGCGGCAATCACCGCTTGAGCAACCCGCGCAGCATCAATGCGTGCATGGCCCCATGCTGCTCCTGGACGTCTTCACGGCTGAGCGTGAACACCCATGGCGGGGAAAAACTCACGTACGCCGCCAGGATGAGACGTGCGGTGGCAGCGGGATCCTTCACCAGAAATTCACCGGTGGCATCTGCGGAGACAAACAACGCCGTCAGCAAAGCCTCCTCCTCAGCACGGAAGCGCGCGTGCGCCTGCTTCACGGAGGGACAGACACAGTGGACCAGGTCCGCCGCGTGTTGCCCGTCCTCCATCACCTTGAGAAAGCCCAGCAGCCGCGCGTCCATGACGTCACGGAACCGGCGCTCATATGCAGCCTTGCGTCCCGCGGCATCACGCATGGCTGCCAGCACACGTGCATGCCGGTGCACGGAGAGCTCCTCAACAATGGCGTCCTTGCTGGTGAACTCCAGGTAGACGGTGCCCACTCCCACCTGCGCCTCACGCGCAATGTCCCCCACGGTGGTCTTCTGGAACCCGTAGTGACGGACCAGACGCTCCGCAGCGTCCAGAATCTGCGTGCGGCGGGCCGTCTCTGACAGGGGGCTGGACACCGCGGGCTCCGTGAATTCTGGGAATGAATGAATTTCACATCCGTTCACGTTTGATCAAGCGGCGCGCGGCGCCGGCTTCACGCTATGGAGCCGGGGTGCACGTTGCCGCCTGGTGGTTGCTGACAAGGCTGGTGGTCTTCAGCTTCACGGTGCTGGGTGGCCTCACGCCGCGCGCCCGCATTGACCGGATGTGGGCCGGACAGGGCGGCCTGGAGCAGATGGGTCCCAAACCGGACAACTGGCTGGAGTTCTTCATCCGCTGGGACGTCTTCCACTACGTCCCCATTGCCCGCCTGGGTTACCCCGCCGCCGACGGGACCCTGCCCATAGACACCGCGTTCTTCCCGCTCTTCCCGCTGCTCATCCGCGCCCTCACGCCGCTGCTGGGCAGTGAGCACATTGCGGGTATGTGCATCAGCAACGTGTGCTCACTGGGCGCGGCGTACGTGCTGGCCTCACTGCATCCGGGTGATTCACGGGACCTGGACCGGCGCATTGTCATACTTTTTCTGGCAGCACCCGCCGCCAACTTTTTGTCATACACCTACACCGAAGGACTCTTTGCGCTGCTGCTGGCAGGCGCCATGTGGATGCTCTACCGGCAACACCTTGTGGGCGCTGCGCTGCTGGGCGCGTTGGCCACGGGGACCCGCACCACGGGTATTGCCGTTCCGCTGATGATCATGGTGGCCGCATGGCCGCACCGGCATGACCGGATGCGGGTGCTGAAGCACACGGTGGCGGCGGCGGTGGGTTGTGGCGGGCTGCTGGCGTATTCGGCGTTCTGCTGGAACAAGTATGGCAACCCGTTCATCTTCATGGACGTGCAACAGCACTGGCAGCGCAAGCTCTCATTGCTGGGCCCCTTCAAGGCGTTCCTGAACTTCAACGCGGACCCGGACTTCTACCTGGCCGCCGTGGTTGCGCTGTGGGTCTCCTACAAGATGGTGCGCCGCGTGGACCCTCCGACGACAGCCGCCTCCTGGATGATGATCATGCTGCCCCTCTCCAGCGGCACGCTGGGGTCCATGGTGCGCTACCAGAGCAACAACCTGCCCATGCTGGCGGGCGCTGCGCAGCTTGTTGAAGGGCGTGCGTTCAAGTGGGTGGTGGCGGTGTGCCTGACACTGTTGGCGTACAGCTCGTACCGTTATGGGGCGGGCTTCCCCAACTACTGACCCAGCTTCTTGACGCTGACCTCCCGCATGGCGTGCAACAGTTCATGCAGCGGCTGTTCATCCTCCTGCGCCAGCGCCGCTGCCGCGCGCGCCACCGCATCACTCACACGCACCGGTTCATCCGCCGCTGCCTGCAACGCCAGGCGCGCAGCCTCCTCCGCATCCGCAATTTCTGACGCCAACGTGACCGAATCCTCCGCGCCCGCACCACCCGGACGGCTGAGCGCCAGCGCCGCTTTCACCGCCATACCCGCGTCTGTTTCCGCAGAGAGCCGCAACTTCAACGCCTGCAGACGGTGCTGCACCCGTCCATAGCTGAAGGAGATTTCCTCCACCGCGCTCTGACACGGCGCCGCTGCCGTGGTTGCTGTCATACCAATACGCGCCGCGGTGCTTCCGGGTGCGCCGCTGGCCTCACGCTCCAGCACCTCACGCGCGCCGCGCACCTCCTGCAGGAAGGTCTCCACCCCGCTGAGCGCATCCTGCACACGCGCCGGCAGTGGCATGCGGTCCATCTCATCTCCCACGCGGGCAATCACCACATCCGGACGCAGGCTGAGCACCCGCTGCAATGGCGCGCGGCACGCCAGCCGCAACACCGAAGATGACGCTGCGGCTTCCAGTTCCCGTCCCAACATCAGCTTGTGGCCAATGGCCGCGGCCGCCTGCGCATACTCTTCCAGGACCGCCGGGTCCGCCTGTCCGCCGGCCCGGGACTGCGCTTCATCCAGCGCCCGCTGCAGCCCGGCCACGGCGGTGCGCAACGTCTCCAATGCTTGCAACGCCGCCGCCAGATCCGTGGTGGCACCACTGACCACCAGGCCCGTCTGCACCTTCCCCTTGAGCACGCGGGAGGCCACGGACGACGCCAGGGAGAACGCACCCACCGCACACGCCAGCGTAAGGAATGACGCCGCCCCCCAGGACGTGTCCGCCACCTGGTTCACGGAGAACGACAGCGGCTGCACCCTCAGCCCCACCGCCATGGCCCCTGACGCCACCACGCCCGCGGCCAGCCCCAACGTGTTGGCGCGCCGCATCACCGCCGCATCCGCTGCGGCGCGCACCGGCACGCGCAGGCTCCACGCCAGCACCGCCAGTGACAACGCGGACGCCATCACCGCGGCATCTCCCAACCAGGACTGCGTGGTGAACAGGTGCAGCCCAAAGAGCGTGAACGCCGTCATGACGGGAGGTCACAGCCCGGCAGATTGGGTATCTGCGGGCAGCTCCACGCTTTTAAGTGTGACATTAAATGCCTTCCCATCCCAGGTGATGTCATGCCGGGTCAGCTTGACCGGCGTGGAATGTGCACCGTTGCGTACGCTGGCGGTCAGGGCCAGCCCGGGAACATCCGCGGCAGGTGCCAGCAACGCGCTCAGGCCAACGTCCGCAGCGTCGGTAAAGTCGCCGGCGGCGTACTCGGATTTTCCGGTGCGGGCGGTCAGCCCAAGATTGACGGCCAGATCCTCCCACGTGGTGATGATCAGCGTTCCCGGTCCCTGGAAGAGCTGCAGCTCCTTGAGCTTCCTCTTGAGTCCATCTGCCGCGCGCTTGGGATCCGTGTCCGTTCCGTCAGCGGGCGGTGGATTGGCAATGAGGCGCGCCAGACGTGCCGCGGACCACAGGCGTGCCCAGCGGCGGGGATCTGCCGGTCCGGGTGTGCCTTCAGACTCAAAGACGCGGCGCTCCAGCCGCAGCGCCTCATCCGTGCGGTTGCTGCCCGCCGCCGCCGAGGCCAGGCGCAGCCACGCAGACCAGTTGCCAGGCTCCATCTCGGTCAGCGTCTTGTATTGACGGTACGCCGGCGCGTACCAGCCGTGCGCAAGGTAGATGTCACCCACCAGCTGCCTTGGCGCCGTGCTCTGGGGATCAAATTCCACAATCTCCGAATACGTCCGCATGGCGTCATCCTCCAGGTTCTGCCGCGCCAGCAGATCACCCAGCTCACGCGTCATCATCGGAGTCAGCAGGCCCTGCTCACGCAGGCGGCGCGCAAGTGTCAGCGCTTCCGCCACGTGGTCCGTGCGGGCCAACAGCAGACAGAGGCGGATGGTGCCGTTGGCGTCGTCAGGGGCGCGCGCAACATGCGTGCGGAGCTGCGCCAGACGTGTGCCCGGGTTCTCCACACTGGCCAGTTCCTGATCAATGGCCTGCCAATCCATGCGGCTGCCAAAGAGCTCGCGCTCCACGGCAAGCACCATGCCGGGGTCCACCGCTCGACGGAGAATGAGCCGCGCCAGGTATTTCTGGGATTCCTGCTGGCTGCCAAAATACGCCAGCACCTGCGTGGCAGTGTAGGAATCCCGGATCACCCGCTGCAGCACCTGGAAGAAGCGGGATTCGGCGCGCCAGTCGGTGAGCTCGCAGGAACCCTTGGCGGTTTCATAACGGTTGATAAGGTCCGCCGGACCACTGGCGCCCTTGATGCGTTTTTCCCAGAGGATGGAGCGCTCTGAAAGGGGCCGCTTGGCGGCGTCACTGCACGTACGCAGCGCCACCATGGCGGCGGGGCGCACACTGACCGGAGCGTTGTCTGGAACCGGCCTCTCAACCAGCGCCTTCTTCTGCGCTTCCGGCGCGCGCTGATCCTTCTTGCCCCCCGTGTCCTGACGGTTGGCCGCAATAGAAGCCTTGGCCCGACCCCCACCACCACCCATCCCGACGCCACCCAGCGCACCTGCATACCCCTCGCCACCGGACGCCAGCGCCACCTCTGCAGCGGCTTCTGCCTTGGCCTCTTTGGCCAGCATCACTGGCGCGGGCGGTGCAGACGGCATGGACTTCTGCATGGGCACACTGCGCGCCATCTCCGCAGGTTCCGCCTCATCACGCTCCATGGGCATGGAGATGGACGCGGGTGCCTCCAGGCGGCCGCACCCAAGGCCACTGGCCGCCGCCACAACGCCGCCCAGCCGCGCCAGCATCAGCTCTTCTTCCGGCGGTGTGAGCTGGCTCAGGCGCACCCCGCGCAAGGGCGAGCGCCGCCGTGGAATTCCCTGCTGCTGGTACGCCGCTTCACTGTCCAGGGCGATGAAGCTGGTGAATGGCGTCATCAAACCGTACTCAATTCCCATGGTGATGATCTTGCCGCGCATCCCTTCCTGCTCCCCCACCGTCCCCAGGATGCGGCGCATGGACTCTGCGGCCCACAGGCGCGGCACCAGGCTGGTGGCAACGGAAGGCTCAAACGTGACGGGATAGCTGCGCTCAAACTTCTTACCCGCCAGGCGGCCGCGCACCGTCACTGTGGACGGAATCTCATGGTGGCTGCGCGCCAGCAGGATCACTTCATCCCCACGTGTTACTTTTCCGTTGGCGCTGACAAACACCTCATCCAGGCCGGCGCCCAGGTCCATTTCAAACTCGGTCACGGTGGGTGTCTTCACGGCGGCGGCCAGGCGCAAGGAACGCTCCGTGGTCTGCTCCGCGTCATCCACGGTGAACATCTGTCCGCCGCCAGCGCGCGCCAGCTCACCCATCAACGGAAGGTTGGCATCACCACCCACCGCCACCGTGAAGAAGCGCGCACGTGACGTGGAGAGTGCGCGGGAGAGGCGCTCGGTGAGCTGCTCCGTGCTCATCTCACCGCTGGTTGGGTATCCATCACCCACGTAGATCACCGCGGGTTGCTCAGCGCCGTGCAGGCGGCCCAGCGCAACATCAAAGAGTGAAGCAAGGTCCGTGGATCCACCCGCCGGATGTTCCGCCAGGCGCTCCAGTGCAGTGGTGATTTCCGTCTCCGTGGCGTTGGCCAACCCTTCCCTGGGATAGAGAACCGTCGGCTTCACGTCAAGCGAAACCAGCGCGAACTGATCTGACGCAGACAACGCGCGCAGCACACCTTCCGCGGCGGCGGTCTTGAGCTGGCGGGAGGCATCATCACCGGCGGCGGACGTATCCACCACGAGAACAATCTGGCCCTTCTGGGATTCCACCTCATCCCAGGCCAGGTCCGGCACGTAGCGCGCCATCAGGTAGTCCGCGCTGTCCCGCCCTGGCGAATGCCGCGCGACGCGCAACGCCGGCACACTGCCCTGCACACGCGCTTCCAGCTGGAAGTCCGCCAGCGGTTTGAATCCGGAGCGGCGCATGGTGATGCGGCGGCCATTCTCCTCAATGCGTGCGTCCGCCAGCGTGGTGATGGCCATGCGCGTTCCGGCGTCACCCAGGTCCACCGTCAACGCAAACTCACCCACGCGCGTGGGCTCACGCGTCTGCAGCGGATAGACGTAGCGCAGGCGCCCATCCATGACGGGGATGAGCTCCATGTAACGCAGCACCACACGCCGTGTTCCCGCGCCGGGCACCGGGTAGATGCGCGCGCGGAACGTGCGGCGGTCAATCCATTCCAGCAATGCCGGCTCATGTCCGCTGCGGACTGCGGCGGCGTAGTGCGCGGCTGCTTCGCTGCGCTCCGTCAGCTCTCCCTCTACAAGAACGCCGTCCGTCTCCAGCGCAAAACCCGTGACGCTGGCGCCTTCCGGAACACTGAACCAGTACCAGCCTTCCACAGGGCGCGTGTTGGGATTGAAGAACGTCTGGTCCACTTCCGTTTCCGCAAGACCATCACGGATAACGGCGCGGACGGATTGCCGCGCCACTTCCAACGTGCGCGCCGGTGTGCCGTGGGTCCCGCCAATATCCACGCCGTAGATGGTACCCGCACCGCTGTTGGTGCTGCCGCCGCGTGCGCCGTGATCACCCATGCCGCCCGTCCAGTCTTCCCAGAAGGTGACCGGTTTGACCTCAGGGGCGGCGGTGCCTTTGACCAGTGCAAGTTCACCGGCGCCCGCTTCCACGCGTCCGCCGGGACCCGTGACCACGGCCAGGCCGCGCGCCACGTACACACTGACGGAATCTGCGCTGCTCTTGATGGAGAGGCCCGCGTCTGCAGCGGCCACGGTGACGTCGTTGATCTTGTGCACGCTGGGCTTGCGGTCCGTGGGCGGTGCGTCCATCCACATCTCACCACCCAGCAGGGATACACCGCCGGCAGAGAGCTTCACGCTGGTCTCATCCCGCAGGAAAATGCTGGACCCTTCTGAGAGACGGATGAGCGCGCGCGCACCTTTTCCTGACGTCACCGTGGCATCCACGGGCAACGCGGTGCCGGAGATGGCGGGGACCGCGCCCTGCCCTGTGTCCACGGTGACGGCGCCCGCCGCCAGTTCCAGGCGCGCTTCCAGCGGTGCACTGCGTTGCGGCCCGCTGGGGCGCTGCACATTCAGGAACACAATGCAGAGGGCAAGCGTGACTGCCGCAACCGCAGCGGCACGTTGCCAGCGGCGGGAATTGGAGGGGTTGATCGGGTCCACGCACACCTCGGGTGGGAAGGCTGGGTTCACCACGCAACGGTCATGAAGCGGGAAAGTTCTCCCGCACTCTGGCCCAACCTGGCGCGGCGGCAAACACCCTTGCGCAGCACCATCTGCACACATCCCACAACGCGTTGCTTCACCGCCGCGGCGAGCACCATAGTCACGCGTATGGCCAGACCTGCACCCATCACCCGGCCCGGCCGCAGCAAAACCAAGAAGGCGCTGTACACCCAGGTGTCGTCGGACCTGCGCCATCAGGACGGCGTGGTGTTCATGAACTACGGGTTTCTGGGGGACGGCGCGGACGCGCCCCGGTTGCTACCGGAAGATGAACCGGTACGCGCAAGCATCCAGCTCTACCATCACGTGGCGGCGGCGGTGCCGCTCAAGAACAAGGATGTCCTTGAGGTTGGGTGCGGCCGAGGTGGCGGGGCCTCTTATGTGGCGCGCTATCTCCATCCGCGCACGCTGGTTGCGGTGGACTTTGTTCCTGGCCTCATTGACATGTGCTCACGCGTGCATGGCGGCATCACCAACCTGCGTTTCCAGGTTGCAGATGCGGAGGACCTGCCGTTTGCGGACCGGTCATTCCACGCCGTGCTGAACGTGGAGTCCGCGCATTGTTATGAGCGTCCCGGAGAATTTTTCCAGACGGTCTTCCGGGTGCTCCGTCCCCGCGGACACTTCCTGTTTGCGGACTTCTGCGCGGCTGCTGACACTGAGCTGTTTGAAGCCGAGCTGGCGGACGCGGGTTTTTTGACGACGAGCAAGCGCAACATCACGCCGCAGGTGATTGCTGCCCTGGATGACAATGGTCCACGCCTGCGCGCGTTCCTGGCAGCAAAGCTTCCGTGGCACCTCTGGGCTGAATACGGCGAGTTTGCCGCAATGCCCGGCTCGACGACGTACCAGCGTTATGCGTCCGGGGAGTGGCAGTACTTCAGCTACGTGCTGCAGAAGCCGGCAGCGGCCACGCGCCGCAAGAACGCAAATCCCACGCAGGCGTGAACGCCACGCACATTCCACGCCGTCTGCACACATCCCAACACAAGGGGCGGTTGACCGATGTCAACGCGCTGTACTTCACCCTGGCCATGAGGCCAGGATGCAGCTTCCGTCCCTGGAGTGATCATGGCCAAGCCATCCCAATGTGCTGTCCGGACTCTGCTCCTGCTGCCGGTGTTTCTCACCGTCAACGGTTGCGAGCTTCTTGGTGCTGATCCCATGGCCCCCGGGGGCGGGGGCACCTCCACCAACGCCGGATCCAGCGGAACGGCCGTGGCAACATCCGCCACGGGTGAAACGTCAACGTCCACCGGCGCGTCCAACGGAACGGGCAGCAGCGGGGTGGTGGTTGGCAGCAGCAGTGGCGCTCCCAGCGGCGGCACCAGCACCACGGCCACCAGCACCACCGGCGGCAGCAGCGGCGGTGGGTGTATTACAGATGATCAATTCTTTGATACGCGCGTAACAGAGGTGCTGCAGACGGACTGCATGCTCTGCCACAACCAGGGCGGCATTGCCGCGTTCACCCGCAACGTGCTGATTCCCTCGTCAGAGAGCGGGCACCTGGCGGCCAACCGAGCGGTGTTTGAGCGTCTGGCGCGCATTCCCGCGGGGGATGAATCCCTGTTGCTGGCCAAGGCTTCCGGACGTGCGGACCATGGCGGCGGCACGCGCCTCCCTGAGGGTTCGGACGGCAACAACGTCATCCGTGAGTTCCTTTCCCGCCTCAATGCACCCGGCGGCTGTGTGAATCCCGGCGCCCCTCCCATGATGTGTCCAGAGACTTCCATTGGTGTGGCCAAGGCGCCGTTGCGGAGGCTGACGGATGTGCAGCTGCGGAACTCAGTACAGGATCTGCTGCAGGTGGATGTGGGCGCCACCCTCTACCCTGCAACCACCCGCGGTGAAGGTTTCTCAACGTGGCCACTGGCCAACGTGGTGTCTTCATCCGGTGCGGAAAACATCATGCTGGCGGCGGAGCGGGCTGCCTCCCTGGCCACGGCCAACCTGGCCGCCACACTGGGCTGCAACGGCGGTGAATCCCAGGACGTGTGTGTGGCGCGCTTTGTTGCGGAGTTCCCCGCCAAGGCGTTCCGCCGCCCACTCACTGCCCAGGAGACGGCCACACTCCAGGTGGTGCTGACCGTGGGCACCACGCCAGCGGAGCGCGTAGGAATTTTGATTGAAGCGGTGCTGCAGTCCCCGCAATTTCTCTACCTTGACGTGGTGGGCGCTCCGTTGGCGGGGCAGCCGGAGGTGGAGCGCTTCAGTGACTACGCCACTGCTGCTCGGCTGTCATACTTTTTCCTGGAGACCACGCCGGATCCCGACCTGCGCGCGGCCGCATCCGAAGGCCGCTTGCGGACCGTGGAGCAGGTGCGCACGCAGGCAACCCGGCTGGTGGGTGACCCGCGGGTGCACGCCACGCTGACGCGCTTCCATGAGGACCTGGCGCAGCTCTACCAGCTGGACACCATTGCCAAGGACCCGGCGGTCTATCCGCAGTTCACGCCGGCGCTGGTGGCGGCCATGCGTGAGGAGCAGCAGCGCTTTGTCACGCAGGTGGTGTGGGCGGACAATCCCACGCTGGACACGCTGCTGTATTCCAACCTCACGTTCACCAACCCCGCGCTGGATACGTTGTACGGAACCACGGGAGCGCGCACCGGCACCGGCTGGGAGGCACGCACGCTGAGCTCCACGCTGCGTCCCGGTCTGCTGTCACGCACCGCGTTCCTCACGGCGCACAGCTACTCTGCAACGTCCTCACCGGTGCGGCGCGGCGCGTTTGTGATGAAGCGGATGTTGTGCCGGGACATGACGCCGCCGCCGGGCATCAATCTGGTGCTGCCGGGACCCACGGAAACCAACACCATCCGGGACCGCCTGGCCGGGCACCGCAACACGCCGGCCTGTGCGTCCTGCCATGACCGCATTGATCCTCTGGGCTTCTCCATGGAGCCCTACGGCGCGCTGGGTGAGCACCGCACCGCGTGGGAAAACGGCATCACCGTGGACGCCACGGGGATGGTGGGCACCCAGGCGTTTGATGGAGTGTTACAAATGATTCAGTCCATGAACCAGGAAAACGCCATGCGGGACTGTTACGCGCGCCAGTGGTACGCGTTTGCCCACGGCCGCGGAGTGGAAGAGGATGAACTGTGTGCCACGCGGCGTATTGAGCGGACCTTTGCCGCGGCCAACGGAAACATCCGGGACCTGCTGGTTTCCGTTGTCAGCTCAGACATGTTCCTGCACCGCCCCACCCGAGTGATTCCTCCGGAGATGCCATGACCATGCGCCTGACCAGACGGTCCTTGCTCAGCCGTGGTGGCGCCATGGTGGCGCTGCCGTTCCTCTCGCAGTTTGCCGCGCGCCGTGCCCACGCCGCGCGCCCAATCCGCCCCAAGCGCCTGGTGGTGGTGCACAGCCACCAGGGCATGGTGCTCAACCAGTGGATGCCCACCGGTTCCGGCACGTCCTTCACCCTCTCACCCATTCTGCAGCCGCTGAGCCCCTTTCAGGACCAGCTGGTGGTGATCTCCGGTCTGGACAACGCCATTCCGTCCTTCAACAGCTCCGGCAACGGCCACCAGAACGCGGACAGCAGCGTCCTCACCTGCCAGCCGTTCCAGACGCAGGGTGCCGCCACACTGGTCCCCAACGGGCCGTCCGTGGAGCACGTGCTGGCGCAGAGAATCAGTCATACCCGTCCGTTCCTGCGGCTGGACTTTGGCATTGGGCAGGGCAACTGGGACGGCCAGGAGCCGTCCGCCGTCATGTGGGCGGGAGCAGGGGATCCGGTGACCTGCACCACGGACCCCGCGCGCATGCTGACGGCGGTGTTTGGCACCGGCGGTGGCTCTGAGGACGCACTGGCCCGCCTGCGCGCCCGCCGCGGCAGCGTGCTGGACCTGGTGAAGCAGAACTTCTCCCATCTGCGCCGCCAGTTGGATGCGGATGACCGCGCGCGGCTGGATGCACACTCAGACAAGATCCGTGAGCTTGAACAGCGCGTCCTGGCTGCACCCAACACCTGCGCGCGGCCGGTGCTGAGCCCACCGGGCGGGTATGACCATGTCTTTGATGATGACGTCAGCGCGCCCCTCCAGATTGAACTGCTGGTGCAGGCGCTGGCCTGCGGGCAGACCAACGTGGCCACGCTGAGCTTCATGTCCGGCCATGATCCCACGTTCCCGTGGCTCAACGTCAACGGTGGCCCGGTGGTGCCCACCGGGCGGTATGACAATTGGCACGCCATGATCCATGAGGGCCGCGAGGAGCCGGGCCTGGTGACCGGCTTCACCTGGTATGCGTCTCAGGTTGCCGCGCTCTTGCAGCGGATGGCGGTGGTGCTGGACCAGGACGGTGACAACCTGCTGGAATCCTCGCTGGTGCTGTGGACCACAGAGTTTGGCAATGGCGCCGGGCACAACACCTACAAGCTCCCCATTGTGCTGGCCGGGCACCTTGGCCAGGGCATCCCCATGGGACGCCACCTGGACTTCATGGTGGGCACCACGGAGGACAACTGGACCTCCTCAGACAACACCACCAACCAGCTGTTTGTCTCATTGCTGCGCGCGTTTGGCGGGACGGATACCAATTTTGGTCATACACATGTGTCCCTGCCAGACGGGCCGCTCCCGGGGTTGCTTGGATGATGAAGCGTGTTCTGTGTGTGGTCCTTCTTCCTACAGTGCTGGCGTGTTCAGGACAGACCCCGGACTCCTCCCGGGATGCCGGGCAGGTGGCAAAGGGAACTTCCAGCTCATCCGCCGGCGCCTCCGCAACCAGCGGCGTTCTGGCGTCAGGCGCAACCAGCGCGGTCCCGGCGTCATCCGCAACCAGCGTGGCAACGTCATCCGCAACCAGCGCGGTGGCAACGTCATCTGCAACCAGCACCGTGACGGCGTCTTCCGCCACCTCCACCACCCAGGATCCCAGCAGCAGCACCTCCGCACCCAGCTCCGGTGACACACCGGATGCCGGCGTGACGCCGGGCCAGGTCCCCATTTTTGTGGCGCAGGGCCATATGGGCCGTCTCACCATCTCCTGTGACCTGGGCAACACCTGGGTGGCCAACACCTCCGCGGATGACAATTCCCGTTGCTGGGAGCCGTCAAGCGTGGACTGTGATCACAATTCTGTGGCGGGACGCGGGCTGGCCTACGGCAAAGGATACTTTGTGGCCACGTGGGGATGGGGCCAGCCGGGACGGGTACAGCGCAGCAGCAACGGCGTGGATTGGGAAACCGTCAACATGGGTAACACCTTTGCAGATGTGGCCTACGGCGGCGGCGTCTTCATGGCCAATGACCACCAACCCATGGTTTCCACGGACGCCTTGAACTGGTCAGACGCCACGGACACGGACTCCAGCGCGTGGAATGTGCGCGCCATTGAATACCTGGACCATGGCACCGGGCGTTTCCTCATCACCGCGGAATCCGGTGACATGCGGGACATTGTCTTCACCACGGATGACGGTGTCACCTGGGCCAGTGCCACCACCCGGCCAGCTGAATGTGGCCGGTACGTCACCGGTA
>Ga0163144_10015108_pt1 | contig 15966 bp, 12 predicted proteins | sample OliLak19BULKMAT1_FD_123175 | JGI IMG/M metagenome (GOLD analysis project Ga0163144, IMG submission 123175) | Freshwater microbial mat bacterial communities from Lake Vanda, McMurdo Dry Valleys, Antarctica - Oligotrophic Lake LV.19.BULKMAT1 | ecosystem: Environmental > Aquatic > Freshwater >...
CGGCGGAAAAAACTTCGACGAACCCACTCGGCATCGCCATCGCAACACGACTTACGTCGAAAAAAAGTCCAAAAAAATCCCCGCCCAACGGATTTTTCCAAAACGTTGGGGAAGTTGGGTTAGCACGCAAGAGCGCGAGAGGCCATCGGCGATCCACGGAATTCGCCGAGCGTCGGCGGAGAATCGTTACGTTTGGCGCAATCCCGAATACTGTCCTGATGGGACCTTGGTCACGAAACGACGGTGGACGTCTCTTGTCCGACTGCCAGCCTATTGGTGACGCGCAAAATCACGTCGCTTCAAACGCCTTGATCTCCAAGTGTCCAGTATCTCGCGAGAATTGCGGACATTCGGGACCGCCCGTCTTTGGCTACGTCGGCAGGAAAGCACCTATCTCAAAGCGGGGCCGGAGGCTAAAATTTGCAGGACCTTGGCGTCGCAATCGGCCGTGGCGACGCCTTCGCTAGCGATCACCAATAGGGCAATTTACTTGTACATAAAGGGTTCGAGACATGAAGTTCGGGTTATATGCCGCTTTGGTGCTGGGAATCTTCGTGACGCAGGTCAATGCCCAGCAGCCGACGGAAAAGCAGCCCTTGCAGAAGCAGCCGGCAGCCACGTCGCCGCCGATTAAGGATCTGCGCGCGAAAGCCAGCTATGCCATCGGCCTGAGCATTGGCAAGAGCTTGAAGAAGGACGGCGTCGAGCCGGATATCGACGCGTTGGCCAAGGGTCTCGCGGACGCAACCAGCGGCGGCAAGGCGCAAATGACGCCCGCCGAAATCAGCGAAGTAATGACCGCCTTTCAACGTGAGTTGGCAACGAAGCAGGCTGCCCGACGCAAGGAGATGACCGAGAAGAACCAGAAGGAAGGGGCAGCGTTCCTGGCCGCGAACAAGGCCAAGGAAGGCATCAAGACGACCGCCAGCGGCTTGCAGTACAAGGTGCTCCGCGACGGCACGGGCCAAGTGCCCAAGGCCGCGGATACGGTCAGAACGCACTATCGCGGCACGTTGTTGGATGGCACGGTGTTCGACAGCTCATACGATCGCGGCGAGCCGGCAACGTTTTCCGTCAACGGGGTAATTCCCGGCTGGACCGAAGCCCTGCAATTGATGAAGGTCGGCTCGAAGTGGCAGTTATTCATTCCGTCGAAGCTCGCCTACGATACCGAGGGATCGGGCCCTGACATCGCACCGAATGCGACCTTGGTATTCGAGATCGAGCTACTCGGCATCGAGGACGGCAAGTAATCGTACCCGACTGTTAATCGTAACCGACTGCCATTCATCATCGAAGAGCACATACCATGATCTACGTAGTGGCCACGATTCAAGTCGCGCCGGGCCGGCGCGCCGAAGTCCTTACGGAATTCAAGGCGCTCGTGCCCCTGGTGCTGGCCGAGAAGGGATGCCTTGAATACGGGCCGACCGTCGACGTGGCCACGGGCATCGCCGCGCAAGGATTGCCGCGCGACGATACGTTTACGGTCGTCGAGCGTTGGGAAGACGTCGACGCGCTGCAAGCCCACCTGATGGCGCCGCACATGCTCACCTACCGCGCCAAAGTAAAAGGCTTGGTGCTGGGCACGACGCTGCAAGTGCTGGAACCGGCTTGAGGGGCGGTCGCTGTGCCCGTTTCCGCATGCGATGGCCGGTTTCCCGAATGAAAGCCGGTTCAGCCATACTTGATGTTTGAAGTGGTGCGACCACGCGTATGATGTGAGGGTGCGAGTTGGACGCGCATCTCCTCGATAGCCCCAGCGGGGCGGCACATGCTAGCCCACGGCGCCAGCCGTGGGTAAGCGGCGCATGATGCGTGTCGTCAGCCCCAGCGGGGCGAAACACGCGTTGGTACAACGGCTCGCCAGAGCGGCGATGTACGTGGACGAATCTTTCGCCCCTAACGGGGCTTCATCGTGCTCCGAGCGTCGTCCCACGGCTTGCGCCGTGGGCTAGCATGTTACGCCCCTCCGGGGCTACGAAAAGCACATCCACTGCACAATTCCGCGAAACATGTATCCGTCAACGAGCAACCGCCAGCACGATGCGATAGCGTGAGTTCGAATTGCGTCGCCTCCAGCCCACGTGGGGCAGCGCAAGTCAGATCGCGACATCTGGTGCCGGACGGGTTCGCCAATTGTTTGCAGCCTCCGCGCGGGTTAGACTGACGTTCGCGGTTGCCGCGCTCCCGCAACGTATCCGACTTGCCGCAAGGCCGCCGCGCTCGTTCCCCCAATTGGCCCATTCATGCGCAAACTGCTGACCCAACTGCTCGACTCCGTTCGCGAGGGCCGAGCGGTCACTTACTGCCGGCTGGTCGAAACGCGCGGCTCGACGCCGCAAAAGGCCGGCGCGACGATGCTCGTCTTTGCCGACGGGTCGCAGGCCGGCACCTTGGGCGGCGGATGCGTCGAGGCGGAAGTTCGACGGCGCGCCCTGGCCGTGATGGCCGGCGGTCTGCCGGAGATCGTTTCTTTCCAGCTCGACAACGACTACGGCTGGGACGACGGGTTGATCTGCGGCGGACGCATGCAGGTTTTGATCGAGCCGCTCGCGCCCGATTCTGACGTGACCTATTACCAGCGGTTGCATGACCTGGTGGAAGACGCCCTGGGCTGCATCGAAGCGGTCGTGTTCGACGCGGAAAAGAGTGGCCTGTCCGCACCGGCCGAGTATCTGTTCGACGGCGACCATCACTTAGTTGCACAGCGGCGGCTGGTTGCAGACGGGCACGATTTTGTCGATGCCGGCGATGCCCCCGAGTCGGTCAAAGCCGTACTGCCGTCGTTGGCTGCGCGGCCGCGGGTCAGCGCCAGCCACGGCATCGCCGTCTTGCCGAACTTGCCGCGTTGCCGCTTGCTGATCGTGGGGGGCGGCCACATCGGGCACGCCGTGGGAAATCTCGCGCCGGATCTCGACTTTGACGTGTGGGTGCTGGACGACCGGTCGGAATATGTCAGCCGCGAGCGATTCCCCCGGGCCGAGCGATTGATCCAGGGAGATATCGGCACGACGCTGGCCAGCCTCGAGGTCACGCCCAACACCTATTGTCTGATCGTCACGCGCGGCCACAACCACGACGAAGAAGCTCTCTTCCATTTGATCGACCGCAATGCGCGGTACGTAGGGCTGATCGGCAGTCGGCGTAAGATCAAGTTGATCTTCGACGACTTGGAGGCCGAAGGTATCTCCACGGAATTACTGTCCAAGGTCTTTGCTCCGGTTGGCATTGATATCGGTTCCCAAACCGTCATGGAAATCGCGCTGAGCATCTTGGCCGAACTGGTCGCGCATCGAAATCTTGGCGGTGAAGTGCCGGGCTGTCCAGCGTCGGCCCTACACCAACTGTAGCAGTCGCACCCCAGCACTCGAATTGACCTTTGTGGACACTCTCTCCTTCCGCGCTTTTGCGATCATTCCCGCGGCCGGACGCAGCCAGCGGATGGGGCGGCCCAAATTGCTCATGCCTTGGGGCGGGCAATCGGTGATCGAGTGCGTGCTGGCCGCATGGCGCGCGAGCCGTGTGTTTCAAGTCGTCATCGTCGTTCATCCCAGCGATGGTGACCTTGCTGAAACTTGCCGCGCGGCAGGAGTCAATGTCGTCGTGGCACAAGCTCCGCCGGTGGACATGAAAGCGTCGGTCCGGCTGGGACTCGAATTCGTCGCCGCCAAGTTTCAACCCACCGCGGAGGATGCCTGGCTGGTCGCGCCGGCGGACATGCCGCTGCTTTCCGCGGTGGCCATTGATTTGGTGCTCGCCGCCCACGACGCCAAATCTCCCAGGATTGTCGTTCCGGTGCATGCAGGCCGCCGCGGACATCCGGTGCTTTTTCCGTGGACCCTGGCGGCCGAAGTCGCGGACTTGGAGGCGGAAGAAGGCCTAACGCGACTCCTACAGAGGCACGCGGTCGTCGAAACGCCGTCCCCGGAACAAGCCATCTTGCTCGATTTCGACACGCCGGCCGACTACCAGGCTTTGCAAAATCGCGGCAGAGGGGTTTAGCACGCACACCCCGTCGACTGCCTTGCCCTGGAACTTCTTACTCGATGCTTTCCACAGCCGCTCGTAGTCTCTACACTCAATTGCGCGGTGCCGCCCTGGTCGGCGCCTTGGGCAAGCCGCGCGCGACGTGCGGGGCGTCTCTTTACCGGGAACACGAGTCGTGGCACGTACACCCTATTCCAGCGTCGTAGCGCGTTCGGCCAGCCCCGAAGGGGCGCAACATGCTAGCCCACGGCGCAAGCCGTGGGAAAGAGATTCGCGACGACCACGAAAGCCCCGTAGGGGCGAAACATGGCCGGAATCTTGCGCCAATTCTATCGCCAATTCTATTGATTCGTTGCGACCAGCTAACCGTCATGGTTTTGTGTCGCCCCGCTGGGGCTTCCCTAACCGGCACTGCGTCCGTATCCCACGGCTAGCGCCGTGGGCTAGCATGTTTCGCCCCTGGCGGGGCTGGCAACCCTCACGGGGTTGGCGCGCATGGACTTCGCTATTGCTGCTGATCGTGGTAGGTGCCGCGGCTGCCGGCGGCTGCCGCCACGAAGTCTCGGACGAAGAAGCCGAGGCCCAACGCGAGGCCGCCAAAAAGGCCCTGGCGGAGAAGAAGTCCGAGCCGCCGAAGGACCCCTTCGAGTTCAAGACGCTCAACGTGCTTCCGAGCGAGACGGATCGTATCGGTTCGCTCGTCAAGCCTGGTCATTGGACGATGGCCGCACTCGAAACCCGCGCCAACCGCGGCGACTTCCGCGGAGAGCTGGTTGACGAGATTCTTGCGGGCGACGGCGGGCCGGCGGAGCTCGACGGAATGCCCTCACATCTGGTTTGCTCGCGGCCAGTGATCTTGCCCAAGGAACAATGGCGGTCGCTCGATATCGATTTGCTGCTGCCCGTAAGCACGTCGAGTCGCCAGGTTGGCGCGCACTTGCTCACCAGTCCCGGTGGACGCGACGTGGTCACTCCCCCGCGCGACATCGTCATGCGGATGCCGGCCCATCAGTACTATATGATCGGCTTGGTGCGGACGCCCGAGGAGTACCTGTACCTGAACAGTCTGGATTCAATACGTGCGCCTGGCGCCCACGAGGACGACCGCACGCGACAAGCGCACTATCGGGTGTTGCTGCCGACTATCAAGGCTTCCGCGCCGATTCCGTCGCAGTCGTTGTATTGGACAACGATCGCTTATGTCGTGTGGGACGAATTGGAACCCAGCCTGCTGACCGCCGACCAGCGCCGGGCCATGCTCGATTGGCTGCACTGGGGCGGTCAAATCATCGTCAGCGGTCCCGGTTCGCTGGATCTGTTGCGCAAGAGCTTCCTCGAGCCCTACCTGCCCGTTTCAGGCGGCGACACGTGGCCGATGGACCAGCAGGTGTTCGCGGACCTGAGTCGCGAGTGGTCGCGATCGGCCGGACTAACGATTACGAAACCGTGGAGCGGCCAAAAGCTCATTCCGCGCGGAGCGGCCGGAGAACGAACGCTGGCCGCCGACGCGAGTGGCCAACCGCTGGTCGTCGAACGGCCTGTCGGCGCGGGGCGCATCGTCGTGACGGCCTTTCGCCTCAGTCAGAAAGAATTAGTGAGCTGGCCGGGGTACGACGGCTTTTTCAATGCTTGCCTGCTGCGTCGGGCGCCGCGCCGCTTCGGTCGCAACCAAGAGTTTGAAGTGGCCGTCGACTGGCAGGATGGCAAGCGCTACGATCCTCGCCTGACCACGCGCACGCGGTACTTCACGCGCGATGCGGACGCCACAACGGGAACGGTGCTGCGGACGGACTCCTTTCAGGAAACCTGGACGGGAGAGCAGGTATTCACGTCGTCAGGCAATTTCCCCAGTGGTGTGGGTGGAGGTATGGGCGGCGGACTGGGTGGGGGGATGGCGAACGGATCGGGAGGGGCCCCTACTGATGTCGAGCCATTGCACGGCGCAGGCGTGGCCGGTTGGAATGACAATAGCCCAACCAGCGAGATCGCACGGCGATCGCTCCGCGACGCTGCTGGCATCACCGTGCCCAAGGCGTCGTTCGTGCTCGGAATTTTGGCCGCTTACGTCGTCGTTCTGGTGCCGCTGAACTGGCTTATTTTCTCTCGCATGGGACGCGTCGAGTGGGCCTGGATCGCCGCGCCGATCGTGTCGATCATCTTTGGGCTGCTGGTTGTGTGGCTCGCCCAGGTGAATATCGGTTTTGCCCGCAGTACGACCGAAGTTTCCATACTGGAAGTACACGGAGGGTATGGCCGTGCGCACCTCACACGCTACACGGCACTCTACAGTTCGCTATCGACGAGTTACGACTTGTCGTTCGCCGACCCCGGCGCGGCCGCACTGCCTATGGCGGCGAGGACAGATCCTGGTTTCTTGCAAAGTCGATCGACGGTGACCTTGCGACGCCGGCCGGGTTCAGAGTCGCAGGACGAGGATTCGACCGCCGTGACCCTGGAGGGATTTCAGGTCTCGTCCAATTCGACCGGCATGGTCCACAGCGAGCAGATGCTCGGTCTTGGGGGAACGATCGAAATCGAATCGCTCCCCTCCGGGCATTGCCGCGTCCGCAACGGCACGAGCTATGCCTTGCAGGGAGCCGGATTGGTAAGCCGAGGGCAGATGGGCTGGATCGGCACGGTCGAACCCGGTCAATCGGTCGAGGTCCACTTGCGAGACCGCGAAAGCAAAAAATACTTTGGCGAGTGGGAGTCGTCTCCCGTGGCGGCAAAGTCCGCGTCGACCGGCGAGGTCAGCTTGCGCCCGCTTTTGGAACTGGCCTGCGACCAGGCATCGTCCGATCAGACGCGCTTGGTCGCCTGGACTTTCGAGGAGTTGCCCGGCATGTCGATTGAGCCCGGCGCAGCACAGTTCCATCGGGCGACGCTGATCATCGCGCACGCGAACCTCGATCCCGAGTCGCCGCCGCGGCCCGATATCAACTCGCGAGCCGACTTTCCCAAGGGCTTCGACGAGGAAGAAGAGACCAACCCGGCCCGAGCCACTGCCCCGGTGCAAGTCCCAGCCGCAGTTCCGGCCACTGCCCAACAGCAACCGGGCCCCGCACCGACGCCCCCGATGGGACAGCCATGATCGAGCTGATTAATTTTACCAAGCGATACGGCGAGTTCACGGCCGTCGAGTGCCTCAATCTCAAGATTGAGGCCGGCGAATTGTTTGGCTTCATCGGTCCCAACGGGGCCGGCAAAAGCACTACGATTCGTTTCCTGTCGACGCTGCTCAAGGCCGACCATGGCGAAGGCCTGGTCAACGGGCATAGCGTCACCCGCGATCCGCTCGCAGTACGCCGCAGCGTGGGCTATATGCCCGACAACTTTGGCGTCTACGACGGCATGAAAGTCTGGGAATTCCTGGACTTCTTCGCGGTCGCGTACCAGATTCCCCGCTCCAGGCGGAAGCAGGTCATCGGCGACGTACTGGAGCTACTCGATCTGACGTACAAACGCGACGACTTCGTCAACGGACTCTCGCGCGGAATGAAGCAGCGGTTGTGCCTGGCCAAGACCCTGGTACACGATCCGCCGGTGTTGATCCTCGATGAGCCTTCGAGCGGATTGGATCCTCGCGCACGCCTGGAAGTCAAGGCCCTGCTGCGCGAGTTGCGGCGCATGGGCAAGACGATCTTGATTTCCAGCCACATCCTGACGGAGCTGGCCGATTGCTGCACGTCGATCGGCATCATCGAACGCGGTCAACTGCTCATGCACGGACCCATCGACGACGTGTACCGGCGAATCCGACACAACCGCATTATGGAAATCCGCTTCTTGGAGCGGATGGAGACGGGGCTCTCGATCATCCGCTCGCTGCCGCAAACGCTCGACGTGCAAGTGGACGGGCAACGCGCCCGAGTCGAGATCGCCGGCGACGAAGCCTGCCTGGCCGCACTTTTAGAAAAACTGCTTGCCGCCGGCGTGCGGATGCACAGCTTCGCGGAAAAAGATCCCACGCTGGAGGATGTGTTTATGTTGGTGACCAAGGGGTTAGTCGCGTGAGGATACGGGAGTCGGGGGAAGGGGATCGGGAGTCGGAATGCTGCGAACGAGAGTACCGCCCTGAAGCGGGCGTGGGCTTCATCAAACTCCCCTCGCTGCCAGGGAGGGGTTGGGGGAGGGTCGGTGCGAACAACGGGGTGCCTGTAGTGCCGATGGTCGAACTGAGAATTACTAGCGGACGCTGTGGCAGCGATAACAATCGCGATACGAACCCAGGGAAGGCGGTCGTGCCGCCGACCCGTTGAGAATCTAACGGCCGCCTTCCCCGGGCTTGTTCTTGAAATCAAGCATCGTTCTCAATCTGCGATCCGCATTGCTTTTACTCCTCATTCCCCAGAGGTTGTGAATGAATCAAATTGACCGTGTTCCATTTGACCGGGTGCCATGCTTTCACGACGCCTGCGTCGGGTAAGCATGCCTGCACTTCGCCGCGACGCAGCATGCCTACCCGGGCTAGCGCCCGTGAAGGCATGGCACCCCGATGGTGATTTTCGTCTCATGGGCAATTGATTCACGCGCTCTCACCTCTCACTACCTACTTCTCACCCCCTCACTCTTCCGCCATGTACCTGTTCGAAAACCCAGTTCTGCAACGCGAGCTGCTGGTCAACCTGCGGATGCGGCGGGCCTTCGTCCTGCAGATGGTCTACGTCTTGATCTTGGGCGCGGTCGTTTACGCGGCCTGGCCCGAGGCCAAGAAGATCGACATGACCAACCCGGAGGCGGCCCGAACGTTGGTCAATCTGTTCTTCCTGGGGCAGTATCTGTTGGCGTCGTTGATGGCTCCCAGCTTTGCCGCCGGCGCGATTGCCGGAGAGAAGGAACGCAAGAGCTACGAGATGTTGCTGGCCAGTCCGCTGCGGCCCAGCGCAATCGTGCTCGGCAAGCTGCTGGCGTCGCTCTCGCACCTGGCCATCTTGATATTCTCATCGCTGCCGATCGTGATGCTTTGTCTGCCGCTGGGCGGGGTATCGCTTTACGAGGTGCTGGCCGCGTACTTTGCCTTGATTCTTTCGGTGGTCACGTTCGGCATGATCAGCCTGGCGTGCAGCAGCTATTTCCAGCGGACCGCTTCGTCGCTGGTCGTCTCGTACTTGCTGGTGCTTCCCCTCGCGCTTCTTGGTTTGTTGTTCTGGCGAATGTTCGAGGGGGGTGGCGCACAAGCTCGACTGGTCGCTATTTTCACGGTGCTGCCGGTGATGTGTCTGGGGCTCACGGCCCTCTTGTTCTCGGTCACGAGCAATCGTTTGCTGCACCCGCCCGATGTCGGCAGCGAAGGCAAAGAGGTGGTCGATGAGTCGCTGGAACAGCGGGCAGCCGTGGGATTGATCATTCAGCGCGACCAATTTCCCGATAGACTGTTCGCGCCCGCCAAACGGACTGACTTGTTGGAGGACGGACAGAACCCGGTTTACGACAAGGAAATGCGGAGCGAGATGTTCAGCCAGGGAACGCTCATGCTGCGCGTCGTGATCATGGTCAGCATGCTGTTGGCGATTCCGATGATGGCGTTCTGCCTGTTTGTTTTCCCGAGCTGGGCGCCGTGGTACATCAGTTACGTCGTGTTGTTCAACATGCTGGTAGGGCCGGTATTCGCGGCCGGCAGCGTAACCAGTGAGCGCGAACGCGAAACGCTCGATCTGCTGCTGGTGACGACTCTTTCGCCCTGGCAGATCCTGTGGGGCAAGTTGCTCTCGGGCCTGCGCGTTTCCAGCGTATTGACGTCGTTGTTACTGTGGCCCTTGCTGCTCTCCTGTGTGATCACCTCCGCGTTCTGGAGCGATTGGCGAATCATGCTGGCCTACCTGGCGATCATCGCGCTGGTATGCTTGACGACCTCGCTAGTGGCGCTGATTTGCTCGGTCCTGTTCCGCAAGACTTCGGTGAGCATGATCACGGCGTACATGATCATCGTCGTGGCGTTCACCGCGCCGGTGGCCGCAAGGATTTTTGCGGAGACCTTCTACGAGGGGCGCATGGAGTGGGTCGCGGGCGCGACCTTTACCAGCCCCTTCGCCACGGCGTTCGGCCTGCCGATCAATAGCGTGTCCGAAGGCACGCGACCGCCGCCGCCCAATTGGCCGCTCTGGTATTCGCACATCGGCTTCTATCTGACGTTCGATACGGTCCTGGCCGCGGGCATGGTTTGGCTCTTCAATACACGCTGGCGCGTGGCCAGTTAGGCATCGCGCAGAATTAAGTTGATCGCTTTTCGGCCACGGAGGAAACACGGATTTAAGGAAATCGATTGAACCGCGGATGAACGCCGATAAACGCGGATATGAAGGCTGGAACAAGGAACCCAATAGTCTCGTCCGTCGTCATCCGCGTTTATCGGCGTTCATCCGCGGTTCAATTCCTTCTTCAATCTTCAATTCCTTCTTCAATCGGTGTTCAATCCGTGGCTAATTGACCAAGTTATTCCTGCGCGGATCCCTAGTTGCCGTCGCGCGCTCTCCTTCGGGTCGCGGCTAAACGACGAATTTGAAACCGAAATGGTTCGCAATACCGAATCCGCGGTTGTCGATTCGCAATCCTTTCACCCCGCCATCGTTTGATCGCGGCCGCTATTCTTTGCCGCGGCCAGCGCGTTGTCCGCGGCCGAGAAGAGCGCTTCGGGCGAGAGCTCGCCGGAGACCGGCGCCATCGCGTAACCGGCGCTGGCAACCACCGGCGTGGGCGACGCGTACCGCAACGCCAGGTTCACGAGCAGGCGAATGCGCTCGATGATCGCGGCGCCCATCTCACTGGTGACGTCGGTCAAGAGCACGCCGAATTCGTCACCGCCCAGCCGCGCCACCAAATCGTACGCCCGCAAACCGCTTTGCAGCGCTTTGCCGGTTGTCTGCAAGATCCGGTCGCCCACCATGTGGCCGTGGGCGTCGTTGACCTGCTTGAAGTGGTCGAGATCGAACAACGCCAGGCACAGCGGCTGGCCGGTTTCGCGGGCCGTCTGATAGCGGGCCGCGAGCTCGTGCTCCCACGCGCGGCGATTCGATAGTCCTGTCAGCGGATCGGTCAGCGCCAGGCGCGATAGGGTTCGGCGTTGTCGCGAAGCGCTGCGCACTCGGCGTCGCAGGCGGACGACCTCTGCCAGTAATTGGCAAGCCAGGACTAGCTCGCGAGGAGTGGCGTCGCCCGGTAGGCGCACGTCGGCGGCCCCTTGTTCTACGCCGAAGGTTATCACGCCTGCGTCGCGATGGGCGCCGGTCGCAAACGCATCGCTCGCGCGCGGCACGCGGTCGGTCACAACCACATCGACACGCGCGTCCGGCGGAAGATCCGCCGCGCACTGACATGCTCGAAATCCAGCCGCCGCAAGCGCGTTAAACCACGACTCAGCGCAGGCTGAATCTACAAATTCAATCAACACATTTGCCGGAGCACTACGAAGCATCAGTTGAATTCTAACACGTAAGTTCGAGTTGGGCGTGGCGCGCGCATAGGAACGCAGAACGTGAAAGAATTGGGCCGTTTCGCCCGGCATTCTCCGGGGCGAATCGATCGCACTCCGAAAGTGGTTGGCTGCTAGTCGCCCCAGTGATAGAATGCGAGGAAAACCGCCGTATTGTTACCTCGGCAGCCGGAAAAAATATTGGGGCCCCCTTGCGGTGATCGCCTTCTTTCAAAGCTACGAACGCTGCCTAAGTCCAGGCGGCAGCACACGATATACGTCGGCACAAGCCCGAGACGGGTTGCGAAAAATGAGCACTGAGGTTCGCGAAATCGGCGCCGTCCCAGCGTCCTGGACGCGGCGGCATCTCTTGGGTCTGGAAGACCTATCGGCCGAAGAGCTGACGCTGATCCTCGACAGCGCGGTTGCGTTCAAGGAGGCCACCGTCGGTTGTCGACAGAAGTTGTCGCACCTGACAGGTCGCTGCTGCGCTAACTTGTTTTTCGAGCCCTCGACGCGTACGCGCACCAGCTTTTCGCTGGCCGCCCGCCGGCTGGGGGCCGAGACGGTCGATTTTTCGGCCTCGGGCAGCAGCCTTTCCAAGGGCGAAACGTTTATCGACACGGCCAAGAACATCGAGGCCATGGGCGTCGACGTGATCGTCGTGCGACATCTCACGCCCGGCACACCCCATCTGTTGGCGCAGAACGTCGACTGCTCGGTGGTGAACGCGGGCGATGGGCCGCACGAGCATCCTACGCAAGGCCTGCTCGACATCATGACCATTCGCGAGCAGCGCGGGCAGATCGCGGGACTGACTGTGGCGCTCGTCGGCGACATTGCCCACAGCCGCACGGCCCGCTCGAACATTTTTGGCTTGCAAAAGCTCGGGGCGCACGTGATCGTGTGTGGCCCTTCGACGCTCGTCTCGCCGCTGTGGCGGGAGCTCGGCGTTGAGGTTTCGCACAATCTCGACGACATCCTTCCGCGCTGCGACGTGCTAAATCTGTTGCGAATCCAGTTCGAGCGGCAAACGACCCGGCCGTTCCCTTCGGTTCGCGAGTATGCGTTGCTGTACGCCATGAATCGGCAGCGGCTGGCGAAGGCCAAGGACGACATTTTGATTCTCGCACCGGGCCCGATCAATCGTGGGGTGGAAATCACGCCGGACGTGGCCGACGGTCCGCACTCGGTCATCCTTGCGCAGGTCACCAACGGATTGGCTGTCCGCATGGCCGTGCTGTGGCTGCTGTGCGGAGCGGGGTAAAAGGTAGGTCCCGTCTGCCGGACGGGACCTGGCGGCTAGCTAAGCGTTGCCCTGTTCGATACTGCAAGGCGTGTACGGAATTGAACACATACGAAGAGAACCACCAAGCACACGAAGGACACAAAGACGGCGGCCAGAGTGTTCTTATTTTTCTTCTTTGTGGTCTTCGTGACCTTTGTGGTTCTCGCATTTCGTGATTCCCGTCTGTATTTGATCCGTGTCTCATCCGTGGTTAAGTAGCACACACGTTATTTCTGCGCAGAAACTGACTAGATCCAACCCAATCCATGCCTCGCACACTCATCATCGGCGGACGCGTGATCGACCCCAGCCAATCGCTGGATCGTGTCATGAATCTGTCGATCGAAGACGGCCGCATCTCGGCCTACGACGCCTCGCCCAATGGTCAGGACACGATCGTCGACGCCGCAGGCAAGATCGTCTCGCCGGGGCTGATCGACATGCATGTTCACCTGCGCGAGCCGGGTCGCGAGGAAGACGAGACCATCGCCACGGGCACAGCCGCCGCGCTGGCCGGCGGTTTCACGTCCATCGCCTGCATACCCAACACCGAGCCGCCCATCGACACGCAGGCCTCGGTCGAGTTCGTGCATCACCAGGCCGCGCTGGCCGACAACTGCAATGTGTTCGTCGTGGCCTGCGTCAGCCGCAATCGCGAGGGGAAAGAGCTGGCCGAGATCGGGCAGTTGGTCAAGGCCGGCGCCGTGGCCTTCAGCGATGACGGCGCCCCGGTGTTCGACCCCGAGTTGATGCGCCGCGCGCTGGAATACTGCCTGATGTTCGGCAAGCCAATCCTCAATCATGCCGAGGTGCAGGAGCTGACCAAGGGCGGCGTGATGCACGAGGGGCTCGTGTCGTTGGTATTAGGTCTGGGCGGAATGCCCGCCGCGGCCGAGGACGTGATGACCAGCCGCGACATCACGCTCGCCGAGGCGACCGGCGGCCGGATACACATGATGCACGTTTCGGCGGCCGGCAGCGTCGAAATCATCCGCCGCGCCAAGCGCCGTGGCGTGCGCGTCACCACCGAAGTTTGCCCGCACCACTTCACGCTCACCGACGAAAGCCTGCGGAGCTTCGACTCGAACTTCAAGATGAGCCCGCCGCTACGAGGCAAGGCCGACGTCGAGGCCTGCATCGCCGGGCTGGTCGACGGCACGATTGACGTGATCTGCACCGACCACGCGCCGCACGCGCTCGAGAAGAAGATGCAGGAGCTGGATCGCGCCCCGTTTGGCATTGTCGGTCTGGAAACCGCCCTCGGATTGGTCGTTACGAAATTGATCGAGCCTGGCCACCTGGATTGGTCCACGGCGATTGCCAAGTTGACAATCAACCCCGCGCGGATTCTGGGCATCGAAAAAGGAACGCTGGCCATCGGCGCCGACGCCGACGTAACCATCATCGATCCCGCGTGCCGCTGGACGGTCGATCCCACGCGCTTCCGCTCGAAGAGTTCCAATTCGCCGTTCGCCGGCTGGGTGCTCACCGGCCGCGCCGATACAGTGATCGTCGGCGGCCGGGTGAAGTACCGCGTGTAGAGGAAGCGATGAAATCGGAACGATGAATGATGAATAAGAAACCTCGTCGCTTACGTCGCTTCATTCATCATTCCGCGTTCATCATTCATCATTTCTAAACGCATGTCGCTCCTCATCGACGGCTACAACCTGATGCACGCGGCCGGAATCATCGGCCGCGGCGCGGGGCCGGGCGGTTTGGAGCGGTCGCGGCTGGCGCTGTTGAACTTCATTGCCGAGTCGCTCGATACGGCCGAGGTCACGCAGACGACCGTGGTCTTCGACGCGGCCAACGCACCGCCCGGACTGCCCCGCACGTTGGTGCATCGCGGGCTGACAGTGCGGTTCGCGGACAAGCATGAAAGCGCCGACGAACTGATCGAAGAACTGATCGAACTCGATTCATCGCCTCGCCGGCTGATCGTGGTTTCTAGCGACCATCGCTTGCACCGCGCAGCGCGGCGCCGCAAAGCCACGCCGATCGACAGCGACATTTGGCACGCACAAGTCGTCCAGAAGCGCCGTCAGCGCAATCAGGCGTCGCCGGCACAGACCGCCCGCAAGCCGGTCTCGCCCTTGGCCGAAAGCGAAGTCGAGTTCTGGCTGCGACAGTTTTCCGACGAACAGCTTTCGGACGCGAAGCCGGGTAAGGCGAGGATAAGTCCGCCAAAGCGTGCGCCCGGCACGACAGATGGCAAAGCAAAGGAGGCAACTCCCCCACCCGCGATCGATTCAGACGCCATTTTTCCGCCGGGTTACGGTGAGGATTTGGAAGAGTAGGTTGACGGCGATAAAATGTGGGTTCTGTCGCTGAACAGCCGTTTTTAATGGAGCATCAACATGGACGACCCATTTCAATCATTTAAGGCGGCGCAGAAACTCGGTTGGGCGCATTTCGCGCCGCTCGAGACTTATACGACCTCCGTCGCCGGACAACTGGTGAAGCATGCCAGGGTGCGATCTGGGCAGCGCGTGCTGGATGTGGCCTGCGGAACGGGTGTCGCGGCCGTCACCGCGGCTCGGTTGGGCGCGCAAGCGACCGGACTCGATCTGACGCCCGCCTTGCTCCAGCGCGCGAGCGAGAACGCGCAGATTGCCGGCGTGCAAATCGATTGGCACGAAGGCGACGCGGAGAGCCTGCCCTTCGCGGACGGCGCGTTCGACGTCGTGCTAAGTCAGTTTGGCCATATCTTCGCTCCTCGTCCCGAAGTGGCGGTGGCGGAGATGCTTCGCGTGCTCAAGCCCGGTGGGACGATTGCCTTCGCCACCTGGCCGCCGGAGCTTTTTACCGGCCGCATGTTCACCGTCACGGCTCGCTATGCCCCACCTCCTCCATCGGGCGTTTCGCCGCCATCCCAGTGGGGCGATCCGAAGGTCGTCTCCGAACGGCTGGGCAGTGCGGTGAAGGACATCGTCTTCGACCGCGCGACGATGCGCGTGCCCGCGCTCAGTCCACAGCACTTCCGCGCGATGTTCGAGCGGACCGCTGGCCCCGTGGTCAAGGTTGTCGAAGTATTGTCGGCCACCGATCCGGCCAGGCTGGCGGCATTCCGCGGAGAGTACGAGGCGTTGATGGCCGAGTACTACGAGGAGAACATGGTGCGGCAAGATTTTTTGCTCACGCGAGCGACGAAGCTGTAGGTCAGGGCTCGCCCCAGCCCTTTCAAGCTGCTACTGCTATCTGCGATTTTCCCGAGGTTTTTGATGCTTGCGGTTGTCAACGCCCGAGAAATCGTCATGTCGACGACATTCGAGCGGTC
>Ga0163144_10015109_pt1 | contig 15965 bp, 10 predicted proteins | sample OliLak19BULKMAT1_FD_123175 | JGI IMG/M metagenome (GOLD analysis project Ga0163144, IMG submission 123175) | Freshwater microbial mat bacterial communities from Lake Vanda, McMurdo Dry Valleys, Antarctica - Oligotrophic Lake LV.19.BULKMAT1 | ecosystem: Environmental > Aquatic > Freshwater >...
AAGGCGTCGTGAACGGCCTACTTCCGGGCGCACCCGATTTTGAAAAGTCCCTGTATCGCGGACTGACCGTCGAAGGGCTGCTGGTCGAGGACAGGATGCCGATGCGGGGCGTCGTCGCGGAAACGGTCGTATTCGTCGCCTACGAACGTTTCGCCGACCACCTGACGGCCAAGCGGCTGCTTGACCAGCATCTTGACCCGAACAATCCGTCGCTCACGTTCGCGCCGGGCGGGGCGTTGGCGTTCGTCTGCGACAGGTCGAAACCGTTATCGCCGGGCCTGTTGGAGGCCCTGTGCGTTCAGGTGCCCGAACAGACGGGCAGGGAACTCGTCACGGTCGCGCCAACATGCGCCGACCGACGGATTCTGGGCGACGCCTTCCGGCAAAGCATCATTTGGCGCGCGTATGCGGCGTTTTCGCCGGAGACAGCCGAGACGTTGCGAAAATTGTGCGTGAGCGCCCATGACCTGCACGACACCTTCGACGCGCTGGCCACCGTGGCCACGTTGCCAGAGCATCCGTTCAACGCTCGTTTCCTCGACCAACGGCTGCGCACGTACCGCATGCCGGATCGGGATGCCGCATGGAGCGCGTATCTCCATCAGGCATGGAATTCTCATAGCGCCGTGGACCGGTTGGTGGATTGGGCGTCTTCTGTCGCGACGGGATACCCACTCGACGACGAGTCCTGCGAACTTAGCGCCATCCTGCTCTCGTGGACGCTGACCTCGTCCAATCGCTACTTGCGCGACCGCGCCACCAAGGCCCTGACGAACCTCCTGACCGGGCGGCTCGCGACGGCGGTTCGCCTGGTCGACCGATACGCCAGCGTCGACGACCCGTACGTGGCCGAACGGGTCTACGCCGTCGCATACGGCGTTTCCATGAGATCCAACGACCCCGTCGCGGTCGGCGGCCTCGCGACGTGCGTATACGGCCACGTGTTCGCCGCGGGAAGCCCGCCGCCGCACATCCTCCTTCGGGATTACGCGCGGGGCGTTGTCGAACGCGCCATCCACCTCGGGGCGGCGATCGACGTGCGCGTAGAACTGGTCCGCCCTCCCTACGCGAGTGTTTGGCCCGCCATTCCGACCGAAGAGGAGACCAAGACGTTCCTGCCGGACTGGTCCGCAGGAGCCCATGACGGCGGCGACATCGCGTGGTCGAGAAACAGCATCGGCAGCTCGGTCATGAGCGGCGATTTCGCGCGCTACGTGATCGGCACCAATTCGTCGTCGACCTCGCGCGAATGGCTGTCCATCCGGCGGAGCGACCCGCCTTGGGTGCCACCGCCGACCATTGACGAACAGGTAGCCGCCTGGGTCGACGATTTGTCGCCGGCGGAGCGGACGGCGTGGGAGCGCTTTTCCACCGTGGACGCGGAACGCGATGCAGCGGTCCAGGAATTTGTTCCCACGTGGTTCGACCTGCACGCCAAAGACCTGCCCCCAGGCGGATCTGGAATCGAGCGGCTGGACACCCTCGTCGCGCAGATCGACCAAGCGAAACCGCCTGCGATTGCGGCCCTGGAAGCGCACTGGCAGGAAGCCTCGGCCGCGCTGGATGCGACACTCTCGGGAGAGCATGCGCGTCGGCTCGCGGAGATCCGCGCGGCAGAGAACAACAGCCACGCGCTGGACAGGCCACCGGGGTTCGACCTGGGTCAGATCCAGCGGTACATCCTCTGGCGCGTGTTCGACCTGGGATGGACGCCGCAGCGCTTCGGGCACTTCGACCGGTTCTCGGTCGGCAGCGACGGCCGTTCTGCGTCGAAGGCCGAACGGATGGGCAAAAAATACCAGTGGATCGCCTACCACGAGATCATGGCGTTCGTCTCCGACCATTTCAGGTACTACGACCGGTCGCTCGGCGAGGACGAGGGAGCGAACTACGATGGCCCCTGGCAACTCCATCTGCGGGACATCGACCCGTCCTGCACGCTGCGGTCCCTGCATGGGGCGCATGCCGCTGGTCGCCAAGCGCCCGCGTGGTGGGCCTCCGCCTACGACCCGAGCGTTGGCCAGGAAGACCAACGCGCCTGGATCTTGGATCCCGGAGACCTGCCCAGCATCGAGTCCCTGTTGCTCGTCACTAATCCCGCGGACGGTTCCCGATGGATCAACGGCCAAGCGTTCTTTGATTGGGACGAACCGGCGCCCGCGGACCGGGCGGAGGTCGACGTCGAACGGCGTAACGTCTGGTATATCAGCACCGGCTACCTGATCAGGGAAGAAGACGTCCCTGCTTTCCGGTCGTGGGCCGCGGGCGTCGTCTTCAGTGGACGGTGGATGCCCGAACCGCCCGACGTGTACAAGATGTTCCTCGGTGAACACGCCTGGTCGCCCGCGTCCCGCTATTTCCAGCAGCCGTACTTCGGCGACGCCGGCTGGGTGCAGCCGGACCGGGATTGCCCGATCAAGGTCCGCACGCTCAGCTTCAGCTATCTCCGGGAAGCGAGCGGATTCGACTGCTCGGTCGACGACAGCTACACGCTCCACCTGCCGGTCCTGGAACTCGTGGCGGGCCTCGGGCTTCGGCAGCAAGGTGACGGCGCAGCACTTGTCGGTGAAGACGGGCGCGTTGCCACGTTCGATCCGGCCGCGCGGGCCGCCGGACCCGGCTCGCTCTTGTTGCGGGAGGACCTGCTGCGGGCGTTCCTGTCGCGGGAGAAGCTGGCGATCTGCTGGGCCGTCATCGGCGAAAAACGCGTCCTTCCCGCCGGCCTGTCTACCAGGCACCCGCATCCAATGCTCCAGGTTTCGGGAGCTTATGTCTACTCGAACGGGGTGATTTCCGGATCCATCAAGCGCATACCTGAGATCCTAGATGAACCGACTCTCTCAGCGCCCGCTGCCGCTCCCAGTCCACCTCCGCGCACACCGGCCGCAGCCCCTTCTCGCTGATCTCCGGCTTCCCTTCGACCACCGGGGGCAGGCACAGCAGGATCTCCTGGATGTCCGGCGCCAGGAGGGTCAGGTTCAGGATCTGGGTCATCCGGGGCTGGGTGACGTGGGCCAGGCTTGCCAGGGCCGTGGCGTCCGGCACCGCACCGCTGCGCAGCAACTGGTCGCAGCGGATGGCAAGGGCCATCAACCGGGAGATGCGCGGCGTCCGACCCGGCACAGGCGCCGGCGGCACGGGATCGGGCTCTGGTCCCTCCTGCACGACCCGGCAGTAGCCGCCCTTGCGACCGGGCCGGCTGCCGAGGTGGAAGGTCCGCTCGATCGTGAGGCTCATGCCACGCCTCGCTTGGCCAGGTCGGCGATGCCGGAGGCCCGGAAGGTGACCGCCAACTTGCCGGCGTGACCGTCCACCGCGATCCGTTCGACCAGCGAGCGCAGGAGGTTGATCCGCTCGGTGGGGTTCAACTCGGTCCAGACGGGGTCGAAGGAGACGAGGACGGCCCGTGCCGCCGGCGTTCGGGGATCGCTTGCCTGGGCTGCCACCAGGGCGGACCGTAGCGTTGCCACCTGGGCCTCGGCCTGCCGCAGGATGCCCCGGTGGGCACCGTCGTCGGTCCGTTTCTGCGCGGTCGCGGCAGCCTTGGCCGCCAGGTCCTCAGCGTCGGCCAACCGCGCCTTCGCCTCGGCTACAGCAGCGTCGTGGCGTGCGCCGGCCTCGGCGATCACCCGGTCGGCCAGGATGGGATCGCGGCAGATGGCTGCGATCTCGGAGATGACCATGCGCTCGATCTCGGCGGCTGGCAGGCTGGGCATCGGGCAAGAATGAGCGCCCTTCTCCCGGCTGGTGGCGCAGGTGTAGTAGCCGTAGACCTTGGTCCCTCGCCGGGAATAGCAGTAGGTCATCTTGCATCCGCAGGGCGCGCACATCAGCAGGCCCCGAAGCAGGACGACATGCTTGGTCCGCGTTTCGGCACCTCCGCTGCGCGATTGGCTGGCCAGTTGACGCTGAACCTCATCATAGACCGCCAGATCGACGATGGCCGGATGCTCGGCGGCGTAGATGGCATCCCGATAGCGGATCCGCCCGGTGTAAGTGATGTTGCCCAGGAGGTGCGCCAGCGTGCTCTTCCGGAAAGGCGACCCGCCGGACTGCCGGCCGGCCCCGTTGGTCCACTCCTTGTTGTGCCAGTCGCGTCTGACCACCTCTTCCAGGGTGGCCATCAAGGAACGGCGCTCCCGGTAGAGGTCGAAGATCGCGCGGACCCGCTCGGCCTCGGCCTCGTTCACCACCAGCTTCCGGCCGCCGGGGGCAACATCGTAGCCCAGGATCGGGTTCCCACCGCACCAGCGGCCCATGCGCTTGGTCGCCGCCACCTTGTCGCGGATGCGTTCGATGGTGTTCTCGCGCTCGAATTGGGCGAAGCAGATCAGGATATTCAGCATCAGCCGGCCCATCGGCGTGGCCGTGTTGAAGTGCTGGGTCACCGACACGAAGGCGACCTGCTTGGCGTCGAGGCGCTGCAGCAGCCCGACGAAGTCGGTGAGCGAGCGCGACATGCGGTCGAGCTTGTAGACCGCGATCACCTGGATTTTCCCCGCGTCCACATCATCCATCAACCGTTGCAGCGCAGGGCGTTCAGTGTTACCGCCTGAGAAACCGCCATCGTCGTAACGATCGGGGCTGACCACCCAGCCTTCATGGCGCTGGCTGGCGGCGAACTGCTCGCAGGCCTGCCGCTGGGCATCCAGGCTGTTGAACTCGCGGTCGAGCCCTTCCTCGGTGCTCTTGCGGCAGTAGATGGCGACGGTCCTGGTCGCGGCCTTGGTCACCGGCACGGTCGGGGGAGTGGTGCGCATCACGCTGCTCCCCGGCCGCGATGTGCTGGCTTCAGGCCGAAGAAGACATGCCCGTTCCACTGCGTCCCGGTGATGGCCCGGGCCACCGCGCTGAGGCTCCGGTACACAGTCCCGTCGTGATCGAAGCCGTCAGGAAGGACCGTGACCACCAGTTGCTGGCCATGCCATTCCCGGCGCAGGTGCGTGCCAGGGGCCAAGCAAGCATCCCGCTGCGACGGCAGAATCAGTTGCTTGGTCCGGGCCGGATCCGCCGTGGCGGCGATCCTGGGGGCCGTGACCCGGATCTCGGCGTCCTTGGCCAGTTCGGTGGCGCGGGCGAGCGCCCGCTCGGACAGTCCACCCTCGTCGTCGGCCTGGAGGCGCCAGGCGATGCGGCGCACCAGCCAGGTCTTGTGTCGGCTGGCGGTCGGTTCGCCAAAGGTGGCGTGGTAGTAGTCGCGCAGTTGCGCCACGGTCATGTTGGGCAGGCGGGCGGCCTTGGCGGCGGTCGATGGGGTCATGCGGTCTCCTTGGCGCCGTTGGCAGGCGCGTCCGCACTGATCCCGTCCTGGTCCCCAAGATCCACTCCGAGCAGGCCCTCTCTGGGGTTAAGCGACTCATTCCACCCATGTTGGCGGGTCAAGGCGCGGCGCAGGCCCGTGGCAAAGATGCCCACCGCGATACCGAGATGGTCGCCGTTGCCATTAACGGACGACTCCAGGGAGCACTCTGGGCTGGACATAGCGACGCCTCCACGCGGTGATCCACGTCGGCGTGCGCCTGGCGCTCAGCCGTAGGCGGAACGAGAGTTCCCCTACTGCTTATATTACCATTACCCCCCAAACTGTCCGGACGGATGCATCAGAGTATTCGAAGTCGGTTATTTATGCCTGCGATCGATAGGCAGCGTTATCCAACCAATTATCCGACATCTGCTTACTCGTCGTCAGGGTCACTGCTGGCGCCGCGTTCCGAGGATACATTCGCCAGAACTACAGATCGCCGGGCATTCAGAGAGGACTGGACATACGCCTCGATGGAACGAGATCCCACGCTGCGGCTTCCGATCCAACCATTTCGGACCAGATCGAGAAACAGGCTGTTGGGAAACTTCCGTTTGAGGTTTTCGTATCCCAGATAATGCCCGCCCTTCTCGCCCTTGCTCTGATCCGACAGAAGGAAGTGCTCGACATCCCGAGCAAGGACATGCAGGCCTTTGACCATCCCTCGCGAGTCTGCATCGATATCATCTGCACGACAAAACTTAAAATAGAACGGATCATCATTGATGCGGTAGTCGAGCGGTCCGCCACATGGTTGGCTTCCGATATGTCGACGCAGGCCAGCCATCCGATCCACCTCTGGCTGATAGTTCGCATCGCGATAGTACCGCCAGAACTTCTCACTCAACCCGTGGGCATTCCGTCGCTCTTTCGGCAGCATGCGCTTGTACTGAACCATCACATACGACCGAAAGGCCTCGTAGTAGACAATGAGATCGACACCCAGGGTGGCCTCCAGGCTGTGACGGTTGACATTGATAACTCTCACCGTGCTCTTTGCGTGATCGTCAAAGAAAACGCGACCACCACGAACGTCAGTCTTGATAGCCTGTAGGCCGCCAAAGACAGCCGCATCGATTTCAATCTGACGATCTTCTAGCGCCAGGTGCCCAGCCAAGATGTCGAAGGTGTTCTGAGGTGGCGCATTCCCATTGACGTCGCTCGTATAGGCAGACGGAGACATGCCGGCCAGATTGAGAGCGGTGTCGATGGCATCCTTCTCCTGGCAGATCACACCCCACGGCGAATTCTCGGAGAACCGGAACTTTCTTCGGCCTTCAATGTGTGCGACTGCGAGTTTGAACGCAGCGGCGATCTCTGGGCTGCAGGCCAACAGAGCATTGATGACGGCCTGCCCGCTTTTCGATGGGAATGATCCGATTTCTGATGAAATCCTCGCGTCGACATGAACGCAAAGCCGGTCGTCGATCCGGTCACGCACAGCAGCAAAGGGAACTGGGGTTATCGTGGTGATGAATTTCAGCCGAACGCGCACCTGAAAGGTCGATGTATGCGACTCTTTCTTCAGGATAGCAACCGCGCAGTAGGCATCATCTCCACACGTGATGATGGCAACCAACTGGCCACCGTCAGGCAGATCGGAACTGTTAAAATTATGGGTGACGCCTTTATGCGAATCGGCCGTCTCCAGGCGTTCCAGAGCCTCGGCAGGCAAGCGCACGTGGACGAGCTTGGCTGATGGGGGTAATTTCATGATCCATCACCCCGCCCAGTCCGCACACAGCAGTTCGGCCTGCTCCAGCACCGTCTCCGTCGCCTTCTCCTGTTTATCCGGCGGATATCCATATTTGCGCAGGATGCGCTTCACCAGCACGCGGAGCTTGGCACGGACGCTCTCTTTGCTGGTCCAGTCAATGGTGACGTTGCGGCGCACCGCCTCGACCAGTTCGTGGGCGATGTCCTTCAGGGTCGGTTCGCCCAGGACCTTTACGGCACTGTCGTTGACTTCCAGGGCATCGTAGAAGGCCACTTCATCGACGGTCAGGCCGAGGCTCTCACCACGCTTGTCGGCGGCGCGCATGCGCTTGGCCAGGTCGATCAGTTCTTCGATGACCTTGGCCGCCTCAATGGCGCGGTTCTGGTACGCGAGTACAGCCTTGTCGAGTAGTTCGGCGAAGGACCGGGACTGCATTAGATTGGTCCGCTGGCGTGATTTCACCTCATTGTTGAGAAGGCGCTCCAGCATTTCGATCGCCAAATTGCGGTGCGGCAGCCCTCGTACCTCGTCCAGGAACTCGTCCGAGAGGATGCTGATGTCCGGATTCTTGAGCCCGGCCTCGGCGTACACGTCCACCACGCCACCGGCGGAAACGGCCTGGGAGACGATCTGGCGGATGGCGTGGTCGTAATCCTCGGACGACTTGCCACCGTCGCCGCCCGAGGCGCCGATCTTGAGGATGGCGGCGCGCACCGCCTGGATGAAAGCGACATCGTCGCGGATCGCCAACGCAGCATCATGTGGCACAGCCAGGGCAAAGGCCTGGGACAGCGCAAGAACAGCAGCCAGGAAGCGTGCTTTGCCGTCCTTCTGGCCCAACACGTGGTCCATGGCAGCCGGCAGCAACCCGAGGCGTCCCTTGGGATCAGCCTCGCGCACGCGGTCGAGATCAAAGCCGTGCAGGAGACCGAGGACCACCTCGTATTTCTCCTGCATGACAGCCACCGCTTCTTCCTGGTCGAGCGTGGGACGCCCATCGCCGCCACTGGCGGTGTAGGTTGCCAGGGCCGCCTTCAATTGCGGCGCGATGCCCAGGTAATCCACCACCAGGCCACCTGGTTTGTCTTTGAAAACACGGTTCACGCGGGCGATGGCCTGCATCAACCCGTGCCCCTGCATGGGCTTGTCCAGATACATGGTGTGCAGGCAGGGCACGTCGAAGCCGGTCAGCCACATGTCGCGGACAATGACCAGGCGCAGGCCATCGGCGGGATCCTTGAAACGACGGGCGATCGCATCGCGGCCCTGTTTCGAGCGGATGTGCTGCTGCCAGTCTGCGGGATCGCTGGCAGAACCCGTCATCACCACCTTGATGGCACCCTTGGTCTCGTCCGGATCGTGCCAGGCAGGCCGCAGGGCTGTGATCGCTCGGTAGAGTTCGACGCAGATCCGCCGGCTCATGCCGACGATCATCGCCTTGCCCTCCAGGGCTTCGTTGCGCCGTTCGACGTGGGCGACCAGATCCTCGGCAACCTGGCGGATGCGTGGCTCTGCCCCAACCAGGGCCTCCAGGCGAGCCCAACGCCCCTTCAGGCGTTCCTTGGTGCTTGCCTCCTCACCCTCGGTCACCTCCTCGAATGAGGCGTCCACCACCGGGCGTTCCGTCTCCTTGATAGTCAGCTTGGCCAGCCGGCTTTCGTAGTAGATCCGCACGGTGGCGCCGTCATCCACGGCGCGTTGGATGTCGTAGACATCGATGTAGTCGCCGAAAACCGCCTGGGTGTTCTTGTCGGTCTGCTCGATCGGGGTGCCGGTGAAACCGATGAAAGCGGCATTGGGCAGGGCATCGCGCAGGTGACGGGCGAAGCCGTCGATGAAATCATACTGGCTGCGGTGCGCTTCATCAGCAATGACCACGATGTTGCGGCGGTCCGAGAGCAGCGGGTGCTGATCGCCCTTCGCGTCGGGCAGGAACTTCTGGATGGTGGTGAACACCACGCCACCGCTGACGCGCTGCAGCAGGCGGCGCAGATCGGTGCGATCGTTGGCTTGCTGGGGATCCTGGCGGAGGAGATGCCGGCAGGCGCAGAAAGTGCCGAACAACTGGTCGTCCAGGTCATTGCGATCGGTCAGCACCACCAGCGTGGGATTGTCCATCCGCGGGTGCTGGATGATGGCGCCGGCGTAGAACGCCATGGTCAGGCTCTTGCCCGATCCCTGGGTATGCCAGACCACGCCAATGCGCTGGTTCCCCGTCGCTGCGGTGGCAGGCAGGGTGCAGTCCACCGCCTTGCGCACGGCATGGTATTGATGGTAGGCGGCGACCTTCTTGGTGATCGATCGGCCATCGTCCTCGAAGACCACGAAGCGGCGCACCAGATCGAGTAGGCGCGCCCGATCGAACATACCCCTGGCCAGCACCTCCAGAGCGAGCGACCCCTTGGCCGCCAAGGCGCTGCCGTCGATGGTCTTCCAGGGCATGAACCGCGACAGATCGCTGGTGATGGTGCCTGCTCTCGCCTCGATGCCGTCGCTGATCACCAGCAGGGCATTGTGCGTGAACAAGGCCGGGATTTCGCGTTGATAGGTCTGCAACTGGTGGAAGGCGTCCGCCACGGTGGCGGTGGCCTTGCTGGGCGTTTTCAATTCCAGCACCACCAGCGGCAATCCGTTGACATAGAGTACCACATCGGCGCGGCGACGATGCGTGCCCTCATGGACCGCCAACTGGTTGAGCGCCACGAAGTCATTCCGCTCGGGATGCGCCCAGTCCACCACCTCCAGGGTGTGGTGACCGGGGCTGCCGTCGGCCCGGCGGATGGGGACGGCGACGCCCTCCACCAGCAGGCGGTGGAGATCGCGGTTGGCGCGCACCAGTTCCGGCGACGAGGCGATCGTCAGCCGGCGCACCGCCTCGTCGATGGCGTCCGGGGTGGCCGTGGCGTTGATCCGCGCCAGGGCTGCGCGCAGTCGACCGGTCAGCACCACCTGATCGAAACGCTCCCGTTCCTGCGCCGGCTCGCCCGGGGCAAGGTGCGGCCCATACAGCACCGTCCAGCCGAGGTCGTCCTTCAGCCAGCCCAGGAGGGCGTCTTCCAGGAGGGCTTCGGAGAGGGCACTCATGACCGCAGTTCTCCCGCTACGGCGCCGTTCCCCATTGGTCCCGGTGAGTTGCCCGTGACATCCAGGCCCTTGTTGGGCTTGAATCCGCAAAGACTTACGCGCGGTGTCACCGGTTACCCTTCGGCGTGACATCGGGCGTGACACCCGCTGGCTTGACGACGTAGCGGACTCGCGGCGGCCGGCCCTGTCGGACCAGGAAGCCCTCCGCTTCGGACCACGACTTGAGCAGGCGCCAGACCTCCGTCATGGCTGAACGCGACGATCCGAGTCCGAGGAGTTCGCGGCATTCCTTGGGGGTGATGGCCCCGTGATCTTCGACGAAGCGCCGCACGAGTTCCCCGTATCGCAAGGGGTCCAGGCCGCGGGTCTTGGTGTACGCCGCCTTGCCGAGCAGGTCCTTGGCGACGCCCTTGGTCAGATGGAAGGTGGCCGTCCGAGTGCGCCCCATCCGTTCAAGGATGCCGGTGGCGGGCTGGGAGAGCCGTTCCAGAACGCCCAGCGCGGCATCGTCATCCAACTGCAGCAAAGCAGCCGCGTCGGTGGTATCGATGAAGGCGTGCTCACGCAGATGCGCCAGGACCAAAAGCGCATCCAGTCCGATGTCTCGGCCATCGGCATTCCATCGCGCCACCAGAACGGCCATACGCTCGTCGAAGGTGCCGTCGTAGATGCGCAGGATCACGCGCGATCCATCGGTTTCGTACCGCGGCGCGCGTTTGCCATAGGACAGCAATGGCGCGTAGATGCGGTTGCGGCCGATACCGGAATCCGCTTGATCAGCACACTCGAATGCCTCGGCGAGGTGACGATTCCGGCTGACCGGCTCGCAACGCAGGATGTTGCTGGGGGTGATCCCCGCGAGAAATCCACCCGGGCTGGTGATCACCAGTTCGGCGGCTCGTTGCCGCACCAGCACCTCGCCGGGATCGCTGTAGTCCCGATGGGTGACGGCATTGAGCACGGCTTCACGGACAACCCCAATCGGGAAGGACGGCACGCGTAATTTTACGAAACCGACCGTCAACTCGTGCTCGGGATTGCTGGGACCGGTGAAGACCGCCTCGATCCTCTCGAGGATCGCCAAGAGGCCGTCCTTCCACGAGTCATTGCGCGCCACGTCGATGTCGGTGGGTTGATGGACGTAGTGGACCTGATGCTGGGGACAGCGTTCAACGAGCGCTTCCCGGCGACCAACCAGCAAGAGTCCGGTATTGGTCACGGCGCCAGCGCGCAGCACCCCCAAGGCCACCAGGAAGGCATCATCGTCCAGACGCAGCAGATCCGATCCGGGTTGAGCACGCCGCAGCAGGGATCGTGCCCGCTCGATCTCCAGGGGATCCAGGTCGCCGCGGGTCGCACCCTTGGCGGGTTGCGCACTCCAATCGATGGATCCCGTCGACACCTGGGTGCGACGGAAGTTGCTCGGATCCAGTGGCATGGAGTTTTTGCCGACACGGATCTTGAACATCCCCTGGCTGGTGCCGTAGGGTGGATCCGTGCCGCGTTCGACGCGGACGACCAGCAAGCGACCCGTGCCTTCCGGCACCGGCAACTCGCTGACCTGCGCCACGATCCCTGGCGTGGTGGAGTCGAAGATGCCGCGGCGCCAGATATCCAGATCGCAGGTTCCCGAGCCATGGATGGCCTGGGATCGTCCAGTCGTGCGATCGGCAACACCGAAGACGATGGCGCCGCCTTGGGCATTGGCGAAAGCGACAGCGTACTCCACGGCAACGCGAAGGTCATCTTTGGGACCAATCCACGGTTTGACCTCCAAGTGCTGGCCTTCGATGTCATCGGCGGTGGCAGACGTCAGACGGTCCAGAGCGGCCAGAATGTCGGTGTCAGTCGGGATCATGACGCTGCGCCAACTGTGGCTGGGGGGTTCAACTCACCAGAGAGGAGTTTTGGAAGCAGAGCATCGCGGATCGATGTCAGATCCAATGCCTCACGCATGCCGGCATGAATGGCCTGCCAGTGCATGGATGCAATGGCGTTGAATCGCGCCATAAGCTCAGTAGGCGGGCATAATACGGGGTAATCTGGAAAGTCTGACAGCAGGATGCGGTCGACCGTCGCGCCTGGATGGATGCGACTGGTCAAGAATTCCTGAAATGAGCGACTGGTAAACCAGTGAAACAGAAAGTGGCCGTCGTTTCGATCCACATGAGGGCGGATCAGCGCCGTTCGCCGTCCTAGGCAACAACGCAGCCACGGAGGAATGATCGCAAATCGTCCGAGTGTTGCCTCGTAGGTGAACACGATGTCTCCGCCGCGCGGTGTCACCCGCTTGATCCATCGTGGCCAATCATCCTCGCTAATATGGTTTATTTTGGTGAGGTCGAGGCTGGTGCCGGTGAAATTGCCAATGCCGAGAAATACCGGACCCGTTGCAACATCTGGAGGCGTGGCATGCGGGCCGTCGAAGACGCCTTGTACCATATCCCTGATCGGAAGAACCCGCCACCCCAATGGGATCTTTCCCATGGCGTTGTCTTCAAACTGATTTGGAAACAAGGCTGCCGTTATGGCATCCATTCCGGTTGGTATACGGCCATCGGCTTTGGCCCGCACTGGGTCGAAGTCCACGAACCAGGACTTGAACAAGGCGTGGGCCATGGATTCAAGGTTGGCGTTGATCTTCCGCAATAAGTCGATCTGCCGATCCAGGCCATCTAAAACATCTGCGATTCGTCGCTGAATATCGGGGTTTGGCAAGAGGACATGAAACGCTTTGGCCTCAGGAAAATAGATCGTTTGGTGCGTTGTTCCGGACGCGAACCGTAATAGACTGCCGTGCTCAGCCAACAGAATGTACTTGAGATACCTGTAATCAATCTCATCCGAGCAGACCCAATTGACAAAATCTTGGCTCGTGGCCATTGGTCGCCCCATCACAACCACGTAGCCAACCGAAGCTGTACGACTAAGGCAAACCGTGTTCGCTGGAAGAACACGCGCGGAAGAGTTTTCTATCCCAAGTTCATTGGTGTGCTGCTGCGTGTCGAAAATTGTTTGCCCATGGGCGCCTGTGGCATCCCTGATACCGATCCACGGTGTCGAACCACCCCACCATTCGGGCCGCTTTCGACTGGGAGTGTGACCGCTCTCTAGTCGCGCTATATCTGCCAGCCGAATCCAGCGCCATCCTGGCAGAGTTGGCCGGTTGGGTCTTCCGACCGACAATGCGACATCCCCCGGAATGACACCCGTCGTCTCGGCTCGGCCACGCGACTCTAGGGATCTCTTGGTCTCGCCTTCAGCCGCCATACCCCATCCCCTTGAGGTTGGCCTCGATGATGGTTCGCAAGCGTGCCGCTTCAGCAAACTGGGCTCGGACATCCTTCGATACCCGCTGCATCTTGTCGTCGAAGGGTTCGTCATCTTCCTCGACCTCGGCGGCGCCGACAAAGCGGCCGGGCGTCAACACGAAGCCGTGGCTGGCAATCTCCTCGGTGGTAGCCGACTTGCAGAAGCCGGGTTCATCCGCGTAGTCTTTACCGCTGCGCCAGGCGCGATACACGCCCGCGATACGGCCGATCTCCTCGCCGGACAGTTCGCGGTGCGTGCGATCCAGCAGCGTGCCCAGTTTGCGGGCGTCGATGAACAGGGTCTTGCCGCTGGTGGCGCTGCCCTCGCGGCCCCGACGCAGGAACCACAAACAGGCGGGGATGGCAGTCGAGTAGAACAACTGGCCAGGCATGGCCACCATCGCGTCCACAACATTGGCCTCGACGATGGCGCGGCGGATGTCGCCTTCGCCGCTCTGACCAGACGACATCGACCCGTTGGCCAGGACGAAGCCGGCCACACCGCGTGGCGCCAAGTGGTGGATGAAGTGCTGCACCCAGGCGAAGTTGGCATTGCCAACCGGCGGCACGCCGAAGCGCCAACGGCCGTCCTCGCGCACCTTCTCCCCGCCCCAATCGCTGATGTTGAAGGGCGGATTGGCGAGGATGAAGTCGGACTTGAGATCCTGGTGGTGATCCTGATGGAAGCTGTCCGCAGGATGCTGGCCGAGGTTGGCCTCCAGCCCACGGATGGCGAGGTTCATGTGCGCCAGACGCCAGGTGGTGGGATTCGACTCTTGGCCGTAGATGGAGATGTCGCCGACCCGGCCGTGGTGCGCCTCAACGAAGCGCTCGGCCTGGACGAACATGCCACCCGAGCCGCAACAGGGGTCGAATACCCGGCCCTTGTAGGGTTCGATCATCTGGACCAGGAGGCGCACCACCGAAGCCGGCGTGTAGAACTGGCCGCCGCGGGCGCCCTCGCCGGAGGCGAACTTGCTGAGGAAGTACTCGTAGACGCGGCCGAGCGTATCCTTCTCGCGATGCTCCTGGCTGCCCAGGCCGATGTTCGAGAACAGGTCCACCAGTTCGCCCAGGCGGGTCTTGTCGAGGTCCGGGCGGTTGTAGTCCTTGGTCAGCTTGCCCTTCAGGCGCGGGTTCTCCCGCTCGATCGACTCCATGGCAGCATCGATGATGGCGCCGATCTTGGGCGACTTGGCGGCGTCACGCAGGTCGGACCAGCGCGCGCCCTTGGGCACCCAGAACACCCGCTCGGCGGTGTACTCGTCGCGGTCTTCCTGGACGCGGGCACGTTCCGCCGTCTTGGCGATGAAGAGGTCGCTCTTGGGATCAGCGGCGCCGCGTTCCAGTTCGCCCCGGCGCTCCTCGAAGCGGTCGCTGATGTACTTGACGAAGATCAGGCCGAGAACGACGTGCTTGTACTCGGCGGCGGAGAGGTTGTTGCGCAACTTGTCGGCGGCCTGCCAGAGCACCTCCTCGAAGCCGACGTTGGCCGAAGTGCCGTTGTTTCCGGTCGTCTTGGGTGCTTTGGGCGTCTTGGCGATGGGGGCAGCAGCAGCGGCGTCAGGGTTCTTGCGGGGGCGTCCACGTGGCATCGGTCACTTGGCCTTGTCGTCAGATGGATTGGGATCGGCAGCCTGCCCGGATTGAACCCAGGCATCGACCTCGGAAAGCCGGAAGCGAAACAACCGTCCAACCCGATGCACTGGAAAGCCTGGCTTCTTGGTCCAGCGGTAGAGCGAGTCCTTGGTCACCCCCAGGTGGGCGGCGACCTCATCGATGTCGACCCATCGCTCCCCAGCCTCGACCACGGCGACACTCCCTCTTGTTGCACAACGGACAACAGGATACAACGAAACCAGATGAAAGCCAGGCCAGAGCCAGGGGCAAGCGCCTCTGGCGTCATGGCTGTCACCCCCGAGGACCACGACGCATGGGGCACTCCCTGCTGCAAGGGCTGCCGAAGACCAGGCAGTGGAAGGAGGTTGTCGGCATCCTGCAGGGTGGCGGCAGCGCCCCACAGATCGCCCGTGCCGTGATGGACGCAGCGAAGGAGGGCCTGATCGATGCAGAACACAGCAAAGGGTTGATCGAGGCCACCTACCTGCTGATGCAGTTGCCGATCGCCGCCCGCAGCACCGATCCCGTGCAGGCGCTGAAAGATGCCGGCATCCCGGTCGAGAACGCCTTCGATCTGCCAGGACTTCTGGGCGGCTTGGCTACGGCCATGCGGAATGCCTTCCCACTGAACCAGGGCAAGGATGACGTAGGAGAGATCGCCCGCCGGGCTCTTCACCAGACCGTCGGCGACCTGGTGGCCGCGCGCGCTGAGCGCCTCGATGGCATCACCCAGCAGTCCATGCTGGATGAGTTCCACAAGATGGGGACCGAGAAGCAGTTCGGCATCGTGGGGAAGTCATTCTTCGGTCACTTCATGGACGGCTACGTCAAGCAGTACCTCGACCGCGCACTGCTCAACGAGGTCGGCGGCGACGGTCGATTCCGCACCATCGAACGGGCTGATCGGTTTTCGGACGCGGTAGGCACCCAT
>Ga0163144_10015110_pt1 | contig 15964 bp, 13 predicted proteins | sample OliLak19BULKMAT1_FD_123175 | JGI IMG/M metagenome (GOLD analysis project Ga0163144, IMG submission 123175) | Freshwater microbial mat bacterial communities from Lake Vanda, McMurdo Dry Valleys, Antarctica - Oligotrophic Lake LV.19.BULKMAT1 | ecosystem: Environmental > Aquatic > Freshwater >...
TAGCAACTCATTCAAAAAAACTCCCGGAATTAAGGGCAACGCAAAGTTCGAAGACTCGGGAGTCTTTAAGGCGCCCGAAGGTTTTTGGGTTCGCTGTCCTCAGTGTCATTCAATTCTTCAACAGGATCATGTTCGATCTCACTCTCAAGTTTGCACCGAGTGTGGTCACCACTATCGAATGAATTCTTCGGATCGCATTCAACTCGTGAGTGACGAAGGAAGTTTTTGTGAGTTTGATGCCGATTTAGAAGCTCGAGACTTTTTAGGTTTCTTTGATTCCAAGGCGTATAAAGACCGTCTCGTTATCGCTAAGAAAAAGACCGCACTTAAAGATGCTTTTATGGCGGGCGAAGCCTTGCTCGATGGACGCCCTGTTCAGGTTGGCGCTTTTGAGTTTTCTTTCATGGGCGGTTCTATGGGAACCATTGTTGGAGAAAAGATTTCACGTCTTTTTGAGCGAGCGCTAGACAAAAAACAACCCGCCATTATTTTTCAAGCGAGTGGCGGCGCACGTATGCAAGAAGGCCTTTCATCTCTGATGCAAATGGCCAAGACTCTCTCGGTTCTCTCTAAGCTGAACGCTGCAGGCGTTCCCTATGTCTCTATTTTAACGGATCCTACGACGGGAGGTGTGGCCGCTTCGTTTGCGCTTCTCGGAGATGTGAACATCGCGGAGCCCAATGCTTTGGTGGGCTTTGCAGGTCCGCGAGTGATCGAACAAACCATCAATGAGAAATTGCCTAAGGATTTCCAGCGAGCTGAATTTTTATTGGCCCATGGCATGATCGACAATATTGTTCCTCGTCATCAACTCAAATCTTACCTCTCCCGCATTCTCGGACATTTGTGCCCGTGACTCTGAGAAAGTTCTTTTCCCTCTCTGCAATACTTTTGTTGGGAGTGGGGACGAACATGGCACTTCAGGCTCAACAAGAGCAATTGAAGTTTTCGGCTGACGAGTATGAAACCGATCTGGGCACACGTGAAACTACGGCTCATGGCAATGTGGTTGTGGATATTGGCACCCGCCACATTGTTGCCGATGAAGTGATTCTCATCCCCAAAGAAAACTCGATCAAAGCGAAGGGCTCGGTGATAGTTTCTGAAGGAGACCTCTCCATCGAGGGAAAAAGTGCTGTTGTGGAAATGAATTCTACTCGCGGTTTTTTTAAAGATGCTGTGCTGAAAAAAGGTAACAGTCTTTACGTCGAAGGACGAGAATTGCGTTCTCTAGGAGAAGATCGTTACCAGATTTCCAATGGAAAAATATCCTTTTGCCGAGATTGTCCTCAGAGCTGGAGTGTTTTTGGTACCTCCATTGAAATGGAGATCGAGGGTTATGTGGAAGTGCATCATGCCCTGTTTCAGATCAAGGATCAGCCTGTTGCTTATTTTCCTGTTTTCTATTTTCCCATTAAGCAAAAGAGGCAGTCGGGCTTTCTCTTGCCAGAGGTTTTGCATTCTAGCGATTTAGGCTCTCAATTGATCCAGCCGTATTTTTGGGCGATGGGTTCTGATCAGGACATGACCCTTTCCTATCACTACATGACCGAGGGGGGGCATCGGCTGATTAACGATTATCGTTATTTCTATTCCGATCGAAGCTATGTAACAGCCTTGAGCAGTTTTAATCGGAACTTGGCAATCCAAGAGGTGGAAGAAAATCGATACGGATTTTCTGTAGAAGAGCGATATCAAATCAATCCCGCTTGGACCCAGCGTTTTAAAGGCGAATTTGCGAGCGACCCTCGATACGCTGGGAGCTTTGCCAGAGAATTTGAAAACGGAGGATTGCCCACTTTGATGTCGCGCCTCTCTTTGGCTTATCAAAATGATTGGAGCGTATCCTTTATTCAGGGACTCTGGAACGTGGACAACTTGGTTCGAGAGTTGGACAGCGGACCCGTAAATGGAGGGGCGTTGCATGCCTTACCAGAGTTTAGATTTGCGGTTCCAAGTTTAGTTCTCCTTGGCCCTATTCGGTTTCAAAGCGAACTTTATCATTTGAGTCTTCGACGAAGTGGTCCTTCGGTGGATCCCATCACAGGCTGGATTCGTGAAGGTGACCGCACCTCTTTAAGAAATTCCTTATTTTTACCTTTCTATTTTTTTGATGTGGCTCTCTTAGAGTCTAAAGTTTCTACAAGGATAGATGCCTATAGCTTTCAGAACACACCTTATGGGGGTTCGGCTGCGCGGGCGCGCGTGGCCATCGAGGAAAAGTTGAGCACGCAAATTTTTCGAGTTTATGAGATGGATGTTGGAACTCTGAAAGCCATCAAACACACGTGGGAACCTGTTGTGACTTGGGGCTATTCTCCCAATGATGCCACCACTCAACATGAATTTTTTAGGCAGGTTTCAGATTTACCTGATGGGCGAGACAATGTGTCTTCACCTAAATTTGATATTTTTGATCCCAGTCCGGATTCGGCTTTAGCGAGTCTCGGCACTTCATCTGAAGAAATTCGCTTGCGCTCCCATCACTTGGTTTCTTTGGGTGTGGAGACTCGTTTGGTAGGTCGTTTTGATAGCAGAGGAAAAAGTGATTACGAAGAATTGCTCACCTTTTCTGTGACACAGGATTACGACATCAAGAATCAGGAGCCTCAGCGTTTGAATATTCGCGCCGTGGGTTCCTATGGTGGTGTTCGTGGAAGCTCTGAGATCGCGATTGATGTGAACACAGGTGACGCCAACTTGCGCAACGAACTGCGTGTATCCCAAGCGAGCTTTGATGCTCGCGTTATTCAGTCGATTCGACCTGAACTCGAACGCTACGGAGGGTCGGTGACAGTGAAGTTTTTGAAGCCTTTAGGGATTCAGTATTCGGGAAGCTATGATGCGATCAGTGAGAGCTTTACCAATCAGCATTTGCAGCTTCGCTATGATAGCGACTCTTCGAAGTGTTGGTTTGTGAGTCTGGATATCGATAGGCAGCGCGACGTTTATAAACCTGGCAAAGTGAACACGCGTTATTGGCCTAAGGTGGGGCTTGTGATCAACGAGGCTGGGGTGACTCTTTAGAGCTTAAGGAGCTTGATTCAAGCCTCTTGACGACCTCAAAGGCCGATGCTTTATTAGTTCGAAATAAGCTCGCTTAGCTCAGTTGGTTAGAGCACTTCGTTGACATCGAAGGGGTCACAAGTTCGAATCTTGTAGCGAGTACCATTCTTCACGAGTGTCTAAGATATCAACACTTGGACGAAGACCTCAAGAGTCTGAAAATCTTTATATCTATGAGTAATGATTGAAATTTGAATATCTGTGTTTTGCCTGCAAGGGCTTCGGTATCGTTCTTGCAAATTAAGGCTTATGGGGGAAATTCGGCACACTCGTGGTTTGCGTAATGTAGGGTTTGGCTCCCTCTATGCGTTGGCATTTTTGCTGGGTCTATCCTCGTCGCTTTCCTATTCTCAAGACTCAAAAACAAAAGTGGATTCGAGTCCGCGTTTACGCGATCAGCTCAGGCTTCCTCTTTATTTAGATCAAAAATTTGGACTCATGAACAATCGTGAATTGAGCGAGCGTCTAGGTCTCGAGAAAACTATTCAAAACACAGAACAATTGGCGAGAGGATTTTGGAGATTGCTCCCCGAGCTTGATAAGCAATTTGCTTTGGCGGTGCAGGGGTTGCCCTCTGATGAACTTGAGAATTGGTGTGTGAAAAAACTTCTTTCTCAAGAAGTGTCGACCGACGAGTGGCCATCAATGTGGTGGAGTTTGAAGTTTGAATTTAGCTCAGTTCAATCCCAAGTAAATGATCTTTCAGAGAACAAACCTTTGTTAATGATGGCTCGTCAGTATGGATTCAACTCACTCTCTCAAGGTGATTGGCTTTCGAAGGTCCAAGACAAATTGAATATGGGACATTCGGCTTTGGGTCTCCGTTATCTTGGCAACAATGCCGAAGATGATCTTTACCTTCAGTTCACGGAATCTTTGGAGGCGCCTACGGCGACCTATAACTTTTGGCAGTGGACGCAAACACAGATTGAACTCCGTTATACGAAAATTGATTTGTGGGTGACTCCTATTGCTTCTCAGCAGGAAAAGGCATTCTTGAAGCTTCTTTCGACCTCACAGGCTAGTGCTCTTTTTCAAGGACCTGTTGAAGAGAATCTGCGTAGAGTTTTGAGCTTTCTAAGCCCTATCTCTGAGATGAACGTCAACATCACCGACACCTTCTTTAAGCGTGCGACGCTGTTTCAATTTCCAGACCAGGTCTCCAACAATCCTCATTCTTCCACTCCTGATGTGGAGTTCGAAAAAATTCACTTTCCCGAACCCGACACCTTATCTACTTTTCGCGACTTCAAGTCATGGGAATCAAGAACTTTTCGTCAAGGTCCCGCTCCTGCCTCTCTTCATCCTTAATTCATTGTTTAAATCCTCTTTGAATCTGTCAAACATGTGACGGGCTAGCCGAAGTCCTGACTCATGGATTTTGAGTTTCACCCCTATACTGTCGTGGGGGGAAGTTTCCGATGAAGTTATCGAACAAATTGTCATTATTGGCTCTCAGCTTATTCACTGGTGCCTGCTCGCATAACAGTGGGCATGTCACAGGTGAAGCTGCTTATAACAACGCTCTAGACAAAGCATTTACTGAGCTTGCTATGAGGCGAGGTGGTGAAGAAGGACGTGAGGTTGCCTCTGATGAGAGCGTTTCTGATCGTGCTGGCGCAGATTTCTCAAAGCTTCGAGGTTCTATTGAAGTGGTGGTGTTCCCAAAACTCAGCAACGGTACAGAAAAGCGTGAAGGCAAAATTCACGTTAATATTGGACGACCGATCACTTACACTTTGAACATTCAAAGGAACTTGAAGTGCGCCCAACTCGTTCGTGAAAATACGGATAAGTGGAGTCACAAGCAGTTTTTTGCTGATGCGGATACGGATCTCGACTGCGCAATTTTGCGTGTGTTTCAATCGGCTCCCGAAAAGAAAACAGCTAACGTAAGACGAGGCGACATTAAAGAAGCTCGTCTCTATATCGATTCTCAATACGGAGTGCATGGATTAGATTACGAAATTATGCGCACGAAGAGAGACTCGGAGACAGTTCGCGTAAAAACAGATGTGGACTCTACTGAAGGTTCCTCTGGTTTAGGATTACTCCCCATCGACCTTCCTCCTGTGAACTCTGCAGAGGCCCGAATCGAGAACAATAAAGTCATCACTCTTTCTAAAGATGCTTACCTTCAACGAAAAATCCGTGAATTGGGCGTGAGTTTGAGTTGCACTACGGGCACTCAGGCTGAATACAAAGACTATTTCGGAAACATTAATCGCACTCAATGGTGTCGCGGAGATGTGTGGCCCACTGTTGTGGAGAACGCCAACATGATCGCCATCTTGAAGCGTGGAAAGTGAATTGAGGAATAATGAATATGAAAACTAATCTCAAAGCATTTTTCATCCCAGCTTTCGGAACAGTGTTAGCTGGAATTATAATGACCGTATCCTTGAGCGTTTCTTCTCAAGACTTCAGAATCAAATCGAGCGACTTCAAATCGATTTATAACGATTACCGAGTTCGCCAACCCAAGAACGTACCTTGGGCTGGAAGCTACTGGGCTTATGGCACCAATGGTATTGCTATTAAGCTCGCCGATGGCAAGTCACCTGCAGGCGAATACGACGCGCTTTTTAACAGCACATCGGAAGCGTGGGAAAAAGAGAATCACTCTTGTGATCAATATACGGGTGAAACCAAAAAAGGCTGTGAGTCTTGGTGGGGACACTGCAACGCATGGTCCTCTGCTGGTATCAAAGAGCTTGAACCTCGCGCTCCCCTCACTTATCGAGGAAAGACACTCTCTGTAGGAGATCAAAAGGCTTGGATCACAGAGCTTTGGATGGACAGCGGTTCCCTCTTTACAGGTCGTACAAACAAGAGCGTGAAGACAGGGGCATGGGTTAAAGATTCTAATTCGTCTACGGCTCGTGAGCGTCTTGATTACGGAACTGGAAACAACTACGACGCATTTTGGGATGTGAGTCCTCGTCAAATGTTTCTAATCTTCACGAACTATGTAGGCTTGCTTGAGCAAGGCGTTGTCATTGACCGCTTCACAGGTGAAGAAGTATGGAACCAGCCCATTGTTGGTTATCGTATTTTGCCCATTAAAGAGTCAGATGTTTTGGCCCCTGAAACACGCGGTCGTTCGACGCTTTACCCTGTTCGTGTCCAGATGAAGATTTATTGGGCACATGATGGTGTTGCGGAAGAGCATGTTACCAAGCCTTTCGACATCAATCGCACGGGTGATTCGGAATGGGTTGAAAATTTTGGAGAAGATTATGATGGGCGTTACCTTGCCTTCAAACTCTTTTTTGATGAGCCTTTGATCATGGACAATGGGAAAGTTTCTTCTGTTGGAAAAATTGTGGGCGATGGAATTTGGGCTCACCAAGAGAAACCTCCTCACAGTCTTGATGAACTCAACAAAGGGCATCCAGATTTTATTTGGGCTCCTCTTGAGCTTGAACAGTATGCTTCCAACAGCAACCCTTTTATTCGCGAAGCGAATGTGAGGGCAGCATTGGATGGACGCAGCTCGGGCCCAGTAGAGACAGCGGATTCTCCCATGCCTCCCAAAAGAACTTTGAAGTTCTCTAAAACTTCGTTTGAAGGGCTAGAGGGACCAGAAGCCATTAAGGATCAGATCAAGTTTGTTTTGAATCGTGAAGGCATTCGAACTGTGATCTATCTTTCTGGAGTTGAAGAACATGACTCAGAAGTGCATGTTGAAATTAAGCTCATTTCGGGCGGGACTTGGCAAAGAGTGGAAACTGTCCTCTCTGAAGCAGGGTTCAGCGCTCTCTAAAAAAGCGAATTAGTTTAGAGTTTTTCAAAATCATATACGGCCTCATCAATGCTAAAAGCGGCGTTGATGAGGCCGACTTGTTAGGGATGCTTGAATTAGTTATCGCGATTTCGTTCAGTTTCGAAGGCGATACCGATTCCCATCATGAAAAGGTTGTCGGCTTTTCGTGAGGAGGCGTCTTTGCCTTTGATATAAACTCGGTAGTGCGCTTCGTAGCCCACTTCAGCAAAAATACCTTGCCATCCGTTGATATCGAAAAGGTAGCGAACGAATGGATTTGCGATGATGTCGGAGAAGGCTTTTCTGTCGACGGTTCCTGTTTCAGCGATGGGAAGGCCAGGAGAATAGCTGGCCCCCACGCCAAGCCCCCAGATGAGTCCCGATGAAAAGGATTCTCCAAAGAGTTTTGAGAGGCGGGAGAGTCGAAGGATGGCTTTGGCATCCCAGTAATCGCCACCTGTTCCGTAGAGAGCCTGAAGAGAAGTTCCTGAAGAGATGCGAAAGAAATCGAGTCCGAAGTAATTGCGACTGCCGAGTTTGTCGCCACTGCCGATTAAAAATTGAGGAGCCACAACAGCCTCGAGCCCTAAATCGCCTTGGTCTAGGTCATCCTCGGCGTGAAGCGTCTTTGAGGTGAAGCTAAGAGCCATGAAGGGCAATAGAGTGAATAGGAGATATGAAGGTCGCTTGCGAGATGCCATACCAAAAGATTATTCGCTGCCTAAACGACCCGCAAGGGTCTCCCCTGATTATTCTGCTCTGATTATAATGAGATGCTAATTGATAGGATGCGAAATGGGTTTTAAGGTGCTGCCCATGAGTTCAGAGAAACGCAAAATTGCCGTGGTTACAGGAGCGAGTAGCGGGATTGGGGCTGAAATTGCCCGACATCTCAAAAATGAGACGGATTTGGAAATTTGGCTCGTAGCTCGCCGTCAGGATCGATTGGATGCTATGGCGAAAGAGCTTGAAGAGTCGGGAGCCCACACACGTTGTCTTTCTTTGGATCTGCAAGATCCCAAGAGCTGGAAGCAGCTTGAAGATGAAGTGGCTTCGTCGGGATCTACGGTCGCTTGGCTCGTAAACAATGCTGGATTTGGTTACTCAGGTCTTTTTGAAAATGAAAGTTTAGAAAGCATTGAGGGCATGACTTCTTTGAATGTCACAGCACTCTCGTCAATCACTCGACGGCTTTTACCTTATATGAGAGCGGGATCTCACATCGTCAATCTTGCAAGTTCAATTTCGTTTATCCCAGCTGCGGGTTACGCCGTATACGCGGGAACAAAGGCTTTTGTTTTGGCTTTTTCTCTTTCTCTACGCGCAGAACTTAAAGAGCGTGGGATTAGCGTGAGTGCTGTTTGTCCGGGTCCCGTGGCGACTGAATTCTTTGATTTGGCTTCTATGGATGCCCCGCCTAAATTTTTGATGGAGAACCCGAAGAATACGGCTTTCTTGACTGTCGAAAAATCAACTCAAGGGAAAGCTATCATTATTACGGGATTTGCTTCTTGGTCTTTACGTTTGATAGGTGCGCTTCTTCCTAGGAGTTGGATTGCAGCTCTATCGAGAAAAGTTTTGAAGGGACCTAAGTTTCAACGTAAGGTTTCTGCTTGAAGCCAGCCCTCTCGATCTCTGAAGCCGATTGGGCTCTCATTGATGAGGGCTTACAATCGAAGTTTCATTCCTCTTATTCTGTGCAGCATGCGATCGTATCCGATGTTTACGGGCTGAAGTTTTTGGATGGAGTTTGGACATTGATTCCCAATGATCCACGATGGAAGGTATTGAGCGTCGATTTTTTGTCGGTTTCTTGGGAGGAACGGGTTCGAAGAACTTGGAATTCTAAAGAAACGCTGCGGGATTCTTTGAAGTTTAAGAAGGGCGATAAATTACGCATCGCGGATGCGACTGCGGGACTTTGCTCGGATGCTTTCATGATGGCTCAATGGGGTCATTCTGTCTTAGCGTTCGAGCAAAATCCTCTTACGTATCTCATCACGAAAGACGCTCTTGATCGTTACCGTGCGCAGGGAGCTTCTCTCGATCTCGAGTTAAAATGTGAATCTTTTACAGATGTCACACCTGCTCAGGTGGATCGCGTTTATATTGATCCGCTTTATCCAGAGCGACCCAAGGACGCGCTGAACAAAAAAGAGTTGCGTATTTTGCACGCTATTTCGTCTGGGCAAGAGCAGAGAGATTTAAATGAATTTTTGAATCGAGCGATTCTCTGGAATCCTCGTTCGCTCGTGATTAAGAGGCCGCAATGGGCTGAGAGCACTTTGTGGAACGCTAAGGCGCCAACTGTTTACAGCGGGAAAACCACTCGTTTCGATGTGTATTGGGTGCAGTGAGTTAATTGACTCTCATTGCTGTTTTCATGGCTTCTGAGTCTGGATTTTCAGAAGTATCATGAGCTGCATGGATCGCATTTGGTATCAACATTATCCCCAAGGTGTCTCTCATGAAATCAACGTGGACGAGTATGAATCGGTCGTTGATGTGTTTGAAAAGAGCGTTGCTAAGTTTAGGTCCAACGGCGCGTTTACAAACTTCGGGAAAACTTTGAGTTATGGCGAGTTGGATCGTTTGAGCCGTGATTTTGCAGCTTATCTGCAAAATGTTCTAGGACTCAAAAAAGGCGATCGTGTGGCTCTGATGATGCCTAATATTTTGCAATATCCCGTTTGTCTTTGGGGTGTGCTCCGAGCAGGGTGCATTGCTGTAAATGTGAACCCTCTTTACACGCCTCGTGAGCTTGAGCATCAACTGAAAGATTCAGGAGCGCGAGCGCTTGTTGTTCTTGCAAACATGGCAAGCACCTATGAAAAGATTCGCGATAAAGTTCCCGTTGAACATGTTTTTGTTACTGAGATTGGCGATCTTCTCGGTTTCCCTAAAAAGCAAATTGTGAACTTTGTTGTAAAAAAAGTAAAAAAGATGGTTCCCGAGTTCCAGCTTTCTGACTCGATCTCTCTTTCACGCGCCCTGATGATGGGTGCTGTTCAAAGTTTCCGTCGTGTGGATATTTCAAAAGAAGATTTGGTTTTCCTCCAATACACGGGCGGAACTACTGGAGTGGCAAAAGGGGCAATGCTCAGTCATCGCAACATCATTGCTAATATGATGCAGGTTGCGGAGTGGATGAAGCCTAAATTGATTGATGGTCAGGAAGTGGCCGTTGCGCCACTTCCGCTGTATCACATCTTTTCTCTGACTGTGAATTGCTTGTGTTTCATGAAAAACGGAACCCGTAATATTCTCATTACCAATCCTCGCGATCTTCCAAAATTTGTTTCCGACATTAAAGATGAACCCTTCACGGTTTTTGTGGGACTCAACACTTTATTTAATGCTCTCACAAACAATGATGCTTTTAGAGCGCTCGATTTCTCAGGCTTGAAGGCCACAGTGGGCGGCGGTATGGCTGTTCAAAAGACCGTAAACCAAAAGTGGGAAGAGCTTACGGGCGGTCCTATTCTTGAAGGTTTTGGTTTGACGGAGACTTCTCCTGTTTTGTGTTGCAACCCTTTGGGTGGATCCGGAAATAGAACGGGCACGATCGGATTGCCCGTTCCCTCTACTGACGTAAAAATTATTAAAGAGGATGGCACGGATGCTGTAGCCGGAGAGCGCGGCGAGCTTTGGGGCAAGGGGCCTCAGGTGATGAAAGGTTACTGGCAGCGTCCTGAGGAATCGGCAAAGGTTTTGACTGATGATGGTTGGTTTAAGACAGGCGATGTCGCTGTGATGGATCCCGATGGATATTTCCGTATTGTGGATCGTATCAAAGACATGATTCTGGTTTCGGGTTTCAATGTTTACCCAAATGAGATTGAAGAGGTGCTGGTTCAGTGCCCTGGAGTTCTTGAGGCCGCTGCTGTGGGGATGGCCGATGAAAAGTCGGGCGAAGTGGTGAAAGTGTTCGTCGTCAAAAAAGACGAAAGTCTCACTGCTGAGCAAGTGATTGCACACTGTAAGCAAAACCTCACCGGCTATAAGGTGCCCAAGAAGGTCGAATTCCGTACGGAGTTGCCTAAATCTAACGTTGGGAAGATCTTACGCAAGGAACTTCGCGAAAAACCCGCAAGCACGACCTAAGACTCGTATAAATCGGGCTTACTTTTCATTGGGCTGATTTCGCGATAGATAAGTATCTATGGGACGCGGTTGGATCAACTCAATTAAAGAACTCAATGCTGCTAAAAAGGGCAAGGTCTTCACAAAGATCGCTCGCGAAATCACGGTTGGCGTAAAGCTCGGTGGTGCGGATCCCGAATCCAACCCCCGTTTGCGAATGGCTCTCAAAGACGCTCGTGAAAACTCGATGCCCAAAGACACTATTGATCGCGCCGTCAAACGCGCAACAGGCGAAGACAGTGACGCTCAATACGAAGAAAACACTTACGAAGGCTACGGTCCCCACGGCGTAGCAATGCTCGTAGAAACTCTCACAGACAATAAAAACCGAACCGTACAAGATCTGCGCGCTATGTTTGCTCGCGGAGGCGGAAATCTAGGTGAACCCGGCTCCGTATTGTGGATGTTCGAACGAGTTGGTTCCGTAATTGCCTCGACAGAAAAAGCGACAGACGCCGAAGAAGCCGCCATCGAAGCCGGCGCCAACGAAGTAGAATCCCTAGACGAAGGCCAATACCAATTCATCTGCGATCCCGCCGACGTAGACGCTGTCCAACACGCTCTCTCAGAGCGAGGCTGGAAAGTTCTCAAATACGAACTCTCCTACAAAAGCAAAAACCCCATGGACATCACCCAAGAGCAAGAGAACGACATCAAAACCCTCATGGACAAACTAGACGACCACGACGACGTAAAAAAGATCCACCTGTCTCTCTAACTGAACTCTCTCTAAACAAGCCGTCTTGCGATATCCGTATTTCATAAAATGAAATACGGATTTTTTTCATCCTAGTTTCCAAACCACATTCATATAGATGCCGCGACGAGAGGTTCTTGGATTCAAACTTCATCGACTTTCGAGCTCCAGGCGACCAGGAGATGAAGTTTGAATCCAAGAACCTCTCGTCGCAGGCACTCAAATATTTTTGTATTTTAAAGGTTAGGGGGAGGGGGGAACCCGCCTTGCCGTTTAGGGGGGGATATCGGCAAGGCAGGCGGGGTCTAAATTAGGGGCTGCCCTGCTTCGGGTGGAGGGGGAAGGGGGGGGGAGGGATATCACCCGAAGCGGGACAGTTACAGCACTCAACTCAACTTCAACATCAGCTCATTCAACTTCAACTTCAATTCAACTTCTATTTCTTTATATTGCATCGGGTGTGCCAGCCCGATTGAAGCTCTGGCTTTGAATAAATGCCTTTTGAGAAGTGTTGTGATTTGCACTCCGAGGAACGGACCGAGGGCGCTAACCCCTGTCTAATTCTTAGACAGGACAAATGGAGAGAAAATAAGTGTTTAGAAATTATCTTCGAGAATGAAGGGTCGTGGATTCACGGGTTTGCCATTGAGAACCACTTCGTAGTGAAGGTGAGGAGCTGTGGAGCGTCCTGTGGAGCCGATTTCTGAGATCTTGTCTCCTCGTTTCACTCTCTCCCCTTTTTTTACTGCGATTTTGGAGTTGTGGCCATAACGAGTCACAATCCCATACCCGTGATCGATCTGTACGACATTGCCATAGCCGCCTCGTGGGCCCGCAAAGGACACAAGGCCATCCGCAGGTGCATAGACGGGTGTGCCTGTGTAATTCGCAATGTCGATTCCTGCATGAAAGGTGCGACGTCCTGAGAAAGGGTTCACCCGAGTCCCATAATGAGAGCTGAACCATCCTCGAGCAGGGAGAATGCTAGGAGTGGCGCGAAGGCGAGCCACGTTGTCTTGAATATGTTCTTGAAGATCGGCAAAGTTTTCTTCCTCAAGGAGAGTGCCCTGAATGAGGGCTTCGGTGCGGGCGGAGAGTAGCGAGACTTCGCCGAGAATATTATCGGCATAAACTTCGGCCGATTCCGAAATTTGTGGGCGAGTGAGGGATCGTTGATATTCAAGTTGATCATGAACATCTCCCGTTTGAAGGCTAGGATTGTTGATTCCATTTTGAGAGTCATCGAGGGATGCGTTGGGGTCATCAATGGAGCCTGATTCTTCCTCTTGAATATGAGAAGGAGTTAGATTTGTTCCGTCAGAGGGGGCTTCCAAAAGTTTGGAGGTGCCGGGTTGATCGAGGTTGGAGATCACTCGAAGTTTTTGAGCGAATGATTTGAGTCGAGACACGCTCTGATCAAGAGTTTCAAGTTTTCCTTTGGCGTCTTGAACATCGATTTTGAGGATGTGATTTTCAAGTTTGAGTTTTTTGTTTTCGGCGACCTGACTGAGCAAGTGGACATAGTCAAAGAATACAAAAAATCCTAAAACAATTAGCAATGCGCCTAACACGGACACGAGGCGAAGATAGGCTGTGGGGATGCTGAGTTTGCGGACACGGTCACTTTTTTCTGGAATCACCATAAAGGTGAAAAAACGATCAGACATGATGTCTCGATTCTAGGGCGTGTCCCCAATTCAGACAAGCCTTGCTCATTTAAAGGTCGATGCAGGAATGCTCTTAGGAAAGGATGCCTCGACAACATAGAATTCATAAATCGAGGCATCGGCTCCTGTAACCTCGGTCTGGATGAAGGAGAGTTGCTTTTTTTCATTGAAACGGAGTTCCATTTTTTTAAGCGTGTTGAGCTCGTTAGTCGTAGTTACGCTTAGGGTGTAGAGATTGGATTTGAATTGAAATTTCCAATCAAAGAACTGACCCAAAAGAAAAGAGCTGATGGATTCTTCTTTGATTGAGGTCATGGTGCTAACGAGAGTGGAAATCATTAGGTTGTCGAGTTGAGAGAACTTCTGAACTTTAGCCTCTTTCGCGCGGCCTTGGGGGTAGCTTTTAACGGTGTAGGATTTGTTGGAATAGATGCTGTCGAAGGAATTTTTTCCAGTGTACTGAAAACTCAGCGACGTGGGAAAGTCGATATAGAGAAGGGCTTCGCCAGATTCAATACTCGTACCCCTCGAGATGACTTTGCCTCTCAGGATTTGTTTTGGGTGTTCGGTAAAATGCTCGTTCAAAAAGCTAAAAGCACGCTCTTGTTGAGCGGCGTTAGGGGCCGCATGGCTAGCCCATGACAAACTTAGGCACGTGTTTAAAATAAGAACGCACAATATTTTTTTCATTTTCTACCCTGATCTCGGAAATGATTTTTGCTCATGTCGTCATTGAGGCGTTCGCCTTTGTTGAGTCGAGCATAGATCTTCCATTGGAATGGAGTGATCGCCTGTAAGAAGGCGTAAACCTTGTTTTGGTTCCCCTTCCAAAGAGGACCTTCGAATCGGTTGGCCACACCAATTGTTGCTGGCGTCATGTTTGTCACGCAATGCCACCACCATGATGGGTTGATGAGAACATCGCCAGGTTGCAAAAGCGCTCGAAAAGTGGGGACACGATCAAAGTAAGGAAACTCATGTAAATATTCTTCACGTTTTTTTGTATGCGGAATATGGCTGAAGGCGTAAATGGCTTTTTCGTGAACATCGCCTCCAAAGAATGGAGTGTAGCGTGGGTGGGCGAGTTGCCATTCTTTTTCACCGTAAATATTGGCAAAAATGTTAAAGCCATTGGCACAATGCCAAATTGTTTTTGTGCCGGGACCACCTATAAAGAGCTGGCTTCCAAAAAGTTTTGCACCCAATACGGTTTGAATGCGTTCCATGTCTATTTCTTTTTCAAGTCCAAGATTCTTGGCAAAAAAGTCGGCGAAGTTGTCGACGTATTTGGAGTTGGCTTTCCCTTGGATCATTGATTCGATGACTTCCTTGAGTTTGCCAGTTTCGTGTCGTTTGTCGGGACCCACGTTGTAACCATTTTCATCGATGAGACGAATGGGGGAGTCGAGTTCTCCGAAGCGCTCCATGAAACTTTCGGGTGACCAATTTTTTACAGCATCTGAATTTTTAATCAGCCCTCGAATCACGAACGGATAAGGGTTCTTAAAGTATTCTTTCAAATCAAAATGATGAAGAAGTTCTTCAGTCGTTTTTTCGGGAAGAGCTTGTTGAGTGGCTCCAGTGGGATGGGCGACTGCAAGCGATTTAAGGCATGAGCGTTCTAGGCTCCTCAAGGAGAGCTTATTGTTGCTTAGGTATCTCAGAAGACTCAAAATAAAAAAACGCATTTGAATCATTTCAGAATAGGACATTGTGAAGATTTCGTGAAGGGATCATGTCAATATTGACGCAAAGGTTCGCAAGTCGGTATTATCGGGGTGTGAGGGTTTCCATGAATTACACATCTCGTTTCCTAATTTGCATTTGCAGCTTTGCAGCTTTAAGTCTTTCGGCCTGTAAAGAAATGGGAGCAAAAAAGTTAACCTCCTCTAGCGTGGATGAAAAGGTGGATGAAAAGGTGGATGAAAAGAAGGATGAAAAGAAGGATGACGCAACTCATGGAGGCGCCGCTGCTCAGGGTGGCGCAAGAAATCTGGCTAGCACCCCCCAGGTAGCTAGCATGAGTAAAGCTTGCGGTCGTTCTAAGGGAACTCCTTTTCACGACAATCAAAACTTTCAAGGAGCTGGCTGCGCTACAGCTTTTGGGCTGAACACCTCGGGTACGGGCCCAGACCCTATCGACAATGGGAAAGGGGCATGGGGCGACAACACAAAAAACAGAAATATCGTGGGAGTCTCTCTTCCCATTCCAGTTATTAATGCCTACCAAGCCGCTCATGGAAGCGCACACAATATATGTGTGGAAATTTTCAATCCTACCAATGGAAAAACCATCATGGCTCCTATTGTGGACAAGGGGCCTGCAACTTGGACCGGCAACGCCCTCGACCTCACCTACAAGGCCAACCAAATGCTAGGCGGCGACGGCAAAGACTTCATGACCTACAAAATCATTTCCGGCCGCCAATGCTCCAAATCCGGCTAATCCCCGAAGCAAGGCAAGCCACCAAGGCCCAGACTTTCCCCACACACACTATATGGTTTCGTTTGCGTATATCTTCGAGCTAGGTTTGAGATTTAACACGGCGGAGCATCTAGCGAGTCTCAGAGCGCATGCCCCGCCGTGTTAAATCTCAAACCTAGCTCGAAGATATACGCACCCCA
>Ga0163144_10015111_pt1 | contig 15964 bp, 10 predicted proteins | sample OliLak19BULKMAT1_FD_123175 | JGI IMG/M metagenome (GOLD analysis project Ga0163144, IMG submission 123175) | Freshwater microbial mat bacterial communities from Lake Vanda, McMurdo Dry Valleys, Antarctica - Oligotrophic Lake LV.19.BULKMAT1 | ecosystem: Environmental > Aquatic > Freshwater >...
GAAGAAGTCGTCCGCCAAACTCGACCAATTTTTAGAAGTGATCGCTGAGCTGCGTGAGAACGGCCATCGGGCGCTGGTGTTCAGTCAATTTGTCCAGCACTTGTCGCTCGTCCGCGCGGCACTCGATAAAGCCGAAGTCTCTTATCAGTATCTCGATGGTTCTACACCAGCCGCCAAGCGTCAAGAATCCGTGGATGCTTTCCAGCGTGGCGAAGGGGATCTGTTTTTGATCTCGTTGAGAGCGGGCGGAACCGGTTTGAACCTGACGGCTGCCGATTACGTGCTGCATCTCGATCCGTGGTGGAATCCAGCGGTCGAAGATCAAGCCACCGACCGTGCGCACCGCATCGGGCAAACGCGAGCGGTTACTGTCTATCGTTTGGTTACGCGCGACACCATCGAAGAACAGATTCTTGCACTGCACGAAAGCAAACGCGAACTGATGTCAAACTTGTTAGATGGGACCGATTCGGCTGGCAAGATGAGCACCGAGGAACTGGTGAACCTCATCCGCTCCAACCAAGTTCTCGAGTCCTAGGAACAGTCCCGAATGAAGTTTTGCAGTTCAATTGTAGCGACAAGGCGCGAGCCGTCCGAGCTCGTGATGCCTGACGGATTGCGCCGTTTCGCTCAAGAGGGAATCTATTTCGCCCCGAACCGCTATCTACTCCGCTGTCAGTTAAAGGGATTATGTGAAGATCGAGTGCCATGAGTTTGAATTACAGTTGCGTGAACCGTTCACGATCGCGCGGGGAACAACCACGGTTCAACCGACTTTAATCGTTCGCGTCGAGCATGACGGGTTGGTGGGCTTCGGTGAGGCGACGACCAACGATTACTATGGAATCACCTTTGAATCGATGTCGGCGGCGCTGGCTGGGGTCGCTGACAAAGTCGCCGACTACAAGCTCGAGAATCCAGCAGAGCTGTGGCGCGACCTGGATCCGATTCTCTCGAGCGATCGGTTCGCGCAGTGCGCATTTGATTGCGCCGTGTGGGACATTTACGCTCAGATGCACAACATGCCGCTCTGGAAACTCTGGGGTCTGAATCCAGCGGATGGTTATCCTCCGACCTGCTACACGATTGGCCTCGACACGCCCGAGACGATGCTTCGTAAATTGCGAGCGATACCGGGTTGGCCGGTTTATAAAATCAAGCTTGATGCAAGCGGTGGAATCGACTTGGTAAGAATGCTCCGCAAAGAAACCGTTGCCGTCTTTCGCGTCGATGCAAATTGTTCTTGGCAAGTCGACCGAGTGCTCGACTGGGCGGCGGAGTTGGCGGAGCTGAACGTGGAGTTGATTGAACAGCCATTGGTCGCTGAAGCCTATGACGCAATGAAGCAGTTGAAGGGGAAGTCACCGATTCCGCTGATGGCCGATGAAAGTTGCCAAGTGGAAGCGGACGTGAACGCTTGCATCGATAGCTTTGACGCAATTAATATCAAGTTGGTTAAATGCGGCGGACTGACACCTGCTCGACGAATGATCGCTCGAGCTCGACAGAACGGTTTGAAAGTCATGGTTGGGTGCATGACGGAATCGAGCATTGGCATCGCGCCGGGCGTGCACCTGCTCCCGTTGCTCGATTTCGCTGATCTCGATGGAGCGCTGTTGCTTGCCGAAGACATCGCATCAGGACTCGAATGGCAGCTCGGTCGATGCGAATTGCCAACGAAACCCGGTTTGGGCGTCGCGCTGAAGTAACTGTCAACTAATGTACTTTTCAATCGCTCGACAGACTAAAGAGACTGTCTCAAAATAAGTTGTGCGTTAGCACCGGTTGCCAGCGAGATTTTGTAAGCGGGACGCTCTCGTTAGCGTGCGGTTCCGTGAAAACCGGGGGTTAACGCCCGGCGGCTGATTTGCATTCGGTAACTTATTCGCAGACGGTCCCTAATTCGCGAAAGCGAGTCCTTGTGTTAGCCATGAAAGCGAAACGCCAAGGCTGCTAATCAATTCGGCATGCCCTGAATCAAATAGTAAGCCCAAGTGGGAGCGCTTCGCCGAGAATCTGGTTGGCTTCTTCGGTGGCGAGTTGCCCGCCGGTTCGAACTAGTTTTAGATAGTGCTCCGGTGCATGCATTTGTTCAAGCTGCTGGATGACTCGTTCGCGCAGGTCGGAGTCGATGTCGCGATAGCGGTCGTTCACTTTGCGCGCGCATTGCAGCAAAGCCAACTGGTAAGACGATTCGTGATCGGTGGCTGGTCGCAAAAGCAATTGATCGAGCCACTGTTCCACTTCTGCTGTTTCAACCACCGTGTTCAGTGGCCCGTAGGCGGGCACGCGGCTGCCGAGTCGACCGAGCGTCCAGAAGATCGCAGAGCTGCTGAAGGTCCACTTCTTGACCTTTTGCAATTCGAGTAACCAGCGACCGAGTTGCGATTTTTCACTTTTGGGTAACAACTCCAACGATCCGACCAATCGCAACAACTCCGCCAGTTGGTTCGCTGCAACTGAGGAACCACCTTTCTCGCGACGCACTGGATCGAGCAAACCGCGGAGTGGACCAGCTACTTGTTGATACACTGCCAATTGCTGACCCGCTGTAAAACCGCCCGCCAAGCGTCGCCACAAGATCAACGATTCGCTCCGCGAACTCGGCGTCGCAAAGGTCAACCGACCGTAACTGAGACGCCACGACTGAGCGACTCGCCAATCATCCGCAGCCAAACCGTAACCGGGACGCAAAACATAACCGAGCAGATTCAGCCAACGCGTTTCGTGGTCCGCACTCCGCTGCCTGCCCACTTCAAAATCGATGAGGTCTTGCCACATTGACCGCAATAAACTCGGTGGCCACGACTGGCGACTCTTCTCCAGTCGTTCGGCCAGTGCTTGCATCAACTGCGACGGCTTGAGCGTCCCGTTTGGACCGAAGCATTGCTCGATAGTTGATCGAGCCAACTGTTGCACCGACTGATCGACGATTCCGCATTGTGAACCAGCCGATTCGCTCGCCGTGCGATCCGTCTCGGTGCTTGCGCGAATATCGAATTCTAGTTTCCAACGCTGCGTTGATTCAGTCGCGACGCACCAGAGTTGCAAAGTGCCGATTTGACTCAGCTCTGCTTCCAAAACAACCGGCAATCTTTCTTGCCGCCGTTTGCCGGGTAGTTCGAGCACCGTGCGAATCGGGGGTAATTTAGAAAAATTCTGCGAGTCGATGTCATAACATTCGCCGACGCGATCCGCCAAACGAGTGCTCGAGTAAGTGATCGGAAATTGAACGGGCTGGCCGACGGTCAATTCGAAAGGCATCGCATCGAGTCTAAATTGATCGCCGGGACTGGCTGATCCGGGTATGACGCAGACCGCGCGGGGCGGATCCTGCGAAACGGTCACGTAATAAGATCGCGCGAGTTTCGCTTCGATTCGCACACCTTCTCCGCGTCTCACTTGGCCGAAGTAAGCTGCACCGCGCGAGACGGCGACATCCAAGCGATCGCCTTGCAAGACACCGACTTGCCAAGCCACCGGAATGGTCGACACACCGGCAAACCAATTCGAAATTGAATCTTCGATCCGCTGTTTGATCTGAGTCGATTCGAGCACGCCGCCGTTGAACAAAATCCAATCGGGCTTGGCCTGTTCAACATCGGACTTCGATTGCAGCTCGGCATCCGAACGACCATCGCGGCGATGATCCCATAAGAACGCAGCCAAGTGTTTTGTGATTGCGGGATCGTTGGCGAAGGGCAAACCAAACTCTTGAAAACCGGTCTGCTGCGCCAGCGGTCGATCGGTCAGCTTGCAGGTAGGAAAGAATCCATCGAGAATCACCGATTGAATTTCTGCTGCCGTGATTTCAACTTGACTGCCGCTGCTCACTAAACGCGATCCAGTGCCGGGCAAGTGGATCGTGTAATGCGGCGGAGCGGCGTTGCTTAGCAGTGTTTCCTTGGTTACTCGGCACGCTTGACGCAGAGCATCCCAGACGCGCGGCGGCAGTTGTTTATGAGCGGCGAGTTTCCGTTCTGCAAACTTCGCCAGCGCTAAATCGAGATTGTCGCCACCTAAAATTAAATGTTGTCCAACGGCCACGCGGTGCAGCGACAGAGTCTGCTCGTCGCGATCGAGTAGCGTTTTCGCCACCGCATTGTCACCTTCGTGCACCGCTCGCACTCGAATCAAGGTGAAGTCGGTGGTGCCGCCGCCGATATCGCAAACCAAAATAGTTTGACCAGCGGTAACGATTTTCTCCCAACCGCTGTGATGCAAATTTAACCAAGCATAAAAGGCGGCTTGCGGTTCTTCGATTAGCAGCACGCGAGGCAGTCCAGCCATCGCTGCGGCTTCGACCGTCAACTGTCTGGCAACTTGATCGAACGAAGCAGGCAGAGTCAACACGACATCTTGTGCAGCCAACGGATGCGAGCGGTGTTTTTCGTCCCAGCATTTGCGAATATGAGCCAAGTAGCGCGAGCTGGCTTCAACGGGCGAGAGTTTTTCAATATCATCGTCGCTCTGCCAAGGCAAAATCGGAGCGCGACGGTTCACACCTTCGTGACACAGCCAACTTTTGGCCGATGAGATCTGTCGCCCAGGCAATTGCAAACCGCGATCGCGGGCGAGCGCACCGACGATCGATCCCGAATATGAGCTAGTCTTCGAAAAACTCGGAATCTCCGGTGCAGTCGGTTGATAATGAAACGAGGGTAGCAATTCACGGATTTCGCGTGTTCCGAAGTCCACCCACTGCTCGACCAGAAACGATTCAACTTTCGGACGGGCCGCTTGAGAATCGACGAACGCCACGGCACTGTTGGTGGTACCCAGATCTATACCAACAATGAAACGACTTACTTGCTGCTCGAATGCATCCGCGGTCGGCTCGCTACTCACGCTTGCGCCGCTCCGGAATCTTCGCTCAGCGCATCCTCTCGCACATTGAATTCCAGTTTCCAGCTCTGGTCGTTACTGACGCTATTGCACCACAGTTCGAACACACCCAGTTCGTTGATCTTGCTATGAAATCGAACTGGCACAAAGCCTTCATCAGGCGCGTTATCGGCCGGCGCGTCATCGGCCGGTAACGTCAAATGCATCGGAGCCGTTTCGACCAACTCTTCTTCGTCCCAGTCGCGCAGCACATTCCCCACGCGATCTTCTTTGCGAATGGCGGATGCGAAGAAACGAAACTGCACTTCGCGACCAACGACCAACCCAACTTCGCGACCCGGCACATCCGCTTCGCTACCTTCTTCCATGCCGAACGGCACCACGCAAACCGCTTGCAAAGGTCGCGTCATGCCCGGAATTGCCAGCCCGGCGGACTCGATTCCGACATAGTAACTGCGAGCCGTGCCGCCGCGGATGCGCATGCCGCCATATTGCTTGGTCCAGCCGTAGTAGGCCGCTCCGCGCGCGACGGCATGGTCGAGATCCTCTGGGCCGCCAAGCGAATCGGGTACACGACCGGACGACGACCATTGACCAAGCACCGTTTGCAACCGCTCGCGCAGCGCGGGGGCTTTGAACACGCCACCATTAAGCAACAGATGCAAACGCGTTTCCGCAGCGGTGGTGCTTTCCTCTGCATTCGATGTGACGAAGTGAGCGATGTGACGAGTGATCGCGGTGTCGGATTCAAACGGCAGACCAATCTCTTGGAAACCCGAGCTCCGGTCACGCTGAGGCTCTGCATCGCTGGTGCACTCGGGGAAGAAGCCGTCGACCAGTAGCTGCTGCACAACCTCACGATCGACTTCAATCGAAACAGCTCCCGCGATCAGCTTCGAGCCTCGACCAAGGACCGAGATCGATTCGCGATCCTTGCCGCTGGGTGCGAGCAACGACTCTTTGGCTTTGCGACAGGCGTGCCACAGCGAAACCGATTGCCAAGCGTTCAGTTTCAAACCTTTATCGCGGAATTTGCCGGCGGCGAAGTGCGCGAGGGCCAAGTCCATGTTGTCGCCGCCAACTAACAAGTGATCACCGACCGCCAAGCGACGCAGGATCAATTCGCCCGCCTCCTGCTCGGCTCGCAATAGAGTTAGATCCGTTGTACCGCCGCCGACATCGCACACCAGCAACGTGTCCCCTTCTTGCATCGCGCGTCGCCAACGATCGCCGGTTTTTTCTAGCCAATGATAAACAGCGGCTTGAGGTTCTTCGAGCAGAATGAAATCGTCAGGCAAACCAGCTTGCAAAGCCGCTTCACGGGTGAGTTCGCGCGCGGCCATATCGAACGAAGCGGGGACGGTGAGCGTAACCAATTGATCGCTGAGCGGATGGTCTGGATAGCTCTTTTGCCAACTCGCCACCAACTGCTGCAGAATCAACTGCGTGGCCGCCACGGGCGAGATCTTCGGCAACTCATCCGGCGCACCCCAGGGCAACAGCGGCGCGTGGCGATCGACTTTGCTGTGACACAACCAGCTCTTCGCCGCCGCAATCGAACGCTCCGGTTGCTCCGCTGAAATGCGTCGCGCGTACTCTCCCACGACTGGGCCGGCTGAGTCGCGTCCAGGGACCGCGAGGGCACCGGATTGCTGCTCTTGATCCGTTTGCAGATACAGGAAACTCGCCAGGCTTGAAAGCGCTTCAATCTGGTTCGGCGCAGTGAGTTGTTCAATGGGAAGCAGCGCGATCGAAGGTTGCTCGGCTTCGAGATCCGCTAGCGCGACGACGCAGTTAGTCGTCCCCAAATCGATTCCTACCGAATATTTTCTCATGACTCGTAAATTCATCCTGACTCTGGATTTTCGACGTAATCCGAACGAACCTAGGCCACTTTCGGACCGCTCATTGTACCCTCACCCCATCAATCGCGGAGCGCCGGGCGCGATCGCCACCCTAAAGGTGGCCTGACGAAATGGTAACCCGACGTGTAAGCGAGGAAGCGAATCACGTCCCTCGCTCACGCGCCGGGTTACCAAAATGCCCGTAAACGCAGTTGTCCCACCGTTTCGTCAGGCCACCCTAAAGGCCCTCTGTTTGCGAGCCACTGTCCGCTGTTTGCGAACCACAGGTTGAGAAGACTGTTGTTCACACGCCTTGCATCCGGAGTTATGCTTGGGGGCTCTCCCCAATTTACCGCTCTCCGTTCGATCAGCTCAATAGATGAGGTTGTTTCGCGATGTTGCTTAGACGAACACTCAAAACCGCAATTGCTTCCGTCACGCTGCTCATGTGCGGCGCGACAGATTTCGTTAGCTCTCAGGAAAAAGAGGAAAGGAAAACAATGCCGGTCGCTGAAATGCTTGCTCCATGGCGCGGGCCATACGGAGGTGTACCCCCTTGGCACTTGGTTCGCGAAGGCGAATTCGTAGCGGCCTTCGCTGTCGCGATCAAGGAAGCGCAAGCCGACATTGAAAAGATCGCCAACAATCCCGAGCCCGCAAGTTTTGCAAACACGATCGTTGCACTTGAAACGGCTGGACGAACTCTCGAACGACTCAACACGCTCTTCGGTGTCCACACATCGAACTTGAACGTCGGTCCGATTCCAGATATCGAACGAACCGTGATGCCTAAGCTGTCCGAACATGAGGACAAGATCGTTCAAAACCCTAAGTTGTTCGCGCGGATCGAAGCGGTCTATCAAAGTCCCGAGTACAAGCAACTGAACTCAGTTGATCAACGCTTGGCCGAAGAAGCCTACAAGCAATTCGTTCGGCAAGGTGCGAAGTTGAGCGCGGAGGACAAAGAGCGACTGTCGAAGATCAATACGCGACTGGCCAGTCTGTTCACCGACTTTAGTCAAAATGTGTTGGCCGAAGAACAGAATTATGTAACTTGGGTCGACGACAAAGCGGAGTTGGCGGGCATTCCTGAAAGCGTTGTCTCGGCAATGGCCGGTGCCGCGAAGGAACTGAAACAGCCCGGCAAATGGGCGATTACCAACACGCGATCGTCGATGGAACCGGTTCTGTCGTACGCGACCATCCGAGCCCTGCGCGAGAAAGTGTGGAAGACTTATTACAGTCGCGGCGACAACGGCGACAAGCATGATAACAACGGTTTGATCTCGGAGATTCTGAAGCTGCGAGCGGTGCGCGCGAAGATGCTGGGCTACGAGACTCATGCTCACTGGCGACTCGAAAGGCAAATGGCAAAGACGCCGCAAGCCGCGATGGACTTGATGTTGAAGGTCTGGCCGAAAGCGGTCGCGCGAGTGCGTGAGGAAGTCGCCGATATGCAAAAGATCGCCGACGTAGAAGGTGCGAAGATCACGATCGAACCTTGGGATTATCGGTTCTATGCGGAGAAAGTTCGCACCGCTAAGTACGCACTCGATTTCAACGAAGTCAAACCCTACTTGCAGATGGAAAAACTGCGCGAAGGCATGATGTGGGCCGCGGGGCAGTTATACGGACTCGAGTTCAAGCAGGTGAACGATCTGCCGGTTTATCACCCTGATGTGCGCGTCTGGGAAGTTCTCGATAAAGCCGGCAAGCACGTCGGATTGTGGTACTTCGATCCCTACGCGCGAACCGGCAAACGCTCCGGCGCTTGGATGAACGCTTACCGCGAACAGGAGAATATGACTGAGCCGGTGACGACGATCGTTTCGAACAACTCGAACTTTGTCAAAGCCGAAGAGGGGAAACCAGTTCTGATTTCGTGGGATGACGCGGATACTTTGTTCCATGAGTTCGGACACGCACTGCATGGTTTGTGTTCCAAAGTGAAGTATCCTTCGCAGTCGGGCACAAACGTCGCCCGGGATTACGTCGAGTTCCCTTCGCAGTTGAATGAGCATTGGCTGACCACTCCCGAAGTGCTCAGCAAATTTGCGGTGCACTATGAGACCGGAAAACCTCTGCCGAAAGAATTGCTCGAGAAGATTGAAAAGGCCGCAACATTCAACCAAGGTTTCGCAACCGTCGAATACTTGGCCAGTGCGCTGATCGACATGAAACTTCATTTGGCTGGCGATGCTAAGATCGATCCCGATGCGTTCGAACGCGATACACTAGCCGCGCTGGGCATGCCTCGTGAGATCGTCATGCGTCATCGTACGCCTCACTTCTCACACATCTTCGCTGACGATGGTTACTCTGCCGGTTACTACAGTTACCTGTGGTCCGACACGCTGACAGCCGATGCGGCTGAGGTCTTCAAGGATGCCGGCAGTTTCTACGATCCTAAGGTCTCAAAGAGCTTACACGATAGCATCATGTCGGTCGGCAACACGATCGACCCCGCCGAAGGTTTTCGATCGTTCCGAGGCCGCGATGTCGATATCTCAGCTCTGTTGCGATTCAGAGGTTTTCCTGTGAATTAGGTTCCGATGTTAAGTTCCTTGTTTTTTTCACCGGGCGAGCCGTCACTTAAAGGCGGCTCGCTTGGTTTGAACTTGAACTTGCGCTTCGAACGACTTATTCCGTTCCTCACCGATAATCGAGTTGGACAAAAAGCTTGCGAATCTGGAGCGTTTCAGAGGGTAATCGCAAGTAAGATTTGAGTTCACTTTTCGCGTCGCAAAATCCTCAAACGCAAGCGATTGCCTGCCTCTTGCGGGCTCGGTTGATGAATCAACGATGCTTCCGCTTCGCTCTTTTGATGCAATTCCGTCTGAGCTCGGGCGAGCAAATAATATCCTGCCGCATGCCACATTTCAGCTCGCTTGTCCGGAAGAACTCTTTTCTGCAGCCAACTGATGGTCGAGTCGTAGCTGCCTCGGTCGTAATGCAACTGCGCCAGCAAATAGTTCGCATCGACTTTAGCTAAACCATAAAGCATCTGAGCTTGGCGGACTCGCATCTCAAACATCTCTCGCGGCTCTTCGAGCGCTCGCAGAAGTCCAAAAGCCTTTTGTGCGTCAGGATCATATGCCATTTGGTCGATCGACTCGTTGTCCACTCGGCATTTCATATACAGAGCCAACGCGCCTTCCTGATCCAGCGTCGATTCGAAATTGCCTAGCAGGTGCTGGAACCGCGCCTTCGAAGCCGGGGTTTCCATCAACCAAACTCCGTACATTGAGATATATTGGGCTGCGGCCTGCGACGGAGTCTTTAGCATCTCGCGCAATTGTGCGGCCACATCGCGAGCCAACAACGGCGTATGCCAGATGGCGATTTGATCACCAGGCGAAGCCTTTTCGAGTTTCGCAGTCAACGCGTCGGTGTCAACAAACAACTGCATCCGATCAGCACCCAACAACGATTTCTCCAGTACCTTCATCCGCGCACTCAGCGAAGTTGGCAGAGCGTCGACGAGCAATGCGACCGATTTCAAATCACCTGGATCGATCTTGTATTCAAACTGCCCCGGCAAATCGAGCCGCCGGAGAATACGGTCGTTCGCGCGCGCATCTTTCAACGTCGCAAAGGCCAACGTATCAGGATCAACAATAGGTAACCCCAACTTGGATTCGAACAAGTACAACTCGCCAGCGATAGGTACACCGATCGCCCACAAGTAACCTGGGCTGGTCGCGGTGCCATTGATCGAAATCCAAACGCTGTCGATGCCACGTTGCTGAGCCAAAGCGGTGAAGACGCGACCTCTTTCGATGAAATCGCCGCGCGAGAAAAGGGCTGTTTCCCAAGGGAGTTTTGAGCATCCGATGATTGGTCCGGAGAGCGGTCCGCGCGGGTCGAGCGTCAAGTTGGCGACGCTGTTCGATTCATTTTTCGCATTGGGTCCATCCTCTAAACCCACATTGCGCATCGTCCAATCGAATAACTTAAACGCTTCTTCGAACTTTGCCGCATCGTTCGGTTCCAACTTTCCCTTCAACGCGTCGATGCTTGGCTGAAACAATTGATCGCGAACCTGCGCCGCAATAATCCAGTCCGACAGCGAACGCATCAGCTTGCACTGAAACAAATAATCGATGTCCCACGCATCGAAGAACAACTGCGCCGGATTACTAACTTCGGCGCGATCGGCCCATTGTGGCGGAACCGGCTGATAGAGCTTGGGGACAGAATACTGAAATCGATCTTTCGGGATGCCATCGATCCAAGTGTTCAATTGAACGAGCACTTCCTTCGAGACCTTGTCGCGGTTGTAGGGCGTCAATTGCTTCAGGTAACGAAAAGCGTCGCGCAAATTGTCGCTCTTCGTCTTCTTCGCCTGGATCGCTTGATCGATTACGACCGCGCGATCGTTGCTTTGCGACTTGCGACATCCGCCGGTCGGAAGCAGCATTCCAGCAGCGACGAAGAGTATGAGCAGCGGATTGATGGTTAACCGTTTCTTGAATTGCATCCCAGTTTTTCTCAGCGATTCCTTGGCTCGGTGCTCGTGAACCCGACTGGCAATCTGTTGGAAAGCCGCCCGTTTGTAAGCCAACTGTTTGAGGGAACCGGACGCGATCGCGTTCCGGTGGTTTTGCTATTTGTAATTGTGCCGCTTGGCAATGCCTACTGCGTGCTTGTTGAAAATCTGCCCGCAGTAAGTTTTGGGCAATTTCACCAACCCCGAGCTAATTCGGAGAGCTGTCGAAGCTGTTGCAGCAATTCTTCTACGCGTGAAAGGGGGACCATGTTCGGTCCATCGCTGGGGGACTTGTCCGGATCTGGGTGAGTCTCCAGAAAAACCGCATCGACACCAACCGCCACCGCAGCTCGTGCCAGCGGCCAGACCATTTCGCGGTTGCCTCCTGTCGAACCTCCGAGCCCGCCCGGTTGTTGAACGGAGTGCGTGGCGTCGAACACGACAGGAACGCCAAGTTGTCGCATCAGCGGCAAGGCTTGCATGTCGTTAACCAACCGCCCGTAGCCGAAGAACGTCCCCCGTTCGCACAGCATAATTCCGTTTGCTTTGGCCGCACGCAGTTTTTCGACGACGTACTGCATATCGGCCGGTGCCATGAACTGGCCCTTCTTCACGTGGACCGGTTTGCCCGTCGCCGCAGCCGCTAACAATAAATCGGTTTGCCGAGCGAGGAACGCTGGAATTTGCAGCAGATCACAAGCCTGTGCAATCTTCGCGGCTTGATCCGGTAAATGAACATCCGTGACGGTCGGCAATCCGGTCGCTTGGCCTACCGAGCGAAGCACTTCGAGCCCATCGTCGATTCCGACACCGCGATAACTTCCGCCGCTGGTTCGATTAGCTTTATCAAAAGAGGCCTTGAAAATCAGCGGCAGCTCCAACCGCCCGCAGATCGCCTGTAGTTGCTCAGCGATCGATAGCGTCAATTCCCGAGACTCGATCACACAAGGACCAGCGATAATGGTCAGCGGTCCGCCTCCACCGCAGGTAACCGATCCAATTCGAACAGGTTCAACCATCAGACGCCTCTTTCAATACGTACTCTCCGCCCGAACCATGAGCCAGCAATATAACGAGTGCTCAACAAATGGCACAGCCACTACTTGCGCCCGTAGCTGAACCGCGTCAGCGCTTCGAACCTCTTTGAATTGCACCAACCTGCTCAGCATCGAGAGGTCAATAATTGTCGTAACTGAATCAACCGTAGAGCGTTAAAGAGAGTCCCGCTCAGCGAGTGACCGGCAACAAAATCCCTGGCTTACGCGTCGGGTTACGAAAAACAGTCTGCACCTGTTCACTTCTATTTCTTCGTCGGGGTCACATTCCCCTGCGCGATGGGTAAAGTACCAGCGTAGATGCCGCGGATGACTTGGGTCATGTGGCTTAGATCCAATCGCTGCCATTCGTCGCTGGGTTGGTGATAGTCGCCGTGGAGTGAACCGGCTGAAAAACTGTGTGCGATGACTCCTTTGTTAACGAACGAGATGTTATCGCTGGCTCCATAAAGCCGGGCGCTGAGAGTCGGATGTTCGAACGTCTCGACTCCAACGCGACGCGAGCCGGCGGCAAACAACGAACCCAAATTTGATTCGGTCCAGCCGGTCATCCAAACTTTGTTCCGAGCCCCTGTTTCCGGACGACCGATCATTTCGATGTTGATTCCAGCCACCATTTTCTCAAGCGGCCAGGGGGAGGCTTCGACCATTTCCTTCGATCCAAGCATCCCGCGTTCTTCGCCCCAGAAGGTCATGAAAATCGCTGAGCGTTTGGTGCGCGATTCCATCGCACCAAAAGCGTCCGCTAAGGTCAACACGGCTGTCACCCCGCTCGCGTCATCGTCGGCTCCGTTAAAAATCTTGTCTTCACCGGAACCGTTGCCGCCGAGATGATCGAGATGAGCTGAAAAGAAAACGGCTTCTTTCTTCAGCTCTGGATCGCTCCCTTCAATAACGGCCACGACGTTGCGGACCGCAGCCTTTTCTTTGAGCATAGCGGGGAACGCGAGTTTGCAAACGCTGTCATCTTTCCAAGTTCGCTCGGCGACTAACAGAATCGGAATCTCAATGCGTCCACGTGGATTGTCCGGTCGCGATTCGCGTTGCAGTTGGATGGCTGATTGCCACAAGTTGCTGGTCGGGGCGGTGATTACCAGCAAAGCGGTGATGTTCTTTCCGGCCAACGTCACAGCTCGACGACGCAGCAGTGACAGCGAGTTAGCGGTGGTTTCGCTTTCGTCCCACACAAGGGCCGCCGGTCCAGCGTGGGCTTTCTCAAGCGAACCGTCTTTGTCGACAAGCGGCACTTTGCCTTCGAATTGAAATGCCTGGTCGACGGCGTTTAACAGCGTGAAAGCGGGCGATGCGCCATCGACGACTTGGAACACGCAGCCCGAATCCGGCGTGCGGACCGTTTCAACCGACGACTCGAGGAAGTAACTTCCCTCCGGCCCGAGCCCCTTCGCTCCGGCGGCTCGAAATCGCGAGGCAACATAAGCCGTCGCGATAATGAACTCTTTCGAAGGTGTCCCGCGTCCCGCCATTTCATCCGAGGCGAGAAACGAGATCGTGCCCGTCACGCTTCGTTCGGTGACTTGTTCGAGCGCCTTAAATTCTTCAGCCGTAAGATCGGCGAGTTTAAAAGCGGTTGCCTCTTGAGCTTGGATGGAGCCAGCCAGAGCAAGAACGATGCAACAGGCGATCGAAAATAGTTTTTGCATTAACGCGGTTTCCAAAGTTCGTTAAGTTTGAAAAAGGTTCCTGCTTTAAATGGTAATCGCTTTGGCGTCACGGCGCGCGGTGTCCCGTGTTGGGTTGAACCGAAGTGTGAAGAAAAGCGGATGCACCGCACGCATCGGAGCCCAGCAGTGTTAACCCTTTGGGCGGGCTCCCTTTGAAGGACGCTCGCAAACGCCTAGAATGTGCCTTTTCTTCAAGACACAGTGCTTCAAGACACAGTGCTTCAGAACACAGTGCTTCAGAACACAGTGCTGGAAAACAAGAACCAGATAAGCACACTACGGTAAGACCAGCGGGCCGGGGCGAACCGTTGCGGGAAAGATTTGGACGGATCTATGCATAAAACTAAAGTTGCGATTGTCGGCATGGGGACCGTTGGAAGCGGGGTCGCGCGTTTACTGCTCGACCATGGCGATCGGACGGCGCGGCACGCTGGGCGAACTCTGTGGCTACAGAAAGCGGTTGTTCGCGACCTCCGCAAGCCGCGGCAATGTGAACTGCCGCCGGGCATACTGACCGATCGGCTCGAGGATGTGCTCGAAGATGAAGATATCGAAGTCGTTGCGCTGCTGATGGGTGGACTCGAACCTGCGCGGACCGTGATGCTCAATCTGCTGGACGCGGGCAAAGATGTGGTGACGGCGAATAAAGCACTGCTGGCCGAGCACGGCGCGGAGCTGTTCGATCGAGCTCGATTGCTGGGGCGATGCATCGCTTTCGAAGCGGCGGTGGCGGGTGGCATTCCAATCATCAGCAACATTAGCCAATGTTTCTCAGCCAATCAAATCACGTCGCTGCAAGGCATCTTGAACGGCACCAGCAATTTCATCGTTTCGCAAATGGACGATCAAGGTTGGGATTACGCGCACGCACTCAAGGAAGCTCAGCGGCTTGGTTACGCGGAGGAAGATCCAACGATGGATGTAGACGGAACCGACGCCGCGCAGAAACTCGCCATCCTCGCTCACTTGGCCTTCGGAGCTCGGATTCGTTGGCAAGACATTCCGCGGCAAGGCATCGATCAACTGGATATTCAAGACATTCACTTTGCCGGTGAGCTCGGGTATCGCATCAAGTTGATCGCGCAAGCTCGACTCGGCGCACATGGACTCGAGCTGAGCGTTTCGCCAACTTTGATTCGTTCCGGCCGGCCGCTCGCCGAAGTCCGCCGCAACTATAACGCGATCAATGTAGTCGGCGATGCAGTGGGCGATATCTTTTTCCACGGTCAAGGCGCAGGTCAGATGCCCACCGCTTCCGCCGTTGTCGCTGACATGATCGATACAGCAGTTGGCCGCACACCGATCACTTTCCGAACTCTGGAATTGTGGAGCAATCGCGAGTCGCCGGTTTCAATTCGGCCCGATGAAGATATGCCCAGTCGCTATTATTTGCGGCTCACGGTTGCGGACGAACCGGGCAGTTTAGCAAAGATTACTTCGGTGCTGGGCGAGCATTGCATTTCGATCTCGTCGGTGATTCAGCATGAACCAGATCCGCTGTCCAATTCGCCGCAAGTGCAGTTGGTGATCATGACGCACGAGGCTCCAGAAGGTGCGGCGCGGCGCGCGGTGGAGAAGATCACGCAGTTGCCTGTGGTGACTGGGCCAAGTGTGCGGATGCGAGTGATGAAGGATGTGAAGGTCTAAGGTCTAACGCATATCGCTTAAGGTGCCGGGTATGGGACTTGTGAAAAATCTAGGAAATAGAAGGTTCGGAAGTTTATGAAATACGCGATCATTATTCCTGATGGCTGTGCTGATCAGCCGCTCGAAGCGCTTGGTGGTAAGACGCCGCTGCAAGCTGCAAGAATTCCGAACATGGACCGCGTAGCAAGTCTCGGCATGGTGGTGCAGACCGATAACGTTCCGGCTCATTTTCCGGCGGGCAGCGAAGTGGCCAACATGACGCTGTTCGGATACGACCCAAATAAATACTTCACCGGCCGCGCTCCGATCGAAGCCGCCGCCCAAGGGATCGAACTGGGCGAGAACGATTGGGCCGTGCGTTGCAACTTGGTCACCGTGCTCGATCAAATCATGGTCGACTTC
>Ga0163144_10015118_pt1 | contig 15959 bp, 19 predicted proteins | sample OliLak19BULKMAT1_FD_123175 | JGI IMG/M metagenome (GOLD analysis project Ga0163144, IMG submission 123175) | Freshwater microbial mat bacterial communities from Lake Vanda, McMurdo Dry Valleys, Antarctica - Oligotrophic Lake LV.19.BULKMAT1 | ecosystem: Environmental > Aquatic > Freshwater >...
CGGACAGCCACACGCGGTACGGGTCGCTGCCCTGCCAAGGCAGCTCGTGCCGGCCATGCCGGCGCTGCCACTCGATCAGGCGTTCGGCCAGCCTCGGCTCGGCCCCGGGCACCGGCAGGCAGGGCCTGGGTCGGTGCGGTCGCGCCGTGGCAGTCACCCGGCTGCGGTTCGCGGCGCGACGAGGGCCAGGTTCGGCGGCACGGCGCGCTGTGGCGCCGGCGCGGCCGGGCCACTGGCCGACACGCCGCCGTCTGCAGCGGCGGCCTGGGCCAGCGCGCCGGTGAGACCACGGATGCGCGTCAGCAGATGCTGCCAGCGCGCGTCCTGTGACTCCAGGTCGCCGATGCGGTGATCCAGGTCGCCGGCGGCGGCCTGGATGCGCTCGAGGCCGTCGCGGCGGCGCTTGAAGGCGCGACGCCGCTCGCGCAGCTGCGAATCGATCTGGTTCGAAGCGGACTTGTGCCAGAGCTCGACCTCGCCGCTGGCGTTTTCGAACGCCATGCGCAGCTTGGACACCAGCATGCGGCGGAACTGCTCCATGAATCGAGGCTCGGCCAGACGCAAAGCCTGCGACAGCCCCAGGTATTGCGCGTAGCTGCGCTCGATCTGCTCGAGTTCGCGGTCGCAGCGCTCGAGCGTCGGCAGCTTGGTCAAGGTCAGCGCAAAACCGAAATCGCTGTTGAGCTGGCGGAACGTGGCCTGCAGCATGTCGCTGGTTTCCTGGCCGCGAGAGCGTGCCTGCCTCAAGCGCTCGCGCAAGCGGGCGCAGAGTGCGACAAATGCCTTCTTTGCGCCGAGGTTGAAAAGCGTCGCGCTGACATCGCGCTGCATCTGCACGACCTCTTCGCGCACGCCGTCGCTGGACAGGCCGCCCAGCAGCTCGCGCAGCATCCGCGCATGCACGACGCGCAGGGCGGCCAGGCGCTCGGTGCAGCGTTCGAATTCCTGCACTTCACGGTCGACGCGCTCGATCATCAACGTGACCTTGCCGCTGTTCTTGCCGCGCAACCCGCGCAACTCGAGCATCTGCTCGGCGATGAGCCGGCGGTGGTCGGCCAGGCGCCGTGCGGCCTGCAGCTCGACCGTCTGCGTGGTCTCGGACACCAGCCGCTCGATGACCTCGCGACGGCGGGGCAGCAATTGGGTGGCCAGCGCCTCTTCGAGCGCCGGCAAGCGGCTGGCGACCAGCGCGTCGGCGTCGCCGTCGATGCGACCGGCCAACGCTTGCCGGGCCGAGAGCGGGAAGACCCGCTCGCGCGGCACGTCGAGTGTGGTGGCCGTGTTTCGGCACTGCTGCTCGATCTGCTCGTTCACCGCTTCGGCGCTCAACAGCGGATCCGCCAGCGTGTCGATCTTGTTGAGCACGACGAAACGCGTCATCGACTGACCGCCGAGCTGGTCGCGCCAGACGGCGAGGTCGGACTTCGTGACACCCGTGTCCGCGCCGAGGATGAAGACCACCGCGTGTGCAGCGGGCAGCAACGACAACGTGAGTTCCGGCTCGGCGCCGATCGCGTTCAGGCCAGGGGTGTCGAGTACCACCAGGCCGCGCTTGAGCAGCGGGTGCGGGTAGTTGATAGCCGCATGGCGCCAGGCCGGCACCTCGACCAGGCCCTCACCGAGCAGCGGCGGGTTGTCGTCGGGCGTGTCGTCGTGCCAGAAGCCGAGCGCGCGCGCGGTCTCGATGCTGACGGCCTTCGTGCGCGTCACCTCGGCAAGTGCTTCGGCCAAGCGGTCGGGCGCGTCGGCCTCCAGGCGGATGCGCGTCCACAGCTCGGGCTGGCCGCGCAATTCGGCGAGCGAGCGCGACTCCAGCCGCGTCTCGATCGGCAGCAAGGCCAACAATGGCGTCGCCGCAGCATCGCAGCCCAGCTCGACCGGGCACATCGTGGTGCGGCCGGGTGTGGCTGGCAGCACGCGCCGGCCGGTGTCGGCGAAGAAGATCGCGTTGATCAGTTCGGACTTGCCGCGCGAGAACTCGGCCACGAAGGCCACGCAGAGCCGGTCGGAGGCCAGCCGTTCGCGCAGGCCGGCCAGCTGGGCCTGCGGCACTTCATCGAGCAGCGCATGCTCCTTGAGGAAGCGCGCCAACTCTTCCACCTGGCGATCGAGCCCGCGCCGCCAGGAAGCGAGGGCGTCGAGTTGACCGGCGAGACTGAGTTCCATGCGGGCGGCTGCAGCGAAAACGGGAGGCTTCGGGGCCCAAAAAAGGGGGGAGCCGCGGCATCGTAGCGCAGCCCCCTGCCCTGCGCGGCGCGCGATACATCTCTTGACAGCGCCTGGCCTGCGGCTGTGCAGCAAGTCGCGAAAAGTGCCAGCTCAGCGCTTCTGACAGCCGGGGCAGAAAAATGTCGAGCGCTGGCCCTGCACGATGCGGCGGACGCTGCCGGCGCAGCGCGTGCACGGCTGGCCCGCACGGCCGTAGACGCGTGCTTCGCTCTGGAACGCACCCGCGGCGCCATGCGCATCGCGGAAATCGCGCAGCGTGGAGCCGCCGGCCTCGATCGCGCGCGCCAACGTGGCCCGCAGCGCCGCCAGCAACCGCTCGCTGCGCGGGCGCGACAGCCGCTCGCAACGCGTGCGCGGGTCGATCGCGGCTTCGAACAAGGCTTCGCAGGCGTAGATGTTGCCGGCGCCGACAACGATGTTGCCCGCCAGCAGTGCCGTCTTGACGGCCGTTCGGCGCGCCCGCAACGCAGCATGGAAGTGCGTCGGCGTCAGCGCTGCATCGAAAGGCTCGGCGCCGAGCCGCGCCAGCAGCGTCGACGCGGGCGCGGTATCGATGGCCGGCGACCAGACCACGGCGCCGAAGCGGCGCGGGTCGGTCAGCCGCAGCAGGCCCTGCGTGGTCTGCAGGTCGAAGTGGTCGTGGCGGCCGGCCGGCGTCTGGGTATCGCCCTGAGTGAAGGCCAGAGAGCCCGACATGCCCAGGTGCATCAGGAGGCCGCCGGCCGGATCTTTCGAGGCCGCTGCATCGGACAGGGGCAGCCACAGGTATTTCCCGCGTCGCACGGCCAGGCCTGCGAATTGACCGACCAGGCTTTCCGGTGCGCAGCCCAGCGGCCAGCGCAGTGGCGCGCCCAGCCGCAGCGACACCACGCGGGCGCCGACGATGCGGTCGGCGAAGCTGCGGCGCGTGACTTCCACCTCGGGCAATTCAGGCATGCACGATCATAGGAGCGGCCGACGGAACGCCGCGCCGCGCGACGACTCCGACGGACTTCTAGAATAGTTCGAACCGCCGAGGAGGCCGATGCCGTTTCCTGCTTCACCCCGTCGTCCGTCCCGCACGCTGGTGCGCAGCCTCGCCGCCTTGTTCGCAGTGTTGGTCGCCTCCGCCGCGTCCGCGCAAGGCTTGCCACCGACCAGCCCGGCTGCGGCCGTGGCACCGGCGTCGAAGACCAGCCCGCCCTCCGAACGCTCGGCGCTCGATGCGGCGCTGTTCTACCAGCTGCTGATCGGCGAGCTGGAATTGAGCAGCGGGCAGCCCGGCAACGCCTATACGGTGCTGCTCGACGCGGCGCGCCGCACGCGCGAGGAGTCGCTCTTCAAGCGCAGCGTCGATGTGGCTTTGCAGGCTCGCGCCGGCGAGCAGGCCCTGGCCGCCGCGCGCGCCTGGCGGCAGACCTTGCCGCAGTCGCTCGATGCGCTGCGCTACGAGCTGCAGCTGTTGACGGCGCTGAACCGCAGCGGCGAAGCTGCAGAGCCGCTCAAGCTGTTGCTGGCCCGCACGCCCGAGGCCGAACGCGGCGCGCTGGCCGCGACGTTGCCGCGCTTGTTCCAGCGTGTGCCCGACAAGCGGCAAGCGGCCCAGATGCTCGAAGACGTGCTGCTACCGTACACCGCCGAGACCCATTTGCCAGCCACGCGCGCCGCAGCGTGGGTGGCGATCGGCCGTGCCTGGTGGCTGGCCGCCGACGCGCCGCGAGCGCTGGCGCAGGCCGAACGCGCACAAGCGATCGACGCCGCGGCCACCGGCCCGGTGGCCCTGGCGCTCGAAATGCTGGGCACGACGCCCGAAGCCCACAAGGTGGTGGGCAACTACCTGCAGCGCCCCGATGCGGAAGTGGCCGTGCGCCTGGCCTACGTGCGCGCGCTCAGCGGCGCGCAACGGTATGTCGAGGCCATCGCGCAGTTGCAGCAGGTCACGCGGTCGAACCCGGAGTTGCCGGGGCCGTGGCTCACGCTGGGCGCGTTGCAGCTCGAACTGCGCCAGCCGCGCGATGCCGAGGAAGCGCTGCAGCGCTTCCTCGCCGTGCGCGCCCAGGCGCCTGCCTCTGCGACCACAGCGAGCTCAGTGCCCGCAGGCGCGAGCGACGATGACGACAACGAAAGCCGCGGCAACGACGGCGGCCAGACCCAGGCCTGGCTGATGCTGTCGCAGGCGGCGGACCTGCGCGGCGACGCCAAGGCGGCGAGCGCCTGGCTCGACAAGATCGACAACCCGCAGCGCGCGCTCGAAGTACAGACGCGTCGCGCGCTGTTGCTGGCGCGGCAGGGCAAGGTGCGCGAAGCGCGCTTGCTCGTGCAGCAAGTGCCCGAGCGCCGCCCCGAAGACGCCCGCGCCAAGTTGCTGGCCGAAAGCCAGGTGCTGCGGGAGGTCAAGCGCTGGGGCGATGCGCATGCCGTGCTCGTCACGGCCGCAGAGCGCTTCCCGGGCGACGCGGACTTGCTGTACGAGCAGGCCATGATGGCCGAGAAGCTCTCGCGCATCGACGAGATGGAGCGCATGCTGCGCAAGGTGATCGAGCTCAAGCCCGACCACCAGCATGCGTACAACGCGCTGGGGTATTCGCTGGCCGATCGCAGCCAGCGCCTGCCCGAGGCGCGCCAGCTGATCCAGAAGGCGCTCGAACTCGCCCCCGGCGACCCGTTCATCACCGACAGCCTGGGCTGGGTCGAGTTCCGGATGGGCAACCGCGACGAAGCCCTGCGCCTGTTGCGCAAGGCCTACGCGGCCCGGCCCGACCCCGAGATCGCCGCCCACCTGGGCGAAGTGCTTTGGGTCACCGGCGCACGCGATGAGGCGCGGCGGGTGTGGCGCGAAGGGCGTGACCGCGATGCCGTGAACGAGGTGCTGCACGAGACGCTGAGCCGCCTGCAGGTCAAGCTGTGATCCGTCGCGGCGCTGGCGCGGCGTGGCGCGGCGTCGAGCGGGTTGCCGCGTCGCTCACATCGCTCACGTCGCTATTGGCCGCGCTGCTGCTCGCCGCCTGCGCCACCACCCCCCGCCTGGCGCCTGAGCTGTCGGGCCGGCTGGCGGTGCGCGTGGAGGCGCAGGCCAACGCCGCCGGGCGCAGCTTCACCTCGCAGTTCGAGCTGCGCGGTGATGCCACCGCCGGCAGCCTGCAACTCACCACGCCGATCGGCAGCACCGCGGCCGAAGCGCATTGGCAGCCGGGCCGGGCCGAGCTGGTGACGCCCGACGGGCGGCGCCAGTTCGAGAGCCTGGACGCACTGGCCGAGCAGATGTTGGGGGAGCCGCTTCCGCTGGCCGCCTTGATCGAGTGGCTGCGCGGCCGGCCCTGGGCTGGTGCACCCAGCAGCCGCAGCGAAGCAAGCGTCTTCGAGCAGCTGGGATGGCGCATCGACCTCTCGCGCTTTGGCGAGGGCTGGGTGATGGCTGCGCGCGAGCGTGCGCCTGCGGTGAGCGTGCGCGCTCGGCTCGAGACGGCGCCGTGAGCAGTGGCGGCCTCGTGAGCCTGTGGGATGTTCCGGCACCCGCCAAGCTCAACCTGTTCCTGCACGTCACCGGCCGCCTGCCGGACGGCTACCACCTGCTGCAGTCGGTCTTCGTCTTGATCGACTGGGCCGACACGCTGCATTTCGAGCGCCGCCAGGATGCCCGCCTGGTGCGCCACGACCTGGGCACCTGCCTGCCGGCCGACGACCTGTGCCTGCAGGCCGCGCGCAGCCTGCAGTCGGCCAGCGGCTGCAGGCTCGGTGTGGACCTGTCCATCGACAAGCGCGTGCCGTCGCAGGCTGGCCTGGGCGGCGGCAGCTCCGATGCGGCCACCACCCTGCTCGCACTGAACCGCCTGTGGGGCCTGCGCTGGCCGCGCGAACGCTTGCTCGGCCTGGCGGCACGCCTCGGCGCCGACGTGCCGTTCTTCGTTGGCGGCGACAACGCCTGGGTCGAAGGCCGCGGCGAAGCGCTGACGTCGATCGAGCTGCCGGCGCAGTGGTTTGCCGTCGTCAAGCCCGATGCCGGCCTCGCCACCGCGGCCGTCTTCAACCACCCAGACCTGATGCGCGACACACCCGCTGCTATACTTTCGGGCTTTCTTGCAGATGCAGCACAGCCCGGTTCAGGCGTCGAAACAGGCGAAGGTGGAAGCGTAGGCGACGGCTTCGGTCGCAACGACCTTCAGCTACCCGCCGAGGCCTGTTGTCCCGAAGTGACCGCAGCAGCCGGATGGCTGGCCCAGCACTTCGGCAACAGCCGGATGACGGGATCGGGCAGCGCGGTGTTTGCAAGGAACGGTACAGAGGATCGACCCCGGGTGGCATGGCCTGCAGCGGCGCTGCCGCCGGGATGGGTCGGTCGGATGTGCCGCAGCCTGGCCCGGCACCCGTTGAGGGACTGGGCCAGCTGAGCCGGTTTTGGGGCAGGGGTGCAAGCCGCTGTCCTGTGTAGGGGAGTCGCCAAGTTGGTTAAGGCATCGGATTTTGATTCCGACATACGAGGGTTCGAGTCCTTCCTCCCCTGCCAGACACTTTGCCCGCCGCTGCCCGCGCCCTGATCTGCCGACCGTCGACGAAAGCCCTGCCGTGCTGTTCAACACCGTGCTGTTCACCGGCAATGCCAATCGGGCGTTGGCGCAGGAGATCTGCACCCACCTGGGTGTCGAGCTGGGCAAGGCTTCGGTGGGCCGGTTCTCAGATGGCGAGGTCACGGTCGAGCTGCTCCAGAACGTGCGCGCGCGCGACGTCTTCGTCGTGCAATCCACCTGCGCGCCGACCAACGAGAACCTGATGGAGCTGTTGATCATGGTCGATGCGTTGAAGCGCGCCAGCGCACGCCGCATCACCGCCGTGATCCCCTACTTCGGCTATGCACGCCAGGACCGCCGGCCGCGCAGCACGCGCGTGCCCATCAGTGCCAAGGTGGTGGCCAACCTGCTGGAGACGGTCGGCGTCGAGCGCCTGCTGTCGATGGACCTGCATGCCGACCAGATCCAGGGCTTCTTCGACATTCCGGTCGACAACATCTACGCCAGCCCGGTGCTGCTGGCCGACCTGAAGAGCAAGAGCTATCGCGACCTGGTGGTGGTCTCGCCCGACATCGGCGGCGTGGTCCGCGCCCGCGCGATGGCCAAGCAGCTTGGCTGCGACCTGGCCATCATCGACAAGCGCCGCGCCGCGGCCAACGTATCCGAGGTGATGAACGTCATCGGCGAGGTCGACGGGCGCAACTGCGTGATCATGGACGACATGATCGACACCGCGGGCACGCTGGTGAAGGCCGCCGACGTGTTGAAGGAGCGCGGCGCGCGCAGCGTCTACGCTTACTGCACGCACGCGGTATTTTCGGGCCCGGCGATCGACCGAATCACCGGCTCGTCGCTCGACGAAGTGGTGATCTGCAACACGATCCCGCTGTCGGCCGCCGCGCAAGCTTGCACCAAGGTGCGCCAGCTCTCGGTGGCCTTCCTGTTCGCCGAGACGATCCGTCGCATTTCCGACGGCGAGTCGGTGACGTCGCTGTTCGCCGAACAGAACAATAATTTTTAGGTGGAGTGCGGGCTGCCGTCGGCAGCCCTTTCCTTTGTCGGCCCTCACGGGCCATTACCCGAAAGCCCTGGTCGCGGGGCTCTCACTTTCTGGAGTGAAAACATGAAATTCGTCGCTTACGAGCGTTCGATGCAGGGGACCGGAGCGAGCCGCCGCCTGCGCCTTAGCAGCAAGGTGCCAGGCATCGTCTACGGCGCGGGTGCGCCGAAGATGATCGAGCTCGACCACAACGCGCTGTACTTCGCGTTGAAGAAGGAAGCGTTCCATTCGTCTCTGCTCGAGATGGAACTCGCGGGCCAGACCGAGAAGGTGCTGCTGCGCGACTTCCAGATGCACGCCTGGAAGCAGATCGTGCTGCACATCGACTTCCAGCGCGTCGACGCCACGACGCGCATCACGAAGAAGGTGCCGCTGCACTTCACCAACGAAGAGAACTCGCCGGCCGTCAAGACCGACAAGTGCCTCGTCGTGCACGTGGCCACCGAAGTCGAGATCCAGTGTCTGGCCTCCCAACTGCCCGAGTTCCTGACCGTCGACCTGGGCGAGCTGGTCAAGGGCCAGTCGCTGCACGTCAGCGACCTGGTGCTGGGCGAAGGCGTCAAGGTGGTCACGCGCGGCAAGAAGAACCCGGTCATCGCTGCGGTCACGGTGCCGAAGGAAGAGGCTGAAGAAGCCGCACCCGCACCGGTCATCGCTGCGGCGCCTGCCGACAAGAAGAAGAAGACCGAGAAGCAGAACAAGAAGTGATGGGCTGACCCCCCAGGCCAACGAAAGCCCCGGCCTGCCGGGGCTTTTTGCTGGGCGCCCACTATCATCGCGCGCCATGACGATCCGCCTGCTCGCCGGCCTGGGCAACCCCGGCCCCGAATACGAAGCAACGCGCCACAACGCAGGCTTCTGGTGGCTCGATGCAGTGGCCCACACGCTGGGGACCCGACTGGACTTCGACCGAACCTACCAGGGCCTGGTCGCGCGCGTGAACCTGCCTGGGCGAGAGCCGCTGTGGCTGGTCGAACCGCAGACCTTCATGAATTTGTCCGGCAGGTCGGTGGCCGGGCTGGCGCGCTTCTTCAAGATCGCGCCGCAGGAAATCCTGGTGGCCCACGACGAGCTGGACCTGCTGCCTGGGCAGGTGAAACTGAAGCAGGGCGGCAGCCATGCCGGCCACAACGGGCTGAAGGACATTGTGGCGCAGCTCGGCAGTGCCGACTTCTGGCGCCTGCGCCTGGGCATCGGCCACCCGGGCGTCAAGGCCGAGGTGACCCACTACGTGCTGAAGAAGCCCTCGCAAGCCGACCGCGAAGCGATCGAGGCCTGCAATGTGAAAACACTGGATGTGCTCGACCTGCTGCTCGCCGGCGACATGGAAAAGGCGATGATGAAGGTGCATGCCAAGCCGCCGCGGCCCAAGCCTGCCTTGGCGCCGACGCCAACGCCAACGAATGCCACACCGACCGGAGACACGCCATGACACTGCGCCTTGCCCTTTCGTTCGCGGTGCTCGGCCTGGCCGGCGCTGCCGCCGGTGCCGCGTCGCAGCAGGTTTACCGCTGCGGCCCCGAAGGGCGCGTGTACTCGCAGACGCCGTGCAAGGACGGCTACCCCGTCGCCACCGACGATGCGCGCAGTGCCGAGCAACGCAAGGCGGCCCTCGAAACCGTGAAGACCGATTCCGTGCTCGCCGAACGCATGACGCGCGAAAGAGAAGCGCGCGAGCGCGCGGCCGCTCAGAAGGGCCCGACGATCATCGCCAACTCGGGCCTGGGCAAGCCTGCCGCGGCGCCGCAACCGGCGGCGTCAGCGCCGACGAAGAAGAAGCCCACGCGCCCGCCGAAATCGCCAACGCCTCAGACCTGAGCCGCTTCGGACTGCAAGCGACGGTATTTCGCCCACAAAGTCTCTTTCGACTCCGCATGCTGCGGGCTCAACGGGATGCACGCGACAGGGCACACCTGCACGCACTGCGGCTCGTCGAAGTGGCCGACGCACTCGGTGCAGCGTGAGGCCTCGATCACGTAGTACTCGGCGCCCATCGAGATCGCCTGGTTCGGGCATTCGGGTTCGCAGACGTCGCAATTGATGCATTCGTCGGTGATCATCAGGGCCATGCCCGCTCCGGTCAGGTTTCGCGCGGCGTCTGCGCCACGCGTTCCTTGAGTTTGTCGAGCACCGAGGGTGCCACGAATTTGGAGACATCACCGCCCAAGGTGGCGATCTCGCGCACGAAGGTGCCACTGATGTATTGGTATTGATCGCTGGGCGTCAGGAACAGGGTTTCGACCTCGGGCATCAACTGGCGGTTCATGCCGGCCATCTGGAACTCATACTCGAAGTCGCTGACGGCCCGCAGCCCGCGCACCACCACCTTGCCGCCGTGGGAGACAACAAAATCGCGCAGCAGGCCCCGAAATGCAAGGACCTCGACATTCGGGTGCTTCGCGGCCAGGTCGCGCGCCAGCGCCAGCCGCTCGGCGATGCTGAACATCGTGCGCTTGTGGTGCCCTGCCGCGACGGCCACGATCAACCGCTCGAAGAGCCGGCTGGCGCGGGCGATCAGATCCTGGTGGCCCAGCGTCATCGGATCGAAGGTTCCGGGGTAGACAGCGGTCAGGCGGGTCACGGAGGTCATCTCAATACCGCGAAGTGTGAGCGTGGGGGTTCATTCAGGCGCTCCAGAGGCGGGCCCAGTTTAGCCCTCGGCCGCTGGCTCGGCCGGCTCGGCCGCGCGCAGGAACAGGTGTGCGTGCACGGCGCCCGCGCGCAGATGGCGATGGCGCAGCAGGCCGACCGGGGCCGCGAGCAGTTCGCGCGGCGCCTCGACGTAGATCCGCCCGCCTTCGGCCAGCGTGGGCGCGGCCGCGGCCAGTGCGGCTTCGACGACACCGGTGCCGAATTCGGGGTCGAAAGGCGGATCGAGGAAGACCAGGTCCCAGCGCCCGGCGCCGGCACGCTCGAGCCACGCCAGCGCGTCGCCCGAGAGCAGCTGTACCTGGGCCGCCCGCAGCCGCTCCTTGACTGAACGCAGGTTGCGCAGGGCCTGCGCATCGGCTTCGATCATCAGCACTTCGGCGGCGCCACGCGACGCGGCTTCGAACCCGAGCGCACCCGTGCCGGCGTAGGCGTCGAGCACGCGCCAGCCGGCCAGGTCCTGGCCCAGCCAGTTGAAGAGCGTCTCGCGCACCCGGTCGGGTGTGGGCCGCAGGCCGGGCCTCTCGAGTACCGGCAGCTTGCTGCGCTTCCACAGCCCGCCGATCAGGCGCACCTCGCCCTTCACCGCCTTGTTCAAAGCCGCACCGCCACGCCGTCGCGTGCCAGGAGCGCCTTGGCCTGGCCGACGGTGAACTCTCCGAAATGGAAGATGCTGGCGGCCAGCACCGCATCGGCGCCGCCGACGCGGATGCCTTCGCTCAGGTGTTCGAGGGCGCCGACCCCGCCTGAGGCGATCACCGGCACCGGCACGGCGTCGCAGACGGCGCGGGTGAGTTCGAGGTCGAAGCCGCTCTTGGTGCCATCGCGATCCATGCTGGTCAAAAGGATCTCGCCGGCGCCCAGCTCGGCCATGCGCACCGCCCACGAAACCGCATCCAGGCCCGTGTCCTGCCGGCCGCCGTGGGTGTACACATGCCAGCCGCCACCGGCCGACGCGGGCTGCCGCTTGGCATCGATGGCCACGACGATGCACTGGGCGCCGTACTTGTCGCTCGCCTCGCGGATCAGTTCGGGCCGCGCTACCGCGGCCGAGTTGAAGCTGACCTTGTCGGCGCCGGCGTTCAAGAGGCGCCGCACGTCGGCCACGCTGCGCACACCGCCGCCGACGGTCAGCGGGATGAAGACCTGCGAGGCCACCGCTTCGATGATCGGCAGGATCAGGTCGCGGCCGTCGCTGGTGGCGGTGATGTCGAGGAACGTCAGCTCGTCGGCGCCTTGCTCGTTGTAGCGCGCCGCGATCTCCACCGGATCACCGGCATCGCGCAGCTCGACGAAATTGACGCCTTTGACGACGCGGCCGCCGGTAACGTCGAGACAGGGAATGATGCGTTTGCACAGCACAGACCCCCAGTTTAGGGGGTGCACAGCAAGCTTTCCCGTGACTTCTGCGTATCCTTCATTGGAGACCTGCGCCGCGGGCCCCACACGCCTCGAGGAGAAGCGCGATGAAGTTGTACGCGATGATGGGTCTGGCCTTGGCCGCAATGGCGGCACTGCCGGCAGAGGCGGTGCAGAGCACCTTCGTCACCACTCTCACCGGTCCCAGCGAGAACCCTCCGAACGCGTCGACGGCAACCGGCTCCGCGGTGATCGTTTTCGACGATGTGCTGCTGACGATGAACGTCTCGACTTCCTTCGCTGGCTTGATCGGCGGCTCTGCCGCCGCAGCCCACCTCCACTGCTGCGCGGCTCCCCCCGCAAATGTCGGTGTCGCTGTCGGCTTTACGGGCTTCCCTGGCGCAACGAGCGGAACCTACAACAACACCTTCAACCTGGCGACCGGCGGATTTAACGTTACGTTTCTCGGCAACAACGGGGGCACCGCCGCAAGCGCATTCGCTGCGCTGCTCTCCGGCGTGCAAGCCGGGCAGTCGTACGTGAACATCCATAACCCAACGTTTCCCGGCGGCGAAATCCGCGGCTTCCTGGCGCCGATCCCGGAACCCGAGACCTATGCGTTGATGCTCGCCGGCCTGGCCGCCGTGGCGGTGGCTGCGCGTCGTCGGCGCACAACGTAACGGCAACCGTTCAGACGCCGGCGAGGAGCTCGTCGGCGCGCTGTTGCGCAGCGGTGAAATCGAGCGTGCCGTTGTAGATGGCGCGCCCGCAGATCACGCCTTCGACGCCTTCCGATTCGATGGCGCACAGCCGTTCGATGTCGGGCAGGCCCGACAGGCCTCCCGAGGCGAACACCGGGATGGTGAGCGCCTGCGCCAGCTTCAGGGTCGCCTCGATGTTGATGCCACTCAGCATGCCGTCGCGGCCGATGTCGGTGTAGATCACGCCCTCGACGCCGTACTCCTGGAACTTCTTCGCCAGGTCGATGACTTCGTGGCCGGTGAGCTTGCTCCAGCCGTCGGTGGCGACCTTGCCGTCCTTGGCATCGAGGCCCACGATGATGTGGCCGCCGAAGGCGCTGCAGGCATCCTTCAGGAAGCCCGGGCTCTTGACCGCGGCGGTGCCGATGATCACGTACGACAGGCCGTCGTCGAGGTAGCGCTCGATCGTGTCGAGGTCGCGCAGGCCGCCGCCGAGTTGCACGGGAATCTCGTCGCCGACGGCCCGGATGATGGCCTTGACCGCGGCTTCGTTGACCGGCTTGCCGGCGAACGCACCGTTCAGATCGACCAGGTGCAAACGCCGCGCGCCCGCCGCGAGCCAGCGCAGCGCCATCGCCGCGGGATCCTCGCCGAAGGTGGTCGACACGTTCATGTCGCCTTTTTCCAGGCGGACGCAGTGGCCGTCCTTGAGGTCGATGGCGGGGATCAGCAGCATGGTGGGCAGAGCGGGCGGGCCGGGCAGAGGGCGATCAGGGCTTCCAGGCGAGGAAGTTTCGATACAGCATCAGACCATCGTCGGCGCTCTTTTCGGGGTGGAACTGGGTGGCAAAAATGTTAGCGCGCGAGACCGCTGCAGTAAAGCGGGGTCCGTACTCGGTGATGCCGGCGCTGTGAGCCGCGTCCGCCGGCTCGGCGAAGTAGCTGTGCACGAAGTAGAACCAGGCGCCGTCGGGTACATCGTGCCAGATCGGGTGCGGCGACTGCTGCCAGACGCGGTTCCAGCCCATTTGCGGCACTTTGAAGCGGCTGCCATCGGGCTGTAGCTGCCCCTCCAGAGCGAAGCGCCTCACCCGGCCGGGCACCAGGCCCAGGCCCGGCGTATCCTGCTCCTGACTGTGATCGAACAGCATCTGCATGCCCACGCAGACGCCGAACAGCGGTTTGCTGGCCGCCGCCTCTCGAACGGCTTCCTCCAGGCCGGAGGCGCGCAGTTCGTGCATGCAATCGCGCATGGCGCCCTGCCCCGGCAGGACGATGCGCTCGGCCGAGCGAACCTCGTCGGGACGCCGGGTGACGACGACCTCGACGCCGGACCCTGCTGCCACATGCATCACCGCCTGCGACACCGAGCGCAGGTTGCCCATGCCGTAATCGACGACAGCGACGGTACGGCTCATTTCAGAGAGAGCCCTTGGTCGACGGGATCACCCCCACGCTTCTCGCATCGATCGCCAGCGCCATCCGCAGCGCGCGGCCGAAGGCCTTGAACACCGTCTCGCACTGGTGGTGGGCGTTGGCGCCTTTCAGGTTGTCGATGTGGACGGTGGCCAGCGCGTGGTTGGCAAAGCCCTGGAAAAACTCGTAAGTGAGCTGGGTGTCGAAGCCGCCGACCATGCCGCTCTTGAAGGGCACTTCCATGTGCAGGCCGGGCCGGCCCGACAAATCGATCACGACGCGCGAGAGCGCTTCGTCCAGCGGCACGTAGGCATGGCCGTAGCGCGTCAGCCCGGCCTTGTCACCGATCGCCTGGGCGACGGCTTGGCCGAGCGTGATGCCGACGTCCTCGACGGTGTGGTGACCGTCGATGTGCAGGTCGCCGACGGCTTCGATGTCGAGGTCGATCAGGCCGTGGCGGGCGATCTGGTCGAGCATGTGGTCGAAGAAACCGATGCCGGTGCTGAGCTTCGACGCACCGCTGCCGTCGAGGCCCACGCGCACGCGGATTTGCGTTTCCTTGGTGTTGCGCTGGACTTCGGCCACGCGCGGTGCAACGGAGGACATCTACAAGCTCGCTTTCAGGGCATCGATCATCAGGCCGTTTTCGTCGGGCGTGCCGATCGTCAGACGCAGGCAGTGGGCCAGCAAGGGGTGCAGGGCCTCGACATTCTTCACCAGCACACCGCGCTGCTTCATCCCGGCGAAGCTGCGCTTGGCATCGGCAACGCGCGCCAGGATCATGTTGGCCTGGCTCGGGTACGGGGTCACGCCCGGGATCTGACGCAAAGCGGCCAGCACGCGCTCGCGCTCGCGGCGGATCGTCGTCGCCTGGCGCGCGTACTCGTCGGCGTGTTCGAGCGCGAACAAGGCCGCCTCGCAATTCAGCACGCTGACGTTGAACGGCGGACGCAACTTGTCGAGCTCGGCGATCAGCTCGCGGCGGCCGATCAGGTAGCCGATGCGAACCCCGGCCAGGCCGAACTTGCTCATCGTGCGCATCAGCAGCACATGCGGGAATCGCTCGAGCCGCGCCAGCGAATCACGCGCCGCGAAGGGCTGGTAGGCCTCGTCCATCACGACGAGTCCGGGCGCGGCCTCGATGATCGCGTCGATCGCCGCGTCGTCCCACAGCGTGCCGGTCGGGTTGTTCGGATAGGCCAGGTAGACGATCGCCGGCCGGTGCTCGCGCAGCGCCGACAGCATGGCCGGCAGGTCGAGCTCGAAGTCGGGCCGCGTCGGCACGCCGACGAACTCGAGCCCCTGGAGCTGGGCCGACAGGCCGTACATCACGAAGCCGGGCACCGGCGCCAGCACGCAGGCGCCCGGCACGTCGCAGGCCAGTGCGAGCAGCGCGATCAGCTCGTCCGAGCCATTGCCGAGCATCAGTTCGCAGCTTTCGGGCATCCGCGCGTGCTGCGCCAGCGCCGCTCGCAACACATCGCCCCGCTCGGCCGGATAGCGGTTCAGCGCGACCTCTCCGAGCCGCTCGCCCAGCGCGCGCCGCAGCGCCGGCGGCAGGCGGAACGGGTTCTCCATCGTGTCGAGCTTGACCAGGCCCGCCGAGGGCTGAACCGCATAGGCGTGCATGGACTGCACGTCCTGGCGCAGCACGCGGGCCATGCGATCGGCCAGCGCGGTCATTGGCCGCCCCGTGCGAACGTCTCATCGCGGCCCAGATAGCGGCCCTCGCTCCGGCCCCATCTCTTGAACTCGAGCGCCTCGCGCATCGCACGCCCGTAGTCATCGTCCCGGCGCATTTTCTCTGCCACCAGCTCACCCACCCAACGCGACACGCTGGTGTTCCGGCGAGCGGCTTCCATGCGCGCCCAATCGGCAACCTTGTCGTCCATCGTGATCGTCACGTTCTTCATCGTTTTGCCACTGGTTTCGTGTCAGTGTGGGCCGGCCATCGGCAAGAGCATTTCCTTTTCACCCTCGTTGACCTTGCCCGTGTAGCGGAAGCCGAAGCGCTCGTAGAAAGCGCCGACGGTGTTTGCGGGCACGTGGGAGAGGCCGACG
>Ga0163144_10015119_pt1 | contig 15958 bp, 14 predicted proteins | sample OliLak19BULKMAT1_FD_123175 | JGI IMG/M metagenome (GOLD analysis project Ga0163144, IMG submission 123175) | Freshwater microbial mat bacterial communities from Lake Vanda, McMurdo Dry Valleys, Antarctica - Oligotrophic Lake LV.19.BULKMAT1 | ecosystem: Environmental > Aquatic > Freshwater >...
CGCGCCTGGCCATAATGTGCAGGGAGGCCTCTCGATGGGCGAGAACATCGGCGACGCCTCGGGCGTGGCGGTTGGACTGGAAGCGTATCGTCTGTCGCTGAACGGGCAGCCTGCGCCGGTCATTGATGGCTGGACCGGTGAGCAGCGCTTCTTCTTCGGCTGGGCCCAGGTATGGCAGACCAAATCCCGCGATGAGGCCCTTAAGCGCCAGGTCGCGGTCGGGCCGCACTCGCCCGCCGAGTTCCGGGTGATCGGGCCGCTGCGCAACGTCGATGCCTGGTATGACGCCTTCGATGTCCAGCCGGGGAGCCGTTACTATCTCTCCCCCGGGGACCGGGTCCGCATCTGGTAGGACCGGGCAAGCCATGAGACCCCTGACCGGAGCGGCGACACTCCGGTCAGGGCATCCCGGTGTCAAAGTGGTACCGGGGTCAGGGCAGATTGAGGGCCAGGCAGGAACCGGACACGAAAAAGCCCGCTGCGGGGGATACATCGCAACGGGCTTTCTCGCTCTCTGTGGAGCGGACGTTTCCTCCCCGAAACGCCTTCGTCCAGCGGCTGCGCCTTTCAGCGCCGCGCCGTTCGAGTGGGATCAAATGATCGCTCAGAGCGACTCAAGTCAATCAAACCAAACGGTAAATCGCGGGCTTTCGTGACTGAACATCGATAAGTCATCCACTCTGGACGGACGTTATCGACGAAGCTTCGATAATAGTGCGAACCGTTCTCACCAGTGCCTCCCGCGCCACGGTCTGCTGACCCGGTCGCTCCGCCTTCCAGGCCTCGTTGTCGGCCATACCGGCGGCGAGGATGCGACCGGCGTCCAGGTCCTTGAGGGTGACCTGCCCTGCCGCAATCTCGTCCCCGCCCAGCAGGACCGCCACCGGAGCGCCCCGGCGATCGGCGTATTTCATCTGAGCCTTAATCCCGGCTCGACCCAGATAAAGTTCCGCCGCGATCCCCGACCCGCGCAGTTCCGACACGGCGTCGAGATAATGCTGCATGTCGGTGTCGGAAAACACGATCACCACCACGGGTCCACGCGGGGCCTCGCCCGCCCGACCCGCCGCCCGGAGCGCCGAGGCGAGGCGCGAGACCCCGAACGAGAATCCTGTCGCCGGGGTCGCCTGACCGGTGAACCGCGCGACCAGATCATCATAGCGGCCACCACCCCCGATCGAACCGAACCGCACCGGCCTGCCCCTGTCGTCGACGGTGTCGAGCAGCAGCTCGGCCTCGAACACGGCCCCGGTATAGTATTCCAGTCCCCGGACGATGGTCGGATCGAACAAGACCGTCGCCTGATCGACCCGCATGGCCGAGAGCGCCCGGTCGATGCCGGACAGCTCCTCCAGCGCCGCCTCGCCCGCAGCCCCCAGCCCGCCCGAGCGGGAAATCGCGTCGAGGGTCTCGGCCCGGGTCCGCGATCCGTCACCGGCCGAGCCCAGGAAGGCTTCGATGGTGACGGCGACGCCCAGCGGCACATTGGCCCCCCTGGTGTAGTCGCCCGACTCGTCCAGCCGGCCTTCGCCCAGAAGGGCGGCAACCCCCGACCAGCCCAGCCGGTCGAACTTGTCGATCGCCCGGAGCGCGGTCAGTTTCTGGACCGGATCGGTGACGCCGCCCGCCTCGAACAGGCCGTCAAACAATTTCCGGCTCGAGACGCGGACCACGGCCTGGCCGGTCGCCAGCCCTGCCGCCCGCAGCCCCTCGCAGGCCATTGCGATGATCTCGGCGTCGGATTCCGGCCGGTCGGATCCGACCGTGTCGGCATCGCACTGGACGAACTCGCGGAACCGTCCCGGCCCCGGCTTTTCGTTTCGCCAGACCGGCCCGAAGGCATAACGGCGATAGGGTCTGGGCAGGGTCTCCCAGGACTGGGCCGCGAACCGGGCGAGGGGCGCGGTCAGGTCGTAGCGAAGCGCCATCCACTGATCGTCGTCATCCTGCAGCGCAAATACGCCTTCGTTGGGACGATCGGCGTCGGGCAGGAATTTGCCCAGCGCGTCGGCATATTCGAACGCGCCCGTTTCGAGCGGCTCGAAGCCCCAGCGCTCATAGACCTCGGACACCTGACGCACGATCCGGCGCTCGGCGGCGACTTCAGGACCGCGACGGTCGGCGAAGCCTCTGGGGGCGCGGGCTTCGGGTCTCGGAGCGGCGTCAGTCATGCGGGGCTTTTAGAGGTGTCGGGGTGAAAAGTGCTAGTGCCGGTGAGCAGGCGCGAAAGGCTCACTCGCACTCTTCACTAACACCCCGCTTGTCTCAGGCGACGGAGGCCTTCCTCAACGGCACCGTCCGCCCATAGGTCAGGCACCGCCACAGCCATTCGAGCGGCCCCATGGAAAAGACCGACAGCCACAGGGGAGACCAGACCAGCTGCAAGGCCCAGATGCCCGCCACGATCGGCCAAAGCCCGGCCGGTCCCATCGTCCCCATCCACTGCGGGCCCCAGGGCAGGTAGAACAGGCTGGCCATGATCAGGGACTGGGTCAGGTAGTTGGTGAAGGCCATGCGACCGACCGGGGCGAGTCGCCCGGTCAGGATCCGGAGTCCGAAGCGGGTCATCAGCAGCAGCACGGAGGCGTAGGCCAGGGTGATGAGAGGGGCCATGCCGCCCGCCGCGCTGTCGAGGCCCGCCAGCGGCAAGGAGGCTGCGTCCCGGCCCGGCAGGCTGGCCCAGCCGTCGATCGCCAGCACCGTTCCGCCCAGGATCGCCAGCAGGCCGTAGACCGCCGTGGGCGCACGGCCGCTGAAGAACCCTGACTTGTAAAGCCCGAGGCCCAGCAGCATCAGAGGAACGGTCACCGGGATCAGGACCAGCGACAGGCCCTGGGCCATGGCCCAGGCCTTCAGGTTCTCGATCCACGGGGCCGCGCCGCCGGCCTTGTAGGCCGCGACGGCGGCGTTCACCTGATCCATCGTCACCTGGGACCCACTGGCCGACATCTGGGCCTTGAACTCGGGGCCCAGCGCACCGATCCCCAGAGGAGCGAGCGTCGCCACCAGGGCCCAGAAGAGGGAGACCCCGCCGCCGATCCACAGCAGTCGCGGCGCGCTCCAGGAGCGCATCAACAGCACGAGCAGCCCGCAATAGGCATAGTGCAGCAGGATGTCGCCGTACCACAGCGCCGCCCCGTGGATCACACCGAACGTCGCCAGCCAGAGCAGACGACTGCGCAACAGCTTGCCCCGTCCCTCATTCTCGCGTTCGCCGCCGACAAGGAAGATCGAGACGCCGAACAGCATGGTAAACAGGGTGCGGAACTTGTCCTGGAAGAACACATCCGTCGCCCAATGACCCCAGGCGTCAGCGCCCTTGTGGCCGAAGACGTCGCCGGTCGCCATCAAGGCAGTGATCGGCCAGGCGAAAGCCATGGCGTTGACCGCAAGGATGCCCAGAATCGCCCATCCCCGCAGCATGTCGAGCTGGAAAATCCGGTCCCCGGGTGCCGTCGGCGCAGGACGCGCGGGTTCAGTGAGTGGTGCTGTTTCGATCGCAGTCATGGTCATGGCTCCCCCCGGGGTCAAAGACAAGCAAACTTTACACGGGCGCCGCGATGCGGAAACTGAATTCGTTGTAATGTGGCCGTATCAGGAACCGGCGCCCGCGCCGCCGAGAACGCCGAGCCGGTCCTTCACCCGGTCCGGCGCGGGCGCGAAGGCGATAAAGGCCGCGCACAGGCCAGCCCAGAGGGCGTAGCTGACCCCTACCAGGATCGCTACAGGCAGGCCGCCGACGCCGTAGATCAGAAGCGTCGTCTCGGTCGCGCCGAACCCCTGGATGACGTTGCCTGCCTCGATCAGCCCCAGCAGGGAGATCAACAGGGCCAGGGCCGTCTGGGCGGCGGCCGCCAGAAGCCCGCCGTAGAGCATGAAGCGCCAGACGATACCGAGACGGGTCCCTGGTCGACCGCGCCGGTCCCGCTCGCGCCGGATCACGAACAGGCCGGCAGGGACGGCGATGAGCCCGACAAGAAGAACGGTGAGACGCCAGTCGATCTCGCGTCCCAAGAGCCAGTTCTCGGGCGGCCAGATCAGCAGCGTCAAGATCAGGGGCGGCCAGGCCACTCCGGCGAGGGCGGCAAGCAAAATTGACGCCCGGGTACGGCGCCAGACTACCGGGGTCTGACCGGGCAGGTCGGCGGCGGTGTCAAAGCGCGCCATCAGCGGGTCGGAACCGGCGTATCGCCGGAATAGTCGTAGAAGCCGCGACCGGACTTGCGCCCCAGCCATCCCGCCTCGACATATTTCACCAGGAGCGGGCAGGGCCGGTATTTGGAATCCGCCAGGCCGTCGTACAGCACGTTCATGATGGCGAGCACTACGTCCAGCCCCATGAAGTCCGCCAGCTCCAGGGGACCCATTGGATGATTGGCCCCGAGCTTCAGCGCCTTGTCGATGGAGGCGACGTTCCCGACCCCCTCATAGAGGGTGTAGATCGCCTCATTGATCATCGGCACGAGGATACGGTTGACGATGAAGGCGGGAAAGTCCTCCGCGTTGGTCGTGGTCTTGCCGAGGCTCTCGGCGAAGGCGACGGCGGCGTCATAGGTGGCGGCCGAGGTGGCGATGCCGCGGATGATCTCCACCAGCTTCATCACCTGCGCCGGCTTCATGAAATGCAGGCCGATGAACCGGTCGGGCCGGTCGGTCGAGGACGCCAGTCGGGTGATCGAGATCGAGGAGGTATTGGAGGCCAGCAGGGTGTCGGGCCCCAGGTGCGGGACCAGTTCGGCGAAGACGGCCTTCTTGACGGCCTCGTCCTCGAAGGCGGCCTCGATCACCAGGTCGGCCCTGGCCGCTTCCGCCAGGGTCGCGACGCCGGAAATCCCGGCCAGGGCGACATCGGCCTCGGCCTGGGTGATGGTCTGCCGCTCAACCTGGCGCGCCAGGGCGGCGGCGATGACGCCGAGGGCCAGCGGCAGCTGGTCCGGGACCACATCGTAAAGCCGCACCCGGTAGCCACCGAGGGCCACGGCGTGGGCGATGCCGACGCCCATCTGGCCGGCGCCGATCACGGCGACTGTTTTGATGGAGGGGATCATGAAGTCGTGGTCAAAAGCGGCGTCTCGCCCGGGCACTGGCACCTTAAGAGCGTCAGGCCGGGGCGCAAGGCTGGAATGTCGCAGTGCGGCGCCCGGGCGACACTCATCGGGAGAACGCGATCAGCCGAGGATGGCGATGATCGGGCCCGCCGCCATGTTGTTGAAGGCGATGCGGGCGAAGTTGAGCAGCAGCAACACCACGATGGGCGAGATGTCGATCCCGCCGAGCGGCGGAATGATCCGGCGGAAAGGCTCCATCAGGGGACGGGTCACTGCATCCAGGAACTGCGCCAGCTGGTTCACGAACCGGTTCCGATGGTTGATCACGTCGAAGGCGAACAGCCAGCTGAGGATCGCCGAGCCGATGATGAACCAGGTCATCAGACTGATGATGGCGTTGATAAGCCAGACGATGGCCTCGCCCATGCGCGAAACTCCTGTTCGGGGGAAAAACCGCTTCTAGCGAGCCGACGGCGTCAGGCCAAGGATTTGCTTGCCGCCGCGCCGCGCGCTTATTGACACCCCCCGACGCCCCCGCCTATGTCGCGCGCTCGCCTTTCACCCGGAAACGGGGCCGTAGCTCAGTTGGTAGAGCGCGTCGTTCGCAATGACGAGGTCAGGGGTTCGACTCCCCTCGGCTCCACCATCCTTCAAGTTTTTCAGTCGGACATCTGAAAACGTCAGGGTGGGCAGCCGTGGATTCGGCTCTGATCATCGCTCGATTGTCTGCGTGTCGACTGCCCGTCGACTGCGCTGCCCTTGCTGAAAACGCCAAACATCGAGGCCTGCCGTCTTTGGCTTGAACGTGGACGTTAGCATCCGACGGAAAGCTGGTTCATAGGTGACGGATAATCTCCAGAGTATAGCCATGTCCGAGACCCTGTCCGAACTCACGCCGGATCGTCCTGTATGGGATGCTGAGCATCTTCGCCTCGGTGTTGAGGCAGCGGGTGTGGCGCTCTGGTCGTGGAACGTGGATACCGACCGCCTCACGATGGATCAGGCCGGTTACGACCTCTGGAGCGTGCCGACGAGCACGGAAGTCACCTTCGAACACCTGTCCGCTCATATCCACCCTGCTGACCGAGACCGGGTGCGGGCCGGATTCAACGCGACGCGCGGCATCGTCGGCCCTTACGAGATCGACTTCCGCATCATGGTCAACAAGGACGTCCGCTGGGTCTCCGCCCGGGGACGCGGCGATGACGAAGGCATCCTCAATCGAGTCATGTTCGGGATTTTCCTCGATGTCACCGGCAGGAAACAGGCCGAGGAAGCGAACGAGTTGTTGGCGGGCGAGATGAGCCATCGGGTCAAGAACCTGATCACAATCGCAGGTGCCCTGACGACCATGACGTCTCGGTCAACCGAGACCAAGGAGGAGATGGTAAGCGATCTCACACATCGGCTCGCAGCCTTGGGGCGTGCGCACGATCTCGTGCGGCCTGTCCCCGGCCAAACTGAGAATGCCGCTCTTCTCGGCGACCTTATCTCGGTTCTGCTGACCCCCTACGATGATATGGGTGCCTTCAGCGGTCGTGTTCGGGTAGCCGTGCCGAGGATGGGCATTGGTGAGGTCTCAGCGACCAACCTCGCCCTCGTCTTTCATGAACTCGCGACAAACTCGGTCAAGTACGGTGCCCTCTCGGTGCCTTCCGGGCTTCTTGACGTGGCCTGCCTGATCGAAGCGGATGAAGCGGTGATTGTCTGGACCGAGCGGGGTGGGCCGCCCTGCGTGGCCCCAACAGCGGCGACCGGTTTCGGAAGCAAGCTGTTGAAGCGTATCATGACCCACCAGTTTGCCGGGTCGGTCGTCTACGACTGGCCGAAAGAAGGAGCGATTGTAGCGCTCCGCGCCAGGACAGACAGGTTGGCATTGTAGGAACAGTCGCGGTCAGATCAGCCAGGCGGTCGCGGAGCCATCAGCCCCTGGCGCTCAGTATCTGGATCGCCCGATCTGCCCGGGTTGGAGCGGCGATTGCACGAGATGCCGGGGCATTCTGAGGTGAAGGTGTTCGATTTCCTTCTCCGGATCGGACCCAAAGGTTGGCGGGGTAATGATGGCCGCGACCGTTGAGACGGTTGAGGGGAGCGTTTGAACGGTCTGTGATACAGATTGGCGCGTCAGGACCCACGGCCCTCCCCCTCGGCTTCACCAACCTGTGACGCGCCGACACGCCGGGCGGGATCGCAGACAGGAAACGCGGCCCGAAATGTCGTTTGACGCCCCGAACTACAGCGACGCCACCCGGACCGTCCGGGTGGCGGCCCTGTACCGGTTCGCGACAGTCGCCGCGCCCGAAGCCTTGCGGACCCGTCTGGAATACCTGTGCGGCGACGATGTTCGCGGCACGCTTCTGGTCGCGCATGAAGGCGTGAACGGCACCATCGCCGGTCCCCCGCAGGCCGTCTGTCGGGTGCTGGCGGGCCTGAGAAACGTCGCCGGTTTCGCCGATCTTGACGTCAAATTCTCCACCGCCGCGGCCATGCCCTTCCACCGGCTGAAGGTGCGCGTCAAACCCGAGATCGTGACCCTGGGCCTGCCCGACCTAAATCCCGCCGCCAACGCCGGGACCTATGTCGCGCCCGGGGACTGGAACGCGCTGATCCGCGACCCCGACACCATCGTGATCGACACGCGCAACGCCTATGAGGGCGAAATCGGGGCCTTCGCGGGCGCGGTCCAGCCAAACACCCGGTCGTTCCGTGACTTTCCCGACTGGTTCCGCAGCGAGGGCCGCGCCCTGCTGGACCGGCCCACGCCGCCGAAGGTCGCGATGTACTGCACCGGCGGCATCCGCTGCGAAAAGGCCACCGCCTTCCTGAAGGCCGAAGGCGTTGCAGAAGTGTTCCATCTGCAGGGCGGCGTGCTTCGCTATCTGGAAACCGTGCCGGAGCCCGAGAGCCTGTGGCGCGGTGAGTGTTTCGTTTTCGACGAGCGGGTGGCGGTCGGAAGCGGGCTGGACGCGGGGACGCACAGCCTGTGCCGGGGATGCCGCATGCCCGTCAGCGCCGAAGGCCGGGCGTCATCGCTCTACATCGAGGGCGTCTGCTGCGACCGCTGCCACGAGAGCCGGAGCGAAGGTCAGCGCGCCGGTGCCCGGGAACGCGACCGTCAGGTCCGGATCGCCGAAAGCCGAGGCCTTGCCCACATCGGGGCGAAACAGCGGCCCGGCGGCGGCTGACCGGAGGCCTATTGGTCCTCGTCGAATTTCCGGGCCACCAGGTCGCCCAGAGCCTGGATCGCCGCATCCGCGTCGGAGCCCTCGGCCGCGATCTCGACGGATGAGCCATTGCCCGCGCCCAGCATCAACAGGCCCATGATCGAGCGGGCGTCCACCGTGACACCCTCGCGCATCACGCGGATCTCGGCCTCGAAACTGGACGCCAGTTTGACGAATTTGGCCGAGGCCCGGGCATGCAGGCCCCGGGTGTTGCAGATGGTCGCGGTCGCCCGCGCGGTGGGCACGGCTTGACCCATGGACCTATTTCTCGCCCGCCAGAACCCAGGAGGCGACGGAGATGTATTTGCGGCCCGCGTCCCGGGCGTGGGCGACGCAGGCCTCGAGGCTCTCGCGGGTTCGTACGCTGGCGAGCTTGATCAGCATGGGCAGGTTCAGCCCCGCGATGACCTCCGCATGGGTCTGTTCCATCACCGAGATGGCGAGGTTGGACGGCGTGCCGCCGAACATGTCGGTCAGCAGGATGACGCCGCTCCCGTCATCGACGGCGGCGGCGGCGTCGACGATGTCGCGACGGCGGCGCTCCATGTCGTCCTCGGGCCCGATGCAGATGGCCGCGACGCCGCGCTGCGGCCCGACGACATGCTCCATGGCGGCGAGGAACTCGGAGGCCAGCCCGCCATGGGTGACGATCACCAGTCCGATCATGCCGCCTCAGTCATTGGCTGTCTTCAACGCCGGGAATCCTCATCAACCAGGACCGGACGCCCCCGCACCAGCCACAAGCGGGCCTAGATAGGCCAAACCAGGGCGGGATTAAAGCCGCTCCATCGCCAGCCCCAAGGTCACCGGGGCGGAGGCGGGCGTGACGTCCAGGGCCAGACGCGGCAAGCAGACACCCCCCACACGGTCCCGGACCGGTTCGGGCAGGCGCTCGGGCGGTTGCCTCTGACAATCGACCAGCAGCACGATCCGGGCGAGCGACAAGGCCGTGCCGTCGATAATGCCCAGCCCCCTGGCCTCGACACGCCCGGAAATCCGGTCGGGCGCGCAGGCATAGAGCGCCGCGCCGGAGGCCCACACATGCACATAGTCGTCGGCCACCAGCCGCCAGCCGACGTCAATCAGGCGCAGCGCGAGGTCGCTCTTTCCCACGCCCGACGGGCCCCGCAGCAGGACGCCGCGCCAGCCGTCCGGGCCCGCGCGGGCGACGGCCGTCGCATGGACCGGCGGGATCAACCCCGCCGGCCGACGGCCGGCAAGGCGACCTCGAACCGGGCACCCCCGACTTGACCGGAGGCGTCCAGCCGGTTGGTCGCCGTCACCCGTCCGCCATGGGCCGCCACGATCTGGCGCACGATCGAGAGGCCGAGGCCGGAGTTGGAGCCGAACGCGGCGCCCGGCGGACGCGAGGTGTAGAACCGCTCGAACACCGTCTCGAGATTTTCGGGCGGGATGCCGGGACCGTCGTCGTCAACCCACAGACGCAGGGGCAGAAGGCCGTCGGCCTCGTCGCGCCGCAAACTGACCCTGACGCCGCGTCCCGGCGGGCTGAATGACCGGGCGTTGTCGATCAGATTGCGGACCACCTGACCCAACGGACCTTCGCGCCCCATCACCCGCGCCGGTCCATCGAGATCCAGTTCCAGCGTCACCTCCGCCCCGCCCGGCCGGGCGGTCGTCTGATAGACACCGACGATTTCGCTGAGCAGACCACCCAGTTCGACCGGCCTCGGCTGGTCACGGGACAGTTCAGCGTCGAGACGCGAGGCGTTGGAGATGTCGGTGATCAGACGGTCCAGCCGGCGCACGTCCTGTTGCAGGAGCGCGGTTAGCCGGTCCCGCTGGGATTTCTCCTTGACGAGATCCAGCGTCTCCAGCGCCGAGCGGATCGATGTCAGAGGGTTCTTGATCTCGTGCGCCACATCGGCGGCGAACCGTTCGATGGCGTCCATACGGGCGGACAGCGTTTCGGTCATGGACTCCAGCGACCGCGCCAGGTCGCCGATTTCGTCGCGACGGTCCTCAAGGTCGGGCAGGGAGATGGCCCGCGCCCGACCCCGCTTGACCTCGTCGGCGGCCGCCGAAAGCCGCATCACCGGCCGAGCCACGAACAGATGGAGCAGGAGGGAGGCCAGCAGGTTGACCGCCAGCGCCACGAGGGCGAACGGCACCAGGGCCCGACGCTGGGCCCCCAGGATCTGGTCGACGTCGTTGGCCTCCAGCGTCAGCACTCCGAGGACCTGCTGGACATGGCGGATCGGGAGCGAGACTGACACGACCCGGTCGCCGGTCTCGGAGCGTCTGACCGTGGCCTGGGCGTCTCCGGCGAGCGCGGCCTCGATCTCCTCGCCGAGCACGGCGTTGGCCGCTGCATAGGCCGCATCGACGCGTGCGGCGTCCTCGTTCACCCGCTCCGGCGTCCCGGCCGGGCGGGCGGGCGGAAGCGGTTCTCCCTCGATCGTGTCGGACACATCGAAACTGTCCGCGATCAGGACACCGTCCCGGTCGAAGATGCGCGCCCGCTGGCCCGCAGGGACGAACCGGTCGATCAGCACCTTGGCGGACTGGGTCGGATCAAGCTCCGGCACAGGTTCGCCGCGTGTATAGTCTTTGTCGCTGAGCACCCTGGCGAGCAGTTCAGCCTGGCCCAGAAGCGACTCCTGGCGCGCGTCGATCAGCCCCGTCCGCCATTCATTCAGCGCGAGGGCCCCCCCGAACAGGATCAGCAGGCTGAGCAGATTCAGGGCCAGGATCAGCCCCCCCAGCCGCGAGCCGCCGAAGCGGATAAGGCGGCGGCGGAGCGGAACCTCGTCCGACCCCTCGAGGGGATCAGCTCTCGCGATATCTGTAGCCGACGCCATACAGGGTCTCGATCGCGTCGAACTCGGGATCGACGACCCGGAACTTCTTGCGCATGCGTTTGACGTGGCTGTCGATGGTGCGGTCGTCGACATAGACCTGATCGTCGTAGGCGGCGTCCATCAGGTTGTCTCGGCTCTTTACGAAGCCAGGCCGCTGGGCCAGGGCCTGGAGCAGCAGAAATTCAGTCACCGTCAGTTTGACAGCCCTGCCGTCCCAGGTGCTTTCGTGGCGGGCGGGGTCCATGACCAGCTTGCCGCGGCGGATGGCCTTGCCGCTGACCTCGGCCGAGGGTTCCGGTTCCCCGCCGTCCCCGCCGGACCGTCGCAGCAGCGCCTTCACCCGCTCAATCAGCAGGCGCTGGCTGAACGGCTTGTGCATATAGTCGTCGGCACCGAGATTGAAGCCGAGAATTTCGTCGATCTCCTCGTCCCTGGAGGTCAGCATGATGACCGGAATCTGGCTGGTCTGGCGCAGCCGGCGCAACACCTCCATCCCGTCCATGCGGGGCATCTTGACGTCGAGGATTGCCAGATCCGGCGGGCTGGCTTCCAGCGCTTCCAGCCCCGTCGCCCCGTCATGGTAGGCGACCACCTTGTGACCGTGGCTTTCCAGCGCCAGTGACACGGAGGCGACGATGTTCTCGTCGTCGTCCACCAGGGTGATATTGGCCAAGTCGGTCTCCTCGTCTGATCCCGACAGACGTCGGGAGCGCATGAACGCGCGGCAAGCGTAACCGTTCTCTCGCGATCGCGGTGACTTTACGGCCACAGTCCGCCGGACGCCAGATTTCGTTCGCGAAACCGGACCTTAAAGCCTTCCCGCCTAGGGTCTCATCCTGATCGGCAAAGCGAAACCATGACCGGACCTGTCCATTACGAGCTCTACGTCCGCAAGACCGCCCCGGCGACCTGGTCGCTGATGCTGGCGACGGAGGACCGAAAGCACGCCATCGACACCGCAGAGGAGCTGCTCAGGGACAAGCACGCCGTCGCCGTCCGGGTAACCAAGGAGACGCTGGATCCGGACACAATGGAGTTCAACAGCGTCAACGTCATGACGCGGGGCGTACCCGAAGCGCCGAAGAAGCGCGCCGTTGCCGAGACCGACCGGGCCAACTGCATGGCCCCGGCCGATCTCTATGCGCCGCATGCGCGCGAACTGATCGGTCGCGTTCTGGAAGACTGGCTGATGCGCAACGGCGTTACCGCCTTCGAACTGCTGCACCGACCTGATCTGCTGGAGCGGCTGGAAGCCTCGGGGGTCGAGGTCCAGCACGCGATCCAGAAGGTCGCCATCCCCGAAAGCCAGGCGACCGGCCAGGCCTCCCATGATCTGATCCGGCACTATCAACGGCTGGTCGAACAGGCGATGGAACGGGTGATTGTCGCCGGTCGCAAGGACACGTTCCCTGACCTCGCGAACCGCTCCCTGGCCGATTTCGCCCACCGCCTCGCAGGGTCGCCGGAACGATCCTTCATCATGGGCGGGGTCATCTCCGGCGCGCTGAAGGGGCTGGGCGGCGCGCGCGCGCGACTGAATCGGCTGATGGACCTCGCCGATCGGGCTCCTGCGGACGGGCCGCCTCGCGCCATGGTCATGGTCGTGATCGAGCAAATCATGTGCGAGCAGCTTGCGGCGCGTACCAGTCTGGCCGAAATTCTGGGCCCGGGGCTTGACCAGGGCGGCAGCCTTGCCGCGGTGGTCCGCATGGTCGCTCCGCGTGAGATCGACTCGCTTATCCGTCACGATCCCCGCATGGCCCTGCTTATGCCGGCGGTCGACGGCCCCGCTGGGCGTCTGGGCGCCCGGCTCGAGGCCGGGGAGTATCCGATCCTTGCCGCGGCGCTGGCTCGGATGGTCCTGCGCGAGCTGATGGGACCGCGCCGGCTTCGGCCGTCAGACGCCTCGGGAGAAATCGACATCCTGCGCACCCTCGCCGCGTCCCTGACGGCAACGGCAGGTCGGCTTCTGACGCTGGAAGAGGTACAGTCGGCCTTCACGGAGCGGTCCAAGAGCCTTGTCACCGCCGATTTCGTGCAGGCCTATGCCGATCCCTGCGAAACGGTGCTGTGCGAGGCCGAGCAGTTGACCCGGCTATGCGAGAACGTCACCGGGGTGGCCAACAAGCGATCCGCCGCGCGCTGGCTGGCCGCCTGCGTGACCTCGTTGCGGTTCGAGACCGAGATGCGCACCTCGGGCACGACAGCGGCGCGCAAGCTGCAGGTTCTGGCCCAGTTGAGCCGTTCGGTCAGGGCGTCGGCCCTGTCCGAACACGACACCGAACAGATCAACGGTGCCATCGGCCATGTCGGCGGGGTCGTCGAGGCTGAAGCCAGGCTGGTGGTGCAACTGTCGCGGGCTACGGCACCGATTCATCAGAAACTGGCGGCCCTGCTGCGGCTGGCGGCGGGCGAGACTGCACCGCTCGGGCCGGCGGCGGAGCGTGCGAAGGCCGAGGCGATCAAGCTGTTCCGATCGCCCCAGTCGCGCGCCGCCCTCGCCGCAACGCCCGAAACCATCGCTCCACTGAAGGGGCTGATGAAGGCGGCGGGCCTGGCGGCCTGATCAGTCGAAGATGTCGAACTGGACTCTGGAGCGCTCCAGCGTCTGCCTCTGTGCATTGTCGTTTGGGCACATCAGAAGGGGCAGGCCAGGGTCTCCTTCGGTCTCGGGCCACAGACAGCGCCTGCTTGGCTGCGAGGGCGCAACGGTGCGCGCCGTCGTAGCCGGGAAGGATCAATCCTCGGCCAGCACGATCACGCGGTCCTCCGGGAGATAGTCAAGCGCCTCGGACTTGGATGGGTTGACCACGACGCCACCCATGTTGCGGCCATCGTCTCCCTCGCTCTCACGCTTCCGGCAATAGCCGATGGCCGTCTGGCCCCGCTGGCGCGCAGCCTCGGCGATCGTATAGAAGCTCACCGGTCCCGAAAGATCCACATAGTCGCCAATCGGGCGCATGTAGATTTCCGATCCGTCCTCATCCAGCAGGTCGTCGAAGATTGAGGACAGGTATTCGTTCTCGGACGCCTGGGCCAGCATCAGACTGACCAGCCTGTTCGAAACGACGAAGTCGTCCGCACGGGTAACTTCCGCCAGCTCGCGGTTTCGGATGTCAATCATTTCGGAGACCACGCTGATGTGTTCGCCCAGTCGTTCGCTGAGTTTGCGAAGGTGCAGCAGGGTGATCAGGGTGCGGGTGTCGGCCGACTGGGCCTCCATGCTGTCGGAATAGCCCAGCACCATGACGGAGTCGTAGCTGAGAGGCTTGAGCGCTTCGATGGAGGCCGAATGGCTGGTGTCAATCACCCTTGCCTCGACCTTCATGTTCCTTGACCCCAGCGGCATCGCGAGGATTTCCTGCTCGAAGCCGGGCTTGTCTCCGGCAACGGTCAGCACCGAGCCTGGCTTGACGTATCTGGAGAGTTCCAGGGCGATCAACGGGCCCCGCCGGTTCCACCCGATGATCAGTATCCGCTCGGCCGAGCGGCGAACGGCCCGGGGCTTCCGGATCGCCGACCTATCGATGGCGTCCTCGGGCAGTGGTGTCCGTTTGATCGCTTCATCGTCCTCCGCGATGATGATGGCGCGGCTTCCCGCGGTGATGATCTCGTCCATCGGCGGGTTCATCTGCACACGACCGTCGGGGTAGCGCAGGCCGATCAGGGCCGAATTCTCATAGCCCATGACGGCGTCGCCAAAGGTGACGCCGACCAGGTCCTCGAGCTCGGTCGTGTAGATTTCGCAGCCGTCGAAATCGAGCAGCTCGGAATAGACGGCGCTGAGTCCGGCCTGGCGGCTGGACTGGACCACAATCCGCGAGATCAGATCGTCGGCGAGGACCAGCTGGACCTCGTCGCCGCCGACGATGCGGGCGACCTCGGCGTTCCTCGCGTCACGCAGCTCGGCGGCGATCTGATAGCGTTCGTCGCGACGCTTGGGATCGTTGGTGAGGGCGAGGACGGTCTTGATGACCTGGCTGTCGGGATCCTCCGCCCCTTCGGGAGAGACCACGATAATGGACCGGCAGGTCTGGGCGTTGACCAGCGACAGGTCGAACAGGTCGGTCGGATCGCCCGAGCGGCAGATAACGCGGGTGTTCCTGAGGTCGGGAACCTTGTCTGCGATCTCGTCCTCCATCTCGACCTTGTCGCGATTGGCCATGATGACAATACGCGCCTTCTTGCGGCTCTCATTAGCTACGACCAGCTCGGAGATGATGTCGAAGATCGAGGGCGACCAGTTCAGGATGATCGTATGTTCGGCCTCGAGCACGCGCGAGCGACCCTTACGGAGGGCCTCCAGCGCCGAATCCAGCCCCGCCGAGATGATCGAGATCAGGGCTGAAAAGACCAGGATGCCCATCAGGGTCACGAACAGCGTCAGGAACCGGAACGGCCAGCCGGAATCGCCGCCCATCGTGCCGGCGTCCATCGTGCGCATCAGCGACTGCCAGGCCGCCTCAAAGAAGTTGAACCCCCCCTCAGGGCCCATGCCGCTCAGCGCCAGAACGGTCGCGGCCACAAGGATGACCACGAAGGTCACCAGGCTCAGCCAGCCGACCAGGGCGATCGGCCCCGCGGCCATCGACTTGTCGAACGCGTAGCGCAGCTTTTCGCCAAGGCCGGCCTGCCCAACCTGTTGCTCCCTGACCGTGTTCGGTTTCGGCGCGGTAGCACCCTTCGCGACGCTGCGCGCCGCGTTTGCACGCGTGAGTGAGCCCATGACCGGCTGGATATCCCTGATCGTCCGCCGGCCCCCTGACCGACGATCGCAGCCCGGCGGAAGTTCGCATACGGACGTTGAACGGTCGAAGCCATACGCCGCTTCGCCGGGGTTTAGAACCTGACGATTTCCGACTAG
>Ga0163144_10015120_pt1 | contig 15958 bp, 13 predicted proteins | sample OliLak19BULKMAT1_FD_123175 | JGI IMG/M metagenome (GOLD analysis project Ga0163144, IMG submission 123175) | Freshwater microbial mat bacterial communities from Lake Vanda, McMurdo Dry Valleys, Antarctica - Oligotrophic Lake LV.19.BULKMAT1 | ecosystem: Environmental > Aquatic > Freshwater >...
ATGACCGGTCGCACGAGAGATAGTTCTTTTACAGTTTTTACAACGCCAACGGTAAATCGTGCGCGAGTCAGAGGAACGATAGAAACTGCCGTGGCGGGTAAATGGTCGGTCCGCCGAACTGCACGGGCATCTCGATTGTGGGCATCTGAGATTCACGCCCATTAAATGGCGTTAAAGGACCCAAATGAACAGACACTGAGGGGCGCGCGATCCGCGGCCACCAACAGACAGGTGGGCCAGTTTTCATGGTATAAGCTGCAGCAAGTAATGCTGACGTCTAAAGCCATTGTCCTTTCTCGTGAAAATTTCGGTGAAGCGGATTGCTATATCGAATTTTTGACGGAGGATTGGGGAGTCGTCACCACCCTCGCAAAATCCGCGCGCAAAAGCCGCCGGCGTTACGTCGGGGGCTTAGATATTTTCTGCCACGACGAGATTTCTGTTCGCGGCGACCCGCACGCCAATCCTTATTTGGATGAACTAAAAGTACTCAATACGTTTTTAGGATTAAGAGAAGAAGTCGACCGCGTTTTTTCCGCTGGTCGGATTGTGCAGTGGATCCAAAAAATCGTCGCCGAGGGCACGCCCGTTCCCGAAGTCTATCGACTATTGGGGCAAGTACTAGCACTGTTGGAGAAAGAAAAATCCTCCGATCGTATCTTGGTTTTAGAGCTGCTCTTTAAAATGAAATTGATTTCGCTCTTAGGATTTAAGCCACGAGTAGAAGCGTGCGGAAATCCTGCGGGCTGCACGGCGGTAGAAACATTTCTAGATATGGGCTCGGGCATTTTGATCTGTCCGCGCTGTGCCGAAGGCAGGCCGCTCTTGCGACAAAATTGGATAGGAGCGGATGAGAGAAATTTCTTAGCCGTTGCGGATCAAGTGCGACTCACTGCTTGGGATCAGGTGAATATTCCCGTCGCGCGTGCGCAGCATTTAAATCGGTTGATTACGAATTTCGCGAGTTTTCACACCCAAGTGCTCTTGCCGCTTTGATTGATTTATTCGGGAACAGCCAGGTCTCCATCTTCGTCTTTGTCTTTATCTCTCAGCCGGGTTGCGCCTTTTGGAGCTAACCATTCTCGATCCAAACGCTGCAAAGTTTCGCGCGACGGATTTGCCCAGTCGGACAACTCATACTCCATCGCTCCCAACGCCTCGATGGGACGCAACTGGAATTCGTCCACCATCGCGAGGTAGCTATTTAAAAAGTTCGTTACAGGCTCCGGTACCCAATGACCACGAATAGTCGGCAAAACTCTCGCAATTTTTCGCGCATCTGCCGGCGACATATAGCGCGGTCCCAAAAAAATCGATCCGTCTTGCGTCGAGTTCCACCCGCCCAATTCGGGCACGCTTTCCGAATACGTTGAAGGACCACCAAGCATATCCTCCAGCCGCGCTCTACCCGTCCAGGGCAGAGTCTCGTCGAATGCATCATTCGGAAGTCCTGCCGCAAAGCGCGCTGCCGCCAGTACAACCCATCGTTCGGAGTTGCGGCGAATGCCGTCCATTTGATCGCGGGCCTGGATAATGCCGAGAGCTTTGTAGAAGTCATGCATGTACCAAAGCATGTGGGTTTCTATCGCCGCCGTATCCTGCAGAATTTCGAGACGGGCACGCGTGATGTCTACTCCCGTTGGAAAATAGTTAAGCAAACGGGTTGCCAACGGCAGTTGTCGCATTTGTTGAATTCGCTTTGCCAAGGCACGCTCACCCGCTCCACGGCCGAAATCCAGGCGGATATAATCGGCAAGCACTTCAGGAACCGTATCGAGCTCCTCTTGCACGGCTTGATCAAACTCCCTGCGCATGCTGGCGAACGCTTCGGCATCGTTATCTAAGTCGATAATTTGTCTGCGGATTGTGCGGGCCTTGGCGAGACGTTCCGCTAAAACTTTTTGCTGGCCGTGGCTTAGACGGGGAAAGCGCTCTTTTTTCAACCAGCTGTCCGCCATACTGTCTCGCCACTTCGCTACGAGGCGGCTGCAGACTTCAGGCTTAAAAAGCAAGGCGCCGTAAGAAGGCCGCGGACAAAGAGCGCCACCCAGCCAAAGGCCGATTGCGAGCATTAGAATTTGAGCCACGCGGGGGATAACGGCCTCAACTTCAGCGATTGTGGAAAATTGCGACGCATCGTATAAATTTTTCACGGTAAAGGAAAGAGCCAACTGTGGTGGTCGAAACAATCTAAAGGAATTCTATCACTTAGGTCCGCTTGCGTTCGGCGCTAGCCAAGGCTCTAAGGTTACGGATAAGCAGGGTGAACATGAAAAAAATACACGCTCGTTTGTTGGTGTGCTTGTTAGGTGGTTATGGACTCGTCGCGAGTGCCGGCCCCACGTTCAGGCTGGATGCGCATCGGCCTCCCACCTCGCTGGCCGAACACTGTGCCTTTTTGCAGTTAGATAAAGTTCCCGAGGAATGGGAGGCGATCGACGCCACTACGTTGCCGGAGATCCTAGTCCCCATCTTCGCAGAAACAGAGACAGCCCAGATTGTGAACACCTACATGTCGCCCGCTGTGTGGGCTCCAGAGCGCTACCAAGTGTACGGCCTTCGCGGCTGGAAAAGGGCACTCGAATGGGTCGCCAATTGGGCCATCGCCACCGATGTAAAAATTTGGGAATTCTGGGGCTCGCTGATCGCGACAGGAGGTCCTGTTCCCGCCATTCATCCGGCACGTGATTTTCAAATCGATTTACAATCTGGTGGATTTAAAGAGGGGAAGATCTTTGGCCCTGGCAGGCAGCCGGCGGCCCCTCACCTGTTGCTGTCCAACTGCAGGGATCAAATCCGCACGCCGCTTTTCACTGCGAAGTTTGCGGACCTACAGGCGACATACGATCCATCCAAGCCTAGTACTTTTACGATGTTCATCGCGCCTGCAAGCCGGGCAACGGAACCCACTGACTGGACGATGATTGGTGTGTTTTCGCACTAGGTTAAGGGAGAGGCCCTTGAAAGCGCGCGCACGAGAGTCCTTGCTTTCTTGTCGCCGGAAGCGCGCGAGCTGTACGCTCGTGCTATGGAGAGGTCTCCTCATCGGTAGGCGGCGCCTGTTGCCAGTAGCTAGTTGGATGTTGCGGTAATTCTTGCGGCGCGGAAAATACCATTCATTGGTTCTACGGTGGCTCCCGTGTCGCAGTTTTTAGCTATTTCACACCCGCACCTTGCCTTCGGCTCCGGTTTGCTTTTGCCCGGGGAAGTTACACCGAATCGTCGATAGAATGTTCCGTGTTACGTCCAATACAACAAACTCGCTGCGCGCTAGCGCAGCGGTGAATTACAAACTGCGCCAGAAATTGCTGCAGAGACCACCGTAGAATCTTTGCAAGGAATCTTCCGCGCCGCGGGGATGAGGAAAATGCGAAACGCTAGTGGCAACTAGCGCCGCCTACCGATAAAGACAGCTCTCTGTAGCACGAGCGCACAGCTCGCGCGCTTCCGACAACAAGATGGCAAGTACTCTCGTGCGCGCGCTTTCAAGCAATCCCCGCCAGGAGATTGCTTCGCTTCGCTCGCAACGACTGCTACTTCACAATCAAGCGAGTCTTCTTTTTGGTGTTCTCGTCCAGCTCTTGGTACTTGCGATACGCCAGCCCGATGAAAATCAACTGAGCGACGACAAACACCACGACGTAAATCGTTCCGCCCGATCCGAAGCCATAAGAGTGTAGCCCTGCTCCCAATACGAAATTCACTCCGTACCAAGCCATCAACACTCCCAAGAACGACATCACTGCACCGACGGTAAAACCAAATCCGGCGAGCCATCCCGAGAAACGGCCGTGCAGCACTGCCAAATAAAGCAGCAGCGCAATCAACGCCCAAACTTCTTTCGGATCCCATCCCCAGAATCTGCCCCAAGAATAATCCGCCCATACTCCACCGAGAATAGTTCCAGCGGCTAGGAGCACCACGCCGATTTGCATCGCGCGGTACATGTAGAGCGTATTAACTTGAACGCGCTCAATATTCTTTGGCGACAGCAGATAGGTTCCCAACACCACGTTGCCTAAGCAAAGTGAGAGGGCAAAAGCCGCGTAGCTCAGAGTAATCGTGAGCACGTGAATAGTGAGCCAGAAATTACTGCGCAGCACGGGCTCTAAAGGTTGAATGCTCGGATCCAAAACCGCGGGCACGTTATCGGCGAGAACCAGCGACACAATTGCAAACACGCTCGCAGCTGCGGGAATCAGCGCGTTCTTGTAAACCGCCCAAATCAACACGCCGAAAACCAAACATCCCCAGCTTACCCAAATCACCGACTCATACATGTTGGTGACTGGCGGACGGCCTGCAATCAAGCAGCGCAGAGCAAATCCATAAGTGTGCATCAACATGCCCAGGCCGAGAGCCGCCATGCCACCGCGAATGAGCAGTTTATTCTTCGAGGTCTTCTTAGAAACCAGACCCGCTACCAACAGACAAAATGCCAAAAGATAAATAACCCACGACCAACGAAATGGCCGCAGATGATTGAAATGCACTTCGCGTTTAAGCGCACTTTCCGACGGATACGCCGACGCACCCAGATCGGTCTTAATAAATTGCACAAACGCCTGGGAAGTGGATTGCCACTTCGCTGGGTCTTTAGAAAGGAAACCATCGAGCATCGCGCCGGTGACATCCGCCAAAGCCTTCATGCGTTCGGCGGGATAATTGGAGCTTGCTGTGCGGTCAGTGAGATCACCCAGTGAGAACCACGCGGTTTCCAACGAAGTGCCATTAGGCAAAATAGTCCACGCGCGACCGGTAACAATCGCTTCTAAAAATCCGCGGCGCGCCTGCAACTGCATCGCTTGTTTTTCTAAATCTGTGAGCGGCTCACTCTTGCGTTGCTTGGGAAGTGCATCGCGCAAGATAGCTTTAAGCGGTTCATTCGTCGTCAATTCTTCGGGCGAGAAATGGCGGCGTTTCTCGTCGACACCAATCGCTTTGCGTAGCTCTGGAGAATCAACCAAGAGAAAAGGCTCTTGCTGCCAATCTTTATCAAATTGCACCAGCCAGGAGAAAATAGTGAAGAGCGACTTTTGTCCTGCCCACGAGCGCTTGCCCGTCAGGTACTGAACGCTTTCCCCGGCAAAGGTATCTAACGGCTTGAGACGACCGCGATCTTGAATTGCAAGAGTTTGAACTGTGCTCCAATCGTAAGGCGATTCCGGGGGAACCGCGGCGCTGAGTTCCAATGCGCGGAGACCTAAAATCACTACCAAGAGGAATTTCATAAATACTCGCGAAGATTGCTTCGCTTCGCTCGCAACGACTGGGTGCATGGAGTTACTCCTTTTTGCCGCCGAGAAGCTTGTTCCAGTAATGAGGGTTCATGTAAAACATCAATCCGATTCCCAAACAGAGCAGAATCGACCCTAGATATTTTACCCACCGTCCTGGATCTAAGTTGACGCTAAAGACGGAAATAGGCGGTTCGCCGTCTCGCAGTTGATAGCTTGCCTGATAAAAAGTGTAGCCGCCATGTTTGAGCGGTTCATTCATGCTGATGTGCGCCGTCGCTGCGGCGGTTCCCGCTGGGGTTCGTACTTCCACATCGCTGGCGTAGCCGGCGGCTTTCTCAGTTCCCGGGTCCATTTCGACGGTAAATTTGTTCAGATGCAGAGTGAATGGCAAAGCTAATTGCTCGCGATCAAAGCGCACGCGGTAACGTTTACCGTCGGAAACAATTGCGCGCGTGTCGCCTTCTAAAATCCAGTTCTCACCTGCGAAATCAATTTCGCTGCCTTCTAATTCCATACGAAGTGCGCTTAGGAAATTGCCGCTCGTGCCAGCAACTTTTTCGACGTAAACCGGCTCGGTCGTTTCAATCGCTGCCGGGAACCAACGACGAATGCGCACGCTGGTATCCATCCAACCAATCGGGGTCACTTTATCGACGGCGAGCTCTCCACTCGTCTTTAAATCGCCGCTAGCGCCCATCGATCGGAACAAAAGCCTTTTGCCATCTGCACTCTGAGCGATCGCCAAAATCCCCTGACGGGAGCCTACAAACGCCATCTCTGGAGCATTAGTCGAGGCAATGAACCGTAATTTGGCGCCCAAGCGATCGGCTGCCTTTTTTCCATTGCGACCATGAAGCGTGTCGAACTCAGGGAAATTAGCAAACACGGTGTGTTTTTCTTCGGTGCCAATGGGATTGCGAAGCTTGAGTTGAATCGCGGGGTTTACTGGCTGTTCGGACTTAGAAACCAGCTGATTATTTTCCACCACTGCATAAGGTAGGTAGCGCTCGACCATCACTTCCAAAGAAGTCGAAGCCACACGCGTCCACTTGCTCATGGCCTTGCCCACTGGCACCTGAAACTGTTGCCCGTGATAGGACACAACGATTTCGCCAGGGCCCTTGGCTTTGCCTGTTTCTGGCATCGTGCCGGAGGCGCCTTTTACAAAAGCCCGCTCTTCTTCTTGGGTCCAAAGTTTGCGAAACGCGATTTTGGCGGGTCCCAAGCTAACTTCGGACCAAGCGTCGGGTTTGTTCGCCAAAATAATCTGATCGATTTCGCCGAAACGCGAACTCGCTAATTCCATCTCGATTCCCGGCACACCGACTTCCGGTAGTGGCGAGGGTTGCAGGCGCTTGATGGCGCGCACACGCGGCAGGAACTCTTTAACGACGAGCTTTTTACTGCCGAAATCGATCTTTAATAGGTCGCCCTGCTCGCGCAGCGCCGTCTCAGGCACTGGGAACGCTTGCTGCGTATTGTTCGATTCATCAAAAATAGATAGATGGAGAGCATTGAGAATCACGCGCGATTCTTGGGCGGATTCAATAACGGGCAGGTTGCCGTCGACGCCAAACTTCTGAGTAAGCCAGCTGCCGAATAAAATAACTAAGATGCCCAAGTGCGTGACCACGAAGCCGGTTTGATGGCGCTTCCAGGGATAACGCGAGATTGCAGCGCAGAAAACGTTGGTGCCCAACAGCGCCAGCACGCCATAGAACCAATACGTGCCATAGACCATCACGTGCGCGGCGCGCATGCCATAGAGCGATTCCAGTACGGTAGCTACGGACAGCACCGCAGCAAGCGTGAGAATGGTAATCACCGCAAGCTTGAGAGACGAAAAGAACTTAAAGAGCTCGAATTGGCGAAATGGGGGAAAGGTCATTACGACCGAAGCCTCAATTTAATGGAAGCTGCAGCGGACTCGCTCTTAAGCTGCAATTCTTCTGGTTTGTCCAAAAAAGTCCGATGAATGTAAGCAATACCATACGCCTTCTGGGGGTTGTCTGGCAAAACTTCGGCTGCAACTAGAGAGCCTACAACCGCACCCGCCTCAGAAACGACTTCCGCCGGTAACGCGGTATCGGGATCCCAGCTCTCTAACTCCACGCGCGCTAGTTTTCGATTTACCCGCCCGTAAGAGAGAATGCGTTCGACGACTTCTTGCCCCGGATAGCAGCCCTTTTGCGGACTAATCGAATGCTCGAGCCCTGCTTCGAGCGCTAGCGTCTTATCCGTGGTCTCTTCGCGGACACTAATGAGACCCGCGTCTAATCTAAAAAACTCAAAGAGCCGGTAGCCCAATTGCGGAATGGCCAACACCTCTAAAATATTCTGCAGCATGGGCATTTCTTTTTGGGGAATTAAAACCCAGCTTAGCTGACTGCGAAATGGGTCCTTCCAAATCCAAGCTCCGGTTGCAGGATCGGGAACAGCAAACCCTGGCATCATCGGCTCTGCTAAATGCAATTCGGAGAGCAGAAAATCCCACAAGCCCATAGCCTTCCACTCGGGTGCCAACGCAACTTGCAGGTTTTCTTGAAAATGAAACTGTTCTAAATGCTCGGCGGCAAACTCACCCTGCCCTGGAGGCACTAGGTACAGAAACTCGGTAGCCGAGACAGTGACAAAGTAACCCCACAAGATCGGCACGGCCTTGCCTGTAAGAAAAGCACCGGGAGAAACCTGCCCAACCTGCGGCTTTTTGAAATTTACCGTCGACATCCGGTGCAGGTAATCGGCCGCATCCGGTCCGGTGATTTTTACTGTGGACCAATTCGAGAGATCAAACCAACCGCCCTGGGATTTTGCCAAAGCGTAATCGCCCGCAAAGCCTCTGTATTCCCAGACGACCTTCTGGTTTTTGAAATCCTTTAAAAAGAGAGGACTATCCATGACTAGTTTGGGTTAGCTAATTTGCGTAACAAATCAAAAGTGTAAATGCCGGTATCGTGTCCATCACTCCACACAAATCGAATAGCGTAACGGCCGACCGGCTCGATTTTCTTCGGGCGAACGTCCATCGGAACGGTCGCTGGATCTAAGCGCTTTTCTGCTGTCCACTCGTCGACACAATGAGCGCAACGGCAATTGAGTCGCAGATCCCTGACGGCATACTCGCTCTCGACTCCATCGCTCCAGGAAATTCCCAGAGTCTGCGGGCCCTTTTGATGGAGCTGAATGGGTACGGGAATCAAAGACATTTTACGACTGCCATTCCATTGAAAGATCTTTTGCCACTGGCGTGTGGTAACGCGCGTGCGCAATCGAAAGCTCAGCAGCTACTCGGCTAGCGAGTGTTCTAAACGCATTTCCCGATTCCGAACTCGAGAAACTCTCGACGACTGGAGTGCCGCTATCTCCGCTCTCCACTACGCGCGGATCAATTGGAATCGATCCTAAAAACGGTACGCCGCTTTCTTCTGCGAGTTTCTGACCGCCACCGCGACCAAACACAAATCCGGACATGTTCTCGACGACACCTAAGACAGGCACCTGAACGCTTTGGAACATCTTCAGTCCTTTGCGTGCGTCGATTAAACTAACTTGCTGTGGAGTCGTGACAATGACGGCTCCGGAGAGAGGCGCGTTTTGACTAATCGTCAATTGCGCGTCGCCAGTGCCAGGAGGCATATCGATCAGCAGATAGTCGAGATCTCCCCACTTCACTTGCGTTAAAAATTGAGTGAGCGCGCCGTGTACCATCGGTCCGCGCCAAACGACGGGTTGATCTTCAGGGATAAAAAATCCCATAGAGATGATACGTACGCCGTGTTTTTCAACGGGAATAACGGTATCGCCTTCCATCATCGGCTTGTCGGTAATTCCAAACATCAGCGGGATGCTGGGGCCGTAAATATCGGCATCCATCAATCCGACTTTTGCGCCAGCCTTGGCGAGAGCAACTGCCAAGTTTGCAGTCACCGTGCTTTTGCCGACGCCGCCTTTACCGCTGGCAATCGCAATCACGTTCTTCACGCCGGGCAACGCCAACTTGCTGGGTGCCACATAGGCTTGGCGAACTTGCGCCGTCATCGTGACCTCGACCGATTCCACGCCTTCGAGGCCGCGGACTAAGTCTTCGCACTGCTTTTTCAAATCTTCCTTCACAGGACAAGCAGGCGTGGTCAGTTCGACAGAGAAGGTGACTTTCGACTCTTCGATTTTGAGGTTTTTGATAAAACCCAGCGTAACGATGTCTTTTCCCAGGTCGGGATCCATGACCTGCGAGAGGACTTTCAAAATGCCGGATTCGGTAACGTTATTTTTTGATCGGAAAAACACTTCCATTAAATAGTCGGTTTTTCACCAGAAAGCAAAGAACCGAAAGGCCTAATGGCCGTGTGCTGGAAGCGGTTTAGGTTTGGAGAAGTGAGTGGGAGCTGGAGATACGAAAAGCGACGCGGCAGCATCCTCTGGAATCGCGCGGGAAATCACAAATCCGAGGCCGAAAGCCAACGCAAATCCCATCGCGAGGAAAATCTTGCGCCATTGCACACCACGGGACCGACTCCGGCCCTCTTCCTCACCCGTGGGAAATTGTTCAAACGCGACCGCGGGCTCGATGACGCCCTGAAGATCGAGGTATTGCAGAATGGCTTTTTGAGGCTTGGAAGATTTTTCAGGGCCCAAGAACTCTTCGAGATCGGTGATTAGGCCCTCAACTCGGCCGTACCGGCGCTTGGGATCCTTGCGCAGACATTTTTCGACAATCGCCTCTAAAGCACGGGGAACGCCGGGCTGCATTTTGCGGATCTGGACGTAACGGACTTCGCGGATGCGTTGGAAAATCGATTCGCCGCCTTCTTCTTTAAACGGGCGAACACCCGTGAGCATTTCATAAAGCACGATGCCCAGAAGGAAAATATCGGCGGTATGAGAAACTTTATCGCCCAGAATTTGCTCGGGCGAGAGATAGCTCGGGGAACCCACCATCACGCCAGGACGAGTCAGCGAGGTGTTTTCAACCTGCAACACGATCCCGAAATCCATCAGCTTCACTTCGCCGCGATTGGTGATGCGAATATTAGACGGCTTAACGTCGCGGTGAATGAGACCGCGTTCATGAATGTAGGCCAGGCCCTTGGCGACTTCGAGCAAGATGGCCGCTGCGATTTGGGGATCAATGGATTCGGTTTTGTCGATGATGGCGGAGAGATCTTTGCCCTCGATGTATTCCATCAAGATAAAAGCTTGGCCCGGCTTTTCGACGTAATCATAAACGTGCGCGATGTTTTGATGCAGGACGGCGGCAAGTGCGCGGGCTTCACGGCGAAAACGTTCGGCGGTTTCTTCGTTTTGAATCAGTTCATCGCGCAGGCGCTTTAAGACGACAAATCGCTCTAAGGAGGGCTGCCAGGCGCGGAAGACGTGCGACATGCCTCCCTTGCCAATGAGCTTAATATTCTTAAGCTCACCGCGGAGACTATCGACAGAAACTGCTTCGGATTCATCGGGCAAGGATGGGCGACTCATGGAGTCCCATTGTATCAAATAAAGTGGTGGTAAAAATACGCGCGGCCTTCTTCTTTCGAAGAAAGCCGCGAGTGAGAGAGGAGTAGTGGTAACGCGCAAGCCGGATTTTCCCCAACCGACGCGACTGCTGCCCCGAGCAGTTCGGTGTTTTGAGCAGTTGCCCGCTCAAAAAAGTGTTCAAAGATGCGTTTAACGCGTGGCGCGCGGCGATTGTGCCGATGCAAGCTGAAGATCCGCAGCACCACCTACGTGTATCTGTACGGGAACTCGGCTGAGATCCCGAAACTGTGTACCCAATCCGTTCTGAGAATTCTTGGTAGGAACAAGAATCATCAGCGCTAACAAACTTCCCAAAGCGAGCATTTGATGTACGAGCGTTGCGGCCTGGCGAAGCTGACGTTTTGTAACGGACATAGGATTAGCCCCCAACCCGACTAGTCTCTCAGGCCAGTCGGACGAGAGACTTAGATTGCAAGGGGGTGCCAGATCGATAAAAGCGCCGCAAATCGACGCCTAACTGTTTGGGATTGCGACTGAAAAGTAGGCCCATGGGGCAAAGCGTCGCATTGTTAGACAGTCGTCAAATTGTTAGACAGTGCGACAGTTTTGGGTCCTCAAGCCTCAAAACCGTTTGATACACTATTAAAGTGAATACCCTCTTCGTAGGCAGTATCCGCTCCACCGACACCTCCCTGCACTATTTCTCGTCCTTAATAAGGATGGGACACCGTGCGTCAAGCTATGACCCCGATTTTTTTGGGTCCTCTGGGACGTTTGGCAAAATAGAGCAAAAACTCCGCAAAGGCCCTACTGCCGCTAAACAGGCGAAGGTCCATAACGAGTTCCTTGGGATTCTTGCCGCCAATAAATGGGACCTCGTGTTTGTAATGGGACAGAATTTTTTTGCTGAAAGTACGATGGCTGAGGCGCGCAAGCGAGCAGGCTCTCAAGCGCGGTTTGTTTTTCACTCGCACGACAACATGTTTTCAAATGGCGTTTTAAAGGGCGAAGATTTCTTTTCTGCCCTCTCCCATTACGACTGCGTATTTACGACCAAGTCCCAAAACGTCAGCCTGTACCAGTCAATGGGACAGAAAAAAACGTTCTTCCTACCGTCGGCATATGAGCCGTCGGTACACCGGCCAATTCCGGCCACGGAGAGCCGTATTGGTCGACAAATCCCAGTGAGCTTCATCGGCACGTTTGATATTTCGCGCGTGGAAATAGTCGATGCCGTTGGGTGGGACAAACTAGAGGTTTGGGGCGACCATTGGCAGCGTTACGAAAGAGTGCGAGAGCATCAAAACAGGATTCATCCGGCAGCGGTTTATTACCACCAGTTTGCTGACATCACTTCGCATAGCTCGATTGCTCTGGGGCTACTGCGCAAAGAAGCGATGGATCGCCACACGCAGCGCACGTTTGAGATCCCTGCATGCGGTGCTTTGCAATTAGCGCCGCGCACTCCTGAGATCTTAGAATTTTTTGACGACAAGAAAGAGATAGCCTGCTTCGATACTCTCGAAGAGTTAAAGAGCAAAGTAGATTACTTCCTCACCCACGAGACCGAGCGGCGCAAGATTGCAGAAGCAGGCCATCGCCGCTGCATCGCTGGCAAACACACCTACCAAGACCGTACTGAACAAATTGTAGCTTCGGCTTTTGAAAAGAAATATTCCCGAGCGGGATAACTAGGGCAGAAACCGCGCGCGCTCGTCAGCGCTGGGCAGTCGGCACGTCGGTAGCTTCCCAAACAAGCGATAGCGATAACGCGCAATGATGCCGTACACGCTATTGCGCAAAAATCCCGGCACCCAAAGAGCCATTTTTGCAGCGGCAGACCACGGCCAGGGCAATTCCTTTGCCGCCTCGAGCGCTGCTTCCGAACGACGATAAGTCTTACCGTTCTTGGTCACGACCATCGTCTGCAAATCTTCCCGCAATCCAATCGGCAAAACACGAGCGGCCGTCTCACCTTGGAGCGGCGAAAACTTCAGGCGCCCCTTCTTGTCGTGCCGAAGCAAGAAATCGATGCTCTTATTACAGAAGCCGCACACACCGTCGAAATAAACGATGGTATCGCTGATGTGATTTTTTGATTCGTTCCGCATTGGCCGTTCCCTCTTGGGAGCGTTACACTATCCCAGTAAAGTTACTTTCAAAAGGAAGCTATCGTGCCAGTTTGGAGAAGATGCAGTACCTGCAAAAACGAAATTATGACGGGCCAAACGTATTACGTTTGCTCTGTCTCGACCTGCAGTTCCAGGTCTACCCAATATGTGTTCTGCAGCGTTGCCTGTTGGGATGCGCATGTGCCAGTCGAGCGACACCGGGGCGATAGTGCTGGGGCGATTGAGAAAAAGGCCCCTTTAACCGCAGAGCCAGAAAACCCAGTTGAAGCGAAACGTCGCGTAGTTCCAGGAGCGCCGGGCAAAGCAGCTTCTTCTGAGAACGACGACGATATCTTGGTAGTTGCCTCGAAGATTCGAAAATACATCAACGAAAAATCCGGCATGAATGTGAGCGCTTCGCTTTATGAAGCGCTGAGTGAAAAACTCCGGGGACTTTGTGAAATGGCGATGGAAAATGCGCGGTCGGACGGTCGCAAGACTGTGATGGACAGGGACGTTACCTAAGTGTGCGCATCCCACTAGCCGAGAGATACATGAAACGAACACTTGCCCTTATCGCATTTTTTTTACCAACCCAGCCCCAGGCCGTCGCAACACTCCCTCCGGAGGCGGAGGCCTATTTGCAGGTTTTGCCGGACAAAGCACTCACTCCGGACGCAGTCATTGGGCTGGCGATAAAGACCTCGGATAGTTACCGGGGAGTGCAAGCCCAGCTGCAGGCGACAGGAGCTCCAGCCTTGCGGGGCAGAGCCGCACTTGCCAATCGGCTCAGCGCACAATTTGATTTTATCGATGACCAACTCCGGCCATCGACGCCTTTTCAACCCTTTCGTACCGAGGCCCGTAGGTTTTCACTCGGAGTTTCCACCCTGTTTCGAACAGGAACTAATGTGTCCCTGGAGCTCTCTCACGGCTTGACCGAACTCTCCTTCCAGACGCTCAACATTGCTCCCTTCGCGGAGACACGCGGACAGGTGAATATTTCGCAAAGCTTGTGGAAAGATGGTTTCGGTGTAGCCACTCGTGCCGCGCTAAACGCGGCGGAACAAAGCTCACGCTCCAGTCTCGCTGCTTACCAGGAAGAAAGAGAGAACTGGTATTTTCAAATTGCACAACTGTATTACCAGGCATGGCTTGCCCAAGCTAAGGAACGAGCTTCGAGAAGATATCTAGACCTTCAAGAGCGGCTGTTAAAAACTATACAGATCAAAATCCGAAGAGGCACATCGGAGGAGCCTGATCGTTTGCAAGTGCAAGGCTCTAAAACCAATGCCGTGATTGCGCTACAGCAAGACAAACAGAGTCTGGGAGATCTCTGGCGCACTCTCATCACCACACTCAAATTGCCCGAGCAATTAATGCAGATAGATCCAGCCGAAATACCAATGAAACTTGATTCACCCGTAGAACGGGCGATCCAAACCTGCGGCTCCCCCACCAAACTAAAGACGGCGCCCGCACAGGCGGCGACAGTTCAAAAAGTGGAAGCAAGTTATGAGGCCGCAAAACTACAAGTAGAAAAAGCATCGAGCGACTTGAATCCGGCTCTCGATCTTAACCTTGGTTTTGCAGCGAATAACATTGACGGAAATTCCAGCCAAACTGTCGATGATTTCGTTCGCTTACGGTACCCCAGGTACAGTGCTTCTTTGATTTTCAAAATGCCCCTGGGTTTTCAAGCAGAGAGGGCGCAGCTGGCGGAGGCCCGCGCTAATGAGGCTCGAGCGGCGGCGCAGCTTTCGGCAGCTAAAGACTCGCTCAAAATGGACTGGACCAACGGATGTTTGGATTTGCATCGCATTTACCAAAACCGCGAATGGCTGGCTCGCACGCTGAAGGATCAACAAAGACGAGAAAAGCTCGAGGAAGAAAGATTTCAGCTAGGCCGTGCAGGAACGCTTCAAGTCATTCAAGCAGGTGCCGATGCCACTCAGGCCGAACAACTATTAAATAGCACAGAAACCCAACTCCGCTTGGCTTCCTGGAAGGTGCTTCGCCTCACAGGTGGAGTGCAGGAACACCTCAACCAACTAGAGGCAAAACAATGAATCGGCTGATAGCGTTCTTCGTCGATAAAAGTATTTTTGTAAACATGCTCTCGGTTTTCGTTTTGGTGGTCGGGATTGTCAGCATGGCGCTGATCCGTCGAGATATTTTTCCAAACGTGACCTTTGACATAATCACGATCACTACTATTTCACCGGGTTCGTCGGCGGAAGAAGTTGAAAAGCTCATTACCAATCCAATCGAGCAAGACCTTCAAGAAGTCGACGGGATCAAGAAGCTGACCTCTAAATCAGTGGAAGGCCGCAGTATCATTATCTGTCAGCTCGATCCTGACCAGACAAACGACGCAAAGGGAAAGCAAGACATTCAAGATGTCGTCGATCGCGTGACGTTGCCCCAATCGGCCCAAGACTCGTTGGTGGTCTCCGTAAAGAGCACTCAAACTCCCATCATTCAAGTTTCACTTTCGGGGGACCTTCCCGACATTGAATTGCGCAAGATCTCTCGAGAGCTCGAAAAGAAAATTGAATCAGTGCCCGGAGTTGCCCGCATCGTCCACACCAATCTTCGCGATAAGGAAGTCCACGTAGAAGCCGATCCTGCGAAGTTACAGAAATACCGCCTCTCGCTAGACGATCTGATTCGATCACTCAGTGGGCAAAACCAATCCATCTCTGCGGGGACTCTTGAGATAAGTGAAAAAAAACCACAGGGTGGTGAACGGATTGTGCGCACGGTTGGAGAATTTCAATTGCTTGAAGATGTCAGCAACTCGGTGATTAGAGCCAACGAAACAGCTCGCTCTATTCGTGTGGGCGACGTTGCAAACGTTTTCTATGCACTGGAACGAACCGCAGTGAACAACCGAACCAACGGCGCGCCCTCTCAGGGATTGACGGTTCTGAAAAAAGAAAAAGCCGACGCCATAACCGTGGTCGATTCAGTTAAGAAGCTGGTGGAAGAACAACTCCCCAAACTCGGCACTGGACTAAAGGTTGCCTATGTAAACGACTTCTCGAGCTTCATCCGCCGCCGCTTAGGGGTGCTATCGGGAAACGTACTGCTGGGTCTTTTCCTCCTGCTCTTCATCCTAGGCTTCCC
>Ga0163144_10015121_pt1 | contig 15957 bp, 22 predicted proteins | sample OliLak19BULKMAT1_FD_123175 | JGI IMG/M metagenome (GOLD analysis project Ga0163144, IMG submission 123175) | Freshwater microbial mat bacterial communities from Lake Vanda, McMurdo Dry Valleys, Antarctica - Oligotrophic Lake LV.19.BULKMAT1 | ecosystem: Environmental > Aquatic > Freshwater >...
TCGCGGGTCGCGTCGAGCAGCGCGCGCGCCGGCGCGCTGATCACCCCCACCGCGATCGTGCGGGCCGCGTCCGCGCAGAACCCGTCCTGGAAGCACGCGAAGTCGATCCCGATCAGGTCGCCTTCGTGGAGCACCTCACCCTCGCGCGGGATCCCATGGACCACGACGCGGTTGATCGACGTGCACAGCACGGACGGGTAGGGCGGCGCGCCGCCCGGCCGGTACCCGACGAACGCCGAGGTCGCGCCTCGGCGGTTCAGCTCCCGCGCCGCGATCTCCTCGAGCTCCGCCGTCGTCGCCCCCGGCACGCACGCGACCTCGACGGCGTCGAGCACCGCGCGGACCGCGTCCCCCGCCCTCCGCATCCGCGCGAGCTCGGCGGTGTTCTTGATGACGATGCCCATGCCGGCATCGTAGCGCTACGCGCCGCGGCCCGCCCAGCGACGTGCTCCACGACCCCGATGTCAGCCTCGCATCCCATGCTGCGCTCCCTCGGAGGCAACCCGACGATGACCGACGTCCACTACCTGCTCCTGTCCACCGGCCTGACGTGGCTGATGATCATGACCGCCGCCGAGCTGCGGACGCCCACGTGGACCCGCGCCGGCGCGCGGCTCGCGTTCGGCAACCGCGATCGCCTGCCCGAGGCCAGCGCGATCGCCGGTCGCGCCGATCGCGCGGCCAAGAACATGATCGACAACATGGTCCTGTTCGTCGCGCTGTTCGTCGCCGCGCGCTCCGCCGGCGCCGACGCGACCCACGGCTCGGCGATCTTCTTCTTCGCCCGCCTGGGCTATTTCCTCCTCTACCTCGCCGGCGTCGCCTACGTCCGGTCGATCCTGTGGGGCGTCTCCCTGCTCGGCCTCGGCTGGATCGCCGTCGCCGCGCTATGATCGGCGCCATGCGCGCATCGCTGATCGTGCTGCTCCTCGCCTTGCTGGTCGCGCCCACCGAGGCCGGGCGCAAGTGCATCCGCCCCGAGCGCCTCCTGGTCGACGTCACCGTCGTGTCCGACGGCGGCCGGCCGGTGATCGCCGACGAGGTCGCCGCGCACGTCCGCCGCTACCTCCGCCCCTACTGCTTCACCGACAACGTCGAGCACACCGTGTCGATGCGCCTGAGGTTCCGCCGCGGCGTCCGCAAGCCCTCCGTCAAGCTCGCGCAGCTCGGCGGCCTCGACGCGTGCTTCCAGTCGATCGACTGGTCCAGCTTCCCGGCCGCGAAGCGCAAGCTCACCGTCAAGCTCGCGATCACGGCCTACGACTGAGGGCAGCACGCGGGCCATGCGCGCAGCCTGCCTCACCTGCGGGCGGCGCGAAACAGCAGGTCCTTGCATGCACGACAGGTGACCGCCGCCCGATCCTCGGTCGCGATGCCCTCGACCTCCGCACGATGCGCAGCCTCCAGGTCCCGCGGATTGCACAGGACCATCCCGTGCTCGTCGAGGGCGTGGAGGTCCCGGCTCGTCCTGGCGTCGCGCGGCACGGATCGAGGGTAGCCGATGTGCCAGGAATCGCCGCGGGGTATACCAGCGGGATGCGGTCCCGAACGCTGCGAGGTGTTCCGACGCTCTGGCTCGTGCGTCACGGGCAGAGCGCCGGGAATGTCGCGAGCGAGGCGGCAGAGGCGAGCGGGGCCCACGCCTTCGAGCTCGAGCATCGGGACATGGACGTGCCGCTATCGGAGCTCGGTGAGCGGCAAGCCGTCGCGCTCGGCGCGTGGTTCGGCAAGCAGACCGAGCACCCGACGAGCGTGCTGGCGTCGCCGTTCGTCCGCGCGCACGAGACCGCGCGGTTGATGGTGGGCGCGATGCGCGCCACGTGCGAGCTGGTCGTCGACGAGCGGCTGCGCGAGAAAGAATTCGGCAGCCTCGATCGCATGACGCGCGTGGGGATCCTGCAGAAGTATCCGCACGAAGCCGAGCAGCGCGCGCGGATCGGCAAGTTTTACTATCGCCCGCCGGGCGGCGAGAGCTGGTGCGACGTCGCGTTCCGGGTCCGGTCGCTGCTCGAACACCTGACCACGGCGTACGCGGGCGAGCGCGTGTTGCTGGTCACCCATCAGGTGCTCGTGATGTGCGCGCGATACGTGATCGAGCACCTGGACGAGCAGGCGGTGCTCGCGATCGATACGGCGGGCGACGTGGTGAACTGCGGCCTGACGACGTACGTGTCGCGTGACGGCGGCGTGGACCTGGCGACGTACAACTTCGTCGCGCCGCTCGAAGAAGCCGCGACGTCGGTGACCGCGAGCCCCGACAAGCCGGGCGTGCGCGCGTGAGCGCTCGCCGCATCACTGACCGGTTGCTCGCGTCGTGGCCGCTGCCCTCGATGGACCTCGAGATGGGCAAGGCGTCCCGCGGCACGCTGCTCGTGGTCGGCGGCTCCGACACGGTCGCGGGCGCCGCCACGCTCGCCGCGCTCGGCGCCGTTCGCGTGGGCGTGGGGACGATCCAGGTCGCGACCACGCAGCGCGCGCACGCGATCATCGCGACCGCCTTGCCCGAGGCCTGCGTCATTCCGCTGTCGACCACGGGCGGTGAGATCTCACCGACCGCGCGAGCGCGCATCCGGCACCTCTCGCACAAGGCGAACGCCGTCGTGCTCGGCCCGGGCTCTCGGACCTCGAGCCTCGTGCGCGCGATCGGCGGCGACGCGACCTGGATCGTGGACGCCGGCGCGCTCAAGTCGTGCACCTCCGCCGTCATGCGCCGCGCCGTCACCGTCATCACGCCCCACGCCGGCGAGATGGCGGAGCTGATGGGGACGGAGCTCGATGAGGTCCACGCGCATCCATCGCAGCTCGCCACCCAGGCCGCGCGCGACCTCGGCTGCGTCGTCGTCCTCAAGGGCGCGGTCACCGTGATCGCCGATCCCGACGGCGCCACCTTCACGAGCACCGCAGGCAATCACGGCCTCGGCGGATCGGGCTCCGGCGATGTCCTCGCCGGCGTGATCGGCGGCCTCGCCGCGCGTGGCGCCTCCGCCGTCCAGGCGGCGGTCTGGGGCGTCCACCTCCACGGCGCCGCCGGCGACGTCCTCGCCCGCCGCATCGGCCCCTACGGCTACCGCATGACCGAGGTCCTCGACGAGCTGCCTCGACTGCCGGTGATGCGAAAGCGCCGCCGTCGCGCGCCTTCCCGGTGACGCGCATCGCGGCCTGGTTTGGTGTATCCACGGCGCATGCATCGTTCCTCGCTGTTCGGCCTCGCGATCGCCGCGCTCCTGTCTGCCTGTGGCCCCAAGGCCGCGCCCACCACCACCGGTACCGGCACCGGCAGCGGCAGCGGCACCGACGCCGTGCCCGAGGGACCGCGCGATCAGGCGGTGGAGGAGGGCGACGGCTGGAGCAGCGACGACCCCGGCATCTGGCACAACAACCTCGACACGCAGGACCTGCCGGACGCGTCGCTGAGCGCCGAGCCGGGCGCGCGCGGCATGGAGCGCTTCACGCTGCCCAAGGGTGCCAACGGCGGCTCGGTGGAGACGTTCTTCGTTCACTACGAGACGCCCGGCCGCGCGCGCTGGACCGTCCATGCCGACGCCGGCGGTCAGCCCGGCCCGGCACTGGGTGAGGTCGAGGTCGTGATCGCCGCCGACGACGTCGGCATGTACAGCGAGCACGCGTTCAACCCGACCGTCCCGGTCGAGGGCCCGTTCTTCCTCGTGTTCGAGGTGATCGACGGCAGCCCCGAGGTGTCCGCGCTCCAGGGCTGCTGCGCCGAGGTCTTCTACCAGCCGCCCGGCGCCGACCAGGCCCAGGCCGTCCCGAACTTCATCCCGCGCATCCACCCGTACCTCGTCGACGTTCACTGACCTGCACGCTCGCGGAACCGCAGCTGCCCGTCGCGATCGAGCTCCGCCGCGCGACCGTCGAGGCTCACCTGCGCGCGCCCGTCGTGGAAGTCCGTCGCGTGCGAGAACGCCGGCTCGTGGATCACGCGCCCGCTGGCGTGGACGAAGCCGAACCGCCCCGCGCGCGCCACCTGATCCTGCGGATCCGGGTCGTCGAGCCACATCGCCACCCGCGCGATGCCCTCGCGAAGGTCGGAGATGTGGTCGAACCGAGGCTGCACGCGCCACGCGCCCGTGCGATCGATCAGCCCCCAGCGACCGTTGATCGCCACCGGCTCGACGCCATCGACGAACGCGGGCGTGTCGCGCGATCGCCACAGCGTGGCGTCGAACCTCGGCTGGATCAGCCACGCCCCGTCGAGATCGAGGAGTCCCCACCGACCGACGCGTGCCCACGCGACGCCGCTGGTGAACGTGCGCACGTCCGTGAACACCGCCGCGATCCGCTCGCGACCTTCGCGATCGACCAGCGCCCACCGCCCACCCTCGCACGCGAACCCGACCCACCCGTGGGTCGCCACCATCTCGCCGCCGACGTTGGCCCACGCGCGGCCCTCCGAGAACTGCCGCACCCCGTCGTAGCGCGGCTCGAGGATCACGCGCGCCTCGTCGTCGACGAGCCCCCACGTCCCGCCCACCGCCGCGCCGCGCAGCCACGCCCCGGGCGCCTCGCGTACCTCGAACGCCGGCACCCCACCGACGTTGAACCACGCGCGCCCTTCCGCGAACGGCATGAATCCGTCGCACGTGCGGTCGCCGATCCGCCACCTCCCGCGCACGCCCACGAAGTCGTGTTCATCCCGCACGCCGCGAGCATACTCGTCGCCATGTTCGTGATCGAGCTGACCTACCGCGCCGAGCTGTCCGCGATCGATGCGGCCATGAAGCCCCACGTCGCCTGGCTGCAACGCCACTACGCCTCCGGCACCTTCTTCGCCTCCGGCCGCAAGGTGCCGCGCGACGGCGGCCTCATCCTCGCGACCGCCCCCGACCGCGCCACCCTCGAGGCCATCGTCCGCGAGGATCCCTTCGTCTCACGCGGCCTCGCGGACTACCGCCTGATCGAGTTCAACACCAGCCAGCGCGCCGACGACCTGCCGGCGCGGCTGGCATAGCGCGCGTCCACCAGCTCGCGGGCGGTTGCCCGCATCACGGAGCGCCGCAGCCGGTACGTTCGCGCAAGAACCGTGTCGGGGTCTCGCCGGTCACGCTCCGGAACTCGCGGATGAAGTGTGACTGATCGTAGTAGCCGCACTGCACGGCGACTCGCGACCAGCTGGTGCCCCGACGTCCGGCCTCGATCGCGTGACGAATGCGGACGAGCGACGCGAGCAGTTTCGGTGATGCACCGACGGCGCGGCGGAAGCGCTTCTCCAGCGGGTCCTGGCTGATCCCGAGCGACCGCGCGAGTGGCTCGATGCGGATCGAGCCCCGTGCATGCTCGATCGCGCGCACCGCCGCCATCGCCACCGGATCGAGCGTTCCGGTCAGGCGCGCGAGCAGAAACCGCTCGAGCACGGCGATCCGCGCCGGGTGGTCTCTTGCATCGGCGACTCGTTCACCGAGCGAGCCGCTGCCGTCGAACGCGAGGGTCTGATCGTGCAGCTCGTGCAACGGCACGCGGAAGAACGCGCTCGCAGCGCCCGGCTTGAAGTTGATGATCGCGATCCGCGTGTCCGAGCGAGAACGCACGCGGCGCACGGCACCATGGACGCCGGAGACGGTGACGTCCGCGAGTCGCGAGGTCGTGGCATCCGTGACGAGGCTCGACGCGCCGCCGAAGTGCACGGCCATCGCGATGCCGAGCTCGGGAAGCAACGTGCGGGTGATCGGAACGTCGAGCTCCGTGATCCGATAGCGATCGACGTACGGAGCGAGTCGCGCGCTCGGAGCGAACACCGAGACCTGCATGGCTCCGAGTAGACCACGTCCGTTCACGCAGCTCGCATGGCCGATCGGGCAGGTGTTGATCGATGAATCTTTCCAATTCGCGGGCGGCGGCGGCCGGTATCTCCTTCGCATGCGCAACTTCACAGAGGACTCCGAGTCAGCTGAGCTCAACAAGCAACTCGTTCGCCGTGTCTTCGACGAGCATCTCAGCACCGGCGCGCTCGCTCAGCTCGAGGCCGTGGCGACGCCGAGCGTCGCCGGCCCGCTCGTGACGGCCGTCGGGCGCCTGCGCGCTGCATTTCCGGATCTCGTCTATACGGTCGAGGAGATCGTCGGGGAAGGAGCTCGCGTCGCCGCGCGCTTCACCTGGCAAGGCACGTTCACGAAGACCTACGTCGGCGCCGTCGGCACGTTCGAGCCACACGGCAACAAGGTCGCGAGCTCTGGCTTCGTGTTGTTCGAGATCGCCGATGGCAAGGTCGTCCGGTCGTCGCTGGAGACCGATCGACTGGGGTTCCTCGTCGCGATCGGCGCGCTGCCCGACCATCCTGGCTATGGGCTGCGGCCGGCGTAGCGCGGGTCACCCTCACCACGCGCCGAAGTCCGGCGCCTCGCTCGGCGGGCTCGCGCCCGCGGCCTCGAGCGCCTTGACCGCATCGGCGCAGGACGCCCGCGTCGTCTCCTCCTCGATCTCGCGCGGAGCTGAAACCTCGGGATCGGCCTGCTAGCGCCGCCGCGCGCCGTCCCAGTGATCCCCGTCCGCCTTCGGGTGATCGAACCAGATCCGCGCGCTCGTCACGTCGCACAGGTGACAGAACGCCGCGAGCGGGCTCATCGCGCGGCGCTTGTTGCTGTAGTGCCCGATCTCGCCCTCGACGAACCGCATCGCGTCGAGCTGGCGCTCCGTCAACGCGAGTCCGCTCGCCGCCGCCGTCGCTACCCGAAACGCCTGCTGCCCATCCTTCTCCGCCAGCTCCGCCCTCCGCACCTTCACCCCGTCCTTCATCTCGTACGCCCACGGCTTCTCCAGATCGTGGAGAAACACCACCACCAGCGCGTCCGACAGCGAATGCTCCAGCGGCCGCTGCGCCGCCAGCGCCTCGTACAGCACCACCGCCACGTTCATCGCCTCCTGCACGTGATCGAGATACCCACCCGGCCACGCCTGGTGGTTGTGACTCGACCCCGGCGCCGCCGCGATCTCGCCCGCGTGCTTCGCGAGCAGCGCCCGGCATCCTTCACGCAGCGTTGGTTCGATCAGGTCGAGGAGCTCCTCGAGGCTTCGATAGACGTTCATGCGGTGCGAGCGTAGACGATCTCGCACCAGCTAGCCGGCGATCAGCGGTAGGCCCCAGTTGCCGAGGAGCGCCTCGATCAGCCCGCCGACGCGCTCCGGCGACGCCACGCACCGGCACGCCTCGAGCGCCGGCGGCACCTTGTCCCGCAGGAGCTCGTCCCTGTGCACCGGCGAGTAGGCCGCGAGCGATCCGAACACCCTGACCACCTCGGCACAGGGAAACACCGCCTTTTCCAGCCGTTGGGAGGTCTCGACCGCGCGCCCGACCTCGTCGGGCTGCTTCATCACGGCGTCGAGATCGGCCCTCAGCGCCGGGGGCGCGCCCTCGCGGATCGCTTCGACGGACCGCGGATGCGCGAGCTGCGCGGCGACCTTCTCCACGCGCTCCGCACAGGACGCCGCCTCGCGGTCCTGGGCGCACGCGCCGAGCGCGAGCGCGGCGACGATGACGAGCTTGATCATGGGGCGCATCGATACGCCGGCTCGCGGCGGATCCGCGCGCCATTCGATCCGACGTACGCGCCAGGACCGGTCCGCGGCCGCGGCCACCGCGTCCCCGTCCAGCTGGGCGCCTACACCGGATCGGAGCTGACGCAGGCGCTGGAGCTCACCCTCGCCGCGCCTTGAGCCGTCACGAGTCAGGGCACGACGAGGAAGCCGTCGACGTCGATCGTGACGGCGCCCTGCTTGAGCAGGTGCCCGACGGCGCGCTTGAACGCCTTCTTGCTGAGGGCGAACCGGGCGCGGAGCTCGTCGGGGCTCGAGCGATCGCCGACGCGCGGCGCGCCGGGGCGAGCGAGCACCTCCAGGATGTGGGCGGCGTCGGACGCGAGCTCCTCGTGGGCGCGGCGTCGCAGCGACAGCACGAGCTTGCCGTCGGGAAGGATCTCGGCGACCCGGCACCGCGCGACGTCGCCGCGGCCGAGCTGGTGCGGCTCGGACGCCGGAACGAGGCCGACGAACGCGCGCTCCAGGATCACGAACAGGCCGATCTCGGGATCGTTGCGCCACGCCTCGCCGATGATCTCCTCGTCCCAGGCGCACGCGGGGGGTGGGCCGTCGAGGAGCTCGCTGACGAACATCGTGCCCGCGAGTCGGCCGCTGCGGTCGAGGTAGAGGCCGATCGGTTCGCGATCGCCGACGCGCAGCGGCCTCGACTGCTGGGCGAACGGCACGAGCAGCTCCTTGCCGAGGCCCCAGTCGACGAACGCGCCGAACTCGGTGATCGTGGTGACCTCGAGGAACGTGACCTCGCCGAGCGCGAGCCTGGGCATCCGCGTGGTCGCGATCGGGCGCTCCTCGGAGTCGAGGTGGAGGAACACCTCGACCTCGTCGCCGGGCCCCGCGTCCGCGGGGACCTCGCGAGACGGCAGGAGGATCGTGTCGCCACCCGCGTCGTCATCGACCCCGAGGAACGCGCCCGCCGACGCGAAGCGCCGGATCCGCAGGGCGAGCCGCTGGCCGAGCATGACGCATCGTACGCGACGTTTGGCGAGGTGACCGTGAGAGGTCTGGTGGTTGGCCCGGGGAGTGCTTCGCTCTCCGGTATGCAGCTCATCACACCGGACCCTCCCAAGCCCGCGCCCCAGTGGGATCCGCCCGCGGATCCCGTGCAGCCGCCGATGATCGACCCGCCGGTCGACGATCCTCGCGATCCGGTGCCGGATCCTCAGATCGATCCGCCCGTCCCGCCCGTCCCCGGGACGGACGTGCCGTCGACGCCGCCGGATCGGTCGCCGGAGGACGAGCCGGGCCGCGGCTACGATTGAAGTACGACGTTCCCGCGCGACCGGCGGGCAGCGCGCTACCGTGCTGCGATGAACATCTCGTCGCGGTATCTGGTGGTGGGAGCGCTCGTGCTCGGGGCGTGCGAGGGGAGCGAGGGTGTCGCAGGGCCGCCGGGCGATCCGGGCGAGCAAGGCGAGCAAGGCGAGCAAGGCGATCCTGGTGAGCAGGGCAGCACCGTCGTCGTCGAGTACGAGATCCGGTAATGGCGATGCGCCTGCTCGTCGCGCTGCTCGTGGTGTCGCTCCTCGGCTGCCAGTCGAGCCGCGACACGACGCCGCTGCCGGAGGTGCCGTGCGGCGAGGACGGCGCGTGTCCTGCGGGGACGGAGTGCGACAGCTGCGTGGCCCCGCAGGGCTGCGAAGGAATCGAGGGGGAGGACGAGCGCTGCGACGAGTGCCGCGCGGTTTGCCTCGACGCCTGCGGCGGCTGTCCGGCCGGCCGAACCTGCAATCCGTGCCCGCCTGATCCCGAGTGCCCCGAGTGCGACGTCTGCGGCGAGCCGGTCTGCCGCTAGTCACCGATACGGTTGTCCCGGAACGACCGCGCTGCGCCCAAGGACGTCGTGAGCACGAAATCATCGATCTGGTCCCGTCCCGGCACGCCGCTCCTGCTCGGCGCCGCCGCCTGTGCGGCCTGCTGCGCGCTGCCGATCGCCGCCGTGGTGATCGGCGCCGGCGCTGCCACGACGGCGGCGGTGTTTCTCGAGCCGCTCGCCGCGGTGCTGGTCGCGACCGGGGTGGTGATGGCAATCGTCGCGTACGCGCGGCGTCGGCGTCGGCGTCGGGTCGCGGCGGCGAGCTCCAAGGCCATGGGCGCGTGCGCGGTCGATCGGAGCTGCGGATGCGGCCCGACGATGGAGGACCGGGCGATCGCGGTCGGCTGCACCTTGCCCACCGAGGACATGGCCGGGCGCGGTGACGAGTTCCGGCGCCTGTTCGAGCGCGGCCTGGTGCGTCGCGACGTCGACGGCACGCGCGCGGTGTGGACGTTCGCGTGGTCCCCGGAGCTGGAGCGCGACGCGCGGGCGCTCGCCACCGCGGAGCAGGGGTGCTGCGCGTTCTGGACGTTCGATCTGCGCCGGCGTGGCGACGAGCTGGACTGGGAGGCGAGCGTCCCGACCGATCGCGTCGAGGCGATCGCCATGCTCGACAGCATCGCCGCCTCGGCGATGACAGGCTCCAGCCGCGCATGACGCCGGCCCGGCGCCGCGAGATCCACGCTGCGATGGTTCGCTTCGCAGATGGAGATCGTGCGTCGTTTCGTGAGGTGTTCGACGCGCTGTGGCCGGTGCTGCTCGCCTTCACCGGCCGGACGCTCGCGGTGCGCGCCGATGCCGAGGACGCGGCGCAGCGCGCGCTCCTGAAGGTCTTCGATCAGATCGCCGACATGGACCGCGCGCGCGATGGGGTGGCCTGGGCCGTCACGATCGGCGCGTACGAGGTGATGACGGCGCGACGCCAGCACCAGCGACGACGCGAGCAGTCGGCCGAGGTGCTGCTCGCGGTCGCGGACGGTGGCGCGCCGCCCGGCGAGCGCGTGGTGCGCGAGGAGCTGCGCGCGGCGGTCCACGCCGCCATCGGCGAGCTGCCCGAGCGCGACCAGGCCGTGCTCGCGGCGGTGCTCGACGACGTGGCGATCTCCGGCGAGACCGCGCGCAAGCGTCGGTTCCGCGCGTTCGAGCGGTTCCGCGCTTTCTGGAGGAAGACCCATGGTTGATCTCGATGCTCTCGCACATCGCGCGCAACGGACCGCGGAGTGGGGTCGTGTGCGGATGGCCTGTCGGGTCGCGGTCGTCGTCGCGCCGCTCGCGCTCGTTCCGCTGGTCGGCGGCGCACGGGCGGAGGTGTGTGCGTGCCTCGCCGTGGCGCTGTTCGTCGCGGCGGCGCTGCTGCGCTGGCGCAACCAGACCGGCGTCGAGGCGGTGCGCGATGGCTTGCTGCTCGGTGGGGTGCCGCTGGTGGCGGCGCTGTTCCTGCGGGGCTGCGGCGTCCAGTGCTCGTCGTTCGGCGCGTTCGGCGAGGCCGAGCTCGCGTGCGTGATCGCCGGCGCCGTCGCCGGGCTCGGGGTCACCTTGCGTGCGGCACGCGCGCCGGCGGCGCGAGGGCGCCGCTGGCTGCTGACCTTGGTGGTCGCGTCGATGACGGCGGCGCTCGGCTGCGCCGGGCTCGGCGTGGGCGGTGTGCTCGCCGCCGCGATCGCGCTGCCGCTCGTCGCTGGCGCCGCGTGGATCCCGGTCGCCCTGCGGCCGGCGTGAGGCCAGGGCATCCTGCGGGCATGTTCGTGGTGAAGACCCTCGGCCTGTTCATGGCGACCGCGGTGGCGGAGATCGTCGGCTGCTACCTGCCGTACCTGTGGCTGCGGCAGGGCAAGCCGATCTGGTTGCTCGCGCCAGCGGTGGCGAGCCTGGCGCTGTTCGTCTGGTTGCTCACTCTGCACCCGCAGGCGGCGGGCCGGACGTACGCCGCGTACGGCGGCGTCTACGTGGCGATCGCGCTGGTGTGGCTGTGGCTCGTCGATGGCAAGCCGCCCGATCGCTGGGACCTCGTGGGCGGCGCGGTCGCGCTGGTGGGGATGGCGATCATCGCGTTCGCCCCGCGGCCCGCCTGACGCTGTCCCGGATGCGCGGCGTGCCGCCTATCGCGGGATGCAGAATCCCAAGCTCCCTGTCGTGTGCGACGTCGCGGCCCTCGTGCCCGACGGCGCGAAGTCATCTCCTGCGGTCCTGAAGGAGGCGCGCGAGCGCGCCGAGCGCGTCGCCGCGGACGTGTTCGGGTCGGCGGTCGCAGTGCGCGAGTTGCCCGACGGCTACCGGATCCAGCTCCCCGACGCGCCGGCGAGCCTCGTGCTCGCCGCCGAGTTCATCGAGATCGACCGCCGGTGCTGCGGGTTTCTGCGGCACGCGCTGACCGTCGACGTCGGCGGCACGACCATCTGGCTCGAGATCACGGGCGACGGCGACGCCAAGGCGGCGATCGCGGCGGACGTGAAGCGACTGCTGCCGGCGTGGGTGACGCCGTGCTGATCCGTGTTCTCCTGGCCGTCGCGCTCGGGTCGACGGTCGCGGCGTGCTCCAGCGACGTCTGCGCCGTCCCCAGCGAGTCGGTCGCGACCGGCCCGATCTCCGAGCTGACCCCGGCCGCCGTGGCGGAGCTGATCGCGCGCGAGCCTGCGGCGGCGATCGTCGACGTCAACCCTCGGGCGATCTACGACCAGGGACATCTGCCGGGCGCGATCTGGATGTCGTCGAGCGAGCTACGCTTCGAAGCGCTCCCGCGCGACCGCGACGCCCGGGTCGTCTTCTATTGCTTCAACGAGACGTGCGGCGCCTCGCATCAGGCGGCGTCGGCGGCGGTCGCGAAGGGTTGGAAGAACGTGGCGCGCATGCCGGCCGGGATCCGCGGCTGGGAAGCCGCCGGGATGACGGTGGAGCGGTAGCGTGGGAATCCAGACAACGATGACGATCACAAAGTCCTTGAACCTGGAGTCAACTCCAGGTCCATGGTGAGCTCATGAACCTCGCGGCCCAGGACGCCCCGCTGAAGATCGGCGACGTCGCCCGACTGGCCGAGCTGTCGATCGACGCGGTCCGGTTCTACGAGCGCGAGGGACTGCTCGGCCGGGTGCGCCGCACGCCGGCCGGTCAGCGCCAGTACGACGCCGAGGCCGTGCGTCGTCTCGCCTTCGTGCGGCGCGCGACCGCGCTGGGCTTCTCGCTCGCCGAGGTGAAGGGCCTGCTCACGCTGCGGGTGTCGGCGCGGACGCCGTGCGACCGGGTGCGCGAGCGCGCGCTCGACAAGCTTGCCGACATCGACCAGCGCATCGCGGAGCTGCAGGCGATGCGCGGCGCGCTGGCGCGGCTCGCCCAGAACTGCAGCGACGAGCACACCACGGGTACCTGCCCGTTCCTCGACGAGCTGGCGCGCCCGCTCGAGGCCACGTCGACCGCGGCCGACTGCCGCGACTGAGGCCCCATGAAGATCCAGCTCCTCTACTTCGAAGGCTGCCCGAACCTCGAGCCCGCGCGCGACGCGCTCCGAGCCGCGCTCGCTGCCGAACGCCTCGACCTCCAGGTCGAGGAGATCGATGTCTCCGCGCCGGACGCTCCCGACTGGGCGCGTGGCTGGGGCTCGCCGACGATCCTGATCGACGGGACGGACCTGACCGGCGCGGCGCGCGCGACCGGCGCCTCGTGCCGGCTCTACACGGGCGGCACCCCCGCCGTGGAGGAGCTCCGCGCGCGGATCGTCGCCGCGCGTCGCACGCCGGCGGCGAGCGGCCGTGCCGCGTTGCCGATGCTCGGCGCGATCACGGCCGCGCTGGCAGCGTCGGCGTGCTGCCTGGTGCCGGCCGTGCTCGCCGTGGTCGGGCTCTCGGGCGCGGGCTTCGGTGCGGCGCTCGCGCCGTATCGTGTCTTCTTCCTGATCGCGACCGGCATCGCGCTCGGTGCCGGGTTCTGGCTGGTCTACCGCAAGCAGAAGGATGCCTGTGGCTGCGAGGCACCGCGCGGCCGTCGCGTGGCCCGCGTCGCGCTGTGGTTCACCGCGGCGGTCACCGTCGCGCTCGCCGCGTACCCGTTGCTCGGCAGTGGCTCGGCGAGCGCCGGCTCCCAGGACGCGCCCGCGGCGGCGACCTTGCGGCTGAAGGTGACCGGCATGGATTGCGCGGAGTGCACCGGGACGATCGCGAACCGGATCAAGAAGGTGGCGGGCGTCGTCTCGGCGTCGGTCGACTTCGACAGCGGCATCGCCGTGGTGCGGCACGACGACCGCGACGGCCTGGAGGCGGCGGCGATCGCCGCCGTCATCGACGCCGGGTTCGCAGCGAAGCTCGCGCCGTGAGACGAACACCGTGCGGTCATCCACACAAGCCAGCGCCAGAGCTGGCGATCAACACGTCGTTCAACGAGAACCGCCGCGTCAGGTTCACGATCCAGGGGCGTGGCGCCGGCATCGAGGTCGATCAGAGCGGTCCGGAGGGGCCGATCCAGGACTGAGGTACGCTGCTCCGGATGATGCGTCCCACCTGTCTCCTCCTCGCCGGCCTGGTGGCCGGGTGCGGCTCCAGCGGCGGTGGTAGCCCCGACGCCGCGCCACTGCCGAGTGGACCGCTGACCCTGTACGGCGCGGGCCCGACGTCGGCCGACAACGGCATCGCCGAGGCGTGCACCGGGACCGGCAGCGGGCGCCAGGTCCTCTGCGTTCGGGCCGGCGCGTCGGGCGACGGCACCGCGGCCTCGCCGCTGGGCACGATCACCGCTGCGATCGCCGCCGCCCGGGACGGCGACATCATCCAGGTGAGCGGCGACGCGACGTATCCGGAGAGCGTGAAGCACGGCGACTACGACGGCACCTGCGACAACGGCGGGGTCGCGCTGAACTTGAGCCTGCTCGGCGGCTTCGCCGACGACTTCGGCGAGCGCGACGCCGCGACCTACCCGACGACCGTCAGCGGCGACGGCGCCTCGGCGGCGTTCATCGTCTGCGTGATGGCCGGCGCGAGCGTGATCGACGGCTTCGTGGTCGCGACGGGCAACACCAACCGCGGCATCATCGCCAGCGCCGGCGGCTTCGCCGACGAGGGCGGCACGATCGTCGTCTCGCACAACGTCGTGCGCAACAACCAGGCGCCCGGCGTGATCGACGACGTCACCTTCGGCGCCGGCATCTCCGTCTCGGCGCTGGCCGGCGCGACCGCCGAGGTCAGTGACAACCACGTCCACGACAACGTCTCGGGGCGCGGCGCCGGGATCCTCGGACAGGCCGGGCCGACCGTGGCCGAAGGCGCGGTGGTGATCACCCGCAACCGGGTGGAGCGCAACACCTCGCGCGGCTCGCACGGCGGCGGCATGAACCTGGTGGGCGCGGTGGACGTCTCGTACAACGTCGTGCTCGACAACCAGCTGCTCGGCGAGCTGGGCGGCGGCGGCTGGGGCGCTGGCTTCATGGTCGACGGAAACAGCCGTCGGCCTCGCGCCGTGGTGCACCACAACGTCGTGATCGGCAACCAGGCGGCGAGCTACGCCTCGGGCGAGTTCTATGACGAGGACGTCGACGCCACCGTCGCGTTCGAGATGATCAGCGCCAACGGCTGCGTCGACGACCGCCGTAGCTCCGGCGTCCTGGTCGACGGCGGCAACCTGGGCGACTCGACCGTGACGTTCCGCAACCTGACCGTGGTCGGACACCGGTGCGGGACCGCCGAGGTCGGCGCCCTGGTCGTCCAGGGTGGCAGCGACGCGATCGTCGAGGACAGCGTGTTCTGGGACAACCTCGGCACCGGCGACGCGCCGCTCGACTTCGGCATCGACGACACCGGCACCGTCACCGTGACCGGGACCACCACCCAGCAGGGCTACCCCGGCGCCGACAACACCACCGACGATCCTGGCTTCGTCGACGCCTCGGGCGGCAACTACCACGCCTCGGCGTTCCCCGACCGCGGCGCGTTCGCGCCGGGCGGCCTGACGCCCGAGCCCTGAGCGCGAGAAGTCTCGATTCCGGACGTCGCTGGCCGACGCGAGGAAGTAGAGGAAGTATCGCTTCCCCCAGTCGAAGCCGGGCATCGGGTCCGAGTCGAGCTGCAGCAGCAGCACGTCGTCCGTGGACATCACGTCGAGGTCGTCGTGTTGCGCGAGGTGGCCGAGCAGCTGATGGCCCGCAGCGGGAAGCTCGCGCTGAGGCGCTCCGTCTCGGGATGAGCCGGAAGAAGCTCTACGCGATGCGCGATGCGGGCGCGCTAGAGCAGTTGTCGCGCGGGCTGTATCGCCTGCGGGACCTGCGGGCGCCGGGAAGCCCTGACCTGGTGACCATCGCCAAGCGCGTGCCCCAGGGCGTGGTGTGCCTGATCTCGGCGCTCGCGTACCACGAGCTCACGACGCAGGTCCCCCACGAGGTGTATGTGGCCCTGCTCAAGGGGGCCGAGGCGCCAAGGCGCCATGCATGTCGCCGAGCGATCTCGACGAGAGATTCCGGAGACGATCCTGCGCGCCGCCGAAAACAAAACAGACCCCATCAGCGCGTGGTGGCGATGCTTGGGGCCCGGGCCAAAAACGGGACAAATTCGAGCGGCGCTAACAACGAAGCTCGAACGATGTCCGTAGCCTAAGTCGAGCGGGAGAAGGGATTCGAA
>Ga0163144_10015123_pt1 | contig 15955 bp, 16 predicted proteins | sample OliLak19BULKMAT1_FD_123175 | JGI IMG/M metagenome (GOLD analysis project Ga0163144, IMG submission 123175) | Freshwater microbial mat bacterial communities from Lake Vanda, McMurdo Dry Valleys, Antarctica - Oligotrophic Lake LV.19.BULKMAT1 | ecosystem: Environmental > Aquatic > Freshwater >...
GTAATTTGGGATAGTCATTATTTCATTGCCCAGAATATCATAAATACTCATATCTGCCACTCCAACACCACCAATAACTTCACCCAAATCTACCGAAATCTTATCAGATGATGGGTTGGGGTAAATAAGGAAATTATGGATTGTAGCTACTTCTTTTTCTATGGAAGTAGGATTAAAATCTGAGTAGTAATATTTTGTAGTATCTCCTTTTACCCAATCATTATTAGTAAAGTCCCAATAGTAATTAATTTGATGTATGAATTTATACTTACTATTATTAATTGGGTTAATAACGCTTAAAGTATCATAACTATAATCAAAATATGTTTCGTATTTCCAATTACCCACCCAATTATTTAAAGTGTTATCCCAGCCATAACTGACATTAAGAATTTGATTACCATTGTCATCATAAGCAGATTCGGATTTCTCTGTAACTACCCAATCTTTTAAATTCTTATTCCATCTATAACGGGCAAAAAGAATTTGATTACCATTGTCATCAAAAGCAGATTCGGATTTAGAATCACCCACCCAATCTTTTAGTGACTTATCCCAGTCATAACCTGCATTAAGAATTAGATTACCATTGTTATCATAATCATATTCGTATTTCCAAACGCGCGCCCAATCTTTTAACATCTTATCCCAGTCATAACTTACAGTAAGAATTAGATTACCATTGTCATCAAAAGCAGATTCGGATTTCGAAAATTGCACCCAATCTTTTAGTGACTTATCCCAGTTATAATTAGCATCAAGAATTCGATTACCATTGTCATCATAAGTAGTTTCTGATTTATAATCACCCACCCAATTGTTTAAATTATTATCCCATCTATAAATTATACTATGAATTCGATTACCATTGTTATCAAAAGCAGATTCGGATTTAGAATCACGCGCCCAATCTTTTAATGTATTATCCCATTTATAACTGGCAACAAGAATTTGATTACCATTGTCATCAAAAGCAAATTCGGCTTTCGAAGATTGCACCCAATCTTTTAAGGTCTTATCCCAGTCATATTTAGCATCAAGAATTTGATTACCATTGTCATCAAAAGCAGATTCGGATTTCTCCCTCCCTACCCAATTGTTTAAATTCTTATTCCAAATATAACGGGCATAAAGAATTGGATTACCATTGTCATCATAAGCAAATTCGTATTTCGAAGATTGCACCCAATCTTTTAAAGTATTATCCCAGTCATAATAAATAGTAAGAATTTTATTACCATTGTTATCATAAGCATATTCGTATTTTTCTATAGTTACCCACAATTTTTGCGTATTATCCCAGTCATAATAAATAGTAAGAATTTTATTACCATTGTCATCAAAAGCAGATTCGGATTTCTCCCTCCCTACCCAATCATTTAAAGTATTATCCCAATAATAACTAACACTAAGAATTTGATTACCATTGTTATCAAAAGTAGTTTCGGATTTAGAATCACCCAACCAATCTTTTAAGGTATTATCCCAACGATAATAGGCATAAAGAATTCGATTACCATTGTCATCATAAGCATATTCGTATTTCGAAGATCGCACCCAATCTTTTAAAGTATTATCCCAGTTATAATTAGCATCAAGAATTCGATTACCATTGTCATCATACGCAAATTCATGTTAATGGTGATTTGGAATTACAATACTATCCAGCTCTATTTTTTTATCACTTGCTCTCAATTCTAAATTAGAAGCAAAAGCAGTAATTAATATTAATATGTAAATTATTCTTTTCATAATCATTTTTCCAGTATTTGTTAAAATTTCGCCAATTCTCAAAAAACATTTTCTAAATTTGTCATTCCCCTGTATATAAAAGACTGTTTTTTGGCGAAAATGTAACAGGATTTGCAAAAATAGTCTGTAATGGTAGATAAGGCAAGGGTTTGGATAAAGTGGTGAAATGGAGATTTTTTGTGAAAAATTGAAGTAAGGGGTCTTGGCCTATTGCCTAAAAACAAAACAAAAAAAGAACAAGAGGTTGTAACCCCTTGTCCTAAATAATCTATAAAAATTATAATAGAAAGATAAAAAATATAAAACTATACTACAAAGTTGTTCTCATCTTCAAAAAGATATAAAATGTCTTGTGGAGTTAAGTTAGATTGTGCTTTTGAAGCAAATTCTTTGAAATTCTTGCTAACCAAATTCTTTAATTCTTTTAAAGCTTCTTGGTAGTTCTCTAATGGCGGTGTTTGTAAGATGCCATTATTTACATTTGTGGTCTTTACTGATATTGAGCTTTCGATTTTGTCCAAGGCAGTCAAAAGAATATCTTTTTGCCAGCTGGTTGGTTTTTCAGTAATTTGTTTTAACTCATCTTTCGATGTAGTTTGTTTTGATTTGCCGATACCTAATGCATCAATTAAAAATGGGTCATATCCCATTGTATTATTATTAAGTTCTTTTACTCTCATTTAAGACTCCTAATTAAAATAAAAAATTATTTGGCGGTTAATATTAACAAATTTTAATAATGTTGGCTAAATAAATTCAATCTTCACTCTAAAATCAGTAATTTTATAAATTTAGCGAACTATTAATATTAATCACCAAATCCAGTGCCATTTTTTTATTTATTCACTAAATTAATTGAAAGTTGTAAATATTAAAGTAAAAATGGAAAATTTGAACAAATATTCTCAATTAAAATGTTTGTTGATTAATTAATTTATGATAACTCTTTAATTTTAAAATAATTATTCTTAAATTTGTAATCTTTAATACAAATAATAAAAAAAAATGTTTAATATTTATATATAATTTTAGGTAATAAATGGCTAATACAGAAAGAAAAGCACAAGGTGAATTTTCACAAACAGAAAACTATTGTGTGAAAAATATAGGACTTGCCGAAGAGGGCAGAATGTTAATGGAATGGGCAGAATCACGTATGCCTGTGATGATGAAGTTAAGAGAAGAGTGGAGCAAAACTAAGCCATTTACTGGTTATAAAATTGCTGGATGTCTTCACGTAACAAAAGAAACTGGCGTATTGGTAGAAACATTCAAAGCTGCTGGTGCTGAAGTTTATTGGTCAGGTTGTAATCCATTATCAACTAACGACGCTGTTGCCGCTGCATTAGCTGCAAATGGTATTGGAATTTATGCTTGGCATGGTAATCACGAAGACTTTTACTGGTGTATCGATAGAACTTTGGATCCTCAACCACATTTAACATTAGATGACGGTTGCGATTTGATTAATACAGTTCACGAACATTATAAAGAATATGCAAAAACTGTAGTAATTGGTGGAACGGAAGAAACTACAACTGGAGTTCATAGATTACATTCACGTGCTGCTGCTGGCGAATTATATTATCCAGTATATGCTGTGAATGATGCTGAAACTAAATGGGATTTTGATAACGTTTATGGTACTGGTCAATCAACTTTGGACGGTATTTTACGTGCTACTTCGGTATTATTAGCTGGTAAAAACTTTGTTGTTTCTGGTTATGGTCACTGTGGAAGTGGAGTTGCACTTAGAGCTGATGGTATGGGTGCAAACGTAATTGCAACAGAAATCAAAGCTACTGCCGCTATAAAAGCTACTCTAAATGGACACCAAGTGATGAGTATGGACGAAGCTGCAAAAATCGGTGATATCTTCTGTACTGCAACTGGCGTAAAAGATATTATTCGTAAGCAACACTTTGAGTCTATGAAAAATGGAGCAATTGTTTGTAATACTGGTCATTATGATTCTGAAATTAATATTCCAGAATTAGAATCAGTTTCTGTATCAAAAAGAACAATTAGACCAAATTGTGAAGAATATACACTTAAAAATGGCAATAAAATTTATTTATTAGCTGAAGGTAGATTAATCAACTTAGCTGCCGCAGAAGGTCACCCTTCAGAGGTTATGGATATGAGTTTTGCAAATCAATTCTTAGCGCATTTAACATTAGTTCAAAAGCATTCTGCTGGTATTAAATTACCTGTTGAAGTAATCGAAATACCCGTTGAGCAAGATGAATATGTTGCGAGATTAAAATTAGAGTCTATGGGGATGATTATCGATAAATTAACTGAAGACCAGTTAACTTATATGAATAGTTATAATGAAGGCACGTAAGCATAAAACATAAGCATAATTAGAACATTAAAAGGGCTGTATATTTAGAATATTTTAATAATATTTTCTTTATACAGCCCTTTATTTATTAACAAATACTTACTTGCTCTTATTTACTTTTCACATTTATAATTCAATTTTCAATTAATTTTTATGATTTATTGTTAGAATTAATATTTAGAATTAATAGGAAAAGTATTTGTTTTAATCAATCGTAATTTCTTTTATTTTTGGCTTTTCAGGGCTCATTTTGTCAAAGGTCAAATTTAAAACACCATTATCGAATTTAGCACTAATCGAATCTTTGTTTATATTATCCGGCAAAACAAAAGAGCGAGTAAATTCACCAAAGTTTCTCTCAACCTTCAAAAAGTAAGAATCGTCTTTAGTTTTATCATTTGATACTTGTTTTTCGGCATCGTATGAGTTGTTGGTTTCAGTTTTTTTGTTTCTCGTTTTAGTACCTTTTACAACCAATACATTTTCATCGTTTATAGTTACTTTTACATCACTTTTGCTGACACCAGCTAATTCAAAATCAAAATGTAACTTTTGTTCATCTTCTATAATATCTACTCTTGGTGCGAAAGAGCCAAACTCTAAGTTAACGCCTTTATCCAAGTCATTCATCATAGTATTCATTTTTTTCGCTAAGCCATCAAACCCTCTGAATGGGTCAAATTTTATCGTTGTCATTACTAAATATCCTTTATTTGTTTTGTTTTGTTAAATTATTATTTTTATTTATTTAATTTCAATTATTGTTTCTTTTGGTACTTTTGGTAATTTTTTTGTGATACTAATTTCCAAAACACCTTCTTGATACTCTGCTTTGATAGTATCCATATCAGCATTTTCGGGTAAAACAAATTGTCTTTTAAACGCGCCATATAATCTTTCAGTTCGTATTTTGTTTTTGCCAATTTCACTGTGGATGTTATCTTTTTTACCAGAAATACTCAGTGAGCCGTCGTCTAAAACTGATATCTTCACTTCTTCTTTTTTGACACCAGCCAATTCCACGTGAAGTATGTATTTATCCCCTAATTCTTGTATATCCACTCTTGGATTGAATATATTTTTCTCAATTGTAAATGATGGGAAATCGCTTGAATTGATATTTTTCTCCACTTCATTTGCAAATTGGTTAACTTTTTTAGCAATAGTTTCAAACCCTCTCAATGGGTCGATATTATATATAGACATAATATATCCTGTTATTATTAAATTATAAACTTACGTTGATTTGTATAAATTTATTTTGATTTTTTGTTTTAGTAGTAAATAAATTTTGATTAAATTAAAAAACTTATGCTTATTTTTGTTACACATTTAAGTTAATTTTATGCATTTGTTAGTTTTATAAAACAAGTGTTATTAATTTCAATATTTCATAATTTTTCACTTGTATAACAAATACTCTTTAAAATTTGTGCCAAAAGCAAAACAAGAGCTTTGTGTGTGCCATAATAACATAATTACTTCATTAATGACAATTATAATATTTTAAAACTTTTTGTGTTGACACGAATAAGTACTGTCTGCCATTATGTCGTACGTGATATTTTGAATAAACTTTTATAATCACACTTAGAATATAGAGACTATTATTTTGAAAATTAAGTAAACTATAAATGGATAATAAAAATAAAATTATTATATCTTGGGTAAATGACTACTCAGACTATCTGTATAATTGGGCTTTGTATAAAAGTTCCAATAAAGAAGTAGCCGAAGACTTAGTACAAGATACATTTGTAATTGCCACAAATAGTTTTGAGAAATTTGAAGGAAAAAGTTCGCCAAAAACTTGGTTAGTGTCAATTTTAAATAATTTGATTTATGAGCATTACAGAAAAAAAGCTAAGCACAAAAATAAAATTGATTTAGATATAAGTGATTTATTCAAAGAAAATGGTCATTGGGATGTAGGTGAAATGCCTTCTGGTGATTTCGAAAGCGAAAGTTTATTAGATGATAGTAATTTTCAGAAAGTTTTAGCTGATTGTTTGTCAAAATTACCAGATAAATGGAATGCGGTTATAAAACTTAAATATATGACTGACCAGAAAGCAGATGAAATTTGTAAGGATTTGAATATAACTAAGACTAATTATTGGCAAATGGTTCATAGAGCCAAAATTCACTTAAGAAAATGTGTTGAGCAAAATTATTTCAATAAAAATAAATAATTTTATATTTATTGTTTGGAGATGACGAAATGAAATTAATGATTAGCTGTTTAAAAGCCACAGAGTTGGTCGAAAAAGACTCTTTGTTTGGGTTGAGTTTAATAGAATTATTTGAACTCAGAATTCATAATTATATATGCAAAGGTTGTAAATTATATGAAACGCAATCTAAGTATATTGACGAAATGTTAATTAAAAAGTTCTCATACAATAGCTTAGATTATAACATACATCAAGATGAAATCATAAAAAATATTACTAACGAGAAATTAAAAGAAAAAATCCTTAACAAACTGTAATAATCTTAAATCATATCTCAAAGTTTTAATAAAAAAATATAATAAATAGAAAGAGAACAAGGGGTTGTAACCTCTTGTTCTCTTTTTTGTTTTTTTCAATGGGTCAAGACCCATTGCTTCCTAATATAATATCAATGTTCTACAATCAACCGTAGGGTTAACCCCGCGGTTGATTTACTTATTTCTGCACTGCTCCCATTTATAGTAAGTCATTGTTTTCATTGGTTTAGTGACTTTTGATTGATTTGTTAATTCAAAGATATTAGAAAGAGACTTCTCGCTTATAGATATACTTCCACAATAATAGAAAAGAAATGGTGTCTATATTTATGTAGATTTTGCATATTTTGAATGTGAGTTATATCTTAATAAAAAAAACGTGATAAAACACTTAATACCGCAAATTTTGAGATTGGGCAGGGTATTTAAGATTAGGAAGACGACCCGCCAGTCGTCTCTACAATTAGAAAAAACCGAAAAAAGAGTGCAAATGAGTGCAGATTTCTCAAACCACGAAGCGGTGATATTATTGTAGGAAATTTATTTTCTCTTTTTAGTTCTTTATTCGGCTCCGAAAGAGCCGAAATATTTATTAAAGGTTTTTATTATCTTTTTTTGTAAGGAAATATATTATACTTCACTAAACTAAATATAGATATAATATTTATTAAGATTATTCTTTATTTAGTCGATAAATATTTATTCTAAAAATTTGTTTAATTAATTTTAGAGGATAGTTTATGAAAAAACTACTTACGATTCTTCTTATAAGTTCTACATTTGCGTTTATTCCTTTTTTGCAATCTTGTAGTGATGACGATACAGTTACTCCTTCTACAGAAGTTATTGCAACTGATGCATCATTTGCTGGATTTATGACTTGGTCTAAAGATGCTACTCGTAAAGGTGCTGACCCTGCTTTGGGTGTAATGGCTCACGGCGGGAATGACTCTACAGTAACAAGAAATGTATATTACAAAGATGGGCAAAACCCTGTAAGCGGAGTTTATCCTGTTGGTACAACGATTGTAAAACATTCAGAAAATCCAACTAAAACAGTAAATGAATTTACAGCTATGGTAAAACGTGGTGGTGAATTCAATAAAGCTCAAGGTGGATGGGAATATTTTATGATTGGAGCTGATGGCAAAATTGCAGACGGTGGTAAAATGAGAGGTGCAAACCTTATGGATGGCATGTGTGCTGGTTGTCATGCAGGAGCTAAAAATAAAGATTATATTTTTACAAAATAATATTCTATTACATTACTTATTGGTTTCATTATGATTAACAAAAACAACTTTTTTATTATTTTTTTGATAATTCTTTTTTTTAATAACTTACATAGTGCTAATAAAGTGAAGAAAAAAATGAAAATTCAATTTTTACATTTTAAAGGTTGCCCAAATAGTGAAACTCTTTTAGATAATTTGAATTTAGCAATAGAACAAATTAATAAAGATCTTGAGATTCTAAATATTATAGTAGATACTCCAGAATTAGCAAAAAAATATAAATTTATTGGTTCACCTTCAATATTACTAAATGGAAAAGATATTGAAGATATGAAGTTTCCTATTGAACCTAATTTAAGTTGTAGATTTTATAAAAATGGAGTACCATCTGTAGATTTTATAAAAAATAAAATTCAATTAGAGCTGAATAAGTATTAATTTACGTTGTAATCATTAAACTTAAGATTTACATCAAATCCTTTACATTTATTTGTAAGGGATTTTTAATTTTAACACTAATAATTAAATAAACAAATAATTTATACACACTATTAAAAAAGGTCTATTATGCAAAAGTCTTTTATAAAGAATTTCTCCAAAAATATTATAATTTTACTCAGTTTCTTTGTTATAATCAATTCAAGTTATGCACAGAAAAAAGTATTAGTCGAAGTTTTTACTAATTCACATTGCGGTCCTTGTGGCTCATCATATACTTATATGAATAATAACATAAACAATAAACCTATCAAAGATAGTTTTATTTTTGTTTATCATCATATTTCTACTTATTCAGATGATAAATTATTTCAAGAATCTAAAACTTTTACAACTCCAAGAGCTCAATGGTATGGTAATATACAAGGCACTCCAACTTACGTGGTTGATGGTAAAAAGTTAAATAATTTCACAACAATTGAGAGCGAAGTAAACTCACAATTAGCAAAAAGTACAGATGTTTCGGTTATGACAAAAGTTACATTGATTGATAATCAACTAATGTTAAAAACTGAAATCAGTTCAATGACTGCTAAAAACTATTTGTTGAATATTGCAATAGTTGAAGATGTAGAATACAAAGGTAGAAATGGTGTTTCCACTCATAAAAATGTAAGTAGAGCCTTGCCAACTACATTCGCTGGTACAAATATATCAGTTAATGCAAATCAATTATACACATCAAATAATGAACTAAATGTAGCAGGCATTTGGAATATTGATAATATTAGTGTTGTTACTTGGTTGCAAGACCCACAGACTAAAGAAATAATCAATGTACAAGAAACAAATAAATCTGAATTTGCTACAAAATTAGGCATAGAAGATGTAAACAATTTGAATTTTATAGTTTACCCAAATCCATCGATTGACATTTTGAATATTGATTTTGACAATATGAATAATATCTCTGAAGCTGCAAGTATAGTAATTTATAATCTTGCTGGAAATAGAATTTTGGAAGAAAAAGTAAATTTAAATAACGGTTTAAATAATTTTCAGATTAATTTACTAAATAACAATAATATTAATTATAATCTAACAAATGGCACTTATTTATTAGTTTTAGAAACTAAATCTTCTAAAACAGCAAAACAATTTAATTTTACGAAATAAATATAGAAACATAGTAAAAAAGTAAAATGTTAAAAATCTAAACTAAAAAGGGAATTATTCTTAATCGGATAATTCCTTTTTGCTTTTTGAAATAAAATAATTATATATCCAAAAATTTACCTATAAAAAAATCGTCATTATCCAATAATAACTATCATAAAACAACTAATGACTATATTATTGTAATTTAGTTGTTTATTGTTAGTTAAACTTAGTCAAAATTAAAGTTTGTTTAATTTATTATAAATAACTAAGTAAAACTCCAAAGTAAATGCTTTTAAACTATTTATAAACTAATCAAAAGAGGAAAAAATGTCATTATTAGTAGGACAAGATGCTCCAATATTCGAAGGAACAGCATTAATTGGTGGAGATGCCACAACTTTATCTATAGACTCAGCATTCAAAAATATATCTTTGAATGATTACAAAGGTAAATGGGTAGTATTTTTCTTTTACCCATTAGATTTTACTTTTGTTTGCCCAACAGAAATTGCCGAATTTGGTAAACATTATCAAGAATTTCAAGATTTAAATTGCGAGGTAATTGCTTGCTCGACTGATTCACAATTCTCTCACTTAGCTTGGAGAAATTCAGAAAGACAATTAGTAAAATTACCTTACCCAATGTTAGCAGATTTTACTCGTACAAACGCAACCAAATACAATATCCTAAAAGAATCTACTGGATATGCGCTTAGAGGTTTGTATATTATTGACCCAGATGGTAAATTACAATATACTGTAATTCATCCAGAAGCAGTTGGTCGTAATTCAAAAGAAGTATTAAGAGTATTAAAAGCATTACAAACTGGTAAACTTACTCCTTGTGAGTGGGAACCAGGCGAAAATACATTATAATTAGTGATTAGTAGCTAATTAAGTAAAAATTCTTAAGTATAAATTTACAGCAAAAATACCCATAAGTCACTTATGGGTATTTTAATTTGAAAAGTATCATTAATTCTAAATGTTTGAATTAATTGCTATAAATCAAATTATTATGTTGAATAAATATGTTGAATAAATATTTCAAATTTTAAACTCAAAAATACATCAAAATGTCTGAACAAAATCTAAATTCTGACCAAGTCAAAAAAAACTCAAAAGTAAACAAAAAACAATATACCGAAGGCAATATTCTCAAGCAATTAATTACTAATTCTATTCCTATGATTTTTGCTTTGGGATTTATGCTTTCGTTCAGTTTGATTGATACTTACTTTGTAGCTAAATTAGGAACAAAACAATTAGCCGCAATTACATTTGCATTCCCAATTGTATTTATACTTACTGGTGTTGCTATGGGACTTGGCAATGGTGCCTCTGCTGTCATTTCGAAAGCAGTTGGTATGGGTGACGAAAGGTTAGTAAAGAGATTAACAACAGATAGTATTTTTATAGCATTAGTTTTGGTATTATTATTTTCAATATTTGGTACCATATTTTTAGATGAAATATTTATTTTATTAAAAGCAGGTAATGATATTCTGCCATATATCAAAAGTTATATGCAGATTATTTTTATTGGTGCTGTGTTTTTGGTAATTCCATTAGTTGGTAATTCTGCCACAAGAGCTATTGGTGACACCAAAACGCCAAGTATGATTATGTTTATCTCTGTGATTGTAAATATTATTTTAGACCCAATATTCCTATTTGGTTGGGGTCCAATACCGTCATTGGGTATTGCTGGAGCCGCCTGGGCTACAGTTTGTACTCGAATTGTTACTCTATCACTTTCGATTTATATTCTACACTTTAGAGATAATATGCTGACATTCGAAATTCCCACTTACGATGAATTTATATCTTCTGCCAAAAGCATACTACAAGTTGGAATTCCGTCTGTTGCTACAAATTTAATTGTACCCGTTGGGTTCGGAATAATCGTCGGATTTGTTGCGAAATATGGTCAAGATGCAGTCGCAGGGCTTGGTGCTGCTTCAAGGATAGAGATAGTTACTCTTGCTGTTTTTATGGCTTTTTCCACTGTTTTGGGTCCATTTGTTGGTCAGAATTTGGGTGCTCAAAAGTTGGATAGAATCAAAAAAGCAATTAATTACGGTCATATTTTTGCAATTTTATGGGGAATTTTGACGAGCGTATTGTTGTATATATTTGCAGAACCGATTGCCCGAACATTCAAGGACGATGACAAAATTGTAGCAATAATGATTATGTACCTTCAAATCGCGCCGATTTCGATTGGACTTAGAGGCATAACGATAAACGTAACGACTACTCTTAATGTACTCAAAAAACCTTTGTTAGCTTCATTTTTGAGTATCTCACAAGTATTTTTGATATTTATACCTTTGGCATATTTTTTATCAAATTATACTCAATTTGGCTTAAAAGGAATATTTTATGCTTCGTTACTTTCGAGCACAATCGTAAGCATAATAAGTTATATAATATTACATAAATACATCAAAGTACTAACAAACGAAGATTCATCTCTATAATTTCGGTAAATTTGTAATTTGTAAAGTAGAGAATGCTACTCGCAAATTTATCTCTTTTTACTCTTATTTTATTTTCACTACCTCGTAGAGGTAAAATATTAATAATAATCACTTTGGATTTTAAAAATCTTACGGCTCCTTCGGAGCCGAATGAAGAGCAGAAAGGATAAAACAACTTTTACTACAATAATGCCACAACTACGTGGTTTGAGAAAAACTTTAGAAAAATAATTCTATTTTAGTGGCTAACTTTAAATTTTTGCAATAAAAATCAAAAATATAATAGCCAATTGATTTTTGACGAATAAATGTATATCCAATTTGAGAATTTCTAACAGCATTCCAGAATAATTTTTCAGAATAGGTAGATTCTCTCCTTAGTTTTTTTGCAAATCCAATATTATTTTTTTTGTATGATATTATTTCATTTTTCTTTTTCGTACAATCGATTTAAAAAGTATTATTTTAGTTTTTTAGCTTTGGTAACCCCACCCTTAATCTCACTTATTGGCAGGAAATTTAGAACAAATCCACCATTCCGAACGTCAGTTAAGATTTAGCACTCAATTGCACTGTTTTTCATTATATTTTTCAAATTCGACTTTTTAGTAAATCACATTTGAATGGGTTGCAGACGTAGTTTAAGGGGGTAGTGTCTAAAATTTTTGTCAAAACAACACACACATTTCACGCAATATCTACACAGAAGTGGACGCCAATTCTCAAACATTATTGTAAATACTTGGGTCAATATTCCAAAAGCCTATCTAAAACTCCCCTCAAAATTCTCAAAATCCCATCAACTCTAAATCACTTTTCTTTACTCATAATTACACTTTAAAGCTGTAAATCAATGGTTTGTAATTTGGTTGAGGGACTTTATTTGCATTATTATCATTAGCAGCACTAAGCCAAAGTTCTTTTACAATCAAAACTTCTTTAAGAGCTTCTTCAGGAGTTGAGCCAAATGCAGAACAATAAGTTAAATCTGGAATATCAGCAACATAACTATTATCTTCTTCATTAAAAAAAATGTTTATATGATAATCACTCATTTTTCAACTCTAAAGAATATTTTTCTACTTATGATAAAAATTGTTTTATTTGGTAAGGTTTGACCTCACCTTTCATATTTTGTATGTTGATTAATTCTTTCAAACTATTGTGTTTATAGATATGATGGCTTCCATTTTGACGAACAAAATAAAAGCCAAACCTTGTCAATAAAGTAGTAAAATCATTAAATTTGATATTATTTTGATATATCAATATCTGCAAAAAGAATTTGGTATAATTCATTTAAATAAAAATAGTATATTTAAATAACTTTAAAAAGTATCAAACAATTTAATTATTATTTTATTGCAATTAAGAAAATTATTAAACAATTCCATCTGCACATCATAGATGTTACTCGCACATTACCGTTTTTTCAAACCCCATAACTTTGCATATATTTCTAATGTGTGAATTATGTAATTTATACCCATTATTGTGTAATACTTTCAACTTCTAATTTTATATTTTTGAATTATATTAATTTAATTAATTACAAAATTAATAGTAGTATTAACTTTAACAGCATCAGTAATGAAAATAAATACATTAAAAAAAATCACAGATCCGTTTAAAAGTACGGATAAAATGGCAGTCCTTTTTCTTGGTCACGGTAGTCCTATGAATGCCATTGTAGAAAATGAGTTTGTGGATGAGTTCAGAAATTTAGGAAAAGAAGTTATAAAACCAAATGCAATATTGTGTATATCGGCACATTGGGAAACAGTAGGAACTTATGTAACAGCTATGGAAAGACCAAACACTATTCACGACTTTGAAGGATATCCTCAAGAATTATTCGATGTGCAGTATTCTGCTTCTGGAAGCCCTGAATTAGCTGAAGCAACAAAATCACTTGTTAAAATAACTGATATTGGTTTGGATGAAAAATGGGGTCTTGACCATGGAGCCTGGAGCGTAATAAAACACATGTATCCAAACGCAGATATTCCTGTCATCCAAATGAGTTTGGATTATACTGAAAAACCACAATTTCACTATGATTTGGCAAAAGAATTGGCATCACTTCGTAATAAAGGTATGCTGATTATCGGAAGTGGTAATATGGTTCATAATCTTGGTTTGATGGACAAGAAAAAATTAAATGCTGATGAATCTGGTTTTGATTGGGCTTTGGAAGCAAAAGATAAAATGAAAAATTTTATCTTGAAAGGAGACCACAAATCACTTATAAATTATAAGTTGCAAGGCAAGGCATTTGACTTGGCTATCCCTTCACCCGAACATTATTTGCCTTTACTTTACGCTTTAGCATTAAAAGAAGAAAACGAAAAATTGACTTTTTTTAATGAAAAACCATAGCAGGTTCGATTACTATGACATCAATAAAAATTGATAAAACATAATCAATTATTAAAAAATAATTGTCTAATCAAAAAAATCTTTCTTTAATAAATGAAATGCACGAAAATCAGTTTTTCGCGTGTTTATAATATAAAATTTAATTTTAATAATTTAATTCTAATAATTTGTTCTAATTTATTCTAATTTATTAACTTAGCAACTGCTAAAAATCATACTGTTCAAAATGAAAATAGCTCTAATTATTGTTGCAATTTTTTTTATTTTATTAATAATTTCACAAATATACTTTAATATGGCAAATACAGAAACCCAATCCTATAGAATTATTAAAACGGAAAAAGATTTTGAGATTCGTTTATATCCTTCTGCTACAATGGCAACTATATCGATGAAAGCAAGAACATACAATGAAGTAGCAACATCAGGATTTAGAAAATTGGCTGCATTTATTTTTGGTGAGAATAACGCAAAAAAAAGCATTGCTATGACAACTCCTGTTCACATGGACATCAACGACACGCTTTCATCTATGAGTTTTGTTATGCCCGCTGGATATAATAAAGACAATTTGCCGAAACCAAACTATTCTAAAATCCAGATTCAAACTACAAACGATGAATATGTGGCAGCAGTTCGTTTTGGTGGTTATGCCACCGATGAAGACATTAAAATATACACTGCACAATTAAAAAATACACTAAAAGCAAATGGAATTAATTATTTCGGTAATTTCCGCTTTTTGGGTTATAATGCTCCTTATCAATTTATTGGTAGAAAAAACGAAATCATTGTTAGCATACTTTGGAATGAAAAATAAGATAAGTTTAGAAAGTGTTGACAAGAATAAGAAAAGGAAATATAAATATTTAGTACTAAAATCAATTTTGTTGTATTTATAAAATCTTTGGGGAAGCTGTTGAATAGAAAAAAGAAATGTGCGATTCACATTCTCAAATATGAAGATGACTAACTTAATAATTGCCTTTCATTGCCTCAACAAATAGCTAAAACACAAATAAAGATATTTTAATATATTTAATCAAATACGAAAAAAGAGATTTCATTTACGAAATCTCTTTTTTTTTGTTTGAGAGCCACTTGAGGGATTTGAACCCCCGACCGGCTGATTACAAATCAGCTGCTCTGGCCAACTGAGCTAAAGTGGCAATTAAGAATTAATATCTTGTCTAAATTTTAATTAATTTATATAATCACTTCAAAATTAGAATACAAAAATAATAGAAATTATTATTATATGCAAGAAAAATTATTATTATTTTTGATATTTTTTTAAATTATTTTTATTCTAATATTTGCATACACAGTAACATAAAGTAATATATAGACTTAATAGATTTAGTAAAATTATCAATTTAACGGATAATTTACTTCTTCTATGATTTCACACCACAAATGCCCAATCATAATATGACTTTCTTGTATTCTTGCAGTATTATTAGATGGCACAATGATAGAATTGTTACATAAATCTTTCATTTTGCCACCATCGCCACCAAGCATACCGATGGTTACAAGTCCATTTGTGTTAGCTAAATTAATAGCTCTAATTACATTTTCTGATTTGCCACTTGTGGAGATGCCAATTAAAACATCACCACTTTTACCGTAAGCTTCGACTCCTCTGGCAAAAATATTATCAAACCCA
>Ga0163144_10015124_pt1 | contig 15954 bp, 10 predicted proteins | sample OliLak19BULKMAT1_FD_123175 | JGI IMG/M metagenome (GOLD analysis project Ga0163144, IMG submission 123175) | Freshwater microbial mat bacterial communities from Lake Vanda, McMurdo Dry Valleys, Antarctica - Oligotrophic Lake LV.19.BULKMAT1 | ecosystem: Environmental > Aquatic > Freshwater >...
ACCACGGTCGGCCTTTTGCAACCAGACCATCCAACTAGGTTTTCTCTTTAAAAGCTTCCCCTTTTTCCCCCGGTTCCCCCCAAACCAGCCAATGAAAAATCCCCAACTAATTCCGGTACAACCTAAAATTCGATATGGGGCGTTTTGATTCTTGCCGAGGCATTTTTTGGTGGTCTTTTCAGAACTTTATTTCCGTTAAAGTTGCTAAGTCCGACAGGCTGCTAGCAGGCTGAGTAAAGTCGCAACAATCAGACACAACAAAAATCGATTGGATACGGATCTCATAGCGGGAATTACGTCCAATTCATACGCGGGTTGCTCGGAAAGTCAACGACGGTTTTGGAGCCAAGCGAAGGGAGTTCGGACTCGCGTTCCGGGCCGACCTATACCACGTCCCAATGATGACAGGTAGAATTGCTCTTAATGATGTTCTTCAATGCACGAAAGATCCCGACCCAAACGTTCGTATTGGAGCTGGATATACGATGATGTGGGTGTTCCCTGAGCAATCTGCTTCTATCCGCTAAAAGGAGGTGATCAAACCCCCGCATTCATTCAATCACACCCCAAACATTCGCACCCCTCACCCGCACTAAACCCAATGGCTACACGCTCATTCGCGTTTAATGCCCGGCACTAAAGAGGCTCGGCATCGGCAGTGTTTCCGCTACTATTTCCGCATGACCCGCGTCTTTGCTTTGATGAAAATCACCTTTTGTTGCTGCTCGTTGCCGGTTCGCTTCACGCGGCCGGGACGCGACCGAACATTATCTGGATCATTGGCGAAGACATGGGGCCGGAACTCGGTAGTTACGGTGACAAGCAGGCGATCACGCCGAACATGGATCGGCTCGCGCGCGAAGGGGCGCGCTTCACGCGCTGTTTTACCCACGCCCCGGTTTGCGCGCCCTGCCGGTCAGGCCTGATCACCGGCCAATATCCAACGACGATTGGCACGCATCACATGCGGTCGCGATTGCTCAAGCCGCCGACGATGTTCACCGAGCATTTGAAGCAGGCGGGTTACACGATCTGCTGGCCGACCAAGGGCGGTTTCGGCAAAACGGATTTCAACTTCGACGTGCCGCCGGATGCGTTCGATGTGAATACCGATTGGACGCAGAAGAAACCGCCGGAACCGTTCTTCGGCTACTTCAACATCACTTGGTCCCACGAGAGCAAGATTCGCGCGGACGCGGACGCCTTCGCCCGGCTTACGGAAAACTTGAAGCCGAACGAGCGGCATGATCCGAAAAACATGAATGTGCCGCCGTATCATCCTGACGCGCCCGAAGTGCGCCGCGATCTGGCCAATTACTACGACCTCGTCACGGCGGTGGATTATAAAATCGGCGAGGTTCTTGCGACGCTGGAACGATGGGGCATCGCCTCAAACACGGTGGTGATTCTCACCGGCGATCACGGACGCGGCCTGCCACGAAGCAAGCGGTGGATCTATGACAGCGGAATCCATGTGCCGCTGATCGTGCGTTGGCCGGGACAAATCAAGCCCGGAACCGTGCGCGACGATCTGGTTGGCTTTATCGATTTTGCGCCGACGACAATGGCCATCGCCGGGGTTCAAAGTTCAAAGTCCGAAGTTCAAAGTCTCATTCCCGGTGGAGCGAATGACACTGAAATGATTTATCCGCCGTTGCAGGGGATCGTATTTCTCGGTGAGAAGGCGCAGAGGCGCGATTACGTCTTCGCCGCGCGCGATCGCATGGACGAGGCCGACGACCGCATCCGCGCCGTTCGCGACCAGCAGTTCAAATACATTCGCAATTTTGAGCCGCAACTGCCCTACGCGCAGCGCATCGCTTACAACGAAGAAATGCCGACGATGCAGGTCTGGCGAAAATGGAATGCGGAAGGAAAGTTGAACGCCGCACAGAAACTTTTCTTCGCTCCGAAAAAGCCGAAGGAGGAACTCTACGATTGCGCAGCGGATCCTCACGAAATCAACAACCTCGCCGGAGACCCTGGACAGGTGGCGAAATTGAGCGAGCTTCGCGGAGCATTGGACAAATGGATCGGGCAAACGCATGATATGGGCTCAATTCCTGAGACGGAGTTGATCAAACGCGGTCTGGTGGCGGACAAGTTGTCCGAATACGAACTCCGCAAGGTGAAGAATTAATTCAGTGACAGCACGTTTCAGAGCGGGCCGCCTTTCTACCGGCTTTGAATCGGGATCGAACCAAAGCCAGTTGCAAACCGGCGCTCCGTCCCGGAAAACGGATTGAATCCAGATTGCCGCGGCAGAAAACACATCGGAAATGAAAAAACAAAAGAAACCGATCAAACAGGCAAACGCAGTGTCCAGCCGCAGCATCATCGCCATCGTCGCGATCGTTTTAGTTGGCACCGTGGCGGGTTCCTTTGTCGCGTCGAAAGTGGCCAAAAAGGATGCGGCAAAAAAATACGACAAACCCGGCGCGCTTGGCCACGAGGTTCCAATGCCGCCGGACACGAACAACATGGTTTGGATTCCGCCGGGCAAATTCTGGATGGGCGCGGAGGATGGGCAAAACGACGAGAAGCCGGTTCACGAAGTCGACGAGAACGGTTTCTGGATGGACAAAACCGAAGTGACGAATGAGGAGTTCGAAAAATTTGTTCGCGCCACCCGTTACGTCACCGTCGCTGAACGGAAGCCTGACCCGAAAGACTTTCCCGGAGTTCCGCTCGAGAATCTGGTTGCAGGCTCCATTGTTTTCACGCCGCCGCCCGGAGAAGTTCCGCTGGACAATCATTACGCGTGGTGGAGCTATGTGCCCGGCGCGGACTGGCGCCACCCGCAGGGTCCGGACTCGAACATCCGCGGTTTGGAGAAGCATCCTGTCGTGCAAGTTTGCTGGGATGACGCGATGGCCTATTGCAAATGGGCGGGCCGGCGCCTCCCGACTGAAGCCGAGTGGGAATACGCCTCGCGAGGGGGACTGGATCGTCAGGCCTTCAGTTGGGGAAAGGACAAAGTCCCGGACAACAAATGGCAGGCGAATATCTGGCAGGGACAATTTCCAAATGAAAACTCATTGTCTGACGGTTTTCGGGGCACCGCACCGGTCGCAACTTTTCCGCCAAACAAATTCGGCCTTTACGACATGGGGGGAAATGTATGGGAATGGTGCGCAGACTGGTATCGGCCCGATTACTACGAGCAAAGCGCGAAGCAAAACCCGCCAGGACCGGGCGACAGTTTTGATCCGAACGAGCCGGGGGTGGCGAAGCGAGTCACCCGCGGCGGCTCCTTTCTTTGCAGCGAACTTTATTGCACCGGCTATCGACCCAGCGCGCGAATGAAAACGTCGCCGGACACGGGTCTTTCGCATACCGGTTTTCGCTGCGTGAAGGATTAAGCGAATCCGCAATAGTTTTGCATCCCGGCAGATCGGCAACACAGGCCGAGAGCGTTCTCTCGGATTATTTGTCGAGAAAGATCGGCTTCAGGTGGCGCTCAAAAAGATTCCCCGTGACATTCCGTCCGATCGGTCCCGACGCTTCCCGGACGAGATCCAAATACTTCTGCCCTTTCTTGGCCGCAACTTTATAGCCCACGTGCAGCAGTTGGCGCATCGAGGGATTATACTCCGGCGACTTGGAATTGTGCCGCACAGCCGCGGCGAACTGTTCGCTCGACCAGGTCGCGACCGTCGCTGCGGTTGGAAGTTTGGCCCGATCCACGTCGATGACTGCGGCGTAGGGAGCGCAGAGTTCGTCGATATGCTCCAGCGCCTCGCCGTAAAGCTCTTTGGCAAGGTTTAATCCGTTCCCGCCGAATTCAGCCAGCCCAATAATCTCCTCCAGCCAGGTCGTGCCCGCCGTTTTTATGTGCAGGCCCGCCTTGTGTCGCGCCAGCGCGCGACGAATCGGAGCGTAAATGGAAAATTTATCGCTGCCCGAATGAACGCTCAGTTTCAAATTCTTTGGCAGATGATATTTCTCGACGGCGAATTGAATGACCGACAGGTCGTCATTGAATTCCCTCTCGAATTGCGCCACGTCACCCACGTAGTCCACACCCTTGTTAAATCGCCCGGTGAATTTTGGCGCGATGGTTTGCAGTGGCACGGACTCATCAGCCAGGGCCGCGAGGATGATCAACAACTCCACGGGAGTTTGGGGCGTATCGGTTTCGTCCATGGAAACCTCGGCAACGAACGGCGTCTCGCGCTTCTCCAGGATGTGGTCGTAAATCCCCTTCACATCGCGCGTGGCGGCCAGATATTTGCGGGCAATTCGTTGCAAATTGTCCGCGCTGACGCGCAATGGGGTTTCGATTCCGGGTATTTCAAGCGTGCCGATCAACTCGGGGTGGCGCTGCACGAACGATTCGACGGCCTCCGAAGGCGCATCTTTCCCAATCGAATCGGCCACATCGATGGTGTAAAAATCGGAGCACGAAATAAATCGGTCCACGGTTTCGAGCCGGATATGGTCGGCATCGACATGCCACGGTTTTTTCCAGCCGAGACTTTTCACGGCGCGCTCGGCCGCCTGATAAACACTCGCCGGCTCTGAGTCAACGATCAGGTGTTCGCGATTGGATTTGTTCCAGACCGGGATCACGTCGGCGCCCAGTTCGGCCGCCCGGATAAAAGCCCTGAGTTGCGCCTCGGCCTGCTGCGCGAAACGGTCCCCGACTCCTAATGAAAATTTGGATAGATTCAGTTGAGGTTGCGTCATTTGCACGAAGGACTCTACCTAAACCGGAATCAAAAATGCGCCAATTTTCTGCAAACTGAATTGAATATTGTGCAGGGCAGCGAAGTCGGGCTGACGCTGCGAAGTTTTTTAGGGTGCAGATATTTCAATCGTAAGTGCAGAATGCCCTGGATACTTTCATGGGGAAGCCCGATAAAATTGATTCATTCTATGAAATTCATTCATGAGGATTTTCTACTGCACACCGCCGCCGCGCGGCGCCTTTACCAGTTTGCGGAGAGCGAACCGATCTGCGATTTCCACTGCCATCTTTCCCCGCGGGACATCGCCGAGAATCGCCAGTTCCAAAACCTCGCGGAAATCTGGCTCGAAGGCGACCATTACAAATGGCGCGCGATGCGGGCCAACGGAGTGGCGGAACGCTTTTGCACGGGTGACGCCGAGCCGTTCGCGAAATTCCAGGCCTGGGCCGCTACCGTCCCGCACACCCTGCGGAATCCGCTCTATCACTGGACGCATCTCGAACTGAACCGCTATTTCGGCATCACCGATTTGCTCGATGAGGCGAGCGCGGCGCGCGTCTGGCACACGGCCAACGAACAGCTCGCCCAACCAAATCTAAGCACGCAGGGCATCCTCAAGAAATTCAACGTCACGACAGTTTGCACGACCGATGATCCGGTGGACGACCTCCGGCATCACCGGTCGATGGCCAACGGTGATTCCGGCATCCGCATGTTGCCGGCGTTTCGCCCGGACAAAGCCATCATGCTTGAGGATACGAAACAATTTAACGCCTGGGTAAATCTCCTTGCTGAAGCCAGCGACACCGACATTTCCAGCTTCGCCCGCTTTCTCGACGCCCTTCGAAACCGCCATGATTTTTTCCACGCGAACGGCTGCCGGCTTTCCGACCACGGCTTGCCCCATTGTCACGTTAATTTTTGCTCTGCGGAAACGGCTTCGATGATTTTTGAAAACGCGCGCGGCGGAAAAATCATTCCGCCCGATGACCGCTCAAAATTCGCCTCCTACCTGATGCTGTTCTTCGGGCAACTCGACGCGGCCAGGGGTTGGACCAAGCAATTGCACTTGGGCGCACTACGAAACAACAACACCCGCCAACTCAGCCAACTGGGGGCGGACACTGGCTTTGATTCCATTGGCGATTTTCCCCAAGCCGCTTCGCTCTCGGCCTATCTGGATCGGCTGGACCGCGAAAACGCGCTCCCGAAAATGATCCTCTACAACAACAATCCCGCCAACAATTATGTGTTTGCCGCCATGCTGGGAAATTTTCAGGACGGTGTCATCCCCGGCAAAATCCAGTTTGGCGCGAGCTGGTGGTTTCTGGATCAAAAGCATGGCATCGAATGGCAGCTCGACGCGCTGTCCAGCCTTGGGTTGCTCTCCCGCTTCGTGGGAATGATCACAGATTCGCGATCCTTCATGTCTTTCCCGCGTCACGAATATTTCCGCAGGGTGCTCTGCAACCTGATCGGGCGCGACGTGGAGGCGGGCGAAATCCCGGATGACGAAACGCTGCTCGGCGCCATGGTGCGAAACATCTGCTACACGAACGCGGAACAGTATTTGAACTTGAGCGGCCAGGCCAAAGCGAACGCACCGAAGAACGTTGGCCCCCGCCTTCCGGCCGCTTCAACATAACCCCGCTTGCCAAACGAGATTTCAACCGGCGACTTGTCGCCAGAGGGCAAGGCGTCACCCGGTTCCCCTAAAGTCGGCTATCAACGCTGGAGCATCTGCGGGCTTCTGCTCTTCGCGGCCGTGATCAATTACGTGGATCGACAGGTGATTGGCATTCTCAAGCCGACGCTGGTCGAAACGTTCGGCTGGACGGATGAGCGGATTTATTCCTCGATCGTGTTTTGTTTCCAACTCGCCTACGCCATCGGTTTCATGGGGGCGGGCCGTGTCATGGACACGCTCGGGGTGCGGCGCGGATTCGCGTTGTCGGTTACGATCTGGAGCTTTGCCGCGATGGCGCATGGAGCGGCGGGGTTCGTGACAACCTGGCAACTGCCTGTATTGAACCTCGACGCGAAGGCCGGCTTCGCAATGGTCACTCTCACCGGCGCCGCCGTGGGCCTGGCCATCGCGCGCTTTGCTCTGGGCATCGGCGAAGCCGGCGCGTTCCCTGCATCGATCAAGACCGTGGCAGAATGGTTCCCCAGGAAGGAACGGGCGCTGGCCACCGGAATTTTCAACGCTGGAACCAACGTTGGCGCGCTCGTCACACCATTGATCGTGCCGTGGATCGCAATGCATTGGGGCTGGGAATGGGCCTTTATTCTGACGGGCGCGCTCGGGTTCGTCTGGGTTTTCTGGTGGCTGGCGGCATATCACCCGCCGGAAACACACCCGCGCTTGAAGCCCGCCGAACTGGCCTACATTCGCAGCGATCCACCGGATCGAGTTGAGAAAATTCCGTGGAGAAAACTTCTTCCCCACCGCCAGACCTGGGCTTTTTCCATCGGAAAACTGATGACCGATCCGATTTGGTGGCTTTATCTTTTTTGGGTGCCCGATTTCCTGAACAAGAATTATGACGTGGGTATTACCGTGTCAGAACTGGGTCCGCCCCTGATTGCGATTTACCTGATTGCCGACATTGGCAGCGTTGGCGGCGGATGGATTTCATCGCATTTGATCAAGAAGGGTTGGACGCCCAACCGCTCCAGGAAGACGGCAATGTTGATCTGCGCGCTGGCAGTGGTGCCGATCATTTTCGCGGCCAGCGGCGTGGGCAAATGGACGGCAATCCTGCTCATCAGCCTGGCGGCGGCAGCGCACCAGGGCTGGTCGGCGAATTTGTTTACGCTGACTTCCGACATGTTCCCGCGCAAAGCCGTCGGGTCGGTGGTTGGAATCGGCGGCATGTCGGGGGCTGTTGGCGGAATGTTTATGGCCATGCTGGTCGGGGCGATTCTCCAGGCGACGGGAAGTTATGTAACAATCTTCATTATCGCCGGGTCGGCTTATCTGGTGGCATTGTTAGTCATTCACCTCCTGGTGCCCCGGCTTGATCCGGCTAAACTGTAGAAAATTCTTTGCCTTTCTATGACACTCTTTGTTCGCTCCCGAAAGAACAACGTTTTGAATTTTCTAACACCCTGCCTCGGACTCGCAGTTTGCGCGGCCATTCAGAAAGCACCGGATGAATGTGGAAAATGCGGAAGTTGATGGATTGAGCGAAGCCAATGAAAAAAAATAGTCAAATGCACCTGGTCAATTTCCTGGCAACAGGAATTCTCCTCGCGCTGCTTGGGTGCGCCACCGATACCGGAGGGACACTCAAAAAAAAGGGCGTAGCAATTTCGCAACTCGAAGACCGGCTGCGCGTTGAAATCAACGGCGAACTTTTCACCGAGTATCATTTTAGGAATGTTCCCCGACCGTTTCTATATCCGTTGATCGGTCCCGGCGGCGCGGGGATGACGCGCAACTGGCCGATGAAAGAAACGCCCAACGAAGAACACGACCATCCGCACCACCGCTCTTTTTGGTTCACGCACGGGGATGTCAACGGCCACGATTTCTGGACGGAGCGGGAAGGAACAGGGAAAATCGTTCACGCGGGCTTCGACAGAATTACCTCCGGCAATAATTTTGGCGTGATCCAGTCGCGGAACAACTGGGTGGCGCACGATGGCAAAATTATTTGCACGGATGAACAAACGCTTCGGATTCAGTCAATGACAGGGAACGAGCGGATGGTAGATTTTCAAATCACGCTGCATGCCTCTCACGGTGCCGTGACGCTCGGCGACACCAAGGAAGGGACGATGGCAATTCGTGTGGCGGAAACCATGCGGGTTGAAAAACCGATCCACGCGAAGGGCGAAAAACCAAAAGTGGGCCAGGGCCATATCGTCAACAGCGAAGGTTTGCGGGACGGCGAGACCTGGGGCAAACGCTCGAACTGGTGCGATTACTCAGGGCCGGTGGATGGAAAAACTGTCGGCATCGCATTTTTCGATCACCCGAAGAACCCGAATCATCCGACCTGGTGGATGGTGCGAGGCTATGGATTGTTTGCCGCGAATCCGTTCGGCCAGCAGGCGTATGAGAATACGCCGGAAAAAGGCGATGTGAAAATTCCTTCCGGCCAAAGCCTGACATTCCGGTATCGGTTTTACGTCCATGAGGGCGACGAAAAGCAGGCCAGCGTTACCCGGCGCTACGAAGAGTTCTTAGAAGGTGCAGAGAAAATCCGTTAAGAATCCAGCCTGAGACCTGGTGTTCGACGAGCGTATTTCCACCGCGGAGCGCCTCATTTTGACCTTGTATTCCAGATACGCGAGACTGTTGCGTTGCGAGAAGCTGGCAGGCTGCCGCAACGCTCCGGGGCGGAATGATTCAGAGCGATCTCATAGATCCCGCGAGATCAAAACGGTCGTTTCGCCGTTGGATCCACGGTGACGCAGCGGTGCCGTCCTGCCGAACGAAACCAGTTCCAGTCAACCCGAGGAATTCTCATCGTGCTTCAAAACCCTTCCTCAATGAATCTGCGAATCGCGATATTGTTTCGGCGACATGCGGATGGCGTTTTGAAGGCAATGCAGAAGCTGTTGGCGCTCTGATAGCCTGACATTGATGCGACGACCTCAATCTTCTCGTCTGTCTCAATCAGAAGACGTTTTGCGCGCTGCATCCGGACGCGCTACAGTTCCTGGCCCGGCGTGCGACCCAGTTTCTCCAGGAACGCCTTGCGCAATCCGCGCCACGACATCGCCGCCACACCGACCAGATCCTTGACGCTAATTGGCTCGTGACAATGTTCCGCAATGAAACGCAAGCTGTTCGCCACCCCTTTGTGACTCACCGCCAGCAAATCGCTACTTTTGCGCCCGACCAATCTGGCTGCGGGAACACGAATCGAATGTTTGGGGCGCGGTTTGCCGTTCATCAGTTGGTCAAGCAGGGCGGCACCGCGATAACCGAGCGTTTCCAAATTCGTGTCCACACTCGAAATGGGCGTGTTCATCGCATCGGGAGCAAGCAGATAATTTTCCGCCCCGACTATTGCCACCTGCTCGGGCACGGCCAGGCCGGCGCTTTCGCACGATTCCAGAACGTCGAGGGCGTGTTCATCGTTGGCCGCGAAAATTGCCAGTGGTTTGGATGCCTGCTTGAGTTGAGCGGACAGCCAATTGCGTTTGATGCGCCATTGGGCGCGACCGGTTCGGAACGCCTCCGATTGGTGCCAGCGTATCCATTGACACTCCCGGTCAGCTTGTTTCAGCGCATTGACAAAACCTTCCCCCCGCTCCTCGTAGGACCAATTATCGGCGTCGCTGTAGAACATGAAGTGACTGAACCCGCGCGCCAGAAAATGTTCGACGACCAGATGCGCCGCATGCGCGTGGTCCTCCAGAACGCGGGGGAAAGACAACTCCGGCCGCCGGTTTGCGCGCATGCTTTACGAACTCGGCCAGATCATCACCAGCGCCCAGCCAGGCAAGGATGCCGTCTCCCTCCCAACCCCAGGGGATAACTTTCTCACGTGCGAAGTTTCCCGAGAGGTACCAACCGTGTTCCTGCGCATAACGTTCGATGCCACGATGGAGGCGGTAATCGTATCACCCAAGCGCGATCAGCACTCGTTTTTGGATTTTCCTCATGGATGCAATGCAGGATGAATTCAGCGGGAGCGCGATTCAAATATTATTGTCGTTACTGTTATTGTCGCCAGCAATACGACGACGGCGCAATCGGAGTGACGCGCCCAAACCCTCGCCGTCAACGATGACCGCTCCCCAAAATCGAAGACCCGACGAATTTCAGGCCAAGTAGGGTATCGTCAGCGGACCCTGCGGCAGCACGGCAACGCGCGCGTCCGGCCCGAGTTTTTCCAGTCGTTCCCGAATGGTTCTGCCAATGTCGCGGCAGGGAGTCAGAAAGGCGGTGCGAACGATTTCATCGGGCAACGAACTGTGGAGCAGGACCTCTGCGTGGCGCTGAATGAGGGCCTGAATTTGCGCCTGCCATTGTTCGGGACGAACAAATCCCGGAGTGGAAAGCATGGTCAAAATTTCCTCGGGACTGGAGGCGCTGCGCAAAAGCTTGTCCAGCGGACTATTGGCGGGGACACCCTCGCTGCATTCACAGGCGAGAATCAACAGGCCGCCTTCATCCAGAATACGCGCCCCCGCGCTCATACCCTTGACCCCTTGATACAAATTCAAGTCGAGCGGGTAGCCGCTGTTAGTGGTTACGACAATCTCGAATGGCGCTTTGACCTTTTGCATGGCTGATTTGCGCACGAACTCGAACCCAACCTTGTGCGCCTGCAAAATGTCGCCGGCAAAAACGCCGGTGATCGCCCGTTCCTCGTTGAGCGTCACGTTGAAAAGGAAACTCGGCCCAACGCGCAGGGCAATGTCGCGCAGCTCTTCCCAGAGCGGATTTCCCTCCGTGACGCCGAAGGTAGATTTCGGGTTGCCGATGTTTTTTGCGCCGTGATTGCTCATCACGGTTTCCAGCCCGGCGCACCCGGGCATGATCCCTTTTATGCCGCCGCTGAATCCGGCGAAAAAATGCGGTTCGATAAAGCCGGTGATGATCCTCACGTCAGCCTCGGCCAGAATCTTGTTGATCAGCGCAGGCGTTCCGTCGCGGGTGGCGCCGAATTGCTTGAGCGCTGCCGGGTTCTCCGGTTCATGATTGATGACTCGATAATTCCGAACGACCTCCGGCGTGAGCAGTTTTTCCAATTCGGCCTCGGTGTTGGGTCGATGCGTTCCGAGTTGATTCAGCAAAGTGATGTTTTCGCGCGGGAACTCGGCCAAGTATTCCAGAAGCCAGGGAATGATCCGCTCGTTGGGCGTGGCGCGGGTGATGTCGGTAAATGCGATGCAGATTTTATCGGTCGGCTTGATCCATTCGCGTAGCGGCTTCGTCCCGATGGGATTTTGCAGCGCGGACAGGACCGCGGCCTTTTCGTCTGCCAATCCAGGATTGTGCGAAGGGGCGATCACCGTGACGCGGTTGTCCGGCAATTCGAGTTGCAGATGGCCGCGGCCGTAAGCGAGATCAACTTTCATGTGTTTAAAACTCCCCAAAACTAAACGCAACCAGGCACAAGGCAAAGCGGGAATTCAACCCAACATTTCCAAAAATCCAACTCGAGGGCAATTTCTCAACTGCCGTTACAGCGTCCTGCTCGCGACAAGGAAACTGGGGCTGGAAGCCCCGGAGGCAGGCAGGATGCCTACCCCACTATCTCGGCAGTTGGATCCGAGCCAAACACTATTTCGTCTTCAATCCGGTTGGGATTTGTTCCAGATACTTTTTGACCGTGCGCGGATCCAGATTCGTGCGCACAGCCACGGCTTCAAATGTCTCATGTCGTTCGTGAAGAATTCGACAATAAAGCGAGAGCACCGTGTCCGCGTCGAGCGAACCCGCCTCGATTCCCGAAAGAAGCTGGCCGCGCAAATCCCCGCTGGCCTTTTCCCCGTCGTAACGTTCCGTGAGCAGGATGCGTCGGATCGCCTGCTCCAGTTCCCGGACATTTCCCGGCCAGCCGTAGTCATTGCCCACGCAGGCCATCAGCTTCTTCCGCACAGACGAGACGAGTTCCGGCGCGCGTTCGCCCGACATCCGCGCAAGCAGGTGCTCGAGCATGGCGTCAAATTCCTGGGGCAATTCCTGAAACCGTTGCCGCAAGGGCGGGAGCAGAATCGAATCGGAGCAAAGCCGATAAAAGAAATCGTCGCGGAAAAGCTTTTCCCGCCGCAGGTCGTCAAGCGATCGATTCGTCGCAGCGATGACGCGTCCGCGAAACCGTTGCTTCTCATGGCTGCCGACGGGTGTAAAAGTTCGATCCTGCAAGACCTGGAGGAGTTTGATTTGGATCGGCACGGAGACATCCCCAATTTCGTCCAGGAAAATGGCTCCGTGCGGGCTGCAAAGCGCAAACGCACCTTCGTGATGGTCAATTGCGCCGGTGAATGCCCCTTTCTTGTGCCCAAATAATTCCGATTCAATCAAAGCCTCAGGAAACTGCGAAAGGTTCAGCGACAAAAAATTCTCGGCAAAACTTTCGGCGAAGCTGGACTTCTTTTCGTCGAACGGAATAAACCCGGAACGTCCGATAGCAGAGGCGGCGGCACCTTTGCCCGTGCCTGTTTCTCCGAGCAACAAGGTGGAAAAGTCCTCCATGCGGTTCCAGAGATAACGGTCGTAGCATCGAATGTCCGAGGTGAAAACATTGTTCCAGAGATGACGGCGGAGGTCCTGCATGCACGATGCCTGCCCAATCAATCCGCGAACAATGAAGAAAAAGGCCCGGCGCAGTTGATAGAAAATGGCGAAAAAGCGCAACGCTTCGTCCCTGGAGAATCCGCGCTTGATCAGGAGCGCCAAAATTTCCCGGGCAAATGGAACCTCGCAGCTTTTCTCCCCGCTCTTGGTCTGCTGCACGATGAGCTCGTCCAACTGGTCGTAGAACCGGTGATAGACCTCGAAAAGAAATCCGGTCCGCATGATTTCCTTCTCCTCGCCTGAATAGGAATTAAATTCGGCCGCTCCGTTCTTTTCAATTTTCTCAACCCGCTGAAAAACCGTCGCCGACAATTTGGCCAAATTACTTTCGGGCGTTCCGGCAATTCTTAAATCCAACTCACGCCGCTCCGGGCTGAATGGATTCGCGAAGGCTGCCCGCGCGATGAGGCCCCAAAACTCGCGATCGTCAGCACTTAACTTGAATTTCTGTGGCACGCATTTTATGTATGCCAAACCATCATTAAATGTCGATTCAAAACAATATCAACACCGTGCGGAAACGGTCCAATTAATTTCGATCAATGCTGGCATCAGGCCGTTACGCGAGAAGTTGGATCGTTGGCACAAAGAATGACTACAGAAGGGTCCTGGCACGATTTTAAAACTGAAGCCAGCCAAAAACGGATCAACTATGAAAACACTACAAAGAAAATGTTTAGCATTGCTGACTGCAGCAGTTTCCTGTCTGAGTCTCCTCCAGCCTCCGAACGCTCACTCCGCCGGGTTGCTCGTCGCTGACGGCGGCTTCGGCGGCGTGCTGGAAATCAAGGAGCACGACGTCAACGTCACGATCAATAACGGAATCGCGGTCACGAAAGTGACGCAGATTTTTCACAACACCGAGAGTCGCCAATTGGAGGCGCTCTACAGTTTCCCCGCTCCGAAGGGAGCATCGGTCGCCAACTTCAGCATGTGGATCAACGGCAAGGAAATGGTCGGCGAAGTTTTGGAAAAGAAACGGGCGCGGGAAATCTACGACAGCTACAAACAAAAACGCCAGGACCCGGGTCTGCTCGAACAGGTCGATTTCAAGACGTTCGAGATGCGCATTTTTCCGATCGCGCCCAACGCCGACCAAAAAGTCGAGATCACCTATTATCAGGAGCTCGACTTCGACCACGACTCGGCAACCTACGTTTACCCTCTGGCCACCTCCACGAAGGGAAACGCCGACTCGCGCGTGAACGGAAAGTTTACTTTCTCGCTGGAAGCGAAATCGGCCATTCCCATCACCGAAATGAAAAGTTTCAGCCATGCGGATTCCTTTGTCATCGCGCGGCATGACGATTCTTACTATCAGGCGAGTCTGGAAATGAAGGAAGGCAGTTTGGCCCGCGACATTGTCCTGGCTTTCAACCTGTCGCGACCGCAAACCGGAATCGATCTCATCACCTCGAAACTGGACGGCGAGCCGGGATATTTTTGCCTGACCCTGACTGCCGGCGAAGATCTGGCCAAGCGCGATGAAGGGATGGATTACGTTTTCGTTCTCGATATCTCCGGCAGCATGGCCAACGACGGCAAGCTGCTTCTGTCCAAGGATTCGGTCGGCGCATTCATCAACGAGCTGGGCGAAAAGGATCGTTTCGAGGTGATGACGTTCAACGTGCAACCGAACATGGGTTTTAACAAACTCCGGCCCGCCGATCCGTCCGCCAGAGAGTCCGCGGCGCAATTCCTGGCGCAACAACAGGCGCGCGGCGGGACCATTCTCGCGCCCGCTGTCACGACCGCCTACAAATACGGCGAGCCTGATCGCCCGTTGAACGTGATCATTCTCAGCGACGGTTTAACCGACCAGGGTGAACGGCAAACGCTGCTCAAGTTGATCCAGGGGAAGCCGCGCAACGCCCGCGTGTTTTGCATCGGTGTCGGCAACGAGGTCAACAAACCGCTGCTCGAACAATTGGCCCAGGATTCGGGCGGGCTGGCTTCGTTCATCTCGCAAGGCGACAATTTCGAGCGCCAGGCCAAGGCGTTTCGCCGGAAATTGACCCGCCCGGCTGTGAGTGATCTAAAGTTTGACTTCGGCGGATTGAAAATCACCGACGTCGAGCCGAAGGTTCTGCCGAATCTTTATCATGGTTCGCCGATTCGGGTTTACGGCCGTTATGCGGAGGGCGGCACGGCGAAGATCTCCGTGCGCGGCAGCGTGAACGGAGTCGAGTTCAAGCAAGGGACCGAACTAAACTTTCCAAAGCAGGATGCGACCAATCCGGAAATCGATCGCATGTGGGCCTGGCACAAGATCGACGGATTGCTGAAGGAGGCCGACCGGACAGGCTCGCGGCAATCGGTCGCCGACGAGGTCGTAAAGCTGGGCGAAGGTTATTCGATTGTCACCGAATACACGTCGTTCCTCGTTTTGGAGAACGATACTGAATTCAAACGCTGGAACATTGCGCGCAAAAACGCTCTCCGAAACGACCGCGACCGGAAAGCGCAGGAACTGGTTCGCAAGAATCTCGATTCCATCCGGAATAAGGCCATGGCCGATCTCGGCCCGCAGGAAAACGGGGTCCTGAAGCTCGCCCAGGCACCAACGCCCTCGGCGAACACGCCAGATGCCTCGGCACCCTCCCAAACAGCGAACCGAGATACGTCTCCTTCAAGCCGCAATCTGAACTTCAACGGTGGCGGCGGTTCCGGGCCGGTGGGCCCGCTCTTCGTCGGGCTTCTGGTTTGGCTGCGCCGTTTGAAAGCGAAGGCTACCTGACACGATGGACCGGTGGCGCAGTCGCCACCGGTCCACTTCCATTTTCCATTGTATGAGCGCCTCGACCCAAATAACTCCGTCAGAAAAGAAGTCCGCCCTCACCCCGGCTTTCTCCATGAACATCAAGGTAGGGCGCCGGTGTCCTCACCGCGCCGTGATCGGGGCACCACATTTGAGGCGTTCTCGGCGGGTTGAGGACAGCCCTCCCTACCCTGAAGTTCTCGGTAAGGGCGAGCGCCAATTCCAAGCAGTTCAAAAAA
>Ga0163144_10015125_pt1 | contig 15953 bp, 15 predicted proteins | sample OliLak19BULKMAT1_FD_123175 | JGI IMG/M metagenome (GOLD analysis project Ga0163144, IMG submission 123175) | Freshwater microbial mat bacterial communities from Lake Vanda, McMurdo Dry Valleys, Antarctica - Oligotrophic Lake LV.19.BULKMAT1 | ecosystem: Environmental > Aquatic > Freshwater >...
GATCAGCCGTAGGGCTGTCTCCAAAGTCATTGGCTCGGTGAGTGCACTCACACGGCTCGTTGATCACAATGCAAAGGCCCCTGTCAACATTTATCTTTGGCTCCACGGTGAACGGATACGGTGGTGCGCTGGCACGCCGTCGAAGAGCTGTCCAAGCCCTTTGCCTACGACGTCACGCTCCGCCGGAGCTCCGAGCAAGGACCCATTGACCTGGGGGCTCTCCTCGACACGCCCGCCACGTTCGCCGCGGCGGCGGAGCACCGATGGCGTCTGGTTCACGGCATCGTCGCCGAGGTCGAGGAGGTCGACCGGACAGCCGCCCTCTACTACTACCGCTTGCTCCTCGTGCCGCCGTTCTTCCGCGCGCTGCACCGGCGTCATTGCCGCACGTTCGCGCGGCGAACGCTGAAGGAGATTGTCACCAGCATCCTCGAAAACCGCTCGGAAGACGGCTCCGGCGGTGCCGGCGGTCTGATCGCGCACAACGGCGATTTCGCCTCGCCGCCTCTCGGCCGCGATCTCCCCGCGTTCGTCGCCCCGAGCGGACGCTATCGCTGGCTCGTGTCCGACGACAGCCGCATCGCCCACCCGACGCTCTATGCCTTCGTCGTCCAGTACAACGAAACCGACTTCGACTTCGTGAGCCGCCTGCTCGAAGCCGAGGGCCTCACCTATTACTTCGAGCACACCGAAGGCGCGGTGGTGATGGTGCTGACCGACCGGCCGGGCCAGAAGCCACTCTGCGACGAAGAAGCGCACTGTGTGCTGCGCTCGACCCAGGCCGCGGGGGCCGGTCAAGGCCAGGAGGTGATTCGCAGTCTGCGCGCCTCTCGTCGGATGCGCCCCCAGGCCGTCACGGTGCGCGATCACGACTGGCGCCGCAGCCTGCAATGTCTGGAGGGATCGGCCGAGCAGGCGCAAGGGACAGCGGCGCTCGATCACTTCGAGTTTGCGCTGCGCGACGATACGCTGGCATCGGGTGTCGGAAAGTCGCGCGCCGCCGCTCGCCTGGAGCGCTTCCGGGCAGAGGATCTGCTCCGCGACGGCATCAGCACCGTTCGCACGCTGTCGCCGGGGCACGTCGTTGCCGTCCACGACGACGCGGTGTTGCGCGACGACGAAGAGATGTTGATCGTACGCGTCGAGACCTTCGCGACGCAGCTCGGCGCCGGCGGCAGCTCGCTCGAGCACGAGCCGTTCGGGTTCGCCGGCCGCCCGCAGCAGCTCGGCGTTTTCGAGAACCGCTTCGTGTCCCTCGCCGCAGATACCGCGTTCCGTCCGCCGCCAACCGACACGAAGCCGCGCCTCTGGGGCCTGCAAGAAGCGGTGGTGAGCGCCGAAGAGATCACGGGCGCCGCGCCGAACGATCCGAACCTGACGGCCGAGCAGCGCAAGCAGTCCATGGACATCTTCACCGATCCCAACAACGAAGGATGCGTCCAGGTGCGCTTTCCGTGGGACCAGCGCCCACCCAGGGCCGGCACGCCCGCCTCGTCGTGGGTGCGCGTATCGCACGCGTGGGCAGGGGGCCAGTTCGGTGCGTTCTACCTGCCGCGCGTCGGCCACTCCGTGCTCGTCGCGTTCCTCGACGGCGACCCGGATCGGCCGGTGATCGTCGGGCGCGTGTACACCGGGCAGAACCCCCCGCCCGTCCGCCCTTCGGACAGCGCGGAGGCGGCCTCGACGAGCACGCTGAAGAGCAACAGCAGCACCATTCAAGCGCCGGACGAGGGCTTCAACGAGCTGCGCTTCGTGGACCTGAAGGCCAAGGAGCTGGTCTACCTGCAAGCCGAGCGCAACCTGGACGAGCTGGTGAAGGCCGACCACTCCACCAGCGTGGGCGGAAATCAATCAAACACCGTGGGCGGCAATCAATCGAATACGGTCTACCAGAACCGGACCCACACCATCGTCGGCACCGAAGAAGTCCACGTCGCCTCCGACCGGACCACCAAGTTCGACGCAAACGAGAGCCACTCGGTGGGCGTGAACCGCTCGACCGAGATCGGCGCCGTGGAGCGGCTCGAAGTCGGCGGGAGCCGCGCGGTGATTGTTCACGGGCCGGACATGGCCGTGGTCGACAGCGACGACGTGACCCAGGTGGGCGGCGTGCGAACGGTTCAGGTCACGGGGAACCACAACGTGCAGACGAGCGCCAACTACCATTCGACCGCGAGCGCAAATCACACGTTCAAGTCGACGAACATGTACATCACGCAGAGCGGCGAATTTCAGGTGAACGCGGCGTCGCTCTGGCTCAACGTCGGCGGGTGCAGCCTGCGCATGAGCGCCGGCAACGTGAGCATCAGCAACGGCGCAGGGGCAACGATCATGATGGCCGGCAGCCTGATCACCATCACAGGTACGAATGTCGTCGTGACGGGTGGATCGACCATCCAGACGTTGAGCGGCGGGCCCACGAACCTCACGGCCGGCGGTGACATCAATGCCGCTGCGGCCAACATTCACCTGAACGGATAGCGCACCATGTTCGTCAAGAACGAGACCACGTGTCGGCCTGTCCTGGCCCGCGCCGACGTGACAGACGAGATGAGCGTCGGCGCCATCGTCGTACGCGCCGAGTACCGCGCTGCTTCCACACGCCTGGTTCGCTGGGAGGGACCGCGAGCGGGGCTCGACACGGATGCCCCCACGACTGCCCAATACGCCATCTGGGAAGGCACCTCTGTCACGGTGGCGGGCACGGTGCGTGGTCCGGGAAGGTTGCCGCACGTGGCGCGGGTGGACGTCCGTGTCGGCACCGATGTCCGCAGCGTGCTCGTGCTCGGTGATCGGCAATGGGTCCGCAATGCGGGAAGGCTCGTTCCGAGCACCCCTGCGCCCTTCGAGACGAAACCGCTATCGTGGGAGCTGGCGTTTGGCGGGGCCTTCGAGCTGCCGCCCGGGCTCGATCCGATCCGCAAGCTGCCGCACCCCGGCGGACAGGTTGCGTACCCGCTGAATCCGACGGGCGTAGGCTTCTATCGTGACGATCAGGCCGCCGAGGGCCGGTCGCTTCCCAGCATCGAGCACCGCGAGCAGCGCATCGAGCATCGCGAGGACCAACCGCGTCCGGCCGGCTTCGCCCCGTGCCCAGCCCTGGTGGCGCTGCGTGCGCCCACCGCTGCGCCCGCGGAGCCGAAAGATCCAGAGTGGCACTTGCGAGCCATGCTCCGCGCGCTTCATCCCGCTCCGGGAGAGATGATTTTTGACGATCTGGCGCCGGCCACTGCGGTCCATGTCACCGGTGTGGGACCGAGTCCGATCGCGTTCGAGATCCCGCGTTCACCCGTGCGGGTCACGACGGTTCGCGGTAAGTCGAAGGAAGCGGTGGGCTTTCGGGTTCGATCCGTTCACGTCAGCGCCGACGACGGGGCCGTCATCATCGAATACGCGCACGCCTTTGAGTTCGGGCGCGGGACGGCGCCTTCGTGGATCGCTGTGGCCGCAGCATAGAGAGGCAGGCTCATCATGTCGGTTCGTTTCTACAACACCACGGGTTGGGTGGTCGGCATCGACCTCCACCCGTTTCAGATGTTCGTGCCGCCGGACCCGTTGCCAGTCCCCATGCCGTGTTTCCCGCATCTGGTGGTCGTGCCTTTGAGCTGGGGATTCAGCGCCGAGAAGAGCAAGCTCAAGAACGTGACTGCCGACGGCGCGCCCATGCTTCAGAAAGGTCACAAGCTCAAGTTGGTGCCGCCGCATCTGGGCCTCGGTCCACCGCATCCGCTCGAGCTCTTGACGTGGGCGGGGGTGATGGCCGGCTCCAAGACGACCTGCGTGATGGGCGTGGCCAGCGTGACGGGTTGCGGAGAGCCGCTCGCCACCTGCCTCGCCGGCTTTTGGGGTCTGAATCTCGACTGCGCCAGTCCAGTCAATACGCCGAGCGGCAACGTGTTCAACGGCAACACGGTGCGGACGACCCCGGCGCTGTCCGACTACGTGAACGCGGGCATGGAGGTGGTGCTCGCGAACCTGGAAACCTTCATTGAGCACTGTCTTCCAAAGGGTTCGAAGGTGCTCAAGTGGTTTAAGAAATACAAGGACATCAAGAAGAAGACAAAGCTGGCCGAGCAGGTACTCAAGTACCTGCTCAAGCAGATCAACAAGACGATTCCAATGCCGAGTGATCTCGAAAAAAAGATTGACAAGGCACGCGAAGAGCTGATTCGAAAGCTGCTGGGAGGTCACGGATGAGCGCGCGCGTTCTCTCACTCCAAGATCCACGCGGCACCCCGCTTCTCGCGATGGTGGCCAAGCGCACCTATCGAATCGCCGGAAATCGACTCGTCGCCACGAGCGATTCCGCCTCGCTCGAAGAAGAGCCTCAGTACGTGGCCTCCACCAACATCGGTGCACAGGACAGGCTCGTGGCGGACAGCGACCTCTTCTCCCCGCTCAAGCCCTCCACGGACGTCCTGGTGCGGGGAGCAGCCTACTCCGTTCGCGGCGCCGTCCGCATGCTCGACACCCACGTCGAGGTCGGGCCGCTGCGCAAGAGCGTCCGCGCGTGGGGCCGGCGAACCATCCTCGTCGCGGACGGCGGCCGCCTGCGCTTGTCGGAGCCGGAAGCCTTCGAGTCCATGCCTCTCACCTGGGATCACGCCTACGGTGGGCGCGATGAGGGCTCGGAAGCCGGCCGCAAGCTCGTGGCGAAGCCGCCGCGTGACGAGCCGCCGCACGGTCAGGTGCTCTATCCACGCAATCCCGCGGGCCGCGGTTTTCGCCTGGATATCGCCCGCGAACGCCTGCACGGAACCGATGCGCCCAACCTCGAAGACCCCGCCGATCCGATCACGGCGGATCGATTGCTGGCGCGCGACGCGCTGGACTGGCTCGATCGGCCCGCAGCCGTCTGCTACGAGCCGGTCGACTGGTGGTCGGTGCCGCGTCTGGCGTTCTGGCTGGGAGTGGAAGCCGCACCGAACGCGCGCCCCATCTACGAGCGCTCGCTCGGCATTCGAAAGCACGACGAGCTGTCGAGCCGGCCCCTCGTCGCCGCGGCGGACCCGCGCGCCTTCAACTGCGCGACGCCGGGCCTCTGCGGCGTGCGCCTCACCGGCGCCGAGCCTGTGCGCCTCTGGTGCCTGCATCCCACCCGCGAGCTGCTGGAGGTCGCGTTGCCCGCCGAGCGACCGCGGCTGCTCCTCGAGCCGCCGGGGTGTGGCGTGTACGAGCTTCCGCCCGTCCTCGCCACAGTCTTGATCGAGCCGAGCGCCGAACGCGTGACGCTCACCTGGACAGGAACGATGGAAGTGGCGGCCCCCTATCCCCGGGGGGCGTGCGATGCGATGCGTTCGGCGGTCCGGTGGGGAACGTGAAAGGAGCATGGGCATGCGGCGATTGACCGGGTTCGAGCGCTTCTGCGCGGCGGCGTTCAACCTCCAATATCGCTACGCGGAGCGTATGCGAATGAAGTCACCGGTGCGCTACCCCGGGGGCCTGTCAGCAATGCCGTCCTTTTATCATTGCATCACGCCTGTTTGCACGTTCGTGCAAGGCTCGACGGTGGCAGGACGATCTACCGCCGAGCGTGACGAATTGCGCGCCATGGCTGGACGCAGCCAGAAAGAGCGACCCGTGCTGGCGGTCACCGTCTTCCTCGGCATGGCTGGCGCGGGGGCTGTAGCCTTCATGGTGTACGCTGTTGCGACCCTGTTACGAGACGGCAGCACGGCTATCGGCGATGTTATTGGGGGGAGTGTATGGGTTCTCGCGGCTGCCTGGTTTTTCTTCCAGTTCTGCGTGGTCATCGGGCGCCACTTCTACATGGTGGACGCCATGCAACAGTGGGCTGAGCGGCTCGGGGGAGCCTCCGGGTTCGATACCGTCGAGCCCGTGGTCGAATGGGTGACGCGCTTCTGGCCGTGGTTCGTGCCGCCGCACTTTCTGTCGACTGGAACAATGTGGGCGACGGGATGGCAGGCTGGGCGGTCCATTCTCATCGTATCGGAGCGCGAGGAGACGTGGATCATTCGTTCCGGCATCAAGGTGGTCGCCACCGTTGGAGACGAGCACAACAGCGGGGCGTTGGACGTCCCGACGGCGGTGTTGTGCCGCCTGAGCCTATTCATCGCGGGGGCCACGCTGCGAAAGGACGAGGGCGCCGTGTCCGTGGTTCAGGAGCTCGGGGGCTGGGGATATGGCGTCGTGACCACACCGGCAGGTGTGTACCTTTATGGGATTGCGTACGAGCGCGGATTGAAACCACGGTATCTCTCGGCCGTGGTCGATAAGATGTTTGCAGCGCTGGAGCCCCTGAGACCGCAGATCTCGAGGGGCGCATAGGAGGTCATCGCGATGGGAGCCAATGAGTCGATGGGTACGTGCGTGACAGGACCGGAAACTAGACTTCACGAGCCGAGCATCCTTGGAGAGATCGGAGTGCCCGTTGGTTCGGCGGAAGTCGTGTTGGCCTCCGGTAGGCGGTACTCAATGGAAGCCAAGCAGGACGGCGACCGGGTGACGGTGCGGGCGCGCGATGGGAAGGTGATGCTTCGGGTGACCCTGACCGACGCCGGGCCGGTGCTGTGCTTCGAGAGCGCCGACGTCGAGCTACGGGCCATGAGGTCGCTCTTGCTCGAAAGCGAGACGGTCGAGCTGCGGGCGAGCGTGCTGCGCACGCACGTGTCCGGCGACGTCCAAGAGCAGATCGGCGGGGCCCGGCACACGCGGATCGACGGCGCCGATCGCCTCGAAGCGGCGACCATTCAATGCCAAGCCAACGAAGGCGCCATCGAGCTGCGCGCCGCGGGGCGCATCGCGCTCGACGGCGAGCACATCGGGCTGAACGACGACCCGTGCCCCACGCCGTTCGGCTGGAGCGCCATTGCCGGCGGACCGGGGGACGGAGGCTGAATCATGCAGATCCTGGAAGCAGAGCGGGAGCGGTATTCGGACGAGGGGAAGCCGCCCATGGAGTGGGCGCAATACCTGGAGGTGGCGCCCGCGTTGTCGGGTATCGAGCCGGAGGCGCGCGACGAAGCGCTTGCGGCGCGGGAGATTTCTGACGAGAGCTGGGCGCGGGCGGAGAGTTACTGGACGTTGACGCTCGCGCTGGATCTGCATCGAGCGCGCACCGATCGGGCAGACGCCTACGGGCGCGCGTGTGCCCAAGCATTGCAAGCGCGCGGGCACACCGAGCACGCACGGGAGGACACGTTGCCCGAGGCGGGTGCGGTTCCGGCGTCGACCGCCACAGGCGGACCACCTGCGGCGGCACCGGCGGTTCCCCCACCGCCTCCGCCGATTCCTGCGCCCGTCTCGACGCCGCAGGTGGCGGTGCCGTCGTTTCTGCGGGCCGCGGCGACACCTCGCACGCTGGCGCCCGTATCGGGCGCAATGCCCAAGCCGGGCCGCGTATCGGTCGCGGTCGCCGCACTCCGGCCGGTTCCGGCGACCGGCCCGGGGCCCGATGCGACCAGCGATGCGACGCCCGCTTACCGCGCCGATCCGTTGCCGTTCGGCCGAACCGCGTCGGCGGCGTACGCCGAGCGACTCGCCACCGCGCCGGCCGCCCCGGCACCCGCCGACGCGAATCGCTCCGACGCCACCGTGATCGGCACGAGCGCCGGCTTCGAACCAGCGCTGCCATTCGGAGCGGCCGGCGTCTCGGCCAAACCTGTGGCCAAGCTGCCGGAGCTGACGCTGGAGCAGCACGCGGCGCTCAGCGCAGAGCTGGCTGTCGGCTCGGACCCCGCGCGGCGCGCCGCTGTCCTTGCTCGCTATGGAATTGAAAGCACTGAAGCATTGATAGCGCTTGGCGCCGCCTGGCAAGCTCGTCTGGGCGCCGAGCCGGAGACGGCGCAACGATGGAAGGTGATCTACGCCGAACAACGTACGCGCATTCAGCACGAGCGGCGGCGGGTCCGGTAGAGTCATAGTCATCCCACTTGCGAGGGAGAGGAGTCCACATTCATGTGTTCGAAGAGCCCCGAGCCGGGGCCGATGGAAACGTTTGTTCGCTTGCGCCGGGGAACCATTGCCAGGACGGTGAGCATTGCATTGACGACACGCCTCGACGGCGCCCGACCGGCCGCCGCCTCGCGGGTTTTCGATGCGTTCACGCGCGGCGTGGACGCCTGGCTGACCAGGCCGGAGAAAGTACGACTGACGGGCGCCACGGTCGATCCCCACGCCGATCACGGCCTGTTCGTGGAGACGTGGGAGGCGAAGTTTCCGAGGATGGCGCCGAGCGCGTTCGCCATGCTGGCCAGAATGGCCGGTGCCTCGGTGCCCGGCGCCAGGCGACTCTCGATCCGGGAGCACGCCGACGTACGCACCCTCGTCGTTCGCGATCTGGGTTTCGACCCCGAAGCGACGATCCTCGACGTCCCGTGGCAGTTTGCTTTCGTGCGCGCGGCCGAGCCCGCTGTCCGCATCGTGTTCGCCGAGCCGATCTCGCAGGACACGGTCCATCGGGTCGCAGAGGTCCTCCAGGCCTGGGCCGACGTGCTCGCCCTGGGCGGCTTTCCCGGCGCCAGCGGTCAGGGCGCGTCGAGCGGGGCAGTCTCGGCCGTCGACGCCTCCGCCGAACGGGAGCTCGTGTTGCGGTTCACCCGGATCGCATGTGCCTACGACGCGTGGGAAGCGCTGTTCGAAGCATTGGTGCCCGTGGACGAACAGGCATCCATCGAGCTTGTGGAGATTCGAGGAGGTGACGCTTGCGAGAGCTGACACCCACGGAGCCCACAGCGGCGGCCGGCAATCCAGTCACCACCCGGGCGCGAAGGGCCTTCTCTGCCGAAGGAGCCTCCCATCCCGGACGGCGGCGCACGGAGAACGAGGACGCCTACTGGGTGGACGAAGAGGTCGGGCTGGTCGCCGTCGCCGACGGGGTGAGCACAGCGCACGGCGGCGGCGTGGCGGCCGAAATCTGCGTGCGCGTGATCGGGAGCCACTTCGCGCGGCGGGGCAGCGCGCTTCGCGCGGCGGAAGGCCCGAGCGATTGCGTCGTGCTGCTGCGCGAGAGCTTGAACGCCGCGCGAGCGGAGATGTCCGCCGAAGCGGAGGTTCGTGGCATGCACGGGATGGCCACGACCGTCACCGTGCTGCTCCGGCACCGAAGCCACGTCGTGATGGCCAACCTGGGCGACTCGCGTGTCTATCGCATTCGCGACGGCCGCATGGAGCAGCTCACGCAGGACCACACGCTCCTGGCCGAGAGCCTCCGCCGAGGCGTGCGCCCGGACCCGCTCGACGCGCCGCGCCTGGGCGCGACGATCACCCGCTACATGTCGCCGCGTGATCGCATGGAGGCGCAGTTCTACGTCGACGCCTGGACAGATCAGGATACGTACCTGCTCTGCTCGGACGGCCTTTCGAGCTACGTCCCCGAGCTGGCCATTCTCGACATCGTCCTTCGGTCTTCAAACCTGGAGGACGGGGTCGAAACGCTGGTGGATGCGGCAAACAGGCGGGGCGGTTGGGACAACGTGACGGCACTGCTGGTGCGGCTGCGACAGGCACCGTGACGAATGCGAAGCGAGAGCTGGAGCAACGAGAAATGCAATTCTTCGAGGAGGATGGAGCGTGAGACACGCCATGGATACGCCGGTGCACCACCGGGCAAGGTTTGGTCAGCGACGGTGTGGGCGCCTCTTGCGGGCGGCATTGAAAGTGGCGGGATTGCTGGCTCTCGGCTCGATGCTGCTCACGGTGGGGTGCCATGGTCCGCAGCTTCGCGCGCTGGGAGCCGACGAGCAGCGCGTGAACGGGGCAGTCGTGTTCCATGCCCCGCGGGAGCGGGTGTTTGCTGCGTGCGCCGCCGCGCTGCGGACGATGGGCTACCGCATTGCATCGGAGTTGCCCGAAGCCGGCGTGATTGTCACGGAGCGCAAGCAGGCCCGCAGTGTCACGTCGTGGGACGGCGAGCGGACGTACCAGCGCAGCTATCGTCTGGAAGCAAAGCAGACGCCGGATAGCGGGGTGGAGCTTTGGGCCACACCGGTATTGTTCGAGGTGAGGGGTGTGAGCGGAAGCGTCTCGGAACCACGGGAGGTGCCGGCGGAGACGGCGTGGACGCCCGCGGAGGAGAGCGCCGAATGGAAACGTCTGTTCGAGAACGTCCGGCGAGAGCTCGATGCCCCTGACTCGGGTTTTCGCCGGCCACTGCTGAATGTGGGGCCTTGAGCGGGCGCCGCGGGCGGCTCTTGCGGCTGATGCAAGGAGGATTGTCGTGTGCGGCGAACCCCCCTTCTTCGAGCTCAGCCTCCCGCGAGCCTCTTCTTCGCCGCCTCCTGGCTCGACAGGTGTGCGGCGATGGCCTGGACCGCCGCCGAGCCGGCCGCCTGGGCGATCGAAATTGCCCGGGCGCGCGCTCGTTTTCCGCTCGAGACAGCCACGATGGCGAGCAGCGCTCTCGCCACCTCCGGGCTCGCCTCTCCCTTCTTTGCAAGCTCCTCGCAGAGCACCGACAGCGCCTCCACGGCCTTCGTCACCTGGGCGCCGTACACCGTGTTCGAGGTATCGATGCCCAGTCTGATGCACTGTTCGAGGGCCGCAGTCGTCGCCGCGAGACGGCCCTGATCGGAAGCGTCGCCCTCTTCCCACAACCCCGACGCGAGCTGCCGCGCGAACATCTCGCCGATGTCCACGGCCGCTTTTCCGGCGACCGGCCCGCCGTCTCCCGGGCTGCTCGCCGCTTCCTCGGCCTCGCAAGCGCTTTCCTTCTGCGGCGCCGCGACGTCCTGCGGCGCCGCGCCCTCGTCCTTCGACAGCCCGAGCGCCTGCTTCGCGCGACTGAAGAGCCCACCCTTGGATTTGGACGCCGATTGCGGCGGCGGCGCCATTCGCGAAGGCGCCGGCATGAACGGCGGCGAAGCCGGCGCTGCGCTGAAGGAAGCGGCTCCTTTTGCCTCGTCAAGCGCGCCGGGCCCGAACCACACCGGTGCTTCCGCAGGAGGCCCGAACCCACTCCCTCCCGGCGCCCCGTACGCACCGGGCGCCGGCGGCGGCATCGGCGGGCCGTACCCCGGCGCAGCAGGGGAGTACGCCCTGGGCCCAGCAGGCGCGGCTTCCGAAGGCCGTGCCATTGCCATGGGAGCCATCGCCCGCGCGGGCGACGGCATCTGCATCGGCGCGGGCGACGACCTCCTCCCCATCTGCTGCTGCTCCTTCTGCGCCCCGGCCGTCCCGAACATGAGCCACCCCGCGGGCGCGTTCACCGGCACCGCGCGCGTCTCGGGCTGGCCCTGCGCGCGCCGGTCGCCCGTGCGCTTCTCGACCACCACGAACGACGCGTGCTTCGAGGCGATGCCGTGCCGCACGCACAGATCGACGATGCGCCGCTTGTGCGCCTCGGCGCGCCGTCCGAGCGACGAGGTGTCCACCTCCTCCAGATCGCGAACCCGCGCGCCGGCCCACAGCGAGGTGAGCGTCGGGCGATTCGCCTCGGCCGCGAGCTCGAGCGGCACCTCCATGAAGAACGCCTCGCCGCCGAGCGTCCCGCGGATCTCCGCGCGCCCGATCCCCGCGCTCTCGTAGCGCCCGTACACGCTCCACGGCTCGCCATCGACCAGCGCGGGCGGCTCACCGGGCGCCACCTCGCCCGCGTCCACGCCGATCCACTTCACGCTGATCTCGTCGACCCGCGCGGCCGTCGCCCGGGCGAACTGCGCCGTCACCTTCTCGTCGATGCGCTCGCCGGGGTGAATGAATTCCGCCGCTCCCTTGGTGCGCCGTGCCAGTCCGCGCAGCAGCGCGTCGCTCACGTTGGTGCCGATGCCGAACGTGTAAACGCGGGCCCCCGCCGCGGCGCTCGAGATCTGCTGGACGATCTGCGCCTCGTTGCCGACCTGCCCGTCGGTGAGCAGCACGATCACCCGATCGCGCTTCACCCCCGAGAGCAGCGTGGTCGCCGCGGTGAGCGGCGCGAGCATCTCGGTGCCGCCGTTTGCCTGCATCGCCTCGACGTAGCGATCCGCTTCCTTCAACGTCGTCTGGGTGAACGGGATCATGTCGGCGCCGCGGCGCCCGCCGCCCATCTGCGCCGAGAAGTGCGAGTAGCTGCTGCTGAACGGCAGGATGTCGAACAGATCGCCCTCGCTCAGGTGGCGCAGGCACAGGTGCATCGCGCGCTTCGCCTGCTCGATCGAGTCGCCCGCCATCGAGCCCGACACGTCGACCACGAACACCACCGCGCGACCCTTCGACTTCTTCTTCGCCTCGAACAGATCCGGCACGAGCGTCAGCGCGAAGGTGCCCTCTTCCCCCGCCTGCTTGTCGCACACGAGCCCGGCGGCAACGCCCGGCGCGCCCTCCGCGATCAGCACGATGTCACGATCGAGCGCGATGACCTGCGACGCGAATTCCACGCGCTGCCGCAGGTGCCCCACCGGGCTCTTCACGATGCCGTGCGACGGGCTCTCGATCGTCACGTCGCGCCCGAGATCGAACACGAGGTCCATCGACAGCCCGTACTTCACGCCGGCGATCTTCGGCGTGATGCGATCGGCGTCGGGCACCACGTTGGTCGGGCCGCTCGCGCCGTGCCCCGTGCGATCGCCGCCCGGCGCGCCCGGGATGTACTTCGGCGCGACGAGCGTCGGGATCATGAGCCGCAGCGCGCCCTCGTCGGCGGTGAGCTTTTGCAGGAACGTCACCTCGACGACGGTCTCCTCGTCGGGCAGCAAGTTGCCCACGCTCGCGGTGAACACGTTGGGCCGCTCCTGCTCGAGCAGCGCCGCCCCGTGCCCCTTCGCGATCGCCTCGTCGTACGCCGCGAAGGCCTCCTCGCGCTCCTTCACCTCGGCCTCCATGCGCCGCCCCTCGCACTCCATCGCGAAGCCGACGAGCGTCGCGTCGCCCGGGATCGGGAACGTGTACACCGCCTCGATCGGCCTGGGCTCGCGGTTCTTGTAGCGCTGGCGCAACACCAGCCGGGCGTGCGCCCCGAACACCTCGCCGCCGAGCGCGACCCCCAAGAGCGGCACCGGGTGACCCTCCTTCGAGCGCAGGCACGCGGCGACGCCGTCGACCCTGTCCGGTGTGAACGCCCCGTCGTGGAAGGTGCCGCAATTCGGACAGTGCTGCGCGAAGGCGACCTGCGAGCCGCAGCGGGAACAGCCAAACATGGTGGGAGGCATCATCGGCTTTCGTCCTTGTCGTCGGTGGTCGTGGCGTAGCGATTGAGGATCTCGCGAACGAGCGCCCGCGAAGCCGCGGGCGAGCCGCCGCGCACCCAGAGCTCCACGCCCGTCGCCAGACGGTACACGTGCGCGGTGGCCCTGGGATCGGACGGGAACGGCTCGGGCAGCGGCAGCAGGCGGGCTTCGTCCGGCGCGGAGTCGTCGCGGCCGGAGGAGCGGTACGGGTGGCGCTGCTTCTTGTCAGTGCGAGTGTCACGAGGCTCTTCAAACGGCGGCCGCACCGCGGCGTGCACGTTGCCCCGGGCGAGCTTGACGAGCTCGGCCTCGGTGGCATTGGCCAGCCGGACCTGGATCCCGTCGAGCGGGAGATGAGCTTCCTGGAGGTGTTTGATGGCGTGCAGCCGGAGCAGGTGCTCGCGGCCGTACGCCGTATCTTTCCCCCGGAACTCGGGCGCGGCCAGGAGGCCACGCTGGACGTAATAGCGGACCGTCCGCGGGGATACCCCCGCTTCGGCGGCCAGCTCTTCGAGCTTGTAGGTAGGAGTCACGACGAGCATCCTGCGTCGCGACAGTGACATTGTCAAGTAGACACTGACAACTCGTCAGCTAGGCCGGCTCGGGCCCCGCGTCGGTCCACTTGTAGAAGCCCAGCCCCACCTTCTTGCCGAGGCGCCCGGCGCGCACCATCTGCCGCAAGATCGTGGGCGGGCGGAACTGCTCGCCGACCTCGCGGTGGAGGTGCTCCAGGATCGCCAGGCGCACGTCGAGCCCCACCAGATCGGTGAGCTTCAGCGGCCCCATCGGATGCCGGTACCCGAGCTCCATGGCGCGATCGATGTCCGCGACGCTCGCCACGCCGCCCTCGAGCATGCGCATCGCCTCCGCGCCGATGATCACGCCCAGCCGGCTGGTCGCGAACCCCGGCACGTCGCGCACCAGGATCGAGGTCTTCTTCAGCCGTTTCGCGAACGACTGGCACATCGCGATCGTCGCCTCGCTGGTCCCCAGGCCGCGCACGATCTCGAGCAGCTCCATGACCTGTGGCGGATTGAAGAAGTGCAAGCCCACCGTGCGCTCGGGCGCGCCGATGCGGCGCCCGATCTCGGTGATCGACAGGCTCGACGTGTTCGAGGCGATCACCGCGCCAGGCAGCACGCGATCCTTCACCCGCCCGAGGACGTCGACCTTGAGCTCCATCTGCTCGGGAATGGCCTCGATCACCAGGTCCACGCCGGAGCACGCGACCGCGAGATCGCTCATCGGGAACAGCGCCTCGACCAGATCAAAGCGCCCCTCCGCCGTCATCTTGCCCTTCGAAACCAGGCGTTCGGTCTGCTTGCCGATGTTGTCGACAGCGCGCCTCGCGCGTCCTTCGTCGGCGTCGAACAGATTGGTGATGCAGCCGGCCGCCGCCGTCACCTGCGCGATGCCCTCACCCATCGTGCCCGTGCCGAGCACGAGCACACGGTGCACCGAGTCCGCGAGCTCGCTCATGTCACGGTGCTCCGGGGGCCGCCGCGGCCTTCTTGTCCGCCGCTTCCTTCAGGCGCTTTTGCAGCTCGCGCATCTGGTCGGGCGAGAGCCGATTGGCCGGTGCCGCCGCGCCCGGCGCCGCGCCTCCACCCGGCGCCGCCGCCCCGTTCGCGCCCGGTTGCCCCGGCACGCCGCGCGCTCCCGGTTGCACCGGCACCGGGCGCGCTCCCGGCTGCGCCGGCCGAGGAACCGCGGTCGCCACGATCTGCGGCGCGGCCTCGGCGGCCCCTGCGGCAGGCTGCTCCGCGTCCTTGCGCTCGACGAGGAAGAAGATGCCCGCCAGAACGAAGATCGCCGCCCCCACGGCCGGAACCCAGCCCGGCGTCTGCGGCTCGTCGGGACCCAGCTCCGTGGCCGGCTCGCCGTCGAACCCGTGGTCGTCGTGGGCATCCGCCGCGTCGTCGTCGTCGTGCTCGTGGCCTTCGCTCATCCCCGACGAATGCCGCGGTTTGCCCGCGATGTAAAGCCGCCGGCGCAGTGCCCCTCCGAACCCGCTCGGCCGAAGCGGCACGCCGAGAGCCACAGCCCCGCGGCACGGGGTCCCGAACCGCGCCGTCGAAGCCGCTCAGCCGACGAGGTGCTCCGGCGGCGCGTGACACCTTCGTCGTTCTCCGTGCGCATGACGTTTCTCCTCACACGCGACAACGACAGAATAGGGCCCCGTCGCGCCTCCCTACCAGGTTGCAATCGTCGACAACACCGTTGCAAGAGCGCACCAATCATCCGAGAGGTCCTCTGTGAAGGTCGTCTTCCTCGACTTCGACGGTGTCCTCAACGGCCTCGAAACCCGCGAGCCGCCGTCGCCAATCCACCCCGAGCTGCACCTCAACCCCGCGCTCGTCGCCCACCTCAATCAGCTCCTCGCGCGCACCCGAGCCGTCGTGGTCCTCTCCACCTCTTGGCGTTACCGCACCGACCCGGAGGGCCGGCCCCTCGACCTCCAGGCCGCCCTCACCCTCGCCGGCTTCCAGGGCCAGATCCTCGGCGCAACCCCCGATCTCCGCCCCGCCCCCCACACTGACCTCTTCACCCCCCGCGCCCACGAAATCCGCGCCTGGCTCGATGCCACCCCGTGCCATTCATTCGTCATCCTGGACGACTTCGCCGACGCCGCCATCGAAGGCCATTTCATCCACGTCGACAGGCGCCGCGGCCTGACCAACGACAATATCGACGTCGCCGTGCGGATCTTGAATGGCGCCTGAACGGCGACCGCGCGCCAGCGCCCAGGACGCCCCGTCCCGGCAAGGGGGCCGCGCCAATCGCTCGCGCGCGCGCGTCAATCCGCTTCAGCCCTTGGTTGGTAACCCGACGTATTTTATACTTCCTGCA
>Ga0163144_10015127_pt1 | contig 15953 bp, 18 predicted proteins | sample OliLak19BULKMAT1_FD_123175 | JGI IMG/M metagenome (GOLD analysis project Ga0163144, IMG submission 123175) | Freshwater microbial mat bacterial communities from Lake Vanda, McMurdo Dry Valleys, Antarctica - Oligotrophic Lake LV.19.BULKMAT1 | ecosystem: Environmental > Aquatic > Freshwater >...
TCAAAAACAAAAAGACATCTGGTGATAACGGTTTCTCGCAAGTCGTTATCACCACCAAAAATGAAAACAACAAAAACTAAGAGCAAAATTTAAAACCAGGTTCACCCACGATAAAAGACCGTCAGGAAAACCCTGGCGGTTTTTTAATCCCCTAAGAACCTAAGCTTTAACTATAAGTCGTCAGTCCACAGTCTCCAATCGCCAGCTCCAAGCTCTGAGACTAAAGTCCTGAGCTTAGATATAAAAGCGCAGCATCCATGGTCATATCCCCGGCTCTGAAAAACTGATGGTTCTATTCAGATAAGAATCGAGTAAGGCTAGGAGTTAGTCCCGTTCGTTCTTAAATATACTCGACTTACGCATAACCTCGTTAGTGCCAGAATCATCTAGCAGGGATACAGAGGTGCTTTTCTCTGGTGGAGAGGTATCAGATAGATACCAGGGCAACAGAAAAAGTGCTTCTGTGCTCTGACGGTGGTTCTGGGGTAGCAGGGATTATGCGTAAGTCGAGTAAAGTACGGGACCGCTTGCGTCCTCCTGGCGCGACTCTTATCTGGATATGGAGCCAGTCATGTTTTTTAGTCGCCGGTCAGTACTCCCACCCCATGGAACAAGTTCCATGGTGACCCCTAGTTTTTGCCCAGCTTTTTGCTGACTCAAAAAGCTGGAACCTTTGGTACTTTGGGTTACCAAAGTACATTAGCATTCAAAAGGAGCCTCCTTATAAGGAGGCTCCTTTTGAGGCTTGGCTCGGTACTTTACCTATAGAGTACATCGTAGTTTTATAAATGCTCATGCTTGCATCTTGAAAAACTAGTATTACAATCATCGATATTATGGGATCAAAGGTCAGGAGTTTAATAGACCAAGGTTTTGGCGGCACACTGATTGATGTTGAGTGCCACCTTAGTAATAACCTGCCCAACATCATCATAGTGGGCATTGCCAGCAAAGCAGTCGACGAAGCTAAAGAACGCATCCGTGGTGCCTTTAGCAGTAGCAAGCTCAACCTCCCTCGCAAACGTATCACTATCAACCTAGCCCCTGCCGATATACCTAAAGACGGCAGTAGCTTTGACCTAAGTATCGCCGTAGCAATCCTACTAAACAGCGGCCAAATTACCGAAACAGATGCTATAGGTCAAGCTGTGATATTTGGTGAACTTGGCCTAGATGGCAGTGTCCGCCCTATCCGCGGCATTATTGGCAAGATTATGGCGGGTAAGTCATGCGGGATTAGCCAGTTTATCATTCCGTTCGGCAATTTAGCCCAAGCCAGACTTATACCTAATGTCAAAATTATAGCTGTTGAAAGCCTCGCCGAGTTCTACCGTTCTGCAACTACTGCTCTGCCAGCTGCTGGGTTTGACATAATTGATACCAAAGACGGTTTGTTTGATGAATCATTAGTGACGGGTAGCTACGACAGTGACCTGAGCGATGTTGTTGGCCAGTTCCAAGCCAAAAGGGCGCTCGAGATTGCTGCAGCTGGACAACATAATGTCCTCCTTAGCGGGCCTCCGGGCACCGGTAAAAGCATGCTGGCAAAGGCGTTGCCATCTATTCTGCCAAAGCTAACCCGTGAAGAAATGCTAGTCGTTACCCACTTGCATAGCCTGTCACGCAATCAGTTTGAAGACATTATTTCTATCAGGCCTTTCCGTGCGCCTCATCATAGCGCCAGCAATGTGGCGGTGATTGGTGGCGGGTCAAATCCGCGCCCCGGCGAAGTCAGCCTAAGCCACGGTGGAGTATTGTTCCTAGACGAACTGCCGGAATTTAACCGTTCCACTATAGAAACCCTGCGTCAACCGCTTGAAGATAAATACATTACAATTTCCCGCGCTAAAGATAGCGTCACATATCCATCTGATTTTATCCTTATAGGCACCAAGAACCCTTGCCCATGCGGCTACTACGGCACGGACAAGCCCTGCACCTGCGCACCTCACGCTATTGCCCAATACGAAAAGAAGCTCTCGGGCCCGATTTTAGATCGTATTGACCTGTATATTGATGTCGAATCGGTTGACCACACCGCACTACTTAAGCTTAAATCAAGCGAAGAAACAAGCGCCACGGTAGCCGAAAGAGTGCAAGATGCCCGCGAACGCCAACTAAACAGAATCGATAACCACGGCAAGCTCAACGGCAGTTTAAACAGCCGCGAAATCAAGCAATCTGCTAATTTGACCCCTGAAGCCAAAGAATTGCTTGATAAAGCGGCCGAGAGTATAGACCTGAGTGCTAGAGCCTATATGAGAAGCGTCAAGGTAGCTCGCACCATAGCCGACCTCGATAGTAGCGACAAAGTCGGCACGAAACACATCGCTGAAGCCCTGCAATACCGCCCCCGCCCAACTTCTATCCGTAATGAATCTCTGGCTCTGCCAAGTTGACCCAGTAGTAGATCTCCGAACTCGTTGCACGAAAGTGCAATATTTCGGCTACTTGACCGAGATATTTTCGGAGTCTAACTGCCGGGTTGACCCCTTGAGTTGTCTCTGTTACAATTCTTAGCAAATGTTTATCAACGTTAAGAAAGAGAGTTTGTAATTACTAAATATACTCGCATCAACGAGCAAATTCGAGCACCCGAACTCAGAGTTTTAGATGAAAATGGCCAGAACCTTGGCGTGATGCCACGCGCCGAAGCCCTGAAGGCCGCACAAGACGCAGGGCTTGATTTGGTAGAAGTTTCGCCAGATGCTAATCCTCCGGTTGTAAAGATTGTTGATTACGGTAAGTACAACTACCAACGTATTAAGCAACTCCAAAAGAATAAGCGTAATGTCCGCATTCAAGAAGTTAAACAAATGCGTTTTGGCCTAAAAATCGGCGATAATGATATGGCTGTGAAGTTGCGCAAAGTCCAAGCCTTCTTAGATAACGGAGATAAGGTAAAAATCGCTGTTGTTTATCGGGGCCGCGAAAATGCTCATAGAGAACTTGGTTTCAAGCTAGCAGAACGACTCATCGAAAGCTTCGGGGATACCATAGCAGTCGATTCCCAGCCCCAGCTTAACGGCAAACAATTGATATTCATGATACGAGGCATCCACCCACCAAAAACTTCCAAAGAAACTCCCGTACCGACAGACGCTCAGGCCCCTGAAGCTGAACAAACGAAGTCTTACACAACAGGGTAGACCGAGTAGTAGATCTTCGAACTATCCCGCTTGAGCTAGGTAACTTCTCGGCTACTTGGCCGAGAAAATTTCGAAGGCTCACTACTGGGTAGACAACCCGCTTTTAAGGTGTTACAATGGTACTTAAATAATCATCAAGTCAGGAATTACATGCCCAAACTAAAAACTCATCGCGGTACCGCAAAGCGCGTACGTGTTACCAGGAACGGTAAGATGCTTGTTCGTCATGCTGGCGGTAATCACCTGTTGCAGCACAAATCTGCCAGCCGTAAACGTACTTTTGCAGGTATGAAAGAAGTTACAGGCAAGGCTGCTAAGACCCTTAAGCTGAGTTTAGGAAAATAATATGCGAGTAAAAAGAGGCGTCACCAGCCACCAACGTCATCAGAAAATCCGTTCCGCTACCAAAGGTTTTAGCCGTCCTAACCGCACTAGCATCAGACGCGGCCGCCAGACGATTGTTAAGGGCATGCAGCACGCTACTCGTGACCGCCGCAACAAAAAGCGTACTTTCCGCCAGCTATGGAACGCGCGCATCAATGCCGCCGCCCGCTTGAACGAGACCACTTACAGCAAGCTAATTGCCGGTCTTAAGGCTGCAAATATTACTATTGATCGCAAAATCCTAGCTGAACTTGCTGTCAACGAGCCAAAAGCCTTTGAAGCAGTCGTCAAAGCCGCCCAAAAGTAGTTTCGCATGAATTAACCATTGCCAGAAACAGGAGGTTCCATCGTAGCCGGCCTTGTTATGGGTGTTGAGCCACTTACTCCTCAAGCCCACCTTTTTCACTTGTTGGTCACTGATGGTGAAGGAGCAGTCTCAGATGCCGAAGTTCTCCTTGGCGATCTAGCTATTGATCCCCGTACGTACCAGGGTGAGTTTGTCGCCATACAAACTGAGCTTGGAGAAAAATGTGTAATCCAGTGTATAAGAAAGAACCCTAACGCCCCCTCCAATAACGAAATGTGCTTTGGTAAACTAACTCGTAGCCAATGGGATGCAATTTTAGAACGTGCCCGTGCGCTCAAACAACAGCCAAATCCCTAGAATACCTACAAATATGCTATAATACCCCTGTCAGATTTTTGGCTAATCGCCGTCCCGTTTACGGGAGGGAGGAAAGTCCGGGCAACATAGGGAAGTACTGTTGCTAACGGCAACCGAAGGAAACTTCAGGGAAAGTGCCACAGAAACAAAACTGCCTCTTCGGAGGTAAGGGTGAAACGAGTGAGGTAAGAGCTCACAGATGTGCACGGTGACGTGCAGATGAGGTAAACCCAGTACGTTGCAAGGAGATGTGTTCCATTAAGGTTTCCCGCCGGAGCATATTCACAAGAACCGCTCGAGCTTACGAGCAATCGTAAGCCTAGATAGATGATTGGCTTCAACAGAACCCGGCTTATAGATTATCTGACAGATATAATGCTCGAAGCAGTACTGAAGTGCTGCCTTCTCGGAAATAAATGCAAACATTCATTTCTCTCGCTTCGTTGCACTATGAAAAGACCACTCCTAACTAGTGGCCTTTTGCTAATTTAGACACCTTCGTCGCCAATGCCGTCGAGGACTTCGTTGACTGCGGCATCGGCTAGCTTATTAAACTCCCGTGGGACGTGCGTAAACTGCACCTGATCAAAAGCAGGCAATAAACCTCTAACAGCTTGATGTATTGGTAATAATTCCTTGTTCTTAATCTTATAAATTCCCTTCATTTGGTTGATGACCAATAGGCTGTCCATATAAACATGCACGGTCCTTGCGCCCATGGCTATCGCCGCTTCTAGACCCCCTTTTAAAGAATGGTACTCCGCGAAATTGTTCGTTGTAATTCCCAAATATTTCCCTGACTTTTTTACAACGATATCCGCCATGTCCAAGATGACATAGCCTCCTGCAGACGGCCCAGGGTTGCCACGAGAGCCCCCATCGGTAAACAGCTTAATCTCTTCCATTTTTGGCAACGGTTTATCGCCTTCAGCCTCTTTGAAGTGCCTGTATACAAGATCTATTTCCGTGGCCAGTTGCTCGTCTTTTTCTGTGACACCTCCCGCACTGTGGGTATTGAGCCAAAACTGAACCTTATTCCATTCATTTTGCCAGCGCGGGTGATGATTTAGCCGTTCCGCGACCATTGCCACCTGCTCCATAAAGGTAAATGCCTCCGTAAAATCGTGAAAAACATATTCGTTATAAAGTTGTTTGTCTTGCCTTTGCCACATAAAAATAGTTTACAGCATCCAGCTAACGGTTGACAGCTGAGTTGGTTAGATACCTTGGCTAGGACCAAGAAGGTGTTTTACTGCTTCACGCCACTTCCGTGTATCTGTCTGGGTTGCCTAGATAATGCTCCAGCCAAGGGTTGTCTCTGCTGACTCCCACAGTTTCTACAAACATCCGACCTAAGTAACCACCTAAGTGTGCACGTCGAGCCTCTTGCTCGGCCTCTATCCGATCTACTTCGCTTACTCCTTCTCGTTTTACAGGACTATCAAACTGATCCATGGCATGGTATACAGGATCATTCCAGGATATCCCGAGCCGCTCAAGAGCATCAACAGCCTCATGAACGTCGGCTACTTCGCTGGCTTCGTAGCCCGAGGCGGTCGCTTCGGCCATTTCTTCCTTAATCTTTTCGCGCAGTGCTTTTTCAAACTCTGCATCATCAAGCTTTCGCCACTTAACATGGCTACCTTCTGCCTCCATCCTAGGGACAATCTTATCCCTTACAAGCTTATCGTATCGAAATGTCCTCACGTAAGAGCTATTATACTACCTGCTTTGCGCTATAATAAAGGCGTTGGGATGCCGGCCATATGATAATCTGAATATCTATCATATGGGAGCTTTATATGTCCACTGACCGTGGTCAGCAGATGCGAGCACCCACCTAGAGCTAAAACTCCAGGTTGTCAGGCCGGTCTCAACACTTTGCTTATTGAAACAGATTTTATCGAAACCCAAGACAGAGCTTTTTTGCAAGGTGTAACCCTGCTACAAGGTTACACCTTGCAAAAATTCACCAATCAGTTACAAACTGGATGATAAAAAACGAAGTTAAAGCTTAGACGCCTATCAACAGATGCAGGAGCTTCTCATTTAGTGTGACTATACTGCCACCAACAAACTGAAATATAACAAAGAAAAAGAACAAGATAGACATAAAGCCCATGCGCTCAATTGACATCATCACCTTCTGCAGAGGCTCTGGCGCAAAGGCATAAAGCACGCGGCTGCCGTCCAAGGGAGGAAACGGTATTAAGTTAAAAACAAGCAGGGCAACATTTACAAGTGTGAAGATGACTAAGGCATCCGAGACGGTGTTGGTGATTGATGGTAGCAGCCTAAACGCCAAGGCACTGATACAGGCTAGCACGAGGTTTGTTAGTGGCCCCGCCAGTCCTATAAGCGCTACACCAAATTCGTCAAAGCGTACTCTGTTAGGATTGAATGGTACAGGCTTAGCAGCAAAAATAGGCGGCAACCCCGAGAGAATCAACACAAGTGGCAGTAGAATAGTCGTCATTAAATCAATATGCTTCAGCGGATTTAGAGTCAGCCGCCCCATATCATGCGCGGTAGTATCACCTAGCCAGTGGCTCGTAAAGGCGTGCATGGCCTCATGAGTCGTCATTGCAATCAATAGAGACAGTAGGACAAAAATTAACTGTAAACCATCTAAACTCTGAAGCATAACTATTAGTATAGCAAAGGGGTATCGAGTCCCGAGTACAGAGTACCGAGTTTTAGGACTCAGTACTCTGTGCTTTGAACTTACGAGGCTTGACCAAAACCACGAAAACAGATACAATAGGCTACTAATGAATAGATGCGATATAACTGGTAAAGGCAAACAATACGGCCACAATGTGAGCTTTTCCCAGCGCCGTACCCAAAAAATCTGGAAACCAAACCTTCAGAAAAAGACTCTTGTTGTTGACGGCAAGAAAATTACTATGAAAATCAGCACTCAAGCTATCAGAACTCTCAAGAAAAAGGGCCTCTTAGTTTAGGTTTTGGATTATAGATTATTGAAGCGCGGCAACTGCCGCGTTTTTTGTTATTATTGAGTTAAATGCCACACATCCACGAGCTATATGACTTCGTAACTAGTGTCTATATAGTGCATGATTCTAAGGTTTTGCTAGTTAACCACCCACGCTATGGCAAATGGATACCGATTGGCGGGCATGTTGAACTCGACGAAACTCCAGAAGACGCTCTGTACCGGGAGATAGAAGAAGAGACTGGCCTCAAGGTTAAGATCCTGAATAATGAGCCTGTTCTAAATAGCCATATTGACGGTTTCATAACTACGCCCAGATTTATGCATGTACATCCTGCCAACCCTCCTCATCAGCACATTGCCTTAATTTATTTTGCTAAATCCCAAAATGATAAGTTCATTAAGTCAGATGAGCATACTGAAGGGCGCTGGTTTTCAGACAAAGAGCTCGACAACCCAAAATATAACATCTCTGAACAGGTGAAATTTACTGCGAGAGAAGCGCTTAAAGCGGCTACTATAATCTAGGTTTACTGCCTCTCTACAACAATATGCTCATCTGCAAATATCGTGTTTTTTAATATTCAACCTTTAGGCCTCTGGGTGTCCCCAGCCCCTATATACTTGTTTTCTAAATGACCCATTTGGTTTATAAATTTGGATATTCGGCACTGGCTTCCCCATCCTTACGTCCATTTCCGTACGGGCGATACGTGCACGTACTAGTACCTCGGTTGTAGGTAGGTCAGATATGTCTAGTGCGATAGTATGGTATGGATTATTTATCATTCTAGCTTCGGACATTGGATACGCCCCAACGAGCAATATCCCGAAGGCATCTGACAACCTAGGTTCATGAGGTTCTGCATCGTGATGCGGTGGCACCCGCCCATCAAATAAAAAGTTAGCCTGAAGGAAAGTTGGTCTGATAATTTCACCTGACATGCGACTAGAGCATACTATCCCGACTCTTACGATGCAAACATAAGCTTATTGCCTCGCCTAATCAACTAGCCCGAAACAAAATGACTCATTGGTATTCACGAGGGTTTTTTTAATGCTCATGCTTTTGATGTTGAAGGAGCCATGCTAAGCTTTTATAAATAGGAGAAAATATGGCAGCAAACGTACGAAAAATAGTAGAGAATTTTGGCAACCCTGCGTGGGTGGAAAACAATTGCGTAGATAATGCCTCTGTACAACACAATAGAGATGCATCTGGGACTGATAGAGATAGGCTGAAGGCTCACCTAGCAGGCATTTTGACAGTCGGCAAAAAAGGTGCCGGCATCATAGTTGTTGGCGTCCAAAGAGACGCACTTCCAGGGCATCAACGCATTGCAGCCACCGTTAGGAGCACGTCTCCTGTAGAAATAGGTGATGGACTTTTCGCAACCCTACGAAGATTACATGAAGCAGGCGCAGAGGAAAACGTTAAAGACTTCATGGACTTGGCTGTCTTTGGTCCCAATGAAATTGATGAAGATAATCCCAAGCCGTTAGTAACTATGAGGACCCATGAATTTTCCATGGAGGTCAGCCCAGGGTGGCGCATGAGTCCAGGCGCTTTTGGAGGTTTAGTTACTGTGGTCGATCACCTTTTGGTTGCGAACAACTTTGCCCCGTTCTCCGTCTCCGGAGTCCCAGCTTAGTGTTTATTGCTTTTCGAGGACAATTAGCTGAGTAGTATCAGCGTAATCGGCTGGCTTTGGCTTGAACTTGGCTATTGCTTCCTTTGGCTCCATGGCTAGGCCTTTGAACGCGTCGGCAAGTGTTGCTTGCGGGACTTCGTACTTCAGAGTTTTGTCATCGTAATGAGTCGGAATAACAAGTTTTGGCTCAATCTTCTTAATAAGTGTTAGAGCACCTACGCCGTCTAGCGTGTAGCCATTGCCACCAACAGGGACGATTAAGATGTCTACGATACCAATTTCCTCCAGTTGATCATCGGTAAGATCCGGATACATATGCCCGAGCACACATACTTTTGTATCTTCATATTGCAACTTATAAATAGTGGTGCTTCCACTTGCCGGTGTGCTACCAGCTTCGTCCATGTGGCCGCGGGTAGCAATACCGAAGATAGAAACATCAGATACTTCGTATTCCCCCGGATTGGCAATTACTAACTTGGCTGTTGGCTCTACCTCTGGTATCGCGGTAAATATAGCAACATCATCCGGTTTTGTTACTGATTTTGCACCCAGTTGCTTGAGATTATCATCAATCACAAAACTAGCATGCTTTGTGCTGATGCGGACACAATTACCGCCATAATATTGAAACTCCATGTTTATTTCCCTTCTTTTGGTCTTTTATCTACTAATACTTGGTGCTTGCTCGCCATAACACTTACAATAAACCTATCCTTAACCTGCTGTCTGTAGCCAAACTCCTGTGGATTCATAACCACGTAACGAATTTCCTTCTTTTCTTTCGCCTCAAGGGCACCGATGAACTTCTGGAGCTTAGTTTGATTAACATCCCCAACTATCAGCAAATCAATCCCACTGGCTTCATCACGTGTAAATTGGCCAGTGTAGAGGGCAAATTCAACATTGCCGATAGTAAGCAGGTCGGTAACAACCGGATCGACTGGCTGGGCTGGTTGTGTCGGCGTAGCTGAGGCATCAGTACTTTCTTTTTTCCCTTTTTCAGTCGGTACAACTTCAGTGGCCTCGTCGCCTCCAAAAATTTGCTTTAGTGGCTGGTAATACCCGTATTCTTGGTCGACTTCGTAATATAAGCGGTTGTTGCTGGTGTCGCTAGAGATAATGCCAATACTTAATAAATTGCCAAGCTCACGTCGAACGGAGTTAATCTGCTCGTCTATCTTGCGAGTAATCTCGCGCACATAAAACGGCCGGTTAGGGTTGCCATAAAAAAGCCTCAACAATTTTACCCTAGTCTTGCTCCCAAACAATTGCTCAATCATAGCTATATTGTAACAGACAATGTGCTCAGACGGAGGGTTGTTTTGCTAAAAATTGTTCAGTCAGTGCCACAGCTCCATAAGGGTTAGTAACCCACTGTATAGATTTATTGCGCTCGGTCTTCTCGTTATGAATAGCTGTTTTGTTAGGGTCCGATAATTTTTGAGATAAACCAGGTTTTGACGAGCGAGAGGTACTTGTTGCTACATCGAGCGACTCAATACCTGTGTTAGCCAAAAAGTGCGAGCTCCTAACGGACGGTCTTTCATATCGAGAAGACTTAAACCAACTACGCTGGCGCTTAGCATACTGCCTATTATGCGTAATAATTAGCTGCAGGGTTTCCTCCAGCGTTTGAGTGCCTTCAAAATAAGTTCGCCATTCCGCATAACCGACAGAATTCATAGCCTCAATTCCCCAACCATATCTCTCCGCCAAACTCTTAACCTCTGCCTCTAGGCCACTGCTGATCATTGCCTCAGCTCTAGCGGTAATTCGTTTATCTAATAACTCCTTGTCGACTTGCAACCCTAAAACTAGGGTATTTGGGCGCAATGATGTTTGAGGCTTAAAGTTTGGATCTTTCTTTTTGTGCCTAGGATTTTGCTCGTCTCTCTCGACATCTTCAACACTAAATTTAAAATCAAACAAAACACTGTCAATATACAACCCTGTTCCACCGACCATTATCGGCAATTTACCCCTCTCAGTTACCTCTTTTATCCTTTCCAAGGCTAAGCCTTGGAAAATTACAACATTAAACTTTTCGTCCGGATTGACTACGTCCAGCAGATGGTGTGGGATGGCGGCTAGCTCGGCCTTGGTTGGTTTGGCGGTACCGATATCCATGCCTTTATAGACAGTCCGAGAATCGGCGCAAATTATCTCGCCATTTAACTGCTTCGCAAGCTCGAGTGCCAAGGCACTTTTGCCACAAGCCGTCGGGCCAACGATGACAATTAGCGGGGATGCCATAGCAACCTTTCTACATCTACGATATAGTCGCCGTTTGAACCATTCACGACAACGCCCTCAGACTCCAAGTGCTCTTTATGCCCCTGCCTACCACCCGGATAACCCTCTGCCAGGCCGCCCTGTTTATTAACGACTCTTTGCCAAGGTAAGTTTGGTTCGCCAAAATGCGCGATGCCACCTACAATCCGCGCCGCTCGGGCATTACCGCAGAGCGCCGCCAGTTGCCCATACGTCATAACTCTGCCCTTTGGAATCTGGGCAACCAAAGCCTCCACTTTTATCCTGAAATTTGTCTCAATCTTATCTATCATGATTTTTCTTTCTAGAGAGGCCAAGCATAAGCGATACTACAAACACAACAGCTACAATGATAATGAGAGTATTAATAACCGTTATGCGCTGGCTAGTAATATCAAGTACTGCATCAATGTTTGTTGTTTCGGCTGACTTGCCTACCAGATTATAGATAGGGATCAATGCAAACACTCTAACAAACCCAAGAATAAGTAAAGCTAACCCAGATATTATTGCTGTTTTTTGATAGATATTTAGCTTTTTCATCTAAAACGAAGATTTACTGACACGGCTTTTAGATTCGTTGGCTACCGATTGCAAGAAGTTATCGATACTGATTGGCTCTTCTAACGGGTGGACCTCCATGTCTTTTCGGACGCGCGGCATTACCTTACCAGATTCAATCTCTTTTTCGCCGGCTATAATCATATACGGCACTTTCATGAGCTCAGCGCCGCGGATCTTTTTACCAACAGATTCGTTGTCGTTGTCTACTCCAATGCGCAGACCCAGATCTTTGGCCTTTTCAACAAACTCTTCAACAAACTTTAGCGTCGCAGGTTCTTGGTTAACACTAGCGATTCGTATCTGTTCTGGTGCTATCCAAAGCGGAAATTTGCCAGCCGTATGCTCGATATATACACCCAAGAAACGTTCCAGCGAACCAAGTAGTGCTTTATGTATCATAACTGGGCGCTTTGCGGTGCCGTCTGAAGTAACGTACTCAAGCCCCAGACGCTCAGGCTGGACAAAATCCAGTTGCTCGGTTGCAAGTTGCCATTCACGCCCTAAAGCATCTGTAGCCATAATATCTATCTTAGGCCCGTAGAATGCGGCCTCACCGACGCCTACAAAGTAATCGAGCTTCAGTTTCTTAGCCACATCTTCAATGGTCTTCTGAGCACTCTCCCATAGCTTTGGATCACCTAGGTATTTATCGGTGTCGTCCCTAAAGCTGAGTCGCGCTTTCCAAGTCATCCCAAACACGCTGTACATATCTTTAATCATAGTCATTATGGAAGTAAACTCATCTTCTATCTGCTCCGGCGTACAAAATACGTGGCCATCATCCTGCGTCGCGGCACGCACACGGATAAGCCCATGCAACTCACCCGCCTTCTCGTCACGGTAAACAGCAGTGTTCTCCATATAACGGATTGGCAGGTCTCTATAGCTACGTTGGCGAGACGCAAAAATCTGCGCATGGTGTGGACAGTTCATCGGCTTCATCATGAACTTGTCGGCAGACTCTTCACTACTAACGGAGAAACGCTCTGGGTATTTGTCGTAGTGGCCCGAGGCCATATATAGCTCAATCTTGGCCATATGAGGTATAGCAACTCGCTCGTAACCAGCTGCAGTTTGTAACTCCTGTGAGAACTTGCCTATTTCTTCTCTTAAAATAGTGCCTCTAGGGGTAAAAAGCGGCAACCCTGAGCCGACTAAATCAGAGAAGGTGAACAAATCCAGCTCAACCCCTAGTTTGCGATGGTCGCGCTTTCTAGCCTCAACCAACATCTCAAGATGTTTATTTAGCTCTTCTTTGGTTACAAAGGCTACGCCGTAGATGCGTTGCATCTGGGCGTTCTTTTCGTTGCCGCGCCAGTAAGCTCCAGCAACTCGCATCAGTTTAAAGGCACCTACCTTGCCGGTTGATTCAACATGAGGCCCCCTGCATAGGTCTGTAAAGTCGCCATTTTTATAAAATGACACATCCATAACTTTGCTGTCCCCCCCAGAGATAGTACCAAGCTCATCGGCACTCAAATCTTTAGCAACAGTGGTACCAGCACGCTTTAAGTCGTTTAAAAGCTCTTCTTTATAGGGTTGCTTATTGTCCTTAGCCCATTTAATGGCCTCATCTATAGGCATAGTTGAGCGCTCAAAAGATTCGTTGGCCTTGATGATTTTCTTCATCTCTTCTTCGATTTTCTTAAAGTCTTCGTCGGATATACTCTGTTTGCCTAGGTCTACATCGTAATAAAAACCATCTTGAACAACTGGCCCCACGCCAAACTTAGCCTCTGGCCAGAGGTGTTGGATGGCAGTAGCCATTATATGCGCCGAAGAGTGGCGGACATTGTGTAGGTTGTCTGGTTTGTCGCTCATGTGTAATCTCCCTCGTATGCTATTTCTATAATAAATGAAAACACACCCTATAGGTACCCTGAAGTTTTGAATGCTCTCGCAAATACATTCAAAAAGGTAACTATAGAGTGTGTCTCGGGCCCCTCACTTGCTTGTCATCTCTTGTAAGGTGCAAGCGCTATGTTGCAAACGCTAGATTGTAGATGACAAACAGGTAAAGGGCGGTTCCACCGGACTTTCCAGCCTGCGCCGGATACTCATGCTGCCTCTGTTTAACGTCCGTTGCGGCTCTTGGACGAGGCTAGGTGGTTAGTAGCCACTTCATTGCCCTTGTAGCTATTTTGTTAAAAAAAATAACTCTTCAGAACCAAACCTCAAAAAGTATTATATCTATGCTAGTACTAAAATGCTAGTACTTTTCGCGTGAAATATCATGAAAGTTGTCCCCTACCTGTGGATAAGAGGTTATGGCTATTCTTAATATTTTCATACCAGCCATGATATGTTCCGCGCAAAACCTGCATCAAGGTCTGACCTTGATGCATATCTGAAATTGCAACACTCTGTTCGGTTTCTCTGCAAATAAAAAGACTTCCTTGCAGTAAGAAGTCTTTTTCAATTCTGGTGGGCCCTAAAGGATTCGAACCTTTCACCTCCACAACGTCAATGTGGCGCTCTAGCCAAATGAGCTAAGGGCCCATAACAGAGTAAATGTTACCCTATTTACCCCTGTTTATCAACCCTATAGCTTTCACAAATGCGTTGCAGGTAGCGCAGGTTATGAATACTGCACAAACTGCCGGCTAACGGCTCGCTAACCTTGAATTGATGCCTTAGAAAGCCCTTACTGTATCCGTTAGCACACGTGTAGCAGTCGCAACCTTCCATGATTGGTGATGGATCCTCTGCGTACTGCGCATTGGTAAGATTGATTTGTTGGTCGTTTGCACCCCATACGCTACCGTGTCTAGCGTTCCGGGTTGGCAGAACGCAGTCGGCCATATCGATTCCGTGTTCATATGCAAAACGTAAATCAGCCGGTGCGCCGACGCCAAGTAAAAAGTGCGGCCGTTTTGGGTCGTACAAAGGCGCCAGCGCCTCTAGGACCTTAAACATCTCCGCTTGTGGCTCACCAACAGATAAACCGCCTATAGCAATCCCACCTACATCGCTAGCCTGAACAAGTTCTAGGCTTTTTTTACGCAAGTCTAGGTCTAATCCACCCTGAACTACCCCGAATAATAAGGGGCGTTCGCTGGACTTCATATCTTTAGTGAGTTTTTTGAATTCGGCGATACAGCGCTCCAGCCAGCGATGGGTACGATCAAACGCTTCCTGTGTATCCTTAATAGACTTTTCATCCAAGCCTGTGAGGTGATCAAAGGCCACTATCATATCAGAGCCGAGGGCAATTTGAATCTGCATCGAACTTTCAGGGGTGATTAGGCGCATCTCCCCTGTAACTGGATGCTTAAAAGTTACCCCTTCTTCGGTGATTTTGCGTAGTTTGCTTAAGCTGAACACCTGAAATCCGCCACTGTCAGTCAGAATTGGCCCCCGCCACTTGCCAAATTCGTGCAATCCACCCAGTTTTTGAATAACCTTTTCGCCGGGCTGTAGGTGCAGATGGTAAGTGTTAGCCAGCACAATATCAACGCCTGTGGACTTAACTTGCTCGGCTGTTAGGCTCTTAACCACTCCACGCGTGCCATCCTGCATAAACGTAGGTGTTGTTATCTCGCCACGGCGAGTATTGAGCAACCCGGTGCGACCGCCGTTACCAAACGTGCTTTTTTGATAAAAAACTGGCTTTATCATCCTAAAAGATGTTCGATAATTACGCCTACTCCGCGTATCCCTTCCTCGCCAGCTTGATTATTACGAGAGTAAAATCTTGTAACACTTCCGTTATCATCCGCGCCCCAAACGCCTAGATTTGGTATGCCCATAATCTGGCTTAGTACTTTGCTTGTTACGCCCAAAGCTAAAGCGGGTGCAACCGTAACCCTATCTTCGTTAAGTACATCGTCATGAACAAACGTGATATCGGGCTTTGCCTCTGTCATGTCTCGACTCCTGTTTAAAAAATTAAAACGTATTTATAGCAACAGATTGAATTGTAGCACATAGATTGACTTTTTAACTTGTTTATGTTAACATAAGCGTGTTAATCGGGAGTAGAGAGTGAGTAACACTCGAGCACACGCGCTTGAGGCCTTTACCTTGTTTTACGAAGAGTTAACAAGTGTAAAACCTAAGCGTGAACGGTTACGTCGGCCTAGGCCTGTCGTAAACGTCAACAATTAACACCTTAAATTATGCACTCAAATGCAACAATTTAAGGGAGGTGTGGAATCTAAGAGCCGCTCCGAGTAATCGGGGCGGTTTTTCTTAATCCCCTCCTTTTGGATAAGGCAGGTACGGGTTCGGCGAGATAAAAAAGATAAACGGGGTTATCCCCGTTTTTAGTTACCTTATACACTTGGAAAAACAACAGCGGTATGTCAACA
>Ga0163144_10015128_pt1 | contig 15951 bp, 18 predicted proteins | sample OliLak19BULKMAT1_FD_123175 | JGI IMG/M metagenome (GOLD analysis project Ga0163144, IMG submission 123175) | Freshwater microbial mat bacterial communities from Lake Vanda, McMurdo Dry Valleys, Antarctica - Oligotrophic Lake LV.19.BULKMAT1 | ecosystem: Environmental > Aquatic > Freshwater >...
TACCCGCTGAGATACACGGCCACTGCTAGGCACATACTTCCCCAACTTCGCGGTGAACCTCCCGAAGCCAAGCCCGTGTGGACCGCCGATGAGGGCGATATCCTCCTCCCAGAATGGCTCGGGGAGACCACCAAGGACCCTGCAGCAATCCACGCGTGTCGTCCTGACGAATGGCTACTGATCGAGGCGTGGGATGAAAGCTGACAAGGTTCTAGGAGGTGGAGATCTGCGACGGGCGGCCGCAGCGCACTGAGCCCATTGCTCTGCGACGGAGGTCGCAGTTGACCCTCTGAAGTTCGAGACCGTTGCGCTACTCTTCCCGCACGAGTGGCAGACGTTGTCTTGAGACCATCATGCCAAGCTGCGCCAGAGGCACCCATGGCCCGCAAACGCACTCCCCCCGAATCGCTTCGCTCGCCAGTGACAGCCACAGAGCTGCTCACGGCAAGCGAGCAGGCTCGCGACGCGGCCATCAGATCAGCTGCCGCAGACCTGACGTCGGAGTACGCCAAGGACGGAGCACTCCGGGGATTCGACGCTTTTGGTGAGAAGGATCTCCCGTAATCGCGTTGCGGTGCACGCGGGCAGTTGCTTGTCCCACGGGGACCGCCCCGCCCTGAATCCCCGCACCATCTCCGCCCCCCACCGTGTACCCTCCATCCACACCCCCACGCAGGCCACTCCGCGGCTGAACCCATGCGCAAGGCGCACTCAGCCGCATTCAGCAAAAGGAGCTGCTCATGTCGAATCTGCCAGCCGCCACGATCGAAGAGCTCAAGCGGAACATCAGTGGGCAGGTCGTTCTTCCAAGCGATGCCGCCTACGAGGACGCGCGCAAGATCTGGAATGCGATGATCGACAAGCGCCCCGCACTCATCGTTCGTTGTGCCTCCACATCCGACGTCGTGCGTGCGGTCAACTTCGCAAGGGATAACAGCCTTGTGCTCGCGGTCCGCGGCGGCGGGCACAATATCGCCGGCAGTGCCATCTGCGATGACGGTCTCGTGATCGATCTCTCGCACATGAAGGCCGTGAGTGTCGACCCCGGCACGCGCCGCGCCACCGTCGAGGGTGGTGCGACGCTCGCGGACTTCGACGCCGCGACCCTGGCCCACGGCCTCGCCACGCCGCTCGGCATCAACTCCACCACCGGCGTTGCCGGCCTCACCCTGGGCGCTGGCTTCGGCTGGTTGAGCCGCAAGTACGGCATGACCATCGACAACCTCGAGTCCGCCGAGGTCGTGACTGCGGCCGGCGAGGTGGTGCGCGCCAGCGCCACCGAGCACCCCGACCTGTTCTGGGCGCTGCGCGGCGGTAGCGGCAACTTCGGTGTGGTCACGCGCTTCGAGTTCCGACTTCACCCCGTCGGCCCCAATGTGCTGAGCGGCTTGATCGTCTACCCGTTCGCGCAGGCCAAGCAGGTTCTGCAGCAGTACCGCGATTTCGTCGCCAAGGCACCCGACGAGCTTTCCGTGTGGACCGTCCTGCGCAAGGCGCCGCCGCTGCCGTTCTTGCCTGAACAGGTCCACGGCACCGAGATCCTCGCGCTCGCGCTGCTTTATGCGGGTGACCCCAGTCAGGGCGAGGCGCTCATCGAGCCGCTGCGCAAGTTCGGCACTCCTGTCGGCGAGCATGTTGGAGTCCAGCCTTACACCGCCTGGCAGCAGGCTTTCGATCCACTGCTCGCCCCTGGGGCTCGCAACTACTGGAAGTCCCACAACTTCTCCAAGCTCGACGACAAGTTGTTCGACGCCGTGATCGAGTACATCGGCAAGCTCCCCTCGCCCCAGTGCGAGATCTTCTTCGGTGCCATCGGCGGGGCCACCACGCGGCCGGCACCCGACTCCGCAGCGTATGCCCACCGCGACGCGCAGTTCGTGATGAACGTGCATGGCCGCTGGGACGAGGCGGCCGACGACGATCGCTGCATCAGTTGGGCGCGCGACTTCTATAAGGCCTCCGCGCCCTTCGCCAGCAGCGGCGTCTACGTGAACTTCCTCACCGCCGACGAAGCCGATCGCGTGCGCAGTGCCTACGGCCCGAACTACGATCGCCTCACCCAGGTGAAGCGCATGTACGACCCAGCCAACCTCTTCTGCACGAATCAGAACATCAAGCCGGCCTGAGAGAACGTGGTGGGCAGTGGCGCTGGGTGCAGCAGTCGACATTCACCTTCGGCGGCCGGCTGCTCGCGGGCATGATTGGACTGAGGAGAAGAAATGGCGCTCTTGGCGCGGACATCGCGCCCGAAACGCTCAATGCCCTGTCCTGCCCCTGCTCACCACGGCAGAAAGGAAGTCCACTCATGTCTGACGCCCATGTGCCCGTCACGACCGACTTGCTTCAGGCCTTCGCCGATGCATGGAATCGGCATGATGCCAACGCCATCATGTCGTTCATGACTGACGACTGTGTTTTCGAAGCGTCCGCTGGCCCGGACATCTGTGGGGAGCGGTCAGAGGGACGTGAGTCGGTGCGCGCCGCTTTTGCAAAGGTCTGGGCGACCTTTCCTGATGCGCATTGGGGTAACGCGCGCCACTTCGTGTGCGGGGATCGAGGTGTCTCGGAGTGGATCTTCACCGGCACTCGGCACGATGGAGCGAAGTTCGAAGTGCATGGGTGCGATCTGTTCACTTTTCGCGAGGGCAGGATCTTGGTGAAGAACTCCTACCGCAAGAATCGTCCGCCGCTGCCGGAGCCGCCGCGTTGAAGTCCATCCACCGCCGCGCGCAGTATGGTGGCCGTCACTCCTGTCATCCATTCGCTGGTCCTGCGCATGGAGATCATCCATGAGCCCCGATGAACAGTTGGTCCGCGAGCTGCACTCCACCTTCATCGTCGCCATCAACGCCGGCGATCACGCTCGCTTGCTCACCCTGATGACCGACGATGTCGTGCTCCTCGGTCCGGGCCAGGCGCCGATCGGGCAAGACGGATTCTCGGCCACGCACTCAGGTGCACATCAAGAGCATCAGATTCATTGCATCAGCGAGTTACGAGAGGTCGCCGTGGTCGGTGACGTCGCGTACACGTGGTGCCAGGACTCCTTGTCCGTGACCCCGCGCGCGGGCGGCGACACAACGCACCTCGCCGGGCATCGGCTCACGGTGTATCGCCGACAGCCCCATGGCCGCTGGCTTCTGGCCCGCGACGCCCACACCTTGACGCCGGTTGAGAGGTAAGGCCAGGGCGTGCCGCACCACGATGAGCTCTCCTCTCAACATCACCCCGTTCTCGATCCAGATCGAGGCCGAGGCCCTCGCGGATCTCTGGGCGCGCATCCCCAATACGCGCTGGCCCGATGCGTCGCGTGGCGTAGGGGAATTGACTACGCCTTCGCCGTGTCGAGCACTGGCGGCATCTTCTCTCATCCCGGCCTATGTGGGGCCTGGGCCTACGCAGGCAGCCTGGGGAGACCACCAAGAACGCTGCGGCGATCCACTCGTGTCGTCTTGATGAATGGCTGCTGATCGAGGCATGGGATGAAAGCTGACGCGGTTGGTGGGAGTGGCGGTCCCCGACTGGCAGCAGTTGATCGCTGAGTCCATTGCCTAGCGACGGAGGTTGTTGCACTCCCAGCGCCGTTGCTCGATCAGGACGCGTTTCGCTCGCGCCTCATTCGCCCTACCGCGCGTTCCTAGTTCAGCACACCTTCGCGCAGCTCACGCTCGGCTTCGAGCCAGAAATCCAGCTCGCGGCCGTCCACGTTGCCCGACTGCACGTACAGTTCGTGTGCCCGCTGGGCGATCGCTTCGTGCGACACGGTGATCGTGGTGTCGGTCGCGGTCGCGGTCTTGCGTGCGCGGCTCTTCGTGGTCGAGGTGGTGTTCGTGGTCGCGGCGGTTGCCGTCGTCTTGCGCTTCGGCGTGGACTTCGTCGGGGTGGCCATGGGTCCCTCCTTAGGGTGGTTGCGTCAGACGCAAATTATCAGGTCGCGTGTGAACGCAGGGTGAACTCGGGACAGGGCAGTGCAAAGAATCTCCTGTACTCGCAGCTTGCGCAGACGAGCCCCGGCCGTTCCACATGCCGCTTCGGCAAGTGCTAACTTCCCAAACGACGCTGGATTGCGTTCCAACTCCACCAAGTGCGGCGTGCCGAGAAGTGACTGGCGCCCAGGAGGGTTCCCCGGATGCGGTGGTTCCGCAGCATGGCATGGTGGGTCGGATCGCTGTTGTGCTTGGCCGCGGTGGCGCACGCCGCCCCTCGCCCCAAAGTCGGGTTGTCGCTCCCCACGCAGCGCGAAGAGCGCTGGGTGCGCGACAAGCAGGCGATGGAAGCCGAGGCCACCCGTCTGGGCGTTGACCTGCGCGTTCAGGTCACGGACAACGACGCGGCCCGGCAGGTGGCGCAGTGCGAGAACCTGATCTCGCAGGGGATCGCGGTGCTGATCCTGGCGCCGCACGATGCCTCGAGCGCCTCGGTCATCGTCGATAAGGCGGTGCGCGCCGGCATCAAGGTGATCAGCTACGACCGACTCGTCATGAACTCGCCGCACGATTACTACTACCTGTCGTTCGACAATGTGAAAGTGGGCGAGCTGCAGGGCGAGTTCCTCACCGGGCGGGTGAAGCGCGGTAACTTCGTGGTCCTGGCGGGCTCACCCACCGACAACAACGCCAAACTGTTCCGCGAAGGCGCCATGAAGTTCATCACGCCGCTGGTGAAAAAGGGCGACGTGAAGGTCGTCATGGACCAGTTCGTCAAGGACTGGCAGCCCGCCGAAGCTCAGCGACTCATGGAGCAGGCACTCACCGCGAACGGCAACCGCATCGATGCCGTGCTGGCACCCAACGATGGCACGGCTGGCGGTGTGATCCAGGCTCTGGCGGCGCAGCGTCTGGCTGGCCGGATCCCCGTCACCGGGCAGGACGCCGAGTTGTCGGCCGCCATCCGGGTGCAGCAGGGAACGCAGAGCATGACCGTCTTCAAGGACACGCGCGTGCTGGGACGCAAGGCCATCGAGATGGCAGTGGCGCTTGCACAGGGACGTCGCATCGACACGGGCGGCCAGAGCGTGAGCAACAACAAGCATGGTGTGCCCTCGGTGCTGCTCACGCCGGTCGTGGTCACCCGCGAGAATCTCGAACAGATTCTGGTCGGCTCGGGCTACCTGCGGCGCGAGCAACTGCATCGGGGCAAGCCATGACCCTGCGCGACGCGCGGCGTCCCGCCTGAGCGGCATGTTGCCGTGACTCCGGCCGCGCAGCGCAGCGACCCTCTGCTCGAGATGCGCGCGATCACGCGTGACTTCCCCGGCGTGCGTGCGCTCGATGGCGTCACGTTCAGCGCACGTCGCGGCGAGGTGCATGCGCTCGTGGGCGAGAACGGCGCGGGCAAGTCCACACTCATCAAGGTGCTCAGCGGCGTGTATCCGCATGGCCAGTACGGCGGCACCATCGTGCTGGACGGTCGCGAGCAGCGCTTTGGCGGTGTCCGCGATGCCGAACGTGCGGGAATCGCCGTGATCCACCAAGAGCTGGCGCTGGTCAAGCAGCTGAGTGTGGCTGAGAACGTGTTCCTTGGCGCCGAACGACTGCGTGCGCCGGGAGTGCTGGATTGGACCGCCATGCGCGCTCAGGCCACGCTCGTGCTCGAACGCGTTGGCCTGCGTGTGCATCCGATGACGCTGGTGGGGGAACTGGGCATCGGAGCGCAGCAGTTGGTCGAAATCGCCCGCGCGCTGGCGCGGGACGCGCGGTTGCTGGTACTCGATGAGCCAACCGCGGCGCTCACTGAGAGCGAGACCGACACCTTGCTCGCGCTGATCAACGGGCTGCGCGAACGAGGGGTGACGGCGATCTACATCTCGCACCGTCTGCACGAGGTGCGGCGAATCGCGGATCGCATCACGGTCCTGCGCGACGGCCGCACGGTGTGCACTGAATCTGTGGCGGACATGCCGGAAGAACGCATCATCCACAACATGGTGGGCCGAGAGCTGGCGCACATGTACCCGCACCGGGAACGAGTCGCGGGTGAAGTGGTGCTCGACGTGGCGAACTGGACGGTGCGCGACCCCGCCGACGGGCGTGTCGCGGTGCGCGACGTCTCGTTCTCGGTGCGTCGCGGCGAGATCCTGGGAATCGCAGGTCTGATGGGTGCGGGGCGCTCGGAACTGGTGATGAGCATTTCGGGGGCATGGGGCCGACGGCAGGCCGGGGCGTTGCAGTTGGCCGGCCAGCCGATCCACGTGCACGGTCCACGCGAGGCGATCGCCTGTGGCATCGCCTTGGTGACCGAGGACCGTCGACGCTTCGGGCTCGTTCCGGACATGGATGTGAAGCAGAACACCACGCTCGCGAGCCTGCGGCGCATTTCCCGTCGCGGTGTGCTCGATCATGCGGCAGAGACACGCCTCGCACGCGGATTCGTGGACGAGATGCACACGCGCGTGGCGTCGCTGGAGCAACCCGTGCGCACGCTGTCGGGCGGCAACCAGCAGAAGGTGCTGATCGCGCGAGGGCTGATGACCGAACCGCGCGTGCTGTTCCTGGACGAGCCCACGCGCGGAATCGATGTGGGCGCGAGGGTCGAAGTGTACGGAATCCTCAACGACTTGGTGGATCGCGGCGTGGCCGTGGTGATGGTCTCGTCCGAACTGCCCGAGGTGCTGGGCATGAGCGATCGCGTCCTGGTGATGCACGAGGGACGCCTTGCGGCCGAACTGTCGCGGACGGCCGCGGACGCGGCAACCGTGATGCGTTACGCCACGGGAGGGAAGCCGTGATGCAGTGGGCGCGCGGGAATGCCAAGCAGTACACCATGATCCTGGCGCTCGCGGTGATCTGGGTGGTGTTCGCGTTCCTCACCGACGGCATGTTCGTCTCGGCGCGAAACATCTCGAACCTCATCGTGCAGACCGTGACCACCGCCATCCTCGCGATCGGCGTGGTACTGGTGATCGTCTCGGGTCACATCGACCTCTCGGTGGGTTCGGTGCTCGGTTTCACTGGCGCGGTGTGCGCCACACTGATGATCTCGCAAGGCTGGGGCGTCGTGCCCTCGGTACTCGCCACCTTGGTGGTGGGTCTGGCGATCGGCGCGTGGCACGGCTTCTGGGTGGCATACCGCAAGGTCCCGGCGTTCATCGTGACGCTCGCGTCGATGCTGGCGTTTCGCGGTCTGATCATCGGCATCACCGGTGGCCAGACCCAAGGCATGGAGATGGCGCCGCCGACCGAGGCCGAACGCTTCATGTGGATCGGTCAGGGCTATCAGCCCACTTGGCGACCCGCGGTGGATGGACAGGTGCACGACAGCAGCATGCTCGTGGCAGTGGTGGTGATCGCCGCGCTCGTGCTCGTCCAGTGGCGTTCACGGCTCGCGCGCCTGCGCAATGGGCTCGCCGTGCTGCCCGCCTGGCTCGACGCCCTTCGGGTGCTGGGGCTCACGGTGGTGGTCGCCGCGTTCGCGGGCGTCATGGTGTTCTACCAGGGCCTGCCATGGTCGGTGCTGCTATTGCTCGTGCTCGCGGGCCTGCTCAGCTTCGTGGCGCGCGACACGACCTTTGGGCGCCGTCTCTATGCGATCGGCGGCAATCCCGAGGCGGCACGCCTTGCGGGCATCGACGTGCCTCGCAATACGCTTGGACTGTTCATGGTGATGGGCGTGATGAGTGCGATCGCCGGCATCGTCTGCACGTCGCGCCTGAATGCCGCGACCACGTCGGCGGGCCAGAATGCCGAACTCGATGCCATCGCCGCGGCCGTGATCGGAGGGGCTTCGCTGATGGGCGGCGAGGGCACCGTGCTCGGGGCACTCGTTGGCGCTCTGGTGATGGCGTCGCTCGACAACGGCATGAGCTTGATGAACCTGGACATCACGTGGCAGTACGTGATCAAGGGATTGATCCTGCTGATCGCGGTGTGGGCCGACATGGCTCGGCGGCGCGCCACTCACTGAAGCACGCCGCGGCGAGCACCAAGGACCCCCGCACGGCTCCCCGCGATTGACGTCGCACTCATGGTTTGGGGCGCTGCTGACGATGGCGGGCGTGGAGGTGTTGTTCCCGAGGTAGCACTTGCGGTGGGCTCTCGTACGAGGCCAAAATGGCCCCGCCCACGATTCCCATCCCCGTTACCGAGGTTCCCATCGTAATGGAACGCCGCAGCCTCGATGCCCTCGCCCGTGCCCTCGAATCCGCGAATGTGCGCTACCTCATCGTTGGTGGCATGGCCGTCGTTCCCCCTGCACCAGAGGCCCCCGGTGAGTGAGGACTCGGTCGTGCATGCGTGGGAGTCGGGCTGGGACGGGCACGAACATGCGCAACTCTTGCGCATGGCGCGCCTGACGCTTGCGGAAAAGCTCGAGTGGCTCGAAGAAGCACAAAAGCTCGTGCTCGAGTTGCGGCGAGAGCCTCCGAGTACGCCCTCGGATAAGTGACCGCGTGCGCCCGCGCACTGACGCAACCGCATTCGGTATCGGATTGGAGTATCCCCCGCTCTCGAGGACACGCCTGCCGTCGGCGAAGCGGCACGGCTTTGGGAACCGATGCCAATGCGGCAAGGTGCTTCAACGCTGTCACCCACCATGGAGCGCCCGATGATCGAGTATTCATCAACCTTGGATCGTGTTGACTGGGAGGCGTTGAAGTCCGATCTGATGAGTGACGACTTCCACAACGGCAGAACGACGGATCAGCTCAGACGGTCTTTTGAGAACAGCGCACACGTGGCAATGGCTTTCGACGAAAACCGCTGCATTGCAAACGGTCGCTTGCTCTCAGATGGTGTTGGAAATGCGTTGGCCGTTGATGTCTGGACCCACAGTAGCTACCGAAAACAAGGGGTAGCGACCAAGATCATGCAAATGCTCATTGCGGCCGTGCCGGGTCAGCATATCTACTTGCAGAGTGACGACGCTGTTGAGTTCTACACCAAGCTTGGGTTCTGGAAGCAGCCCGAAGGTTTGGGGTTTATTTCAGGCAAGTACCTTGAGAACGAAGATTCCAGCCCGCATCGGAGCTGACATGGGCTTCTCGAAGACTGAACTTGCAGTCCTGAACAACGTGCAGTGGTACGAGGCAGTATTCGCTGCCCACGGATTGCCTTTCGAGACCAATCCTTTGGTTTGGCTCTCCCATCAGACGCCGCCACCGTTCCATTCGAATCTGGTCGTACTTTCGAAGCACGCGACACAGGGGCAGGTCGAGGCTTTCACCCACCAGATCGCACGGACGCCTCGCCCAGATGGGTGGTCCATGAAAGATAGCTACGCCTGCCTGGATCTCGTCCCGCTGGGCTTCTCCCAGGTATTCGAGGCCAACTGGATCTGGATGGACGCGCCTGCCGTGGGAGTGCTCGACGCCACATCAAGCGTCGTCTGGTCACGCGTTTCCAACGCAACGGGCTTGCTCGAGTGGGAGGCCGCCTGGGCGGGAGATGCCACGGACCTGCCTGCACCTGGCAAGCGTCGCCAATTTCCCGAGCAACTTCTGCTCGATCGTCGCCACGCCTTCTTGGTCGGCAAAGCAAAGGGCGAAGTCGTCGGCGGCGGCATACTCAATCAATCTCCCGGCGCAGTTGGCATCTCCAATGTTTTCTCGCAACCAATCGTCGCCCCTGTCGTGTGGCCTGAGCTTGTGCGGTGCGCCGCCCAGGAGTTTCCGGGCGTTCCATTGGTCGGCTATGAACGCGGTGCCGACTTGGAAGCTGCGCAGCAGGTGGGGTTCGCGCCCATCGGCGCGTTGCGTGTCTGGTACCGCGGTAACTGATTCAAGCCCCACCTACCACCGCGAGGTCTGACCCCGCGTTCGAGCCGACGTGCCGCCGGAGTACTGGTGCTCGTGGCTCCGCCTGACCGCATTCCCGGACTTCACGTACGAGATTCGCGGTCCGATCTGTGTCTCCGAGGACGGTCGTCACTGCGTGGTGACATCGGGCCAGGCTCAGGCGCAACCCTGATGGCGATATGCCATGACGATCCAGAGGTCGTGGGCCAGGCGAAACTCCGCTCAGACGCTGGGATTGAACTGGGACCAGAGGCCACCTTTCCAACCAGCTTGGGGGAGTTCATTCTCCCGGGAGTATGGCCCCACCTGAAACGGGAGTGGTTGCAACGCAAAGGCCGCCGTCGTGTCGAGTGAGCTGGCCACGAAGTGTATCCGAACAATCCGATCACGGCGCCGCCTCGCGAACTCGTCACCAACATCTACATTCCGATCGTGTAGGGCTCGTGGCAGCGGGCGAACCACCGTACGCGGCTGCCCACAGCGAGACGGACAGATGTCCCGAAACGGAGGAACAGATGAAGAAGAACATGGGCACGGCCGATCGCGTGATCCGAACACTTGTCGCAATCACCGTTGGCATTCTCTACTTCACCGGTCGCATCAGTGGGACGGTCGCCATCGTGCTTGGCGTGCTTGCAATCGTCTTTCTCGCCACCAGCTTCGTGTCCTGGTGCCCAGCCTACATGCCACTCGGTTGGTCGACGCGCAGGCAATCCCCGGGTCCAAAGCCGTGAGCAGAGCCGGGCTAGCGATGGCTTGGAGCTGTCAAGAGCAGCAGCCCTCCCTGCCTCGCATGGGGTTGCGGTGTGCGGCGTATGAGGTTCAAGTTTGATGGGTTCGAAGTTCGAGTCCAATCGCCATAGTCGCTGCAGATCGAGAGGCACTTCATGTCCCATCGCGAGCAACACCGCACGGAACGCATTGGTTGGCTTCGCGCTGCAGTGCTCGGCGCGAACGACGGCATCGTCTCTACCGCGAGCTTGGTCATCGGCGTCGCGGCGGCGCATGCGGCAAGCCACGAGATTCTTGTCGCGGGGGTCGCTGGCCTCATCGCCGGGGCCATGTCGATGGCGGCGGGGGAGTACGTTTCGGTCAGTTCCCAGTCCGATACCGAGCAGGCCGACCTCGCCCGCGAGCGCAAAGAACTCGCAGCCGACCCATCCGCCGAGCTTGCGGAGCTGACTGGAATCTACGTTGCGCGCGGGCTCGATCCATTGCTGGCGAAGCAGGTCGCCGAACGCCTCACGGCCAACGACGCTCTGGCCGCCCACGCTCGCGACGAACTGGGCATCTCCGAATCACTCAGTGCCCGTCCGGTCCAAGCGGCGTTCGCTTCGGCGGGGACTTTCGCAGTGGGTGCCGCCATGCCCCTCTTGGCAGCGATCCTTGCTTCGGGACCGTCCCTCATCCCCGTGGTCGCCGGATCCTCCCTGCTGTTCCTCGCGATCCTGGGCGGTCTGGCCGCATTCACCGGTGGTGCCAGCGCGATCAGGGGCGCCGTCCGCGTCACGTTCTGGGGGGCACTCGCCATGGCGCTGACCGCCGGCGTTGGAGCCCTGTTCGGAACGGTTGTATAAGGAAGCGGGTTCGGATCTGGAGACAGCGTGGCGGCAAGGCGGCGTTGTACAAAGCGGTGCACCTGAGACGCAAGGCACCTCAAATATGACGACACACATTACCGATAGCCAACGTCGGCCACTCCCTCATCATGTGGCAGTCGTCGGTGCTGCGGGTGGTCTCGGTCAGAGCATTCTGAGCGTATGCCGGGCGGAGGGAGTTGGGTTCACCGCCATCGTCCGTTCGCGGCCGGAGCGCATCACTGACGTGCCCATCAACTCGCGAGTAGTCGTGGTCCAGTCTCTCGCCGACCTGGACGGCCTCACGGACGCGTTTCGTGGCGCAGGTGCCGTGCTCACTGCCCTTGGGGTGACCGCGACGAGCGATGAGCGCTCCGCGCTGCTCTCGGCGAACATCGCCACCCTCGAAGCGTCAATGTCAGCTGCGGGTGTCGATCGCATCCTGCTGATCAATACGCTGCTGTCCTCACTCCCAGGGAGGCCAGCAAGTCGGGCCATGCGCTTCTTCTCGTGGGTGCCAGGGAAAATGGGCCGCGGAGCCTCCGAACAACAGGCGGTCGTTGACGCCCTTGGCGCAGGTGCGCTCGCGTCGCTTCGCTGGACGCTCGTCCGGGCTGCGGTCAACTCCCGAGGCGATGACGAACGCCCTGTCGCATCAGCGGACTGGGTCGGTGGTCAGAACTCATGGTCACCTGTCTCCTACGCAGCGATGGCACGGTGGATGCTTGAAGAAGCCACAGCCAATGAGTTTGTCGCAGCAGCACCGCTTGTATCGCGGCGCCGTCGCTGAGCCCGGGTCGTCAGGCGGCGCCGATCACGCTGCAGTCAGCAGATATGTCCCGACGCTCGCGGCAGCCTGATGCGAGAGGGATAGAGGTCCCAAAACGGAGGCACAAATGAAGAAGAACATGGGCACGGCTGATCGTGTGATCCGAACGCTCGTCGCGATTGCCGTTGGGATTCTCTACTTCACCGGTCGCATCAGCGGGACGGTTGCCATCGTTTTGGGCGTGCTTGCGATCGTCTTTCTTGCCACCAGCTTTGTATCCTGGTGCCCAGCCTACATGCCGTTCGGTCTATCGACGCGCAGACAATCGCCAGGCCCAAAGCCGTAAGAAGTGTCTAGCGGCCATGCCACTGGCATCGGCGCACGATCAGGGTTCGTTGTCGACGAGGAGTCCGGCATGCAATGACCGGCAGGCTCTGAACTCTTCAAACCAGGTTGCTTTGGGGGCTCTCGATGGGTGTGATGATCACGCTTTCGATGGTGCTCAACATCGTCGTCCTGGCAACGGTCTGCGCCGGCCTGATTGCCAACGCCAGTTGGGCCCGAAAAGTTTATGGCGATGCAACCGCGGCGCGCGGCATCCTGCTCTCGGTGTACTTGGCGATCGGTCTGGTTTCGGCGCTCCTTCTCTTCCTTCGTGAACCGATGCTCGTTGCTGCGCTTCTGCTGGTGCAGGTTGTGTACAAGGTGACCACGCCGCTGACAGTGGGAACGCTCCGCAACCCGGTGGTCATCAGCAACCTCGGTATCGCTGCCTTCCACGCGGTGACCCTCGTACTCATCTGGCAGGCGAGGCCGTGATGCAATCGACAAGCGGGGGCGGGGGCGCGTACTACGTGCATCCGCCGCCGCTGCGCACCGCCGCTCATGTCGCGCGTCAGGCCGCAGACGGTGGTGAAGAGAGTGCCTGTGGCAACTGCCTCAACGGAAGTTAGTCGATTGGCGCGTGCGCCTCTCAACGAGGCCGAGGCGTGGCACACACTGACGCTCCAAGAGGCGGCCCAGCGCCAGCAAACCGACGCGACGCGAGGGTTGACCAACACCGAGGCCGCCCGGCGGCTCGCGCACTTGGGCCCCAATACTCTGGCCCAGGCACAGGGGCGATCGGCCCTGACCATCTTCGTGCATCAGTTCAAGAGCCTCATCGTGGCACTGCTGATTGTGGCCACAGCGGTCGCCTTCGCGATGGGCGAGCACATCGAAGGCGTCGCGATTCTGATTGTCATCGTACTGAACGCCGTCATCGGCTTCCTGACCGAATGGAAAGCGGAGCTGACATTGTCCGCCCTCCAGAAACAGGCTGTACCGGTGGCGCATGTCTTCCGCGAGGGTGCGGAACGCCAGATCCCGGCTGCGGAACTCGTGCCGGGCGATCTGGTCGTCCTTGCCGCCGGGGCGCGGGTGCCTGCTGACGGACGTGTCGTTGAGAGCGTTCGCTTGCAGATCGAGGAGGCGGCGCTGACGGGTGAGTCGCATGCGGTGACTAAAGCGACCGACCCGCTCCCCGAAAAGGATGCGGCACTCGGGGATCGCTTCAACATGGTCTTCATGGGCACGACGATCACGGACGGGCGAGGTCGATTCGTCGTCACGGCCACGGGCGCGCAGACGGAGATGGGCAAGATCGGCGTCTTGATCGACGAGGCAGCCACCCGCGCGACCCCGCTTGAGCAGAAGTTGGCCAGGCTCGGACGCTTGCTCATCGCGATCGTGCTGGGGCTCTGCGCCGTCATCGTCTTCGCAGGCTGGCTCCGCGGGAACAGCTTCCTGTACATGGTGGAAGTCGGCATCTCACTGGCCATCGCGGCGGTGCCCGAGGGGTTGCCCGCCGTGGCCACCATGACCCTCGCAATCGGGATGCAGCGCATGGCGCGCATGGGGGCGCTCATTCGCCGACTGCCCGCGGTCGAGACCTTGGGCTCCACCACCGTCATCTGCACGGACAAGACGGGCACGCTCACCAAGAACGAGATGACTGTGAGCACCTTCGTGCTGGACGGGCGACGCATTGAGGTCACCGGCACGGGGTACGCGCCGGTCGGCACGTTCCAGGACAGCGGCAAGACCGTCGATCCGCGCTCCGACAATCATCTCGCCTTGGCTCTGCGCATCGGCGCCCTGTGTAACGATGCCAAATTAGAGCGCAGCGACGGCAGCGACACCCTGCTCGGCGACCCGACCGAAGCGGCCCTGATCGTCGCGGCGGAAAAGGCAGGGATGAGCCACGCCACCTTGGCGCCCGACTTTCCGCGCGTCGGCGAAGTTCCCTTCGACAGCACCAGCAAGCGCATGGTCACCGTGCACCGCACCCTGCAAGGCGCGACCGTGGCGTTTGTCAAAGGCTCGCCCGCAGCGCTGCTTGCCGCGAGCACCTCGCATTTCAAGCCGACGGGCGTGATGCCGTTGACATCGGAAGACCACGGACGATGGGAGGAAGTGAACCGACAACTGGCCGGGGCAGCGTTGCGAGTTCTTGGCTTGGCCTACCGCGAGCTCCATGAGGGCTATAACGAGGGAGACCTTGGCCGGGATCTGATCTTCGTCGGCCTGGTCGGTATGATCGACCCTCTCCGCGACGAAGCCAAGATTGCGATCGGCATCTGTCGCACTGCAGGCATCCGCACGGTGATGATCACCGGCGACCAGCAGTACACCGCCGCCGAGATCGCCCGCCAACTGGGGATCGACCGGGACCCTCAGGATCGCCCATTGCAGGCCGTCCACGGCCGCGCGTTGACCGACCTGGACGCCGCAGGCTGGCAAAGGGTCGTGGGCGAAGCCTCCGTCTTCGCCCGCGTCTCGCCCAAGCACAAGCTCCAGCTCGTCGAAGCGCTGCAAGCGCAGGGACACATCGTCGCAATGACCGGCGACGGGGTGAACGACGCCCCAGCCTTGAAGCAGGCGGATATCGGCGTCGCGATGGGCATCAAGGGCACCGAGGTCGCTAAAGAAACGGCCGACATGGTCATCACCGACGACAACTTCGCCACCATCGTCGGCGCAATCGAGCAAGGCCGCATCATCTATGCAAATATTCTCCGGTTCATTCATTTCCTCTTCTCCTGTAACTTTGCAGAAATCTTGACGGTGTTCATTGCGATCATGATCGGCTGGCCCCTGCCACTGGGTGCCCTCCAGATCCTGTGGCTCAACATGATCACGGACATCTTTCCTGCTCTGGCGCTGGCGCTGGAACCCTCGGCCCCCGACGTGATGAAGCGGCAGCCGCGCGACCCGAAGGAGTCCCTGCTACCGCCGCGTTTCGTCGGCCTGATCGTCTGGCAAGGGTTGCTGCTCGCCGGGGTCACGCTGCTGGCTTTCTATATCGGCATGCGCTGGTATGGCACAGAGGGCGAGGGCCTCCGCCATGCGGTGACGCTCGCGTTCATGACACTGGCGTTGGCGCAGGTCCTTCACGCTTTCAACGCACGCTCGCAGCGCCGCTCGGCATTCGACGCCCGCTTGTTCACGAACCGCTGGCTCTGGGGTGCGGTGCTGGTTTGCGTGCTCCTGCAGGTGGCGGCGGTCTACCTGCCGTTCCTGCAAACAGCCCTTCGCACTGTCCCGCTCACCACTTCGGACTGGGGTGTGATCGCCACCTGCTCGTTGTCGCCCATTGCCGTCGTGGAACTCGTCAAGGTGATTCAAAGATTCTCATCGCGGAATCCGGGAGCCGAGCATGCCTGAGATGATGAAGGGCGGCGTGATGCTTGGCGGTTGGAAGTACGCCAATATCAGAGTCGGCAGCTTTGCGGAACCAAGTCGCTCCATGGAGAGGACCAAGATGACGCATGCCAATCGCCGCACTGGAATCACGCTCGCGTTGCTCTCGGCAGTTCTGCTCATCACCGGATGCA